>Ga0256839_1004122_pt1 | contig 14431 bp, 10 predicted proteins | sample 354166metaG_FD_185968 | JGI IMG/M metagenome (GOLD analysis project Ga0256839, IMG submission 185968) | Hydrothermal vent microbial communities from Mid Atlantic Ridge, Atlantic Ocean - 354-166 | ecosystem: Environmental > Aquatic > Marine > Hydrothermal vents | place: Atlantic Ocean: Mid... | reverse complement strand
TTTTGTTCTATAATTAATATTATGTTAAATAGAGTATTTAATAAAATAGACGTATTAAAGAATACGCCTATCCTATTCTTACTACCTTTAGTGCCCAATAACTTTAATCTTCCGAAACATACCCTAACGCTTTACGTTTCTCATAATATTCGGCAGCCTTATTTCCATCTTTTAATTTTGCATACACGGCTTGTAAGTTTTGAAGTCCCAATTCATCACTCTCATCTAAAGTCAATACTGCTTCCAATAATGGAATCGCTTTTTTATACTCTGTTGATGATGATTTTTCTGCCGCATCAATATTTTTATTATACTCTTTAATAGACATATCATTTACTTTCTCCATAATAGCATCACCTTTGGTAATATAAAGTACCGATAAATTTATCAGCGCATTTCTATTGTTAGGATCCATCTCAATTGCTTTTTTATAATAGACTTCGGCATTGGTATAATCCTCCGTCATATCATATAACATCGCAATATTTGCGACAAGTAACGCATTTTCTGGCTCTTTGTCAATGGCATTTTTTAACCCAATAATAGCCTCATCCATTTTATCCATTTTTATCAAAAAATCTACCTCCTGACGCTGAAAATTCAACTCTTCAGGAAATTTTTCTTGACCCAATCTTGCATACTTCAACGCACTTTCTAAATCTTCTTTAACATTTTGATAAATATAAATCATACTATTCAAAATGTTTGGAGAGCAGGCATCCATTTCAATAAGCTTTTGGTAGTTTACTAAAGCATCGTCATACCTTTCAATTTCTTGCGCCATCATAGCGCCATATAAATACCCAGTGGTATCGGTTGGAGCTATGGAAGATACGTCCACAAAATTATCATAAGCGGCTGCATAATCACCATTAGTATAGTTTTCTACCCCTTTATTAAGCGCCCTGCCATATAATTGATCGTAGCCAACTTGGGCTAGTCCTCTATAAGTCGCTCCTTCCTTCTCAATCTCTAGTGTTTTTTTATAGCTCTCTGCTGCTAATTTAAGTGCATTTGGGTATTTAGCTTTTAATGCTTCATCTTCTGATTGAGAGATTTTATCATAGATTTGGGCTCTTGTGTACCATGTTTTGCCTTTATCCTTTGTTTTTTCAAACGTGGTGGCTGGCTCAATAAGCTCTGCTGCTTCAGCCAGTTCTCCTTTTGTTAAAGCTGAATTGGCTTTTGTTACGTTTTTACCTTGACCAAATGCTGTAAACACTACACCTAAAAAAATGGTCAACATCATTAATTTTTTCATCTTACTAATTTTTGTTTTTTAATCATTTAATAGCCCTCTATATTAAGAACTAACACCCTATTCATTTATTGGTTCTTCGTTGGAATCAGTAGTACCTAGAGATTCATTGGTTGGCTCTTCGCCTTCTATGTCAACCTCTTCTCCTTCAATTTTTTCAATTTTTGCAATCGATGATATCTCATCATCCTCATTTAAGCGAATAAGCTTCACTCCTTGTGTGGCTCTGCCCATTACACGTAAGTTTTCAACCTCCATTCTAATGGTTATACCGCTCTTGTTTATAATCATAAGTTGGTCAGTATCAACCACTTCCTTGATGGCAACTAAAGCACCTGTTTTCTCGGTTACATTCATTGCCTTTACCCCTTTTCCACCTCTTTTGGTAATTCGGTATTCGCCAACTTCTGAGCGTTTTCCATAGCCTTTTTCAGACACTACCAATAAGGTGGCATCTTCTCTTGCTACACATACCATACCAATTAACTTATGTGCTACTTTATCAATGCGCATAGCACGTACGCCCGTGGCTGTTCGCCCCATCGACCTTACGTCAGATTCGTGAAAATGGATGGCTAACCCCTTGGTGCTCGCAATAATAATATGATTATTACCATTGGTAAGGTTTACATCTAGCAAATGGTCTCCCTCTGCAATGTTAATCGCATTTATCCCATTGGTTCGTGGCCTTGAGTAGGCCTCGAGCGATGTCTTTTTAATGGTGCCATTTTCGGTGCACATAATAATAAAGTTGTTGTTAATGTAATCTTCATCAACTAGACTTTTAACCGCTATAACCGATTTTACTTTATCGCCCGACTCAATATTTAGTAGGTTTTGGATGGCCCTGCCTTTGGTGGCTTTGCCTCCCTCTGGTATTTGCCATACTTTTTTCCAAAATACTTTACCTGTTTCTGTAAATATGAGTAAGTAATTATGATTAGTGGCCACAAACAGATGTTCTGTAAAATCACTATCTTTTGTAGTGGCTCCTTTTGAGCCAACTCCACCCCTTCCTTGTGTTCGGTATTCTTTAAGAGCTGTTCGTTTAATATAGCCTTCGTGCGATATTGTCAGCACCATTTCTTCATCAGGAATCATATCCTCTGCCGTCATATCATCGGCAGCATGCTCAATTACCGATCTTCGCTCGTCTCCATAACGCTCTTTAATATCGCTTAACTCTTCTTTAATGATGCCCATTCTTATGGATTCATCACCCAAAATTTCGTTTAAGCGAGCAATTAGTTCTTGAATTTCATCATATTCCTTTTGTATTTTTTCGCGTTCTAGCCCTGTTAAACGCTGCAGACGCATTTCCAAAATGGCTTTGGCTTGAATTTCACTTAATTCAAACTTTTTTATTAAGCCATCTTTGGCAATTTCAGGATCGCGAGAACTACGAATTAAAGCAATTACTTCATCTAAATGATCTAAGGCAATTAAATAACCTTGCAGAATATGCGCTCTTTTTTCCGCTTCATTTAATTCGTATTTGGTTCTCCGTATTACAACTTCGTGGCGATGATCCACATAATGATGAATCATATCTTTTAGATTCAACATCTCGGGCCGACCTTTTACAAGCGCAATATTATTTACACTAAACGATGATTGTAGCTGTGTGTATTTATATAAATTATTGAGTACAATGTTAGGAATGGCATCCTTTTTAAGGTCATAAACAACACGCATACCCTTACGATCCGATTCATCACGGATGTCAGAAATGCCTTCAATTTTCTTTTCGTTGATAAGACCGGCTGTCTTTTCAATCATTGATGCCTTATTTACCTGGTAAGGGATTTCGGTCACAATTATTTGCTCCTTCCCTGTTTTGGTTACATCAAAATGCGCTTTTGCCCTCAATACAATTCTCCCTCTGCCTGTTTCAAAGGCAGAACGTACACCTGTGTAGCCATAAATAGTAGCTCCAGTAGGAAAATCAGGGGCAATAATATGCTCCATCAACCCTTCAATGGTAATATCGTTATCATCGATATAGGCTATTATGCCATCTACCACTTCCGAGAGGTTATGAGGTGGCATATTGGTTGCCATACCTACCGCAATACCCGAAGCCCCATTTAATAATAAATTAGGCAGTTTGGCAGGCATAACCGTTGGCTCTTTTAGCGAGTCATCAAAATTGAGTTGAAAATCAACGGTATCTTTATTAATATCCGTTACCAGTTCATCAGCTATTCGCTTAAGCCGTGCCTCGGTATAACGCATGGCTGCGGGCGAATCACCATCAACAGAACCAAAGTTTCCCTGGCCATCTACCAATGGGTATCGCAACGACCAAGGTTGAGCCATTCGAACCATGGTATCATAGACCGATGAATCTCCATGTGGGTGATACTTACCGAGCACCTCCCCCACGATTCTTGCCGATTTTTTATGTGCTTTGCTGTAGGTTACCCCTAAATCGAGCATACCAAACAGCACCCTTCGGTGCACAGGTTTTAGGCCATCTCTAACATCTGGCAATGCCCTGGAAACAATTACTGACATCGAATAATCGATGTACGCAGCTTTCATTTCCTCTTCAATATTTATTGGAATAATGGTCTCAGAGCTAAATTGCTCTTCATTCTCGTCTTCTGCCATTTATAGCGAAATAGGTTCTAAAAAATTCAACCCCAAAAATACAAATAATTATATTGATTTTAGCAACTAAATGCGTGATAAAATGGAAGTAGATTAAACTCCTTTTAATGGCTATAAAAATGTACTTCTAGTGTGCCAATAAGATTTTGGGCAGCGATAATTTAGAATTTTAATACGGATTTTTCTTCTTTTTATTTTTACCCTTATATTTAATAAGCTGAGGATAATTTTGACCATAATTTGGGTCTTGCCATTTCCAAAAAGGGTGCATTTTACTTCTGTAAACCCGATTGCCATGCCTATGATTTATTTGAGTGTGACATTGGCTCACAGAACATTTGTTAAGATTGGGCATTCGTATAATGGCTCCAATATTAAAATACATGGCTAGTGCCGAATGGTTAACAGCATAATTTAACCCCGGCACGGTTAATTCATAGCTTTTAACTTCTAACGAGGGCCGAACAAAAACCTTAAAATACTCTGAGAGCGATCGCTCAAAAGAAACACCAACGTTTACGAACAGCTTATATTTTATTTGGTCTGGGTTAAACTTCTTTTTTCCGTATTTAAAAGTACCCACCATCGCATCTACCGCAATAGTGTGTCTTATCGATCTAAAAACCTCCCCCCCTACATATCCATAAAACCTTGTTATTGAAGTGGTTATATAGTCTGGCTTAAATGGCTCAAGGCTATTAGAGAGCGTACTGGGATAATACTTGGCCGCAAACGCTTGCTCATAGGTAAACCCACCTCCAAACCGATACCGGTCAAAGGTGTAACTAATAGCTACTGAAATTGGAATGCTCCCTCCAGTTCCTTTGTATTTAATAGCCAATGTATCGGTGCCTAAAAGGTAATCTTCATCTCCAATAGCAATGCCCGAAAATTCTTTGGCATTATTTACCCAGCCACTATAGCCTTGGCTGAGCGAATCACCTCCTATCACATAAAAATTATCGAATAAAAAAACGTTGCCGTCTTTTTGCTGCAAAATGCCGGGCCCGTTTATTTCATGACTATACAAAGTTAAGCCAAACCCTGTACTTGCGTGCAAAGAAAATCCTCCAATTATTTTTGAAAATAGCCCTATTTCGCTTGATTTAGCACTTGATTGGGCGTATAAATTGCTGGTAGCAAACCCTAAAAAAACTATAAAAAAGAGTATAAATCTAGTCATACAGTGCGTCTAGTGTGTTTATTGTTAAATCTATTCACTAGCCTCTGGTTATTTTACAATAAGTTTAGAATGATAAATTTGATAGATAGGCAAATCAGTTAGTCCGAGTTGCTGGGCGATTTCGGTTACTCTATCATATTCAATTTGTGCTATTTTTCGATCGGCTATAATATCTTCTTCTTCATCGTTCATAAAAAATGAGGTTAAAAACCTAATGAGAATAAAGGGTGATTTAAGCACTTGGATGCATTGGTCTGACTCGTTAGCAGTATCAATATTAAAGTTAGAATCTTTTGTTGTATCTACATCAATGGCCGCATGCATTAGCTTTTTAATATGGTTGTAAAATATGGGCGACCATTTATCATATCCTTTAATTAAATGCTCCATAGCAAATACAACGGGGTCTTGTTTCATCCAATACCCTCCTTTAGAGAGCTTACGAGCTTTTTTATTAAGAGCCATTTCTTCAAATAAACTAACACTTCCATTTGATAATGCAATACCTATGGAAGGCGTAAGCAGCATTAGTGAAAGAAAATCATGTTCCTCAATTTCTAAAAATTCGGCTTCTTCATCTATAAACTTTTGTTTAATTTTGGTTACCTCTTCCAATATACCAGGAAAATTGAGGAGTGCGGCTACTTCGTTTTCAGTAAACATGGTTTTCTAAATTAATAAATATTGTAAACATACATCTCTTATCGCAGAGTACAATTCGTTATCTAACTAATAAAAGTAATTAAATTCTATTTTATACTTAGTATCTATATGCTTGTAATTGGTGTAAAATTTGGTGTAACTTGTATTTATGATAAAAAAAACTGTTTTTGCGCTTTCCTTTATAATGGCTTTGAGCCACCTTATTTTAGCCCAAAATAAGTTTTCGGCTCATGCAGGGCTTAATTACTCAAGCGTGAGCAGTAAAAACAGCATTAACCCTGATGGGATTATAGGTTTAAACGCAGGAATTGGTTATAAATTATATATTGATGACTTGGGGTGGGCTATAATGCCAGGGTTAGGGTATTCGCAAGAAGGGTTTCAAGGCCAACGGTTAAATTACCTTAATTTACCAATTTCTGTGGGATTCGATTTCACAAATTCATTTAATTTGTCCGCAGGGCTTCAATACAGTCAGTTATTGGGAGGAGCCAATAATGCCAAAGAGGTTATTTACGGCAGCAATTTTGCTTTTTTAGTTTCGTTTGAGTTTTTTCCTACTGAAAAATTTGTGACGGGTTTGCGGTTTGCAAATGGTGTTAAAAATATTATTAAACAGCCTGATGTAGTTGTTGTGCAAACGGCTTCTACTTACTCCATTCAATTTTACATAGGTGTAACTCTTTTTAGTGGCTCTAAATAACTTATTGCGCATGCTGTTATACTTTTGCCAAGTATGAGAACAGAAAAATCGGATAAGGTCGTTGTAATTTGGTTGTTAATTGGTGCATTTTTAGTGGCTACTATGGTTATTTTAGGGGGTATAACTCGCCTCACACAATCTGGTTTATCCATGGTAGAGTGGAAATTAATTATGGGTTCGGTGCCCCCTATGAACCACGCAGAATGGCAAACTACTTTTGAGAAATACCAAGAATTTCCGGAATATAAAAAGTTAAACCTCCATTATACCTTGGCTGATTTTAAATCAATTTTTTGGTGGGAGTATTCACATAGGCTGCTAGGTAGAGTGATAGGGATTGTGTTTTTAATTCCTTTTATATTCTTTTTAATTAAAAAGAAACTGGATAAATCCTTGACTAGAAAACTTGTCTTTATTCTGCTTATGGGAGCTTTTCAAGGATTTTTAGGCTGGTTTATGGTTAAGAGCGGGCTCGTAAACAACCCACACGTAAGTCATTACCGATTAGCTGCTCATTTGGGTACTGCCTTTTTCTTATTTGGCTATATCTTTCATTTAGCCTTATCCATTGGTTGGCCTACGAACACCAAAATAAGAATCCCTTATTATCGGCAACTTTTACAACTAATATTAGTTATTATTATCGTACAAATTGTGTTTGGGGCTTTTGTAGCAGGATTAAAAGCAGGATTATTTTACACCACTTTTCCAACTATGAATGGAGCTTGGATGCCTGCAATAATTGAAGAGATGTTTGCAAAAGACGGATGGAGTAGTTTAGTAAATACGGTAGCCAGTGTACAGTTTGTGCATAGATGGTTAGGCATTGGCCTTTGGCTAAGTATTATACTTACTGGGGTTGTATATGGGCCATCAATGGTAGGTAAAATACGAACTAGCTATGCGTTGCTGTTAGGTGCAGTAAGCTTACAAGCCATACTTGGCATACTAACATTGCTGCTAAGCGTGCCCATTTTATTAGGCGTTTTGCACCAATTTGGTGCCTTAGTAACGATTATGGCATGGGTGTATGCTATGCATACAACTAAATTGGCTCGATAAAAGAATCGGTGTTCCCTTTCAGGAGAGGCGAATATTATAATCTAAATGCGATACTAGCTAAAAATCCACTCGCTGACTGCCATATTAATGAATCATTAATCCTATAGCATAACCAGCCCATAGTTTACCGTTGCCTGTAGTAATTGCTAAAAACTCTGATGTGACAAACGTGTCATTTGGCATATAATTATAAGAAACAGAAACAAATGGATAAATAGAACTAACCTTTCTGGCTAATTTAAACCCCATTTCAAAATTAAGAGCATAGCGCATATTTAGTTGAGTATCAAGTTTTTTACGCTTATTATAGTGACCCAGTTCTCCAGAAACACTTATGTAGTTCCGCTGATTGGTAACGTCAAGTGATTTATAAAAAGATATTATTCCAAACCGATAACTTATGCCCCAATTAAGTTCATCCACTTGAGTATAATTAGTCGAGTAAACAGTTTCATTATAAGAATAAACAGATCTAGATGCTGATCTAACCCTAGAGTTTAATGGCTTACCAGTATAGATACCATAGTTTGTTAAAAATAGATTTGATATATAAATTCTAGGGTTAATGTAATACCCAAAATTAAAGAGACCAAATGCTGGCCCATCTTTATAATCAACGGATTTACCACTCTTAAAAATGTTAATTAAACCAATTTGAGTACCCACCACTCGATCTCCAATATTGATAACTCCCACTTGCCAACCGCCCATATCACCAGTGGTGTTAATCACCCCAATTTGCATGGCAGTATTGGTACTTGGGTTTGGCCCCTTGGTGGAGTTAATAACTCCTGCGTGGTTGTATGCCCCCAATTGAATGCCCGTGGCACTGCCATGAGTTGTATTAAGCAAAACAGCAATCTGCACCCCCGACATCGATTTTTTAGAGTAATTACCTAAAATTGAAATTTGCGTGCCCATTGTAAAACTGCCCACATAATTAAATAAACCTCCTATCTGAGCGCCAATTAAGTATTTTTGAGTATTGTTTACCCCTCCGGTAAGTTGAGCACCCTCGGTATTGGTACCTGTATAATTTAAGAATCCTGAAATCTGAAAGCCCGTTAAATTGGTTTCATAGCCTTTTCTACGCTGCCTTCTTTTTTCTTTTTCGGTAAGCCCCACCATTTCGTTGCCTCCAATAAAATTGGCAATTCCAGAAATATGAATCCCACTCGCAGAGGCTGTATTAAAGCCAGACAACCCGTTGAATTCGAAATAGCGTGTACTGTACCCATAACCTGTAAACAGGTTAAAGGAAAACAAATTTTCGTACTCACCTGGGTCAATCCCATTGGTGCTAATACCCGGAAAAAGCCCCAATTGGATGGTACTCTTTTTATAAGCCACCGTTTTATTTTGAGCAAACATAATTTGCCAACTAAAAAGCAGAATTATGGAAAGTCGTATCATTGCAGAAACAAGATAATAATAATCAGATTCTAATGCTACGATATTCGATAGGTTGCAATAATTGCCGGTAGGATAACAATTATTACGGTGTAAAAGAATCTCTAATTAAAAATAAATTGCTAAATACACTTCACAATACTACTTCTATATGTTTAGCAGATTCCTGCGAAAGCAGGAATGACGTTTTCTTTTTAGGGGATTTTTTCAGAGTAAATAAGTTGATAAATTTGGAATGATGGATTATTTACAAGCATTTTTTTTGATTTTTATAGGTGTTATTGCAGGGTTTGTAAATACTGTAGCTGGTGGTGGTTCGTTATTAACCTTACCTATTTTAATATTTTTGGGCTTACCACCCTCCATAGCTAACGGAACTAATAGGGTTGCCATTTTTTTACAAAATATTTCGGGCATTGCAGGGTTCAGAAGCAAAGGGGTCTATGTGTTTCCGTACAGTATTTGGGTAGGTATTTCTGCACTTTTAGGCGCTATTTTGGGAGCGCAAGTTTCGGTAAATATAAAAGGCGATTTATTCAATCACATTTTGGCTATTATAATGGTGGCGGTGGTGCTCATTACTATTTTTAACCCCATTAAAAACCCTAGCGAAACCATCGAAAGATTTGGCAAAAAACACCAGACTATTGGTGTTATAACTTTCTTTTTTATAGGCATTTATGGTGGTTTCATTCAAGCAGGGGTTGGATTTATTATTATGGGGTCTCTTACACTTATCAATCGTATTTCGCTCGTTAAATCAAACAGCATTAAAGTGTTTGTGGTATTTACCTACACCATTGCTGCACTTGCGGTATTTATTATCGAAGACCAAATAAATTGGATGTATGGACTGATTCTTGCCGTAGGTAATATGACAGGTGCCTGGGTTGCAAGCCGTTGGTCGGTGGGTAAAGGCGATGTATGGATTAGACGATTTATGATTGTTATGGTAACTGCTTTGGCTATTAAATTATGGATTAGCTAAATTTGTGTCTATTATTTTCTTTAAATAGCTTTACACTAACGAATTAACCACGTATGATGAATCGAATAATAACAACCCTTCTATTGGCAAGCCTAACTCTTACCACTTTTGCTCAAGAATCAGCCATTGGCGAAAATGTGCAAGAAACTATTTCAGCATTTGGGTATTGCATAATGCCCAATAATGCCACTTTTCTATCATTAGAAGCCGATTATGATGGCGAATACATTACCGAGCGCGAGCTAATCGATTTATTTGAAACTGGAAGATTTGATTTTAGCAAAGACCTTATAAACTGGACGTATTATTCCTATTGGATTTTAAATGAACGCACATTAGAACAACCCGAAGCGCATACTTTTTACCAAATGGTAGTTGACCCCACAGGCACTTATCTGGCAGTAGCCAAAGTTAAAAATAAAGGTTGGGATCGAACAATTCTCCTCTATAACGTGGGTAGTCAAATAAAAATAGCAGAGATTGATGCGCTAACAGCCAATAAAAACATTGATTTTTTAAATCAAGTAAGGTTTAATAAAAATGGGTCTGAGCTCATTATGGGAGCAAACGACCAAGGCGTGTATGCCTATTCGGTAAAAGAGAACTCAATAACTGAATTACAGCAGCCCCTCACCTACCAGTTGTACGATTATGATTATGAAAATGGGTTGCCCATTTATAAACAATATCAAAAAAATAGCGAAGGGGAGTATGTGCCCAATACTGATTTATTTACCCTAAGCAATGGAACTGAAACAACGATTAGAGTACCTCTACCCTTGCATTATACCCGCATTCTTAACCCAACTGAAACCCATACCTATTATGGTATGTTTTACGAGCAGGAATACGACACGTACATCGCTCCTATTGATGATTATAACGATCAGGTAATTTATCGCAATAAAAAAACGTTTGTGTTTATTACCAGAGAAGTACCTAAGGAGTAAAAGTGTATAAAACCATAATAAAAGAACATCATTCCTCCCGAGTACTCGGGAGGAATCCGCCCTGTAGGATGTTACAACTAATAAAGACTGATTGAAATTTATTATAGGTTAGGGGCTTACACAAAATGGTTTAAACTAAGACGACAAAATGTTATGCACCCTTGGAGAAGCCTCCAACAAAGGGTAAACTTTAATATTCTTAATTTACGAATTCCTGCCAGCAGGAATGGCGTATTGATGGTATATTTTCCAATTAAACCACTATTTTTGCGGCTTAATTTGAGCTAATAGCAGCAAGATGTCAGAATATAATTTTAAGGAAATTGAGGCAAAGTGGCAACAAGTTTGGAGCGATACCGAAGTGTATAAAGCAGAAATTGACACCAGTAAACCCAAGTTTTATGCACTCGATATGTTTCCCTACCCTTCGGGTTCAGGCCTGCATGTGGGGCATCCGCTAGGCTATATTGCGTCTGACATCGTTGCACGATTTAAACGCCTCAAAGGCTTTAATGTGCTGCACCCCATGGGGTTCGATTCGTTTGGCTTGCCGGCCGAGCAATACGCCATTCAAACAGGGCAACACCCCGCCATTACTACCGAAGAAAACATTAAACGCTATAAATACCAACTTAAAAATTTAGGCTTTTCGTTTGATTGGAGCAAAGAGGTGCAGACTTCCAGCCCTGATTTTTACAAATGGACTCAATGGATAACCATTGAGTTATTTGAATCGTGGTACGATTTTAAAGCGAACAAAGCCCGCCCCATTACCGAACTAATTGAGCTATTAGAAAAAGAAGGCAATGGAAATATTTCGTCTGCACACTCGGATAATACGCCTACTATTAACGAAGTTGACTGGAACGGTTATTCGAAAGCCGAACGATCTAAATTTCTTTTAAATTACCGATTGGCTTACCAAGCAGACACCACCGTAAACTGGTGCCCGGCTTTAGGTACAGTGCTTTCAAACGATGAGGTGAAAGATGGCTTTTCAGAACGTGGTGGACACCCAGTGGAGCGCAAAGTAATGAGCCAATGGAATATGCGCATCTCGGCTTATGCCGATAGGTTATTAACAGGTCTCGATACCATCAACTGGCCCGAACCCATGAAAGAAATGCAGCGCAATTGGATTGGAAAATCCATTGGAGCTGAGTTTTATTTTGAAGTGGAAAATTCTAGTGAACGAATCTATGTATTTACTACTCGTATTGATACCATTTACGGGGTAACCTATGTGGCCATTGCTCCTGAAAGCGAGTTGGTTGAAATATTAACTACCGAAGAACAAAAGGAAGAAGTGGAAGCCTATGTTGAAGTAGCTAAAAATCGCTCCGAGCGAGAACGGATGAGTGATGTAAAAACCATTTCGGGCGTGTTTACGGGCAGTTATGTAATCCACCCATTCTCTGGTCAAAAACTACCTATTTGGGTAGCCGATTATGTATTGGCAGGGTATGGCACAGGCGCTGTAATGGCAGTACCAGCAGGCGACCAGCGCGATTATGACTTCTCCAAACATTTTAATTTACCCATCCCCCCAATTATAGATATTGCCAATATTGAAGAAGAGGCCGATGCTACCAAAGAAGGGAAAATGATTAATTCAGGCTTTTTAAATGGGTTAACTTATGAAAAATCCATTACCGCAGCCATCGATAAATTAATAGAATTAGGTATTGGCCAAGCCAAAATTCAATACCGAATGCGTGATGCCATTTATGCCCGCCAACGGTATTGGGGAGAGCCTTTTCCTGTGTATTATAAAAATGACATTCCTACTCCGCTGCCGTTAAAAGATTTGCCGCTTGAATTACCCATTATTGACGAGTACAAGCCTACCGAATCGGGCGAACCCCCATTAGGTAGAGCCAAAGATTGGAAATACCAAGATAAATATGAGTATGAACTAAGCACCATGCCTGGCTGGGCAGGTTCGAGCTGGTACTTTTTCAGGTATATGGATGCCCATAATAAAAAGGAGTTTGTGAGCAAAAAAGCCCAAGCCTATTGGCAAGATGTGGATTTATACATTGGTGGATCGGAGCATGCTACGGGGCATTTGCTGTATTCGCGTTTTTGGACTAAGTTCTTATACGACAGAGGCTATGTTACCGTAGATGAGCCTTTTAAAAAATTGGTGAATCAAGGGATGATTCAAGGGCGTTCTAATTTTGTGTATGCAGCACGTACCACTTTTCATAATATTCACGAGGATTTTAAGCATGTAGAATTGCCTGAAATATTCTTATCTAAAAATATAGCCGAGCAAATCCAAGATCAGGATACCCATATAGAAATGCGCGAATATGTAACGAGCATTATCGATTATGAAATTGAAAAATTAAATAAAACTCATAATGGCCTCAATTTAACACTCGACAATATTGATTTAAAGGTAATTTCTAAAATTCATGTAGATGTGTCGTTTGTTAAGAATGATATGTTAGATGTAGAGGCGTTTAAAAATTGGCGACCCAGCTTAAAAGGAGCTATTATAATACCCGAGCGGTCGGGCGAATACATCTGCGGTTTCGAGGTAGAAAAGATGTCGAAATCGAAGTATAATGTGGTTAACCCCGATGATATGATTGACCAGTTTGGGGCAGACACATTGCGGCTTTACGAAATGTTTTTAGGGCCCTTGGAGCAATTTAAGCCTTGGAATACCAACGGTATTGATGGGGTGTATAAGTTTTTACGCAAGTACTGGAATTTGGCACATCAAGGCGGTAGTTTTAATGTTTCTGATGATAAGCCTACTGCTGAAGCCTTAAAAATAGTACATAAAACCATTAAAAAGGTAGAAGCAGATATTGAAGGTTTATCATTAAACACCTCGGTAAGTGCGTTTATGATTTGCGTAAACGAGCTTACAGCTCAAAAATGCAATAACCGACAAATACTGGAAGAGTTAACACTCATCCTCTCCCCTTTTGCGCCACATATTACCGAAGAAATGTGGCAAAAATTAGGGCATACTAATTCGGTTAACACAGCCTGTTTTCCTACATTTAATCCTGATTATTTAAAAGAAGATAGTTATGATTACCCCATAATGGTAAATGGCAAAATGCGAGCTAAAATTACCTTCTCACTCGATATGCCCAATGCTGATATGGAAGCAGAAGTGCTTGCCAATGAGGTAATTCAAAAATGGATGGAAGGCAAGCAACCCAAAAAGGTAATTGTGGTGCCCAAAAAGATTGTAAATGTGGTGGTGTAAATTCACCTAATTACACCAACGATTTCGTTATTGCAAAGCGTAAGCCTTGCAATCTCCAACCTCCACCGAGGTTGATTAGGCCAAATAAAACTCAGAGCTCGGCTCCAGTTGCACCTTGAGTGTAAGAAGCTAATAACTCACCCACTGACTTTACCACATAAAAAAAATTGCAGCACTATACTGCAAAATTTCGTTCTGATTGTATAGTATTCTTGTTGGTGAAACAACACCAACAAGGGGTTGAGAAGGTTTTTGAGAAAGCCCTTGTTTTAAATCACAGTTGAGATATTCATCAGGGTTTTTTTCAGGGGAATAAGAAGGTAAGAAGAACAAGTCAATTTTTTCTTTATTTTCCGCAACCCATTCTTC
>Ga0256839_1004121_pt1 | contig 14432 bp, 10 predicted proteins | sample 354166metaG_FD_185968 | JGI IMG/M metagenome (GOLD analysis project Ga0256839, IMG submission 185968) | Hydrothermal vent microbial communities from Mid Atlantic Ridge, Atlantic Ocean - 354-166 | ecosystem: Environmental > Aquatic > Marine > Hydrothermal vents | place: Atlantic Ocean: Mid... | reverse complement strand
GCCGCTTCGCACAGGGCATCCACGATGGGACTGTCCCGACTCGTCCGATACAGCGTCTGCTTGATCGCCACCACGTTCGGGTCGGTGGCCGCCTGTCGGATGAGCTGCACCACCATGTCGAACGTCTCGTAGGGGTGGTGCAGCAGCATGTCCTTTTGGCGAATCGCCGCGAACATGTCGCCGTCGTGATCGAGCACGCGCTCGGGCACGCGCGGAACGAAGGGAGGCCACAACAGGTCCGGCCGGTCCGCCTGGACCAACTCTTGCACGTCCGAGAGTCCCACCATCCCATCGACGTCCACGACCGTATCAGCGTCGGCGAGCAACTCTTCCATGATGAGGCGGCGAAGCCTGCCGGGCGCATCCTTCGAGATCTGGAGCCGCACGACCTCTCCACGGCGCCGGCGCTTGAGGGCGGTCTCGAACTCGCGCACGAGATCCTCGGCCTCCTCCTCGATCTCGAGGTCGCTGTCGCGCAGGACACGGAACATGCACGATCCCCCCGCCCGGTGGTCCGGAAACATCTCCTCGACGAACAAGGACAGGACGTGTTCGAGCCGCACGTACCGGCTGGTCTCGCTCGCCTTTTCGATGGCGACGAACCTGGGCAAGCCGTGGGCGATGGGGACGAGCACGACCATGCTTCCCTTCCTGCCCGGCTGCTTCAGGCGAAGCGCCATCACGAGCCCACCGTTGGAAATGAACGGAAAGGGGTGGGCCGGGTCGATGGCCAGGGGCGACAGCACCGGGAAGATCTCGTCGAAAAACTTGGCGCGCAGACGCGCCCGGTCTTCGTCCGACAGGCGCTTGGGCCGAACGATGACGATGCCCGCGGCCTCCAGGCGGCGCCGCAACTCCTTCCACAGGGCCTGCTGCCGCCCCATCAGCGCCCGCGCCTCGGCGTCCACCAGGCGAAGCTGCTCCACCGGGGTGCGACCGTCGAGGCTCGTGCGGCCGCTGCCGCGCTTGGCGAGCTTGCGCAACCCCGCCACGCGCACGGTGAAGAACTCGTCGAGGTTCGTGTCCGAGATCGCCAGAAAGCGCACTCGTTCGAGCAGTGGTACGCGCTCATCTTCGACCAGCTCCAGCACCCGCCGGTTGAAGGCGAGCCAGCTCAGCTCTCGGTTGAAGAAGCGGTTGGGCCCCGCCACGGACGCCTCGGGGAGGTCCACCGGCTCCGGGAAGGGCGATGCGAGCCAGTTGGCCGAGGTCACGGGACCCACCGTACCACGACACGACACGACGCCGCCTGCGCCGCGGATGGGTCAGCCCGTTCGATCCGCCATGGAGGCAACGCAACGCGCGGCTTCCGCCCGCCCCCAATCGCGCACGTTGACGTACACGTGCCGGATCCGCCCGCTTGGATCGATGAAGTAGGTGTCCGGGAGCTTGGGGGAGCCGTAGGTGCGGTGGATGGGCTGCTCGTTGGACCACCACACCTGCACTGGCGTGTCGGTCAACGACATCCGTTCCAGGAACCGATGCACGTCCTCCACCTTTTCATCCACCGAAAGCGCCACGACCACCACGTCGTCGCGGTCACGCAGCCGCTCGGCGAGCCGATGCAGTTCCGGCCACTCCTGCGCGCAGGGCTCGCACCAGGTGGCCCAGAAGTTCAGGACGACGAACTTGCCGCGCAGGTCGGACAGGCGAACCGGGTGGCCTGCCAGGTCCCGGGCCTCGAAGTCGGGCGCCGGACGGTCCTCCACGCGGGGCGCAAGCGGCCGGCACGGCGCCGTACGCTGCAACTCGGCCGACGGAGGCAGCGCCCAGAAGAACGCGAACACGAGCCCGCCCGCCAGGGCGAGCGCCACGAACCGGGCGACGCTGCCGGCGGTGTTCACGGGGCCGCGGCTCCCGCCTGGGGCGCTTCTTCCGGGATGGCGCGGTCGAGGGCGTCGGCCACGATCCGGTCATAGGGCGTACCGTCGCCGGGCCGCTTCGCCAGGACCTCCCGCGCCTCCGTCCGGGCGTTTTCGATCACCTGCCCCAAGGTCTTGGCCGTCTGCGCGCCACGCACATACCGGCCGTTGACGAACATCGTGGGGGTCGCCACGACACCGAAACGCTTGCCGAGGGCCACGTCCTCCCGCACCTGGGCGGCAATTGCCGGATCGTTCCAGTCCCGCTCGAATCGTTCCACTTCGATCCCCACCTTCTCGGCCATGCGCACGATGGCCTCGTCCGTCAGCGGCCCACGGTGCCCGAACAGCGCGTCGTGCATGGGCCAGAACTTGCCCTGGCGCGCGGCCGCCATCGCGGCCCGTGCCGCGGCTTCGGCCCGCGGGTGGGTCGGCAGCGGGAAGTTGCGGAAGACCAACCGCACGTCGCCCTGCGTGCGAGCAATCTCGGTGACGACCGCGGCGAGCCGCCGACAGTAGGGGCATTGAAAATCGCTGAACAGGACGATCGTCACCAGCGCGTCGTCGCCTCCCAGCGCCGGCCGGTCGCTGCCGGCAGGCACCTTGTACCGGGCCATGGCGTCGGCCTCCCCGGGTCGCCGCGCCGGGCCGCGGGCGCTGGGCTTGCCGCCGACGGGTGCCCCGTCCCCAATGCGGTCCTTCGCATCCTTCATCAGCGCATCGTAGACGGCCTCGCGGGACACCCCGAGCGCCTCGGCCTCCTCCTTGGCTTGCTCGAAGATCGCGATCCACTGCGCCTTCGAGCGCGCACCGGCGTAGACGTGGCCGTTTACGATGTACGCGGGCGTCCCCGAGACCCCGGCCCGGCCGCCCGCCAGCATGTCGTCGTCGATGGCCTTCATGGCCTCATCGGAAAACATCAGCGAAACGAACTCGTCGGGATCGAGTCCAAGGTCCGCCACGAACCCGCGCAGGTCCGTCACGTCGCCGCGGTGTTCGTACAGGAAATCGTGCACCTCCCAGAACTTGCCCATCCGATGGGCCGCGTATCCCGCCCGCGCGGCGGGTACGGCCTTGCGGTGAAACGGCAAGGGGTAATGCTTGAAGATGAGGCGAACGTCCCCCTCATCCATGGCCTCGATGGCCTCCGCCAGCGGACCGGCCCCCTTCGCGCAGTACGGGCACTCGAAGTCCGCGAACTCGATGACCGTGACCCAGGCGTCCTTCGGGCCGCGCATCGGCTCGTCACCGCGCAGATCGACCCGCACCCGTTCTTTTCCGAGCGGTTCGACCTTCACGTCCGGCCGATTGATCCACTTGCCCACCAAGAAGCCGACGGCGAGGGCCAACACGAAGCCGAGGACCCCCAAGGCGGTCTGCCCGCCCTTCTTCCCCGGGTCGGGCGCTGATCCGTCCTTCGCATCGCCGGGTGGCGGCGAAGCGGATGGCCCACCTTCGTTTGAGCCAGATGCGTTGAGGGGGCGAGGTGCGTGATCGTCGGTCATGGTCGAACAACGTCCGAAGCGAGCGGTCGGGGTTCGAAGGGGTGCGCGCCCCCCTTCGCCCGGGCATCCGCGGCGAAGGGGAGGCGACCCGGCGGTTCGGGGATCAGCTCCCCTTCTTGGCGTCCTTTTCGCCCTTCTTCGCGGCCTTCTTCTCGAAGCCGCCGGCGAGTTCCTCCTCCAGCACCTGCTTGAACTGCGGGTACGGACGGGCGCCGGTCAGCAACCGGCCGTTGATGAGGAAGCCCGGCGCACCGCGCACGCCGAGTTTCGAGCAGGCGGCCATGTCCTCCTTGATCTTCGCCTCGGTCTTGGGATCGGCGAACGTCTTCTTCCACTTGTCCACGTCCAACCCGATCTCCTCGGCCATCTTCGCCAGCTCCTCCTCGCTGCGCGCCTTTTGGTTGGCGAACAGCTTGTCGTGCATCTCCCAGAACTTGCCCTGCTCGTGGGCCGCGAGCGCCGCCTTGTGCGCCGGCATCGCGTTCTTGTGCATGGGCAAGGGGTACTGGCGGAAGTAGAAGGCCACCTTGTCCCCGTAGTCCTTGAGGATCTGGTCCACGGTCCCCGTGGCCCGCTTGCAGAACGGGCAATCGAAATCCGAACACTCGACGATGGTGATCTTCGGGTTCTTCGTGTTGCCCTTGCCCGGCAGCCCCTCGGTACTCACCTCACGCCGCTTGTGGTCAGCGATCGGCGGCATCTTGAGTTCCGTCTCCCAGCCCTTTGCCATCTCTGCGTAGAGCGCGTCGCCCGAAAGGCCCGGGTGCTTCGCCGCAAACTTCTTGGCCTTTTCGAGCTCCTCCTTGATGAGGGCCTCGAAGCGCGGATACGGCTGCGCGCCCGACAGGAAACGCCCGTTGACGAAAAACGCCGGCGTACCACGCGCCCCGAACTGATTGGCCGTCTTCACGTCCTCCTCGATGATCTTGTCGAGGGCCGGATCCTTGAAGTCCTTCTCGAACTTCGCCACGTCGAGCCCGATCTCCTGGGCCCACTTCTTGAAGTTCTCCTCCGTCAGCGCCTTTTGGTTGGCGAACAGCTTGTCGTGCATCTCCCAGAACTTGCCCTGCTTGTGGGCCGCCAGAGCCGCCTTCGCCGCGGGCTTGGCCTGCTCGTGGAACGGCAACGGAAGCTGACGGAAGACGATGCGCACGTCGTCCGGGAAGTTCTTCTTGATCTGGTCGAGCGTCCCCGTCACACGGTTGCAAAACGGGCACTGGAAGTCCGAAAACTCCACGATCGTCACGAGCGCCGAGTCCTTGCCCCAAACCGGTCGATCCTCTCCGAGCGGCACGGCGTAGTTGTCCGCCGGGTTCGGCTGGCCGGGACGCTGCTGCGGCTTTTCGGGGGCCGGCGCCTCCGCCTTGGCCGCCTTCATGATGCGCGCGTAGATCTCGTTGCGCTTGGCGCCCGCGTCCATGAGCTTCTTGGCCTGGGAGAATTCGGCCTCGACCATCTTCTTGATGGCGTCGGCCGCCAGGGCGCCCCGCTGCATCTTTCCGTTGACGAAAAACGTCGGGGTCGAGCGCACACCGAGTTTGCGGCCCAGCGCCATGTCCTCCTGCACCTTCTTCTTGTAGGTGCCGTCGTCGAGCGCCTTCTTGAACTTGGCCATGTCGAGGCCGATCTCCTGGGCGTACTTCTCGATCTCGGCCCGGCTCATGGCGCGCTGGTGCGCAAAGAGCTTGTCGTGCATCTCCCAGTACTTGCCCTGCGCCCCGGCCGCCAGCGCCGCCTCGGCTCCGAGCGCCGCGTCCTTGTGCATGGGCAGCGGGAACTGCTTGAACACCAGGCGCACGTCGTTGGGGTAGGCGGCCAGGACCTCGTCGAGCGTCTTCGCCAGGCGCGAGCAGTAGGGGCACTGGAAGTCCGAGAACTCGATGATCGTCACGAGGGGTTCGGCCGCCCCCTTGTGCGGGTCTTTCTCTGCGTCATACAGCACACGGACGCGATCCCCCTCGACCTTGTCGTTGAGGGAGTCGTCCACGTCGTCGATGGAGGCGAGCTTGCCGCTCGACTGCGCGGCGGCCTCTTCGCCGGTGCGGCGCTTGCCGGTGCACGCCGGCGTGGTCAAAAGGCCCGCCGTCGCCAGGCCGACGAGCACGAAAGAGGGAAAGGTGATTCGTTTCATGGTTTCGTTGCTTTCTTGGGGTTGGGGTTGGAAGGACGGTCGGAGGCACCGGGAACGCCGTCTTCGGCGCCGCGCCTTCGACCTGGCAAAGGGACGCGCTCCCCGCGACCGCGAAGGAGCGCGGCGATCCGATCCCGCGGCGTGCCCTTGCGCAGCTCGTCGCGCGCGAGGGACAGCTCTTTCTCGACGGCCGCCTCGAGGGCGCCGGGGGTGTAACCGCGCACGAACACACCGTTGACGAAGAAGGCCGGCGTGCTCGGAACGCCAACGGCCTTGCCGAGGGCGATGTCCCGCTGCACCTCGGCCGCCACGGCCGGGTCGTCGAAGTCGCGCAGGAACCGCTGCTCGTCCATGCCCTCGTCCCGCGCCCACGCCACGAATCGGTCCCGTCCGATGGAGCCCTCGTGGGCCATCATGCGATCGACGAAGGCCCAAAACTTACCCTGCCGGGCGAACGCCACGGACGCCTTCGCAGCCCCGAGGGCGGTGGGGTGGATCTCGAGGGGAAAGTGCCGCAGGGCCAGCGCCACGTCCCGCGGATGGGCCGCCAGAATCTTGGTGAGGGCCTCGCGGTGGGCGCGCCGACAGAACGGGCACTGGAAATCGAAAAAGGCGACGACCACCACCGGAGCGTCCGCCGGCCCGCGAAGCGGCATCGAACCCGGCCCGATGTCGTACCGTCGGCCCTCGACGGCCACCGCCACCGGCTCATCGGCGTTCTTCGCCTTCGCCGACCGGGTCTTCTCCGCGAGTTCGCGGGCCTTGGGGCCCAGCGGGATCGGACCGGGTTTGGCGTTTCGGAGGATCTCCCCGTAGAGGTCGTCGCGCCGCACCCCCGCCGCCATCCGCTCCTTCGCACGGGCGATCTCCGCGTCGAGAAGGGCGTGCCAGGCCGCCTCGTCGAGGTTCGCCCCCACCATGGGCAACCCGTTGACGAACAACACCGGCACGGCCCGCACGCCGAGGCGCGTGGCCTGCCGCTCGTGTCGAAGTCGCACGCCGGCCCCGATGCCCGTGTCGAAGTCGTCGAGGAACTTCGGCACGTCGAGCCCAAGGGCCTCGGCGTGGCTGCGCAGCGTGGCACGGTCGAACTGCCCGAACGCCTGGTACAGCCGTTCGTGCATGGGCCAGAACTTGCCCTGCGCCGCGGCGGCGAGCGCCGCGTCCGCCGCGCGCTCCCCCTGCGCGTAGCCGGGGATCGAGGTCGTACGCCACACGATCCGAAGGTCGGGCCCGTAGTCCTCCACCAGATTCTTCATCAACGCCCACATGGATTTGCACGGCGGGCAAGCGTAGTCGGAGAAGAACACGATGGTGACGAGCGGGTGGTCCCCGCCGAGGGCCTGATCGTCGGCGAACAGGTCCACCCGATACCTCGGTGCATCGACGCGCACCTGCGCTGCGCCGGATGGCTTCTCGGTCCCGCACGCCGGCACCACCACGGGAGCGGCCAGCGCGGCCGCAATCTTACAGGCGACGCCCACGCGCCACGACGGGAGGCGTCGGCTCCGGGCAAGATCCGAGGATGTCGAGGGAGGGACCATGGATGGGTCGTGTGAAGGCGAGGAGAGGGTGTGCGGGCGACTCCGCGACCGCCCCGCCCACGACGGGGTCCGGTCCCGGCGCCGTCGGTCAGCCCGAATTGCGACCGACAGGAAGGCGGCACGTCCGCGCAGCGACATCCAAGACGCCGCGCGCCGACGCGTCAGACGATCTTCGGCGGCGGCAACGGGGGCTCGGTGCACCGCGACAGGGGGCCGGCCACGGCAGGCGGACGACAGCGGGTCCGCGCACGACGTGGCGTCCAGGTCAGGTTCGACCACGGCAAGACCGCGACCAGCGACGGCGCAGGCGGAGCGACCACCGGCATCGGGCCGGCGCCACGGGTCGCAGCCGCGAAGCTGGACTGCATCCTGCCGGCGCCAAGGGCTCGGTCCACCGCAGCGCGGTGACGAGCGCAAACCGAGCGCGCCGCGCCGTCGTCGATCCCCGCTTGCGCGAAGACGGGGGACGCGCAGTCCACCCAGCCGCCAGCCACCTCCTCGCGCCCACAGGCTCCCGCCTCCACTTCGCCCGGGTCGAGGAACCGCGAAGGCAAGGGCACCGCAGCGCCCCCGGGCGAGGCCACGGCCCCCCACGCCAACAGGCACAGGACGACCGTGAACAGGATGCGTATGGAGCGGCCCATCACGGGAACGGCCGCAAGGCTACGCCGCGCAACCGCCCCGCGCAACCGCGCACCACACGGCGCAGCCCGCGCCGAAGCGCGTCGGACAGCCCCCGGGAGCCCCAGCAGCCCCCACGAAAAACCCGGCCGAGGGGCCGGGTGGAGAGCGGGAAACGAGACTCGAACTCGCGACTTCAACCTTGGCAAGGTTGCGCTCTACCAACTGAGCTATTCCCGCGTGGGCCCGGAACTTTAGTCATGCCGGGCGTCCTGTCAAGCCCTGGGCGCGGGCGCGCACCCCGCGGCGGATCGGCCCGCGCCCCGCCCCCCGAGCGCGGCGCCCCATCGCACAGCCGCCTCGGGTGCGCCCAGGCGCAAACTGCATAATGCAGGATATATGCAGCATAAGCCGGGCGCTTGGTCGCAATTATCTTGCATGCCAGTGAAGTGTCTGGAAGAAGCGCACACGTGTCCCGGCAAGGCCACGAGATCGCCGTCTTCGGCGCCACGGGCTATGCGGGCCAGGTCCTGGTCCGCCTGTTGAAGGCGCACCCGACGCTTTCCCCCCGCGCGATCTCGGCCCGGGACCCGGCCTCGTGGACGCCCGCCGACCGCGCCGCCGTCGGCACCGCCTCGGCCGTCGCCCTCGCCCTGCCGGCCGAGGCCTCGAAGACGTGGGCCCCGGTGCTCCGGGAGCACACGAAGGCCCCCGTCCTGGACCTGTCCGACGCCTTCCGCACGAGCCCCGGCGTCCCCTACGGGATCTTCGAGCTTTGGCCCGAGCCGATCGCCAGTGCGCACCTGGTCGCCAATCCGGGCTGCTATCCCACCGCCACGCTGCTCGCGCTCGCCCCCCTGTTGCGCCGCGGCCTCGTGGCGCAGGACACGATCGCCGTCGTGGGCAAAAGCGGCGCGTCGGGGGCCGGCAAGAAGGTCGCGGAGCACCTGCACTTTTGCGAACTGGCGGGCAACAGCTTTCCGTACAACGTCGGCCGGCACCGCCACATTCGAGAGATCGAGCACCACCTCGGGGCGCCGGTCTGCCTCGTGACGGAGCTTCTGCCCATCGTCCGCGGCCTGAGCGTGACGGCCTTCGTCCGTCCCACCTGCGACCCCGCCGCCCTGCACCGCGCTCTTTGCGAGGCCTATGAGGCCCACCCCTACGTGCACGTCCTCGACGCCCCGGACGCCCGACTGGGCCTGCGCCACGTCGTCGGGACCCACGACGCGCGGATCGCCGTGGGCCCCGTCACCGCCAGCGGGCTGGTGCCTGTCTTCTGCAGTATCGACAACCTCATGCGGGGCGCCGCCTCGGCGGCCCTCGTGGCCCTCAACCGCCTGCACGGCCTCGACCCACACGCGGGGCTCGCCGCCCCCGTTCCACCGGGGCCCGCCCTGCCGGGCATGAAAGCCGCGTGGACATGACCACTCCGACCCCCATCACGGACCTCGAAGCCCTGCCGCCGCCGCCTTCGGGGTTTCGCTTCGCCGGCACGCACGCGGGCATCAAGCGCACGCGCCTCGACCTCGGGGCGATCGTCGCCGACCGGCCGTGCTCCATGGCCGGCGTCTTCACGAAGAACCCGGTGCGCGCGCCGTGTGTCGATCGCAACGCGGGCCTCGTGCCGCAAGACGGCGCCCGCGTGGTGCTCGTAAACAGCGGCAACGCCAACGCGATGAACGGCGACGCGGGCGTCGCCGCCAACGAGATCATGGCCGACGCTGCGGCCGACGCGGCCGGCGTCCCCGCCCGTGCCGTCGCAACACTCTCGACCGGCGTCATCGGCGTACCGCTCCCCCTGTCGGTGGTCACGAAGGCCACCCCGGGCCTCGTGGCCCAGGCGACCGGCGACGCGCGCGGGCTCGCGGCCTTCGCCCGGGCGATCCTCACCACCGACACCTGCACGAAGGTCGCCGCACTCGAGTGCGTGCTCCCCGGCGCCGATCGACCGGTCCGGATCCTCGGCGTGGCGAAGGGCTCGGGCATGATCCACCCGAACATGGCCACGACCCTCGGGTTCGTGTGCACGGACGCCGCCGTCGCCCCGGATCGCCTGCAGGCCATGCTCGCCCGCCACATCGAGACCACGTTCAACGCCGTGTCAGTGGACGGCGACACCTCCACGAACGACACCGTGCTCGCGCTCGCCTCCGGCGCATCGGGCGTCTTCGCCGAGGGTGCGGCCGAGGACGCCTTCTCGCGCGCCTTCGAGGCCGTGTTGCGCAGCCTCGCCGTGCAGGTGGCCCGCGACGGGGAAGGGGCCACGCGCCTGCTGGAGGTCACCGTGTGTGGCGCCCCGGACGACGCGATCGCGCGGGCCGTCGCGCGCGGCTGCTGCCGCAGCAGCCTGTTCAAGTGCAGCGTGTTCGCCGGCAAGCCCGACTGGGGCCGGATCGCAGCCGCCGCGGGCCAGGCCTGCTTCGACGCGGGGCTCTCCATTGCGCCGCGGGACCTTTCGGTGTCCGCCCAGGGCGTCCCCCTCGTCGAAACCGGCACACCCTGCCCCCTTCCGTCCTCCACCCGCCTCGAGCGCGCCCTCGCCGAGGCCACGATCCGCTGGGACGTGCGGATCGGGGATGGCCCCGGCCGGGGCCGCGCCTGGGGCTGCGACCTCAGCTACGACTACGTCCGGATCAACGCGGACGAGGCCGCCCAGGTGGAGGTACAACCCGGCGGCACCGTCGCGCGGAACATCTCGCTGGCGGCCTACTCGCCGCGTCTGAAGCAACAGCTCCTGGTGGACGGTCTGTCCTATGTGCGATGTTTCACGGGCCTGCGCGCCCTCGTGTACGCACGCGGCCACGTCATCGATCGGTTCGACCTGCTCGCCAGCCTGACCGAAGACCTCTCCTTGTGCCTCGACGCCGGGATCCGCCCGGTGGTCGTGCTCCCCGAGGGCGAGGCGGTCACCACCGTGCGCGAGGCCACGGTGGCCCTCGGGCACCACGTGGTCGTGTGTCCGCCGGAGCCGACGGCCATTGCCGAGGCATCCATGCGCGGACACCTGTGCCTCGTCCCGGAGACCGCCCCCGATCCGGGCCCGGTCGTGGATCTGGCCATCGCCCTGGGCATTCAAAAGCTCCTTGTCCTGGGCAACGACCAGGGGCTGTTCGACGAGACGGGGATCGTCGAACAACTGTCGCCGGATCTCGTGTTGCAGGGACTCGCCCGCGGCCGGTTCACGAGCCACGATCCCGAGTTTCCGGTCTTCGCGCGCCAGGCGGCCGTCCGCGGCGTGCCCGCCGTCCACCTCATCGACGGCCGGATGCCCCACGCCCTGGTCGGCGAGTTGTTCACCCAACGCGGCATCGGCACCCTCATCACCCGGCAGGTGGTCTCGTGACGAGCACGAACAAACCTTCGACACGGCACGTCCTGACCGACGCGGACCTGTCGCGCGCGACGCGGCTGGCGCTCTTGCGCACCGCGTTCTCGGCCAAACACGAGGGCCGGCTGGCCGCCGCGCGCCCGCTGGCCGGCCGGCACGCGGCGATCGTCATGGCCAAGCCGAGCCTGCGCACCCGGGTGAGCTTCACGGTGGCCGTACACCGCCTCGGCGGCCACACCATCGAGGTCGGCGCGCACAACACGAAGCTCGGCAAGGGCGAGGCCCTCGAGGAGTGGGCCGCGGTGCTCGGCCGCATGGTGGATCTCGTCGTGGCGCGCGTCCACGCCCAGGCCGAGCTCGACGCCCTGGCCGCCCACGCGCAGGTCCCGGTCGTCAACGCCCTGTCGGATCTGTGGCATCCGTGCCAGGGCCTCGCAGACGCCATGACCGTGTGGGAGGCGGCGCGCCTTGCCGGCCGCCCACACGCCCACGACCCCGCCGCGTTCTTCGAGCAACCCCACCGCTGGGCCTACGTGGGCGACGGCAACAACGTCCTGCACAGCCTGCTTTGGACCGCCGCCGATCTGGGCGTGGAGATCCGCGCCGCCTGCCCGGCGGGCTTCGAACCGGACCCGGCCGTCGTCGAGGCCGCCCGGTCCCACCACCCGCGGGGCGCAGGCGGCGTCGTCCTCCTGCACGACCCACGCGAGGCCGTCGAAGGTGCGGAGGTGGTCTACACGGACACGTGGATCTCCATGGGCGAGGAGTCCTCGAAACGACCGGAAGACATCGAAGCCGTCTTCGCCCCCTACCGCGTGGACGCGGCCCTGCTCGCCCGCGCGGCCGAGGGGGCGATCTTTCTGCACTGCCTGCCGGCCACCCCCGGGGTCGAATGCACGACCGAGGTGCTGCGCGGTCCCGCCTCACGGGTGCTCGACCAGGCCGAAAACCGCCTGTGGACCGCGATGGCGCTGCTGAGCGACGTCGTGTTCGATGCGCAAGGAGGTCTGCCGTGACCCCCCGCACACCGCCCGCCCCGGCGCCCCACGACGGTTCGGTGACCTCCGCGAAGACCCGCCGGTTCGTCCTGCGGAAGATCCTGCAGTCGGGCACGGCGAGTACGCAGCATCAGCTCGTGGAGCTGCTCGCCGAGCGCGGCATCCGGGCCACCCAGTCCACCGTCAGCCGGGACCTCAAGCTCCTCGGCGCGCGGCGGCGGATCGACGACCACGGCACCTTCGTCTACGTCCTCGAAAGCGACAAGCGCGGCGCCTTCCCGGCCGACATGGTGGTCTCCGTCCAGCACAACGAAGTGATGGTGGTCATCCGCACGAAGGTCGGGCGGGCCCAGCCCGTGGCCCTCGACCTCGACGCCCTCAAGCTCCCCGACCTCCTGGGGACGGTCGCAGGGGACGACACGGTCCTCGCGATCCCCAAGAGCACCCGCCGCACCGCGCACCTGGCGGCGCGGATCCGCGATCTCGCCGGCCTTGCCTGACGCACCCGGGCGCGCGTCGCCGCGCTCCCACCTCCCCCAACCCCACCGCTGTGAGCCCATGACCGAACAACGCAACAAAGTCGTCCTCGCCTACTCCGGCGGCCTCGATACCTCCGTCATGATCGCGGTCCTGCGCGAGCGCTACGATCTCGACGTCGTCGCCGTCCACGTGGACGTCGGGGAGGCCCCCGACGAGGGCCGCCTGACCGCCCGCGCCAAGGAGGCCGGCGCCTGCGACGTGCACTTCGTCGCCGCCCGCGAGGAGTTCGCATCCTCGTTCATCCTGCCGGCCCTGCAGGCCAACGCCCTGTACCAGCAGACCTACCCATTGTCGGCCGCCCTGTCCCGCCCCCTCATCGCGCACCACCTCGTCCGCATCGCCCACGAGACCGGCGCCGTCGCGGTGGCCCACGGCGCCACCGGCAAGGGCAACGACCAGGTCCGGTTCGATCTCTCGACCCGGGCCCTCGACCCGAGCCTTCGGATCATCGCCCCCCAGCGCGAGCACAACATGAACCGCGACGAGGCCATGGCCTTCGCCGCCGCGCGCGGGATCCCGGTCCCCACGACGAAGAAGTCGCCCTACTCCATCGACGAGAACCTCTGGGGGCGCTCGATGGAGGGCGGGGTCCTCGAAGACCTCGCCACCCCGCCGCCCGACGACGTGTGGGGCTGGACCACGGACCCGGCGAAGGCCCCAGACGCACCGGAGGACCTCGTGATCGCCTTCGAGCAAGGGGTCCCCACGGCCCTCGACGGCACGGCCCTGCCCCTGCTCGCGCTCATCGAGAAGGTCCACGAGCGCGCCGCGGCGCACGGGGTCGGCCGCATCGACATGCTCGAAAACCGCATCGTGGGCATCAAGACGCGCGAGTTGTACGAGTGCCCCGCCGCGCTCGTCCTCATCGCGGCGCACCGCGACCTGGAGACGGCCGTCCTCGACCGCCCCCTCTACGCCTTCAAGCGCCAGGTGGACGAGGCCTACGCCGACCTCATCTATGCCGGTCACTGGTACGCCCCCCTGCGCGAGGTCCTCGACGCCGCCGTGCAATCGGTCCAGCGCTACGTCACCGGCGAGGTGACCGTGCGCCTGTTCAAGAGCAAGGCCGTGGTCGTGGCGCGCAAGGGCGAGGGAATCCTCTACGACCCGCGCCTTTCGACCTACGGTGCCGACGACGCCTTCGACCACCGCGCGGCCGAGGGCTGGATCGACCTCGAGGCCCTGCCCCTTTCCACCTTCCGCCGCCTGCACCCGGTCGCCGCATCGGCGCGGACCTGAATTCCCCGTCGCACGGACGTCCGTTCCCTGGTGGGGGAGGCGTACGACACCGCCCGTCGCGGGCACCGCCTCCCCCGGCACCGCACGGCGGCTCGCCGGGGCACACACGACCGAGGTCGCCATCGTCCCCTGCGACCGATTCGCCCCGGTCGGGTGGATGTGCTATGCTGAATTCGTGCCGACCCTCGTTCCGGTCGCCGCGTTCGCCGTCGTCGCCGGTCTGCCGTGGACGCCGCCGCTTTCGCCCGCCCCGGCCGACGGCACCGCGCGCTCGCGGGCGCCGGGGACCCCCACCACGCTGTACATAAACTTCGACGGCGCCGTGCTCCAGACCGGGTGCGGCAACGACCCGGTGGGCAACTGCAGCACCCTCGCCGGCACCTTCGACGGCTACGTGGGGCCGTTCGACGGCAACGAGATCCAGAAGATGTCGATCCTGCAGGCGGTGCGCACGCGCCTCGCCCCCTACGGCGTCTTCGTCACCACCGAGCGCCCACCCGCGGACGTGGAGTACTCCATGGTGCTGTACGGCGACCTCGGCGAGCAGAGCTTCGCGGGGGTCGCCCCCTACATCGACTGCGAGGACCTCCACCCGCGCGACACGAGCTTCTCGCAGGGGTTTTCCACCTCGAACACGGGTTCGACGGTCGTGCTCCAGGAG
>Ga0256839_1004120_pt1 | contig 14432 bp, 10 predicted proteins | sample 354166metaG_FD_185968 | JGI IMG/M metagenome (GOLD analysis project Ga0256839, IMG submission 185968) | Hydrothermal vent microbial communities from Mid Atlantic Ridge, Atlantic Ocean - 354-166 | ecosystem: Environmental > Aquatic > Marine > Hydrothermal vents | place: Atlantic Ocean: Mid... | reverse complement strand
TTTCTTCTTAACTCGGTAGGTATGTAGGAGAGGCTCTGTATAGCCATTGGGTTGTGAACATCCTTTGAGTGCTAAATCAAGTGCTGCCTGAAAAGCAATACCTGTATAACTTGGCGCCATAGGAGTATATAAAGGGTCATCCTTATTTTGTTCATCAACAAATATTGCCATTCTTTTAAAAGAATCAATAATTTGTTCTTTTGTACACAGGCCATGATGAAACCAATTGGCAAGAATTTGGCTTGATATTCTTAAGGTTGCTCTATCTTCCATCAACTCGACATGATGAGAGTCAGGAACTTTAGAACATCCAACGCCTTGATCAATCCAACGAACCACATAACCTAAAATACTTTGTGCATTATTATCAATACATTTGGTAATTTCTTCACTGAATTCGTTATGGTTTTCTATTCTTGATTTTGGTGCAAGTGGTATGGTTAAAATATCATCAAGGCTAGCTGGTACACGATGCGTTAGTTCATTTTGAACGTGTGCGACATTAACTTGGTGGTAATGCATAACATGTAAAGTCGCAGCTGTAGGTGAGGGCACCCATGCACAATTAGCGCCTGCAAGTGGATGTTGAATTTTATCTTTAAGCATATCAGCCATTAAGTCAGGCATAGCCCACATACCTTTTCCTATTTGGGCTTTACCGGGTAATCCACATTTGATACCAATGTCTACGTTCCAGTTTTCATAGGCTTTTATCCAAGGCTGATTTTTTATTTCTGATTTAGGTAAAAATGGACCGGCTTCCATGCTCGTGTGGATTTCATCTCCTGTGCGATCTAAAAATCCCGTATTTATAAAAATCAAACGTTTTTTAGCTTGTCGTATACATTCTTTAAGGTTTACCGTTGTGCGACGCTCTTCATCCATAATGCCTATTTTCATGGTATTTTTAGGTAGCCCTAATGCTTCTTCAATTCTGCAAAATAAATCAACTGTAAAGCGTACTTCATCTGGGCCATGCATTTTAGGTTTAACGATGTACATACTATTGTTTTTAGAGTTCTTATATGGGCTATTACCTTGATAGTCATGCATAAAAGCAAGTGCTGTAATCATGCCATCAAGAATACCTTCTGGAATATTTTCACCGTTAAATTTAACGGCATCAATCGTCATTAGGTGCCCTACATTTCGCACTAACAGCAAACTACGTCCAGATAGACTTATTTCTTCACCATTAATACCAATGTATTCGCGGTTGGGCTTGAGTTGGCGTTTGAAAGTTTCACCATTCTTCTCAATTTTTTGCTCAAGATTACCTTTCATAAGACCCAGCCAATTTTGATAGACGATAACTTTATCCTCTGCATCTACAGCAGTTACTGAGTCTTCACAATCTTGAATAGTGGTGATGGCTGATTCGAGGATAATATCCTTTACGCCTGAGAGCATGGTTTTTCCAATAAGACTACAAGGATCAATTTGGATTTCTATATGCAGTCCATTGTTTTTAAATAATAAACTGTAAGCACTCCCATCCCCTTCGGTATAGCCTATAAAAGCGGAGGTGTTTTTTATTTCAGCAATATGACCATTGTCTAAAATAACCTGTAGTACTTTATGGTTGCTTGAGCCAATCAAACTGTAAGCAGATACCATACTGTGCTTACCTTCGGTTAAGGGTATAGCAGAGTCTAAAAAGTCATTTGCAATTTCCACAACCTTAGCGCCACGTTTGGGATTGTGTTTTTTACCTTTGGCAAGAGCACCTTTGTTGGGGATAACATCCGTTCCATAAATTGCATTAAAGAGACTACCCCAGCGAGCATTTGTAGCATTGAGTGAAAAACGTGCATTATTGATAGGGACTACTAATTGTGGACCTGCGATGGACTTAATTTCGAGATCAACATTTTCTGTACATATTTGAAAGTCTTCACCATTTTCGACAATGTAATTAATCTCTCTTAAAAAGTGTTTGTACTCGGTAGGATTATGCTCAGTATTTCTATGTGAAATATGCCAAGCATCAATTTGTGACTGTATGTTATCTCGTGTTTGTAATAAGGCTTTATTTCTAGGTATGAACTCTTCAAGTATGCCTTGAAAGCTCTTCCATAAATGATCTTCGTTTATACCGGTTTCTGGCAAAATATTGTTTACGATAAGCTCATAAAGCCCTGAATTTATTGCCAGCTTATCTTTTGTAATTGTTTGTGCCATTGCATACTCTATTTGTGATTTTCTATACTCTTAAGCGTAGACCAGATATTAAATAAAGTAAGGTAAAAACAGTGAGAAAGGAGGAATTCACTATTTACATTTTCAATTCAAAGCATAGTGTTTGCATGTCACTTTGAAGTGCTATAGTCAGGCTATGACTTCACGCGAATCACAATCTAAAAATATCGCACTAACAATACTGCAAGGTTTTGATAATCACTTTAGGATATTCAGTGAGATAACCGAAGGCGCACGACAACGCTTTGAAGAGGCTGATTGGAAAGCCGAACGTAAATATTCACGTTTACGAATTAAGTTTTATGACACGCGCGTAACCGAATCGATTCAAATCCTTAGTGATAACTATGAGATACAACCATTTAATATAAATAATTGGGCAAATGTAAAAACACATTTTATTTTGTTACTACAGAATCACCAACAACCTGAGCTGGCAGAAACATTTTACAACTCGTTGTTTTGTCGAGTATTTGAACGCGAATATTATACCAATGAGTATATTTTTATTCGTAGCTCTGTGTCTACAGAATATATCCAATCAGATATTCCAAGCTATAACGCTTATTATCCTGCCAACAATGGTTTTTTTAAATCTATCGAAAATGTATTAAATCAATTTACCCTAACTTTGCCTTTTGAAAATTTTAAACGAGATAGTCGTCATATCGCTAAATCTATTTGTAAAGTCTTTAAAAAAGGTAACAGAACAGCAGAACTTAATTTTCAGTATCAGGTAATCAATACTTTATTTTACAGGAATAAAGCAGCCTATATTGTTGGCAAAGCCATTAATGGACACAATGAATATCCCTTTGCAGTAGCGCTTCTTAATAATGAAAAGGGTGCAATATATGTTGATGCCTTGTTGATTGGTGAAGACTCAGTTTCACAATTATTCGGTTTTTCTTACGCCTATTTTATGGTGGCACATCCAGTACCATCTGCCATCATTTATTTCTTGCAGGGGATTATGCCTAGGCGAAAAAAGGAAGGCCTATATTCATCAATTGGTTTCCAAAAACAAGGAAAAACAGATTTTTATAGAGGCTTCTTACATCATCTAGAATACTCGGATGACAATTTGATTTTAGCGCCAGGGATACCTGGGATGGTAATGTCAGTTTTCACATTGCCGTCCTACCCTTATGTTTTTAAAGTTATTAGAGATTATTTTGCACCACCTAAAGAGATCACTCGTAAACAAGTTGAAGAGAAATATCAACTGGTTAAACAGCATGACAGAGTAGGGCGCATGGCTGATATGCTGGAGTTTTCAAAAGTTGTTTTGCCACTTGATCGCTTTACACCTGAACTGTTAGATGATTTAGAAAGCACTTGTGCGAGCAGTGTGAGTTACGTCATAAATGAGTTGGGTGAAAAACAGATAATGATCAATCATGTCTATATTGAACGTCGAATGGTGCCGCTTAATATTGAATTAGAATTAGCGCAAAAAGAGTATGATTATGAACGTATTGACTGTTTGATAAAGTCATTTGGAAATGCCATTAAAGAGCTGTCAGCAGCTAATATTTTCCCGGGTGATTTACTCTATAAAAACTTTGGAGTAACAAGATTAGGGCGGGTAGTATTTTATGATTATGATGAAATCGTCTACCTTACTGATTGTAATTTCAGGGTAAAACCAAAACCTAGAAATCATCAAGAACTCATGTCAGCAACACCGTGGTATAGCGTTGCGCCTGAAGATATTTTCCCTGAAGAGTTTGCCAGCTTTTTATTGAATAATGATTTAGTCAAAAAGGCGTTTATGAAGCATCACGCTGATTTATTTGAGGCTGATTCGTGGATTAAGAAACAAGAAAATATTAATAACGGGATCTATGAAGATGTATTTCCTTATCCAAATAAATTTAGATTGAAACGTATATAACAAAGAGACACCTGTTAATTCTTTTGGATGATATTAGACGCTTAAATAAAGTGGATTACCGCCTAATCCCACATACAAAACACCGAAAAACAGGGGGGGTGGCTCAATGCCGTAGAATTAAACTCTAACTCTATGATTATTAAGAAAAGACACGTTCGTCATACTGGTGAATACCAGTATTCATTTACGATAAGGCGATGTTTCAACCGTAGATTGCGGTCTTCACCGCAATGACGGGCTGACAATGGACTAATCTACAATCATTTAAAACAATGACTTACGGCTTAATTTAACGGCATTAGGGATGTCTAACCTCTAGCCTTTAAACCTTTTTACGCCAGTAAATCATTAATAAGAAACCTATAATTGCACCACCTACATGTGCAAAATGGGCAATACCTCCACCAAATAAGGAGATGCCCGTTACACCTGAAAATAAATCCAGTGCTATCAGGGCAGGGACAAAGTATTTAGCCTTTATTGGATAGGGTAGAAATATCAGCATGAGTGTGTTGTTGGGGAATATAAAGGCATACGCTACCAAGATTCCATAAATGGCACCTGATGCTCCCACCACTGGAACATAGTAAATACTCATTAATTCACTAGCTTGTTCTGTTGTTAGTACCGCAGGTGGATAACTTTTTTGTTGAATCATTGCGCTGATGTCAAAGTTACTCAATCCAGTTTCTGTTAACAGACTATAGATTTCATTAAATTGAAAACTGTTAATTGCGGTGTAAATAGCGGCAGCACCGAGTCCACAGGCAAAGTAAAACAAGAGAAAACGGCTTTTCCCCCAGATATTTTCAAGATGAGTTCCAAACAGCCAAAGTGCATACATATTGAATAGCAGGTGCATCAGGCTGCCATGCATAAACATATGGCTAAAGAACTGCCATGCGGCAAACTTTTCATTTTGTGGAAAGTGTAAGGCAAGCGCATCATTCAACCCACCAGGATATGAGGAATGAAAAAAGAACATCATGATATTGATGGCGATTAGAATATTAACCGCGCTTTTGAAATATGATGATATTTTCATTGGGTGAAATAAGTGTAATTAAAAATCAGAGATTACCAGTGAATAAGAGTTTACACACGTTATTTTAGAGTGATAGATCAAGGGGACATATCTTGTAGTATCATTGTATCAAATGTACACTTCGCATCTCTTAGATGCATTTCAGCGTTCGTAAATTGCTCTGTAGTTACCCGTAATTGCTCACTCCATTAGGATTCCAATGAAAAAGACCTTCAAGTTAGAACACCCAAAAATTAAAGCACCTCGCATCGTAGATTCGATTAAGCATGAAATCAAAAAATATCTAAAAAAAGAACGTGAACAAAAGCTACCTAAAGGTGCCAAGTTTTTGAGATTCGATTGTAAACTAGGACAAACTGAAGAGACTGCTGTTGCAGTGCCTCATTTAGAGCTAATGAAAAGTATTGATGAAATGGCAACGAATAATACGAAGACGATTTATGTGGAGATAGATGCTAAAGCTGTTGCTTCTCTTGATTATCAAGGAATAGATTAGTTTATCTTGATTTAGGGTTATTGTCTGACTTTTAAAGTACAAAACGTCGAAAAACAGGGGGGGTGGTCTATAAAATACTATATTTATAAGACCACCCCCCCTGTTTTTCGATGATTTGTATGATATTTGAATGCTTTCTTAGTGTTTTTAGGTAAGTGAAAGCTAAATTCAGCTATTTTACTAATGGTTTTTCAGAAATAATGATTCCATCTTCATCTATATAAATAAAATCTGCAGGATTAAAATCTAAGCCAGCAAAATTTACAGATACATTGGTTTGACCGACACCATTTTTAACGGTTTTTAGTGGATGAGTGCCTAAAGCCATCACACCAAGTTGCATGTTTGCCATATCAACAGAGTCGCGGATACAGCCATTAATTAAAATACCTGACCAACCATTTTCAACAGCCTTTGCAGCGAGCATATCGCCGAGTAAGGCGCGTCGCATAGATGCACCGCCATCTATGACCAAGACTTTGCCGTTACCATCTGAATTAACCTGATCGCGAACTAGTTGATTATCTTCAAATAGCTTTAAAGTCACAATCTCACCATAAAAACGAGGCTTAGCACCGTAGCTTTTAAAGCTCATACCTGCGACTTGTACCTCGTCGCAGTTATCACCACAGAAATTGTCGGTTAGGTCAGCTGTTTTAAATGGCATTTTATTTCCTTAAATTACTCACACTATTTACTACGAAGTTTTAGTTCTGAACGTTTAGATTTTGCCACAGATCAAGGCGCATCCGCACGGAGAATGTTGAGCGTACAACAAGTACGTGATCATTCGAGTACGGATGCAACGACGAGCTGTGGTAAAATATGAATGTTCAGGGCTAAAACTGGTTCATGGTGTTATCCTCACCTGCTGCTTTTAGCGCTGCATCACCTGAGAAGTATTCTTTGTGATCATCACCCATATCAGATCCCGTCATGTTCTGGTGCTTAACACAGGCTATTCCTTCTCTAATTTCTTTACGCTGAACCGCTTTAACATAGCCTAACATACCCTGATCACCGAAGTATTCTTTGGATAAGTTATCAGTCGATAGCGCTGCTGTATGATACGTCGGTAATGTAATCAAGTGATGAAAAATTCCTGCTTCACGTGCGCCATCGGCTTGGAAGGTACGAATCTTCTCATCAGCCGTTTGGCCTAATTCAGTCTCATCGTATTTTACATCCATTAAATCATTTCGATCATAAGCCGACATATCTGTTCCAGCTTCCGCCATTGAATCAAATACTTGCTGGCGAAAGTTGAGTGTCCAGTTAAATGATGGGCTGTTGTTGTATACCAATTTTGCATTTGGGATCACTTCACGAACGGCATTCACCATTCCCCCAATTTGAGTAATATGTGGTTTCTCAGTTTCAATCCATATAAGGTCGGCACCATTTTTTAAAGAAGTAATACAATCAAGCACACAGCGTGCTTCACCTGTACCTTCCTTAAACTGGAATAGGTTGCTCGGTAAACGCTTAGGGCGAACTAGTTTACCGTTTTGCTTTATAACCAAATCACCGTTTGCCATGCTATCCAGCGTTACTTCTTCACAATCCAAGAATGAATTGTATTGGTCACCCAAATCACCTGGCTCATTGGTCACAGCGATTTGTTTGGTTAAGCCTGCGCCGAGTGAATCAGTACGCGCAACAATAATACCGTTATCGATGCCAAGTTCTAAAAATGCATAGCGAACCGCGCGAATTTTTCCGAGAAAGTCTTCATGAGGCACGGTCACTTTGCCATCTTGATGACCGCATTGCTTTTCATCAGATACTTGGTTTTCAATTTGGATACAACAAGCACCTGCTTCAATCATTTGCTTTGCCATTAAGTAAGTTGCTTCGGCATTTCCAAAACCTGCATCAATGTCTGCAATGATGGGTACAACGTGAGTGACGTGCCCGTCGATGGCTGCTTGTACTTCTTGCTCTTTTGCTTCGTCTCCTGCGCCACGTGCAGCATCTAGCTCTCTAAATAATCCACCTAGCTCACGTGCATCGGCTTGGCGTAGAAAGGTGTATAGCTCTTTGATGAGCGCTGCAACTGATGTTTTTTCATGCATAGATTGGTCGGGTAATGGACCAAATTCAGAGCGTAGCGCTGCAACCATCCAGCCAGAAAGATACAAATAACGGCGGTCTGTAGAGCCTTCAAAATGCTTCTTAATAGAAATCATTTTTTGTTGGCCAATAAAGCCATGCCAACAGCCTAAAGATTGCGTGTATTTTGAGCTATCTGAATCATAAGCATCCATGTCTTTGCGCATAATATCAGCGGTGTATTGCGCTATGGCTAAGCCATCTTTAAATTTGTTCTGTGCGCGCATTCTGGCAACGGATTCGGGGTTAATCGCATTCCACGATGCCCCTTGTTTGTCTTTAAGCGTTGAAGCCGATTTTATATCGTTTTGGTATTCTGACATGGGTTTCCATCCTTAATAGAGAGTTTTGTAGTTATAGCTACAAAGGTAGAAGGAAATTCATTATTAAACAAGTTTATTGTTTAAATTTTTAGTATTGTTAAATCATATACTAAAAATATTCAAATACAGCTATTTATAGACTACCCTTGTTGCGTTTTGCCCACCAATCTCTAGCCATGACTAAAGCTTCTTCATGCGTACTTGCTTTATTCATCGTATATAAGGTGATTGCAGCCGTTCCTATAATAGCGCCAACACCATACTCATCCTCTTCTTCACCACGCCATACTCGTGCTAACTTTTCTGGGTCTAATACTTTATCTTTAACGTGACGTTTAGAGAATAGGGGAGTCCATTCTTCTTCTATGGAAGTTTTATTTTTAACAGAGCGTACCAGGTTAACCATATCAGGGTTCCATTCCGTCTCACCTCCATCGCCTTTTATGACTGCCATATTAGGCTGATTCAACATTATTGATGCTTCTTGATGTGTATCTCGATAGGCAGGATGATGGATGCCTTGTATAGAGCAATTGGCACTACAAGGGTTGATTAAACGTGTGAATGTATTCACTGGTGAACGTAAACCAAGTATCCATTTTAAGTTCATAATTCGCGCAAGTTCAGGCAAAAAATCACGTAATGGAAGATAAGCAAAGTTACGTGCTTGAATATGTTCACCTGCTTCGTCAAAGGAGTTAGCAATGGGGATATTAAACATTTTCAGTACATCTTCGGTGTAGATTCGGTCAGCTGTATGCCCACCTTCACCGTGTATTAAAATACTTATATCATTTTCAGCCAGTAACCATAATGTTAAAATAAACCAAGGTAAGCGACGTGCCTTGCCAGCATAACTTGACCAGTCTAAATCAACGGTTGGCATGTCTTCTGGAATGCTTAAAAGATTATTTGTAGCATCAACAAAACCTGCTAACTCACCACTGCTTTCTTCTTGATGACGCATTAACATCATATAAGCGCCCAGTTGCTCTGGTTCTACCTCGCCTTTTAAAATCATCGTCATCGAGGTTTTGGCTTCATCATACGTTAAATTACGAGAACCTGTTTTACCTTTGCCTAGTATGCGCACATATTGTGCGAATTCATGTTCTGTGGGTGTAGGCTTTGTAGCGATGTCTGTATTGGCTTGTTCAGTCATGGTTATCCTAAAATATTTAGCTGGAAGAGCATTTTAGATAATCTATGAAGAAAAGAAAGCTCCACTCTTTTTTTAGGGTTTTTGACAGCGTTTTAAAGTCAGGGGTGCATAAATTTATTATGTTGATTTACTCAACCAGAAATCCAATCCTTGTGCATTCAGCTTGGTATCAAAATTCATATTTTTTTCATAGAATTCTCTGGGCTCTATCGCGCCCATTTCGTCAATGGTATCGAGCAAATAATCTTTTAATTTTTGCTGGATATAATCCACCCGATTTTCACTGTTACTGTAATGGTTTTCGCTGTTTTCATGAAAAACATCTTGCGCATCCAAAGCAATATTGGCAAATTTACGCACACTGCGTTTGAGTTGTTTGACAATTTCAGGTGTAGGGGTAATCTCGCCAAAGTGCGTGAGATATATGGTTTCTGGTTCTAGTGTCATCAAACAATCAATACTTTGCAACATTGATCCTGGATCAAACTGAACTGGTGTCGTCGCTGCAAAAATTAAGCGTCCCTGTTTGGTCATCAATTGTGGATAGCCAATCCCAAAAGTATCACCTGTAAATATACTTTTACTTTGTTTGTCATAAACACAAAAATGATGCCGTGCATGTCCTGGAGTATCAAAAAACTGTAATTCACGACCGTTAAAGTCTAGCTTGAAGAACCCTGGGGCTTCGATAACGCGCGCTGCATTAATCGGGCGAATTTCACCGTAAAACTTTTTAAATAACTTTTCACCATAAACGGCGATTGTCCCTGCAATTAGTTTGCTTGGGTCAATCATATGGGCAGCACCAAAAGGGTGAATAATGAGTTTTGCATTTTCACAGCGATGCATAAATTCCCCTGCACCACCAGCATGATCCAGATGAACATGGGTAGGAATCACATAAGCAACATCATCAAAGCTTAGCCCTTTTGACTGAAGTACCTCTTCAACATAAGGAGCACTATGCGTTGTGCCTGTTTCAATAATAGCTACTTGTCCGTCTTGCTCTAACAAGTAGATACTTGCAATGCCTTCTTGTGCATATTCGGCATCAACCATAGTGATACCATATTGGTAATTTTTGTTATTTCTATTCATGCCTTTTTATAGTCTAAATTTAAACTAGAGTGAATTTAATTTTCAATGATTACAATTATGAAGCTAGGGCTTCAATTTCTATTAATGAATCAGAATCATCAATAGTAGAAGGTACAATATATTCTTCACCATTAAAAATCTGCCGCATGGTTTTACGCAATATTTTACCCGAGCGAGTTTTGGGTAAACGTGGCACGATGTATACTTCTTTGAAGGATGCAACTGCACCGATTTCTTGACGTACTAATAGGATTAGCTCTTTGCTGATTTCATCATCAGTTTTGTTCACTCCATTTTTGAGTACAACAAAACCTGTTGGCATTTGTCCTTTTAGATCATCGTTACGCCCAATTACGGCGCATTCTGCAACTGATTCATGTTTGCCTATGATTTCTTCCATTTCACCTGTTGATAAGCGATGTCCTGCGACATTAATGACATCATCGACGCGACCCATCACGAACAAATAGCCTTCTTCATCCAAGTATCCGCCGTCACCACTGACGTAAAATCCTGGGTAGGTCTCTAAATAGCTGGCTTTAAAACAATCCATGTCTTCCCAAACGGTGGTTAAACAACTGGGTGGAAGAGGGAGTTTGATAGCGATATTTCCCTGCGTATTTGCAGGTAGCTCTTTGCCGTTTTCATCCAATATTTGAACATGATAACCTGGGCAGGGAACAGTGGATGAACCTGCTTTTACTGGCATTTTTTCAATACCACGCATATTGGCAGAGATAGCCCAGCCTGTTTCTGTTTGCCACCAATGATCAATTACGGGTAAGTCAAATTGTTCAGTCAGCCAATCATAAGTTGGAGGGTCTAAACGCTCGCCTGCGGAGAATAGTGTTTGCAACGATGATAAGTCATATTTTTTTGCAAGGTCGGTATTTGGGTCTTCTTTTTTGATGGCTCTAAATGCTGTGGGTGCGGTAAACAGTGCTTTGACTTTATACTCTTCAACTACTCGCCAGAATGCACCTGCATCGGGTGTCAATATCGGCTTGCCTTCGTACAATATTGTTGTACAACCATGCAATAGTGGTGCGTAAATAATATAGGAATGCCCAACCACCCAACCGACATCCGATGCTGCCCAAAACACATCACCTGGGTCAATATCATAGATGGCTTTCATGCTGTATTTCATGGCGACTGCGTGTCCGCCATTTTCACGCACTACGCCTTTTGGTTTTCCTGTTGTACCTGATGTGTACAAAATATAAAGTAAATCAGAGCCTTTTACAGGGGTGCAGCCAGCAGGTGTTGCTTTGCTCATTGCGGTTGCCCAATCTACATCTCTATCCTGTTTTAGGTCGGCAGTTTTCTCCCCTCGTTGGTAAACAACGCAATAGTTGGGTGTATGATTTGATAGTTCAATTGCATTATCAATCAATGGTTTATATTCAATAACTCTAGCTATCTCTATGCCGCATGAGGCGCTTACTATAACTTTAGGTTTAGCATCATCAATGCGAATAGCCAGTTCAGGTGCGGCGAAGCCACCAAATACGACTGAGTGGATTGCGCCTATACGCGCACACGCTAACATGGAGATTGCCGCTTCAGGAATCATCGGCATATAAATAATGACGCGATCACCTTTTGTAACACCAAGGTCTTTGAGCATACCTGCACATAATGCAACTTCATCACGTAGCTCGCGGTAGGTATATGTTTTCTTTGTATTGGTGACAGGAGAGTCATAAATAAGCGCTGCTTGATCTGCACGGCCGTTTTCGACATGATAATCAAGCGCCATATAAGCCGTATTCATTTCGCCATCGGCAAACCAATGGTGAATACCATGCTCATCTTGACTAAGAATTTTTTGAGGAGGTGTAAACCATTCCAAAGCCTTTGCTTTATCAGCCCAAAATGCTTCGGGGTTATTTTTTGAATCATCAAACTCTTGTTGGTAACTCATGTTTATCTCCTTAACTGTTTATTCGCACGAAATACATTAAAAAAGTGCTAAAAACATCAAAAAAGAGGGTTTTATTAAGACCACCCCCCCCTGTTTTCGATGATTTATATTTTAGTTTGCTGTTCTCAGGGTACTTTTTGAATACAGATTACGTATAGAACTGTGTAAATGAATCAACTTCTTCACGTGAAGTACGATAACTATTTACAAGCGCATTTTTATCTTCATAGCCAAGCGCTATTCCACACAATAAAACGGTGTCATCGCCATAACCGAGCTCTGATTTAACTATTTCAGGGTAATCTGCGATTGAAGCTTGAGGGCAGGTGGCTAAACCCTGTTCTACCGCCGCTAACATAACCGATTGTAAGAACATTCCGTAATCCATGTACGAGCCTTCTCGCATCGCTGAATCCATAAAAAATAACAACATGACGGGCGCATCAAAGGCACGGTAATTGGCTGCCCATTGATCAGTTTGGCGTTCTCGATCAGTGCGTTCAATACCCAACGTTTTGTACATTAATAATCCACATTCTTTACGGCGTGAGGTGAAAGGTTCTTTCCATTCAGTCGGGTAATAAGCGTAATCTGCTTTACCTTTATCACCACTACGAAAGGTTGCTTCTATTTTTTCCTGTAAGGATTGTTTGGTTTTCCCACTCACCACTGCTACTTGCCATGGCTGAGTGTTCACGCCTGATGGCGTATGGCGTGCTGCATCTAAGATAGCATTAATTTTTGATGGTTCGATTGCTTGGTCTAGATAGGCACGAACGGACTTTCTTTGTTTTAAAGCATCACTTACTTTCATTCCAAATTCTCCTTAAATACACTTGGGATTCTTACAGCACCTTCCATTAAGACACGTGCACTCCGACTCATTATTACCTTATTTACAGTCCATACACCCTTATTTTGAAGCGTTTCTGCACCGACTTTAAGCGTGCCAGAGGGGTGTCCAAAAGTAATTGAATTATCCACCTTGCCACCAGCGGCTAAGTTAACCAATGTACCTGGGATAGTAGCTGCAGTGCCAATAGCAACGGCGGCTGTACCCATCATTGCATGGTGCAATAACCCCATTGAAAGTGCACGAACATTCAGGTCGATAGTGTCTGCACTTATATCTTTACCGCTCGATGAGGTATAAGCCTTTGGCTTGCTAACAAAAGCAACTTTGGGTGTGTGTTGGCGTGTTTTAGCTTCATCAATGTGATCTATCAAACCCATCTTTAGTGCGCCATAAGCTCTGATAGTCTCAAACATTTCTAATGCTTTTTCGTCACTGTTTATATCGTCTTGTAATTCAGTGCCTTGATAATTAATCTCTTCCGCATTAAGAAAAATGGTTGGAATGCCTGCATTAATCATCGTTGCTTTGAAAGTTCCTATATCGGGTACGTCAAGATCATCGATGATGTTACCCGTAGGGAACATGGCTTCTGATGCATCGACAGGGTTCAAAAATTCAATTTGGATTTCTGCCGCAGGAAATGTGACTCCATCTAATTCAAAATCACCTGTTTCTTGTACTTCACCATTTGTGATCGGAACGTGAACGATAATCGTTTTTTTAATATTAGCTTGCCAAATGCGTACCGTGGCAATGCCATTTTCAGGCACATTATCGGCATCAACTAAATTATTATTGATTGCAAATGAGCCAACAGCTGCGGTTAGATTTCCGCAATTACCGCTCCAATCTACAAAAGGTTTATCAATCGACACTTGGCCAAAAAGATAATCAATATCGTGATCTGGCTTTGAACTTTTAGATAAAATGACAGTTTTACTGGTGCTTGAAGTTGCACCACCCATACCATCGGTTTGTTTCCCATAAGGGTCTGGGCTGCCGATAACTCGCAATAACATGGCATCTCTATCATTACCTGCATTTTGACAAGCTTCGGGTAAATCATCGATATTAAAGAAAACCCCTTTGCTGGTGCCACCGCGCATATAGGTAGCTGGGATTTTTATTTGTGGCGTAAAATCCATTATGATTCACCTTCAAGAAAGTCTTGAGCAAAGCGTTGTAAAACTCCACCAGCGGCATAAACATGCACTTCTTCTGCCGTGTCTAAGCGACAAGTTACGGGGATTTTAACGCGAGTATTATCTTTTCTCGTCATAATAACAGTCAGTTGTGCACCTGCCGAAATTTCACCCT
>Ga0256839_1004119_pt1 | contig 14435 bp, 11 predicted proteins | sample 354166metaG_FD_185968 | JGI IMG/M metagenome (GOLD analysis project Ga0256839, IMG submission 185968) | Hydrothermal vent microbial communities from Mid Atlantic Ridge, Atlantic Ocean - 354-166 | ecosystem: Environmental > Aquatic > Marine > Hydrothermal vents | place: Atlantic Ocean: Mid... | reverse complement strand
CTCAGTGCCCGAGCGATGGTGCTCTTCCCGCTGGCGATCCCGCCCGTGAGTCCGACGATCAGCATGGTCCTTTGGTTATAGCGCGCCCAAGCCCGCTGGGACAACCGGAACGGAGCGCTATAATGGAGGCACGATGAGGCGAACCTATTTGGTGACCGTACGCCGGGCGGAGGAAGGCGGCTATACGGTCGAGGTCCCCGCGCTGCCCGGCTGCGTCTCCCAAGGCGAGACGTACGAAGAGGCGTTGGCCAACATCCGCCAGGCGATCGCGGTGTACTTGGAAGAGCTGGAGGAAGGGGAGCTCAACCCGGAGGCTCCGGTCTTCGTCACCACCGTCGAGGTCGAAGTGCCCGAGCCGACGACGGCATCCCGCAGCCAAGGCGAAGGCAAGCGCTAATCCCGATCACAAGGTGCTGAAGGTCGGCACGCTTCGCAGCCTCATCCGGAAAGCCGAGCTTACGAAGGAGGAGTTCCTGCGCCTGCTGCGAGGCCTGTAATCCCCTTCAGCTCTGCAGCTCCTCGTGTGCCCTTCGCACCTGCTCGGCCCAGTCCCAGTCCCGGTCGAGGGCCCGCGAGCGCCCCGGCGCGTTCCCCATCCCCAGATGCAGGAGGAACTCGACGTTCCCCGCAGGACCCTTGAAGGGCGAATGCGTCGCGTTGAGGACGGGCATCGCCAGCTCGCGCTCCGCGAACTCCGCGACGCCGCGCAGCACGCGCTCGTGCACCTCGGGGTCTTTCACCACGCCGCCCTTCTTGACGTGCTCGCGCCCCGCCTCGAACTGGGGTTTGACCAGCACGACGATGTCCCCGTCGGGTTTTACGATCCCCCGGAGCGCGGGGAGAATTTTTTTCACCGAGATGAACGAGACGTCCACCGTCGCCAAGTCTACGCGTTCGCCGACCTGCTCCCCGGTGAGATGCCGGGCGTTTACGCCTTCGAGCACGACCACCCGGGGATCGTTGCGCAGCGTCCAGTCGAGCTGCCCCTTGCCCACGTCCACGGCGTAGACGCGTTCGGCCCCGTGCTGAAGCAGGCAGTCCGTGAAGCCGCCCGTGGAGGCCCCGACGTCTAGGCACACCTTCCCCGCGACGTCAAGGCGAAAGGCGCGCAGGGCCTTCTCCAGCTTGTAGCCCCCCTGGCTCACGTAGCGGGGCTTCTCCTTAAGCTCGAGGCTCGCGTCCGGAGATACGGGATGCGAGGGCTTGTCGGCGACCTCCCCATCGACGAGCACCCGGCCTGCCCGGATGAGCCGCTGAGCGAGGGCGCGGCTGGGGGCCAGGCCCCGCTCGACCAGCAGAAGATCCAATCGCTTTTTGGCTTTTGTCCCCATTTCCCTCGTCTGTCCTGAGTATCGTACGCCCTTGACGACCTCTCGACAAAGCTCCTAGAATCGCTTAATCGAATGACGAGAAGGGGTGAGACGCATGACATGTCGATCCTTACGACTTGTAGTCGGTTCGTCCTTATACCTCTTTGTCCTCATCCTACTGGGTGTAGCGCCAAGTTCTTTCTCGGAGCCTTCTCAGACGACTCTGGTTCTAGTTGCTGAATCCCCGCAGACCGTGGAGATAGAGTTCCCCCTTAGAGACCTTCAACGGTTTCGGGTCACGTCCGACCAGTTGTACGTTCAGGCTTCGCGGTTTGCCATTTCCATTTTATTCGACCAACTTCGCTCAACCGTGGACTGGACGTTTCAGGAGGAGAGCTTCTTCCTTCGCTTTACGGTCCCGTCCGGTAGCGAGATCCGGTTTGGGGATCCCGGCATGGAGATGCCCGGTCCCGGAGAGATCCGCCCGGGAACGGTGATTCATCTGCCCGACGAGTTTCAAGCCCGATCCTTTGGGACGGATGGGATTCATGTAACAGGGGATCTTTGGATTCGCTTACGCTCGGAGAGCATTCGCGTCGAGCTGTTTCAGGGAGGAAGTCCGCGCTGAGGCCTCGGCTCGTCGTACGAGGAAGAAGGGGTTGCCCATCTGCAGGGGAGATCTGAGGGCGAGCTTGTAATCCGTTCGGTTTTCCTGTATAGTAAACCTCGATGAACGAAGAACCGCGAGCTTGCCCGCCGATATCCCTCCCAAGATGTCCGCGTAGAGTTCAAGCTCACCCAACGTGCTTTTGAAAGGAGCTTTTCACTTTGCCATTCGCCAAATTAGGGCTCTCGGAGCCCATCGTAAACGGAGTCGAACGGGCAGGCTATCAGGAGCCTACGCCCATCCAACAGAGGGCCATCCCGCCCATCCTCGAGGGCCGGGACATAATCGCCACCGCCCAGACGGGGACGGGCAAGACCGCCGCGTTCGTGCTCCCCGTCCTGGAGCGGATCGCGCGTACCCTTAAAGACAAAGACGCAAACGCGAAGCCGAAGGGTCCGAGGTGCCTCGTGCTCGCCCCCACCCGGGAGCTGGCCTTGCAGGTGGAGGAGAGCGTCCGGACCTACGGGCGCTTCCTCCGGGTGCGATCGGCGGTGCTGTACGGCGGCGTCGCGATCGGGCCTCAGGTGCAGGCCCTCCACGCGCAGCCCGACGTGGTGATCGCCACCCCGGGGCGCCTGCTCGACCACCTGGGGCGCGGGAACGTCCGCTTCTCCCGGCTGGAGGTGCTGGTGCTCGACGAGGCCGACCGGATGCTCGACATGGGCTTTCTGCCCGACATCCGCCGGATCCTGAGCGAGCTGCCCGCCCGGAGACAGAACCTGCTGTTCTCGGCCACGATGGCCCGCGGGGTGGAGGCGCTGGCCCGAAGTTTCATGCGCGATCCCGTGCGGATCTCCATCGGCGTGCAGGCCACCCCCGCCGAGGGCGTCTCCCAATCCCTTTACCCGGTGGCGGGTCACCTCAAGACCGAGCTGCTCGCAAGGCTTTTGGAGATCACGCCCCACAAGTCCGTGCTGATCTTTACGCGCACGAAGCGCGGGGCTGAACGGGTCGCACGGGCGCTCGCCAAGAAGGGCTTCCCCGCGGTGGCCCTCCACGGGGACAAGACCCAGAGCCAGCGGGAGCGGGCCCTCCAGGGTTTCCGGGAGCAGAAGCACCGCATCCTGGTGGCCACCGACGTGGCCGCCCGCGGGCTGGACATCCGGGACATCTCCCACGTGATCAACTACGACGTCCCCGAGTCCTTCGACGCCTACGTGCATCGGGTGGGCCGCACCGCCCGGGCGAACGCCCGGGGCGAGGCCCTTACGCTGGTGGCCATGGACGAGGAGGATCTCGTGAGGGACATCGAGCGGCGCTTGAAGCGCTCGCTGCCCCGGGTGGGCGTCCCCGACTTCGAGTACAGCGCGCCCGCTCCGCCTCGATACGGCTCCCGGTCCCGGGGGAGTCGTGAGGGGCAAGGTCGGAGCTGGGGACGAGGGAGAAGCCGCCGTCGGAGCCGCGGCAGTCGCAGCGGGGCCCGGCAGTAGCCCCAAGAATCAGCCCGTCCGCCCCGGGTCGGGGTACGCTTCCAGGGCAGCCCGTAGGATCCGCATCGCCCGGCGCAGCTTCTCGACGCCCAGCACGTAGGCGATGCGCACCTCGTCCCGGCCCTTCCCCGGGGTCGAGTAGAAGTCCCGCGCGGGGGCGAGCATCACCGTCTCGCCCTCGTGCTCGAACTCGCTTACAAGCCAAGCGCAGAACCTCTCCGCGTCGTCCACGGGCAGTTTCACCACGGCGTAGAAGGCCCCCTGGGGCTTGACGCAGAACGCGCCCTCGACCCGCTGCAGTTCCTCGAAGAGGGCGTCCCGCCGGCGGGCGAACTCCTCCACGATTCGCCGGATCTCCCGCCGGTAGTCCCCCGAACGCAGGAGGCGGACGAGCCCGAACTGCTCCGCCGTCGGGGGCGAGAGCCGGGCCTGGGCGAACTTCAGGGCCGCTTCCATCACGTCGGGGTTGCGGCTGGCGATCGCGCCGAGGCGGGCCCCGCAGGCGGAGAAGCGCTTGCTGATGCTGTCGCAGACGATCACGCGCTCCTCGAGCCCCGGAAGCTGCAGCGCGCTTTGGTGGGGGAGCCCGTCGTAGACGAACTCCCGATAGACCTCGTCCGCAATCAAGAACAGGTCGTGCTCGAGGACGATCTCCTTAAGCGTACGGAGCTCGTCGGACGTGTAGACGGTCCCCGTGGGGTTGTTCGGGTTGCAGATCAGAATGGCCTGGGTGCGCTCCGTGATCTTTCGCTCCATGGCCTCGCGCTCCGGCAGGTGGAACCCCGTCTCGGGCTCCGTCTCCAGGGGGACGAGCCGGACGGAGGCCATCGCGGCGTAGGAGTTGTAGTTCGTGTAGAAGGGTTCCGGCACCAGCACCTCGTCGCCGGGGTCCGTGATCGCCAGAAGCGCGAAGAGCAGCGCCTCGCTCCCCCCCGTGGTGACGAGGAGCTGATCCCGCCCCAGTTCGATCCCGAGGTCGCGGTAGTATCGCCGGAGGGCGTCGACGGCCTCGTCGAGCCCTTGGGAGGGGCTGTAGGCGATGACCTCAGGGACCTCGCGAAGGCCCTCGCGGAACGCTTGGGGAGTGGGCAGATCCGGCTGGCCGATGTTGAGGTTGTAGATGCGCTTCCCCTGCTTTCGGGCCTCGTCGGCCAAGGGCTTGAGCTTCCGGATCGGGGAGAACTGCGTCTCGTGTGCGCGGGTTGAGATGCGAGCCATGGTTTCCCCTTCCCTGCCTTCCTTTGCACGGAGGATCCGAGCGGGTTCTCGGGCGTATTCTCATAGGAAACCTCCGCGCTGTCAACCCGTCCCAGACCCAGCCCCAATCGGGGGGCCACCCGGCGGGCTCCTAGAGCGAGCGTCCGTCTCGGCTCGGGCCGAGGGATTCTAAGTGGCAGGTGTCGTTGAGCGTGCGGAGGACCCAGCCCTCTTCCTCGCGGGAGAGGTGGGTGATCCCGCAGTTGCTCACGAGGAAGCCGAAGCTCACGAACTCCGGCTCCCGATCGCGGAAGAGGGGCGCGCCCTGCTGGAGGACGTAGTTGACGATGTGGCGGATCACCCCGCCGTGGGCTACCACGGCGACGCTCCGCCCCTCGGACTCCTCCAGGATCTCTCGAAAGGCGCGGACGGCGCGCTCGTAGAGTTGGCGCACGCTCTCGCCCCCTTGGGGTTGAAAGCTCAAGGGGTCCACGCGGTGGGGATCGCCCTCCCGGAAGGCCTCCGCGAAGCGCAGCTCGACCTCCTCCCGGCGGTAGCCCTGCCAGTGGCCGTAGTGCAGCTCCCTCAGGTCCTGGCGGATTCGGATCTCCGGGGAGTGGGGCTGACGCCGGGCGATGATCTGTGCCGTCTCCAGGGCGCGGGACAGATCGCTGCTGTATAGGCGGTCGAGGCGCTCCGAGGCGAGGCGCTCGGCGGTGCGCTCGGCCTGCCTGCGCCCCCGCTCGTTGAGGGGGATGTCCAGCTGCCCCATGCAGATCCCGTCGCGGTTCCAGTCCGTCTCGCCGTGGCGAATCAGGTAGATCTCCGTCATGGCGGTAGCATCCCTGCGGTAGGAGTCCCACTCCGCTCAATCGGCTCCCTCGTGGGGAAACGCGCAGCAGAGGTAGCGCCATACGGGCGCGAAGAGGGGGGTTCCGTCCGGGGCTCGGGGCGTCTTGCGGTCGCGGACCACGGCGCCGTGGGCGTCGCCGGCGAAGCGCCCGGTGGCCGGCAGGGCCTCGGTAAAGAGCATGTGGGATCCTCCGTACGGGGGAGCGGCTTCGTCGACGTTGCGCGAGGGACCGAAAGCTCCCATCCCGAGGGCCCGCCACGCTTGCACGTAATAGGGATAGCCTCGATCGCGCCGATGCGCGAATCCGAAGTAGCGTTCGCTGGGGGTGCGGTGGGGACCCGTCAGCCAGGGCGCGAGGTTCCCTCGTGCGCCCACGAAATCCCCCGGAGCGCCGAACATCACCACTCGAGCGACCTCATAGCGGCGGGCGACGAAGGCGGCGTGCCCGCCGCCCTGGGAGTGGCCCGAGAGGATAACCCGCTCCCACGCGACCGAGCCGTCCTCTCGGAGAAAGCGTCCCCAGCCTTCTTGAGGGTATCTCCCGTCCAGGTACTGCAGGAGCTTCCGGAGGCGATTCCGGATTGAGTTCGCCTCGCTGACCCGTACGAGGGGACTGAGGTCACGACCCTCGAGGATCTCCTCCCGGACACGAGCGGTGCACTCCGGATCCGGAGAGCGCCGGCAGAGCCCCAGGATCGTCCAGCGGTTGGGGTACCGCAACCCGATGGCCGGCGTGCCTGTGCGCGCGACCTCTCGCAACAGGAGCCGGCTGCCTTCCGGTACCCCGAACGATCCCGGCAGGTGCACCAACAACGAGTCGCGGGGCGGGACGCTGGGATCCCGACATACGATATGGGGTTCGAGCCAGTCCTCGATCGCAGGATCCGTGGCCTGGGGAGGGATGCGCCGCTCAACGGCTACCCCGTCCGACGCGCAGGAGAAGTCTTCGGCTGCCGCTCCCGGGCTCGCCCAAGGGGGAACGAGCAGGCCCCCGAGCGCCAGCATCCCGATTCCGAGAAGAGACAAACGAGCCGGGACCGCATGTGTTCTTCCCACGTTTCTTTCCTCTCTTTCTCGATCTTGATCTTAGCCCTTGTGGGATCCCCCTGCGACTCCGCCACGGCTACTGCTACGGTGGACTTCCCTCATCTCTACGGGGTGCCGTGCCGACTTAGAAGAACGGAAGATCCATCTTGAAGTAGACCTGGGGCATCTCCTCCCCGAGGGCTTGAGCCACTCCCGCTCGGACGGTGATGCGTCGGCCATACCCTAAGGTGACGGCGAGGGAGAGCTCCGCGCCGAAGCCCACCTTGAGCTCCTCTACCTTGAGTTCGTCCCCGGCCATCCCGGCGTCCACGAAGAGCCGCGCGCCCACGTCGTCGAAGAAGACGGGCCAACCCCCTAAGCCCCGCTCGAGGGAGAAGAGCTCGAAGTCGTACTGCACCCCCAGCGAGACGGCCTGCTTCCCGGAGAAGGCCCCGGGCGCAAACCCCCGCAGCACGAAGGGGCCGTACGGGCCGCCCAGCTCAAAGGCGTCCTCCTCGTCCTCGGAGTCCGTCCAGCCCGCGACGAAGCGCAGATCGACCCGCTGGGACGGGGCCAAGGGCAGGCGGATCGACTCCCGCCAGGAGAAGGTGAGCGCCCTGCGCCACCCGTCCTCGCCTTCGCCTTCCTCACGGAACAGCTCCCCCGAGAGCGCGATGTGGAGCCGGTCCCGGAACCGCTCCCGCCCGCGGCTCAGCGTGTAGGAGTACGTCCCCGAGATCGTGTGGCGAACGGTGGGCTCTCCGTCCTCTCCTGCCTCGACAACGGCGGGACCGTCAGCTTGCAGGCCCTCCGGTTCCCCGCCCTCGCCTGCCTCGCCTTCCGTCTCTCCCTCTTCTTGGGGTTCGGGTTCGGGTCGGGGCTTGCGCTCCGAGCGCGTGTACCCCACGGATACGACCTGCTGGCGCTCGGCGGAGAGCAGGATCGGGACGGAGACGCTCCCCCCAAGGGTCCGCTCCCAGGCGTCCTGGGAGAAGAAGAGTGTCACGGGCACGACCTGGCTGTTGGCGTACGCAAACGACAAGACGGGCGCGTCGGCCTCGAAGTCCCAGCCCACAAGCGCCGTGTAGAAGTGCTGGAAGAGCACGTCCTGGGCCAGGGTGAAGACACCCACCCCCGCGCCCGTGCCCGAGAGGAGGGGCAGCGGGAGCCAGAAGCGGGGCACCAACGAGGCCCACGGGCGATAGGGCTCGATGGGGTAGTCGGTGCGGGGGTAGCCGGTCCACTCGGGGAGCGCCTCTCGGGGGAACTCCACCGGCTCCCAGGTCTCCGGGCGCAGGGGCATCTTGTAGACGTCGTACCCTTCGCTTCCGTAGCCGATAAACGCGATCTCGTCCCCGTCGGGGGAGACCGTGGGCGAGAGGGCCCCGGTGAGCGCGTTCGTCACCCGGAAGAACTTCCCATCGCTCACGCGATAGGCGTAGAGGTTGTACACCCGATCGGGGTCAGCGCTGAACAGGATGTACTGCCCGTCCGGGGTCCAGACGGGGTCGCCCACTTGGTGCTTGTCCTGGGTGAGGGGCTTCAGCTCACCCCCTTCTACAGGCAGGAGATAGAGATCTTGGTAGCCCCCCCAGCGCCAGAGGGCGAGCGCGATCCGCTCCCCGTCGGGGGAGAGTGCAAAGGAGTGGATCACCCCCGAGTTGTCGGGGAACTCGAGCAGGGTGCGCCTCTCGCCCGTCTCCGGGTCGAGCACCCGCAGGGCGGTGCTCCCGTCGGAGCCGACGTTGCGGGCGTAATAAATTCTCCCGTCGGGCGCGACCCGGGCGTAGTAGGCCCGCTCCCCCCACGTCAGGCGCTCCTCGCGCCCTTCTGCAAGGTCGTAGCGGTAGAGGTCGCTGCGGATCGCGTAGAGGCCCTCGAAGTCCAGCTTGGCGTAGACCAAGGCCTTCCCGTCGGGCGTCCAGGCGGGGTTCATCGCCAGGCCGCCGGACACGACTTCGCGGTCCTGCTCGCCCTCCGGGGTCACCAGGCGGATTCCCGAGAGCCCCCCGCCGCTGTGGACGTAGGCGATCCACTCCTCCGTCCCCTCCGTCTCGCCCTCCTCGCCCGTGGGGATCGCGGGGGACCAGGCGGGCGTCTCCGTGAAGAAGCCGTGCGTGGTGACCCGCAAAGCGGGGGTGACGCCCCGCTCGGCGATGCGCTCGATCTCCGGGGCGAATTGCTCCCGCAGCCAGGCCCGGAAGCCCTCGTAGACCTCTGGGGAGGAGGCCCCGAACGCCTCTTGAAAGACCCGGTCGAGGTCCTCCCCGAACCCGAGGAGGAACAGCAGGTTCAAGGGCCGCGAGCTGTTGACCTCGTTGAAGCGGCGCACCGCGTCGTCGCCGTACGTCTCCTCCAGATATTGCAGGAGCCAGGAGCCGAAGTTGTACACGAGCAACCCCACAAACGGCCACTCCGCGCGCGTGTAGAAGCCCTTGATCTCGTCGAACCTCGGGATCCGGTTGTCGAGGACCATCTGGCGGATCATCATGCGGGTCTTGGCGTCGTTCATGCGGCACTCCCCCAGGTGCTTGCATTTCTCATAGACGGCCAGGCCCTCGATGAAGGGGAGGGGCTTGACCGTGTTGGGCAGGACGATCTTCCCCAGCGCTCTCCGGAGGAGCTTGGGCCAGCCGCGGGTCTGGTCCAGATCGACGGCGTGGACCAGCTCGTGGAAGAGCACCGCCTTCCACCACGACTCCAAGCGGACGTTGAACCCGTCCGACAGGCGATACTGCGAGGCGAAGAGCACCACCTCGTCGTTGGGGAAGAGCGTCGCGAAGCCGTTGGAGAAGTCAAAGGGATCGACCAGCACGATGTCGATGACGGGAGGGACCTCGCCGAACTCCTCGACCAATAGGGGGTAGAACTCCTCGGCGTATTGGGCCGTAAGGTGCGCGACGCCTTCTAGCCCTTGGGGGAAGTGGATCCGGAAGTGCTCGGTGGTGAGGGTCTGCCAGCGGAGCTTCGGGTCGAAGCTCAACCCGAAGGGCTGGGCCTGCGATTCCGCCGTCACCAGGAGAAGCGCCGCTGCTGTCAAAAGCAGAGCCGTAAGAATTCGCGCCCGTGGGGTTACCGTACGCAGGGTACGCATCTCACATTCCTCCTTCTCTGCTCAGCGCCGGACAGGGATCTCTTCCAACGGGGCATAGACAGCTAACGTACACGCACACGCTAGAAACTCACGCGGAACTTCGTCTCGCCCGCTTGGGTGACGACCAGCTCCACGCGCACCCGGAACTGTTCAAAGACCGTGAGCGTAGTCGAGATCCCCCAGCTGAAGAGGGCTTCCGTTTCCGTCTCGGGCTCCTTTCCGTCCTCGTCGGGCTCGGGCCGTACGTCGATCCCCAACCCTCCGGAGGGCTCGGAATCGGGAGAAGAAGCGGGAGGCTCGACCTCGCGGACGATCCCTCCGGCTTGGACGAAGAACTTCCCTTCTACGCTCAGGGGCATCGAGTCGGGGACGCCGTACTCCGTGATCTCCGGGGGCAGGGGGAGCGGGAGTTCCGCCTCGTAGAGGGGGAAGGATCGGGCGAGGGTGACGTTCCAGAACGCGTGGCCCTCGAGCGTCCGGGGGACGCCGCGCACCCCCGTGGTGAAGAGGAACCTCTCCAGCTCGGCGTCGTTCTGGAGCGAGCCCCAGCGGCCACTGAGGGAGAGATCCCCCAGGCGGAGCGTGAGGCTCTGGGTCATCGATTGGAACCGCGGCAGCTCCTCGAGTCCGGGGGGGAGGTCCTCCCCTGCGCCCGGGGTGGACGTCTCGAGTCCGAGCCCCTCCGGGGGGAGGAGGACGCCGAAGACCGTCTTCGAGTACGAGCTCAAGGTGAGGTCGTACGGCAGCCGGAAGCTGCGGCGGGCCTCCATGAGGAGGTATCCTACCCGAGGGGCGGGGTCCTCTTGCCCCAGGGACCACAGCTCCCCGAGGAAGCCCGTGTATTGGGTGTCTCCCAGACGTACCCCCAGTTGGAGCCCCTTCTGTCCCTCGCGGCCCAGCACCGGGGTAGAGAACCAGTCCACAAACGCCGCGGAGAAGGGTCCTACCTTAAGTCCCAAACCGGGCAGGGTCAGCCGGGTGTCGAGCAGGAGCCCGGCTCGGTAGCGGATGTTCCCGCTCTCGAGCCCGTAGGCCACGGCGGCGATGGGCTTCCAAATCCCCCATTGGAAGTTGGACTGGAGCCCGATGAGCTGCCCGTCGCGGCTCGTCTGGACGATGATCGGCTCGATCGGCGGCTGTGCCCTTGCCGACGGGGCCGTAGCCCCGACGAAAACCGCCGCGAGGAACAGCACTCCGACTCCGACGAGGACGAACGGAAGTCTTAGGCCCTTCATGGCGATGCCCTCCCTCGCATGCCCCGCTTCGTGATGGAGATTATGAGGGATTGTACGCCCATCCGGAGGGGGGAGTCAAAACGACGGTTCTGTCCCCGAAGTTGCGGAGAAGTCCGGGGGGGCAAAGAGGTGCCAAAGCAGGTTGACAAGGGAAGAAGGAGACGCTACCATGACAGCACCCGTGCGCCCGTAGCTCAGTCGGACAGAGCAGCGGATTCCTAATCCGCAGGTCGGAGGTTCGAGTCCTCCCGGGCGTACCACCCGATGAGACTCTCTTGGGCCTTCAACCTTATCACGTTCACCTCCGGGTTTACGTTTTTCTCGTTTATCTTCCTGGTGCCCCTCTACGCCCGGGAGGAGCTGGGGCTGTCGCTTACGGCCACCGGGTTCGTGGTGGCCGCCTCCTCGATCGCGGTCATCCTGTTCAGCCCCGTGTGGGGGGCCCTCACGGACCGCTTCGGTCGGAAGCGCGAGGTGTTGGCCTTAGGCTACGCGCTCTTCGCCCTCGTGAGCGCGCTCCACGCCTTCGCCGAGTCCCTCCCCGTGCTCGTCCTGCTGAGGTTCCTCCAGGGGGCGGCGTTCGCGACGAACCCGCTGCTTACGGCCCTGTTCGCCGATCTCTTCGGGAAGGACGCCGCCCGCCGCTTCGGGGGCTTCAGCGCCGCCAACGCCTTGGGGTGGGGCTTGGGGAGCCTGATCTCGGGGGTCCTGGCCGACTGGGTCGGCATCCGCGGCGTCTTCCCGCTGGTGGCCGGACTCCCCCTCCTGAGCACCACCCTACTCCTGCTCGTGGTGCGGGAGCCCGCTCGCGCCCACCCCCACACCCACCCCCACCCCCACGCCCCCGGACATCTCTCCGCCTCGGGCTCTCCGGCGGCTTCTCCCGTTGCTTCGGCCCCGACGGCCCTCCCGAAGGTCCCCCGCAAGCTCTTTTATCTCTACGCGACGATCTTCGCCCGCCACAGCGCCGCCGTGGCCCTCTGGGCGATGTTCCCCCTCTACCTGCGCGCGTTCGTGGAGAGCCGCGGCGCGATCGGGGCCGTCAACGGGATCAACATGATCGTCCAGCCCCTCTTCATGGTGATCCTGGGCCGCTGGGCCGAGGGGAAGGACCGACGCTCCATGCTCCGGATGGTCCTCTGGGGGATTCTGGGCACGATCGTCACCTTCGGGGTGTACGCCACCGCTCAGGGGATCGTGCAGATCCTGGTGGGCCAGCTGATGATCGCGCTCGCCTGGTCGGCGATCTTCATCGGACTCAACCTCTACATCATGGAGGCCGCCCCGCCGGGGACGCGGGGCCGGGCTTTTGGGTATCTGCAGTCGTCGCTCACGGGCGCGGCGGCCCTGGGGCCCTTGCTGGGCGGGACCCTGGCCGACGCCCTGGGGATCCGCGGGATGATCTGGGTCGTGGCCGCGCTGATGGCCACCAGCCTCCCCTTCTTGTGGAAGTTGATGGCCCTCGACCGGCGGGAACGTCCGGGTCCGGAGGCTGCCTCCCCGGAACCGAGGACGGCAGCGAAGGAGCCCGCGGGCTGCGGCTGCCCCGGCTCGGGGAAGTGACCGTCCATGGACGAGCGAGAGCGAACCCTCTTGGAAAACTGCCGAAAGCTCTTTGAACAACAGGGGCGGCTCCTCCGCCTGAGCGCGGAGCGCTTCGATCAGGTCGTCTTCGTGGGCGACACCCATGGCGACCTAGAAGCCTCCGAGCGCGTGTTGGAGCGCTTCTTACGGCCTCGGACGGCGATCGTGTTCTTGGGCGACTACGTGGACCGCGGGCCGCACTCGCGCGAGAACCTTCGACTGCTTTTGCGGGCGAAGCTCGAGCACCCCGACCGCCTCTCTCTCCTGCAGGGCAACCACGAGGGCTTCCACGCGATGGCCTTCTACCCCGCGGACTTCTGGGAGAGCCTTCAAGATCCCGAGGAGAAGGCCCTCTATGCCGAGACGCTCCTTCGAATGCCCTATGCCGCAGCGCTTTCCCACGGAGTGCTGGGGGTCCACGGGGCGCTTCCCGCCGTCGAGTGTCTCGAAGACATCGAGAGGCTGGAGCCCGGGAGCGAGGGGTGGCAGGCGCTCGTCTGGGGAGATTTTCAAGACGTCGAGGGCTCGTTCCTGGGGGATTGGGGCGGGCGGCTCCGCTTCGGGCGGGATCACTTCGAGCGGCAGATGGAGCGCTTCGGGATGCGCGTGCTCATCCGATCCCACCAGCCGGACGCCCCCCTGTATCTGTACGACAATCGGTGCCTTACGATCTTCACCTCGCACGCCTACGGACCCCGGGAGCGCACCGTTGCGATCGTCCCTCTCGATCGGGAGATCCGGACGGCGCGAGACCTCCGTATCGAAGATGTTTAGAGACCGTTTGCAAGGAGGGCTATAATGGAGTATGGCCGGGAGATATTCCAGCGACCGGACGGATGAGGAAGGGAGCCTTTCGGAACCCTTGCCTCCCAAACCTAAGGAGGCGGGACGGCCTCTGAGAGTGGGCCATTAGAGAGAACCGTGAGCCATTTCCGAACCAAGCAGCGTTTGCGTTCATCTGCGCGGATCGTCTTAGCGGTGCTTCTCGCCTTTGCCCTCCTTTCGTTTGCCTTGACCACACCCCTCTTCCCACGCTCACTACTATCCTTTCTCCTGGTGCTCTTCGTTGTCGGGATCTTCTTATGGATAGCGCGAAGAAAATCACTCCATGAAGCCATCAAGGTGGGATTTATCCTGTCTGCGCTCATCTTGCTTTATGTGGAGTGGAGTAGTGATCTTTCCGGGATGGAACTGCAGCGACAGGCCGCCTTAGGGATCAACATTTTGAAGGGTACAGGATGGCGAGGCTTTCTTCCCGTCTGGCAGGAGGTACAAGCGTTGAGGGAAGAGGCGCAGCACTCCCAAGAGGTACACGAGAAACGAAGAGTCGAAGCTGTGTTGAGTTTAGCGTATAGGTCTGCCCGAAACGGGTGGAGCATCCTCGGCGTGAACCACCCTATTGGGTTCCCCTACTCTATAGATCTTATCCTCTCGCGAAATGGAAAGCCCCCGGGACACAAAGCAACTCCCACCATCACATACATTAAAATTGCAGGTGTATCGGATTTGCAGGCTGCGATAGCTTGGATAAGGGCTGTCATTCAATACGTGCAAGAGGCCTCTACAGACGATGACGATACAGTCGAACGGTATATCCATTACCTCTTTCGAACGAGACAAAAGTGGAATTCCATAGTGGAGAGGTTGCCCGAATTCCTTGCTGTAATACGAGACTTTCCCCATCCCATAACCCTGGCCTTCGTCGATGAGGACGGCAATGAACGAATCCTTTGCTTCCGGTGCAACAACGACAGAGGGCTCGAACAGGTAGAAGAAATGATATGCGAGCAAGTAGCTTTGTGTGCTGACTATGCTCAATTCGCGGAAGGACTCCTACGTTAATATGGAGTAGTGACCATGCGACGATCGCATTTTTTTCGTCCTGGTTGCACAAGGCTTTGACACCTCGTTCCCCTGATCTTTCTTGATCTTACCTTGGCGAACCGGACGCCTTCGTCCTCGGCTTCGGCCTGGAAGCGGAAGTCTCACTCACTCACTCACTCACTCACTCACCCCGTCCCTCGGCGTAGCGGTTCCGA
>Ga0256839_1004118_pt1 | contig 14438 bp, 15 predicted proteins | sample 354166metaG_FD_185968 | JGI IMG/M metagenome (GOLD analysis project Ga0256839, IMG submission 185968) | Hydrothermal vent microbial communities from Mid Atlantic Ridge, Atlantic Ocean - 354-166 | ecosystem: Environmental > Aquatic > Marine > Hydrothermal vents | place: Atlantic Ocean: Mid... | reverse complement strand
GTGCCCTGAACGGTGGGCTGGTCAATCTGTCGCTGCCAGCCATTAAACGGCGCGCCGGAATATTCGATTTTAAGGGCGTAACGGGGCAAATTATTTTCCTGTTGGTTTATTTGCACCTAGCCGATCATTTTGGAAAACACCAGTAGTATGAATTCGGAAGGGCTATTTCTGATTATTGGCGGTTTGCTTTTGCAACGCGTTCAGCACCGCCATGGCGCGGTCACACATGTGGCCGGGCACAAACACATGGTCATGGTTAAACGCGGCAATCATGTTGCAGGGAATGGCATTTTTTGCCAGCGCGGTTGCAACTGCTGCCGTAAGCCCAACGCCTGCCAATGCAGAATAGACATTCAGCGTTATGCAGCGCATTGGCTGTTCAATATTGAATTTGGCGGTTTTGGCCAGTTCAAGCGGCACCAGCATCGACATGCCTTCGTTTTCTTGAAACGTGGCAATGGAACAGGGTATCATCGAGGCACTAATGGCAGGGTCGGTCGTTGAGATAAAAACATATTCTGCGTCGCGCAAAACCGGCGTCATTCCGGCGATCATATCAAATGCAGTATTGGCAATTTCAGACATTTTTCGGCTCCGGCGCTGGGGGTTTCACAGGGTGACGGGTTTTGGGCAAAACAGCAAGTGTCAAGCGGGCTGCCGCATGGCCATGGCCTCGCTGCGCTCGGCTTCGGAGCGAGCTGCGATTCGCAGCGCATTACAGGCATAAATTGCCGGTGCAATTTATGCGACCACAGATCGGGCTTGTGCCATATCCAGCAACACTTATATTTAACCCTGAACAAAAGGGTCAAACAGCCCTAAGCGAGGATAGTTTGGGCATAGGTGATATTGCAGACCAGATCGCGCAGGTGTTTGACAACACCCAAGCCAGCGCACGCAAAATGACAGAGCCGGTTATTCGGCTGGGGGTGACCGGATTGTCGCGCTCGGGCAAAACCGTGTTTATCACCTCTCTGGTTGCCAACCTGCTGGATCGGGGCCGGATGCCGCAATTGCAAGCCGCCGCCGAGGGGCGGATTATAGCAGCATTCTTGCAACCCCAACCCGATGATACCGTGCCGCGGTTTGATTATGAAACCCATCTTGCGGCGTTAACCGGCAGCAGCCCCCATTGGCCAACCTCTACCCGCTCGATCAGCCAGCTTCGGTTGTCCTTGCGCTTGCGTCCTGCGGGAATGCTGGCCTCTGTGCGGGGTGCAAAAACCATACATATCGATATTGTGGATTATCCCGGAGAATGGCTGCTGGATCTGCCGCTTCTCAGCCAGTCCTATGCTGAATGGTCTGACAAAACCCTGCAACAGGCGCGATCAAATGCGCGGGTGTCGCTGGCCGAGGGCTGGCTTGCCCGGCTTGATGCCAGCGACAGCTCTGCCCCTCATGATGAACCGACCGCACAAAGCCTTGCCAAGGCATTTACCCGATATCTTGCAAAATCCCGCAAGGCCGGCTTTTCCGGTTTTGCGCCGGGCCGGTTTTTATTGCCCGGTGATCTGGATGGCTCTCCGGCACTCACATTCGCCCCCTTGCCAAAGCCCGAAAAGCCGCGAAAAGGCATGTTGTATACCGAATTCCAGCGGCGATTTGAATCTTATAAAAAGCAAGTTATAAAACCGTTTTTCCGCGATCATTTTTCCAGAATTGATCGTCAGATTGTGCTGGTCGATGCGCTTGGCGCCATCCATTCCGGCCCGCAAGCGGTTGAGGACCTGCGCAGCGCCATGGCTGATGTGCTGACCTGTTTTCGCCCCGGAAAAAACCACTGGCTATCGGGCATAACTGGCAAAAAGGTTGAAAAAATCCTGTTTGCCGCCACCAAGGCCGACCATCTGCATCACACCCAGCACCCGCAACTGACCGGCATGCTCGAGGCCCTGCTGCGCGACGCCAAAGATCGTGCCGATTTTCGAGGCGCAGCCACTCGGGCCATGTCAATCGCCGCTTTGCGTGCCACGGTGGAACAGCGGGTAACCCATGATGGCAGCGCGCTGGATTGTGTGCGCGGCATGCGGGCCGATGGCACAGAAATCGCCATGCATCCGGGGGATTTGCCCGATGATCCGGCACATCTGTTAACCCCCGCACGCCAGGGTGCTGCCGAATGGCTGGATGCTGGTTTTGACACCGTGCAATTTGCGCCTCCGGTTCTTACAAGAAAACGAGGCGATGGCTTGCCCCATATCCGGCTGGACAAAGCCGCGCAGTTTTTGATTGGTGACAAATTATGATCGTAACAAAACGTGCCACGCCTGATGATGCAACTGAATGCGCCGGGATTTTGCAGGAATGGATAAACGAAACCAGCTGGTTTACCTCGCCCCACCCCGCCAGCGCAGCTGCACCAATACTGCGCCGCAACATCAAAGAACACGGGTTTACCTTGGCCATCATAGACAGCCAGATCGCCGGATTTTCCTGTATGTCTGACGGGGTTCTGGATTTCCTTTATGTGCGCAGGCAATTTCGCAACCGGTCGGTTGGGAAAATGCTGTTGAACCGGTGCAAATTCGCCTGCCCAGCGGGTTTTGCCCTGTGGACATTTCAGCAAAATAACGGCGCAAGGCGATTTTATGAGCGTGAGGGTTTTGTTGAGGTAGAGCGCACGGACGGCGCAGGAAACGAGGAAGGCCTGCCGGATATCCGGTATATCTGGGAGGGCAGAAAATGAGCGCGCGCAAAGGTCCGGTGGTGCTGGATGTTAAAGATCTCGACGCAGTAGAAACCCCCGCCGAGGCAGCGCCAGTGCCTGATTTTGACCAACCAACAGGCGCGGCAATGCAGCGGGTTACGGCTGTTGCTGCCCGTCCGGTTAGCTGGTTGTCACGGGTATTCTGGGTGGCAATGACCAGTTTGATCGGGTTGATGATCACAATCGCTGCATGGGATTTTGTTGCGGCTATGCTGGCACGAAACCTGATTTTGGGGCGTGTGGCACTGGCGCTGATTGCCATTGTGTTGCTGGTATTTGCCATCGTAATTTTGCGTGAAATCGCCGGTTTTGCCCGCATGCGGCGGCTGGACGGATTTCGCGAACAATCGGTTGCAGCGCGCAGTTCTGGCGAACGTAGCCAAGCCTTGAAAACCCTGAAAGGGCTGGATACGCTTTATGCAGGGCGCGAAGAATTGCGCTGGGCGCGCAAGAAATTGCAGGAACGCGAGACCGAAATTCTGGACGCTGACGCCCTGCTGGATCTGGCAGAGCAGGAATTGATGGCGGTGCTGGATACCGCCGCCCGCGCCGAGGTTGAAATTGCCAGTCGCCAGGTGGCCGCCGCAACCGCGATGATCCCCATGGCCCTGGCCGATATGGTGATTGCACTGACCAGCAATGTGTCCATGGTGCGCCGGATTGCCGGAATTTATGGCGGCCGTGCGGGGCTGCTCGGGTCTTGGCGATTACTGCGGGCGGTGGCGACGCATCTGGTGGCCACGGGGGCGGTTGCGATCGGTGATGATCTGATCGGATCGGTTGCTGGGGGTGGGATGGCTTCCAAAATCTCGCGCCGCTTTGGCGAAGGGATAATCAATGGTGCGCTAACCGCGCGGGTGGGCATTGCCGCGATGGAGGTCTGCCGACCGATGCCGTTTGAAGCATTGAAAAAACCGCGCGTCGGCGGGGTGTTGAAAACGGCGCTGACAGGGATGTTCGGGGGAAGCTAGCTTTCCGTTTCGGGGGCGGCGCGTGGTTCCTGGAAGTGGCCCTTTGCTGGGGCGAGGTTTTGGGCTTGAGGTCCAGATCGGAATTACTGCCTGACAATCAAGCCAAAGCGCGTAATATTTCCTTATTTTTATTGCTATGTTGCAAAAATCCAGAACAATCTCCTAATATCCTGTCAGATACAGCAACCCGTTCTGAAAAGGAGACCATCATGGCGACCCCCTCAACCCACAAAGTAATTTCTGCCAAGGATGCCAGTAATGGCGACACGGTTTATCTGACCTCTTGCGATGCGTGGACGCCCGACATTGCCATTGCCGAACTGCTGAAAGCCGATGATGAAGGCTGGCGGCTGGATTTTGCCAACCGGTTGCACGAGGTGGTTAACCCCGGTTTGGTTGATGCGCGCGAAAATACGCTGGGTCTGGCTGAATTGGCGGCCTAGGGTCAGCTCAAAACCGGCACGTCTCCGGCTTTTTGTTTTGACTGGATAAGCCCGATACGCAACCCCCTGCCAATGCGATGAGCAAGGGCTGACCAGCTGCTGGCCAGATCCTCGGGCAGGGTTTCATTGACAGTTTCATCAAACAGGTCCAGCCACAGGGCAAAATGTTCGGGCATCACTGCCGGGCGCTGGCTGTGAACCTGTTGCGGGTTGCCGTCATATGACCGCTCGAACAAAATCGCATTACGCCAGAAACGGGCGATCTTTTCCTCGTGTTCGCGCCAGATTTCCGGCTCATCGGGCACGGTTTGGAAAAACACCGGCCCAAGGGTATCGTGCAGGCGGATACGGCGGTAAAATTCGGTCACCACATCATTGATTTGTTCAGCAGTGATTGGAAAGCGTGCTAGGGTCATTTGAAGCCTCGGATCGGTTTTATCATGTCACCACAAACCAGTTTTGTCAGCACCCGTGGGGCTGGCGGAATGCGGGTTAGCGGCGCAAAAAACCGGTTACGCAAAAACGGCAGCAACCGGCTGTTTGATTGATACATAGGGGTGAAAACCGCGCTCATCAACTGATAGGCGCGCACATGTCGCAGGCGCGATCTGGCATATTTCTGCAAGGCGGTTTGCAGCGGAAATTGCGCCAGCGCACGGGCCAGCGCCTGTGCATCCAGCAAGGCCATATTGGCCCCTTGGCCCAGCTGCGGGCTGGCGGCATGGGCGCTGTCTCCGATATGAACCAGCCGTTTTGAAAACGGTTTTTTCAAGGTGCCGTGGCTGTAAAATGCCGTGGTCATATTATCGTGCTTGGTGATTTGGTCCAGAAACGGGGCCATTTCGGGCCATAGATTACTGGCCTCGCTTTTCCAATCCTCCAGCGGCTGTTTGCGCCATGCCTCAAATTCGTTTTGCGGCAGAGACCAGAAAATGGTCGCCTTGGCGCCGGTTTCATTTGGCAGGCTGCCAACTGGCAACACACCAATCATGTTTTTTGCCGCGCGGTATTTTTGGCTAAGGTAATCAATTGGCAGGCTGGTTTCCGGCCAGTTCACCGTTGCCCAAAGCGCGCCGAATTGCAGCGGTTTTCGCGGCATGGCTGATAAAACAGACCCCGCGCCGCTGGCATCAATGACCAGATCAAAACCAATGCCGTTCACCAGCCGTTTGTTGCTGCTCAGCTCGGTATTGGTGATTTCGGTTGAGGTAATGACCTTAACGCCTGCACCTATTGCCGCGTGATACAGGGCCTCGAACAGGCTGGCGCGGTGGATGGCCAGACCAAAACGGGTGCCATAGGAAACATCCAGAACATTATGGCCGGATTTGACCTCCTGCCCTTGCATATGGATGATTTTCTGGCCTTTGCTAAGCGCATATTCTGCGGCGCCGATGGTTTCAAGAACCGCCAGTCCAACCGGTTGCACAACAAGACCGGAACCAACCGGTTCGGGCTGTTCGAATTTTTCAAAAACCGTAATGTCATGGCCAGCGCCCGCCAGCAAAGCCCCTGCGGCCAACCCGCCGATACCACACCCTATGATCGCGATTTCCATATGGATTGAAACCATGATGCGGCGCAAATTTCCAGCCTCTATTGCGGTTTCTGTTAAGTATTGTTTGCGGCAGGCCAGAAATCCAGCTACCTTGGCCAGATTATCGAAAGGGTTTTGAATGGGCTGGGTTTTTTTAGCATTATTTATTTTTATTTTGGTGGCCGTGCTGCCGATATATTTTTTAATCGCAATTTCCGATTTAAAAAAACGGGTGATGCTGCTGGAGGCTGGCACAAACCAAAGGCCCCGTGGTTTTATCGCGCAACATCCGGTTCGGCCAACAACAGAAAAAACCGAACCGCCCGAAGAAACCGTTATTGAAAAACAGCCCGTCGCAGACAGGCCGCCGCCAGCCAAGGCTGCATGGAACCCAACACCAAAAGTCACCCGAGAGCGCAAGAATTTTGTGTTCAGCCATGAGCGGATATCAAAGGCTATTAAATGGGCGCAAGACAATTGGGTGTTTATTCTTGCGGGGGTTTCACTGGCTTTGGCCGGGGTATTTTTGGTGCAATACGGGGTTGAAAACGGGTTGCTTAGCCCGCAATTGCGGGTGCTGGCCGCGATCGGGTTTGGTGCGTTGCTGATTGCAGCGGGTGAATATATTCGCCGAAGAACCCGGGGGGATGAAAGCGGCAGTTTTGCCTTGTTGCCCTCGGTTTTTGCCGGTGCGGGGCTGGTGGCGGTGTTTGCAGGGGTGATTTCGGCCCGCCAGCTTTACGGGCTGATAGAACCGGGAACCGCGTTTGCATTGCTGGCCGCGACAGGGGCTTTGGCCGTGCTGTTGGGCTGGGTCTATGGGCCGCTTTTGGCAGCGCTCGGGGTGGCTGGCGCGCTGGCGGCTCCGTTTTTGGTGGGGGGAAGCTCCGATGATCCGGGGCTGTTGCATCTGTATTTTGCGTTGATCACAGCCGTGGCCCTTGCCATTGATGCCTATAAACGCTGGGCATGGTTAAGCGCTTTGGCATTGATCGGGGCATTCGGGGCATCCGGGTTGCTTTTGCTTGCCTCGCAGACCGGATATTTTGCGGTGGTGTTTGCGCTGGCAGTGGCGTTGCTGGCGGCAATCATTCCCGAGCTTAGCATCACGCCACGCCAAAATGGCCCCCGCATGTCGCAGTATTTTTTGCAAAAAGCCGGGCGCGGAAATACCCTGTTTCCAACGCGGGTTGCCTTTGGGGCTTTTGCTATGGCCAGCCTGTATCTGGGCTGGATCTATATGGGCGAACCCTCGCTTTTCTGGCTGGTATTGATGGCGCTTGGCCTGTTGGTGCTGGCAGGGGTTTTCTGGTTCAAAGACGCAGCTGCGCTGGCAGATCTGGCATTTGTGCCAGCGGTGGTCGGGCTGGCAGTTGTGCTGCTTGAGGCATCGCAACGAAATGGCGTGGCGGCAGCGTGGTTTGCCGATACGCTGGCCTTGCGCCCGCAACTGACCGCCGCACCCAAAACGGTTTTGCTGTTGATGGCGGGGGGCTTGGCCACCAGTTTGATCTTTGCATGGCGCAGCTATTTCCTGACACCGCTAAAGCTAAGCAATAGCGTTTTTGCCGCTGGTTTTGCGCCTTGGCTGGCCATTGTGATCGAGATTTACTGGCGGCCCTCATTGGTGCTTGGCAGCGGGGTTTGGGCGATTTATCTGATGGTAATTACGTTTGCCATGGTTATCCTGACCGAACGGTTTAGCCGCATTGAACCCGAAAGCCGCACCCGAACCGCGTTATTTGCCCTGTCGGCCATGTCGATGCTTAGCTTTATGATGGTGGTGCTGCTGGGTGATATTGCCCTGACCCTGTCAATTGCCGTGATGGTGCTGGCCGCTGCATGGCTGGGCGAACGGGTTCGCTTGACGTTGCTGGATTGGTATATTCAAGCGGGCGTGGTTGCAGTGACCTATCGGCTGGTGGTTGATCCGGGGCTGTATTGGGCGTTTGACGCCCCGCTTTGGCAGGTTTTGCTGGCCTATATAATGGTGCTTGCGTTGCTGTCGGCAGCCTATCTGGTCAAACGCAAGGGCCGGTTGGCGGTGTTGGTAGTTCTGGAATCGGTGATCTGGACGCTGGCCGGTATTATGATCACCTTACTGTTGGTGCGCTGGATGGATTCCAGCAGCGCTGATCTGCCTTTTTATACTTTTGCCTCTTTTGCCGGGCTGGTCTGGCTGATGCTTGCGGCCAACCAGATGTATCGCCTTAAAGCCGCTGAAAGACTGTTTAAGCTGCGGGTGGTTCTGGCGGTGGCTTATAATCTGGCGGCTGTTTTGTTTCTTGGCTTGGCGGTGGTGGTTAACCCTGCGATTCTGTCAGGTGAATCGGTGATTGGCTGGGTGGTATTTGGCAGCCTTGGCGCGGCCTATCTGCTGCCTGCCATTGTGCTGGGTGTCATGGCATGGAAGCTATCCCACCTGCCGCAAAAATTGCGGCTGATCTTTGGCATTATTGCAGCTGGTTTTGTAACCTTGCATATCGGTCTGGAAATCCGTCATTTCTGGCAAGGCGATGCAATGGCGCGCAGCTTTATGTCCAAACCAGAGCTGTATACCTATACGGTTGCGATGATATTGGCGGCAATTTTGCTGCTGGCGCTGGCTTTTTGGCGGCAATCCCCGGGTTTGCGAAAACTGGCGCTGGCTGTGGTGGCGCTGGTGGTCATAAAGGTGTTCTTTGTCGATATGTCCGAGCTTGACGGGCTGTTGCGGGTCGGGTCGTTTTTGGCGCTTGGGCTTGTGGCGGCAATGATGGCATGGGTGAACCGGCTTTTGAAAATCAACGAGGCCGGGCAGTTGGCACAGGGTAAAGGCGAGCAGGCCGAATAAGGCATTAGCTGATTAACTATCGTTAGCATATGCGCTAATTAAGTAAGTATGACACATTTAACCCTGACAACTAATTCGCAAATTGCGGCCTATCTCCATCGCAGTCGTATGGATATTCTTGCGGCTTTGCGGTCTGCGCCGATGACTGTTTCGCAGATCGCCGCAAAGCTGAAAGGCCCCGCATGGCTGGAACAGGGCAATGCTGCAGCAATGGTAACGCCTGATGCCAAATGGCAGCCCATTGCCGGATCAATGGGCGGCGTGCAAGTGGGCGCCCTGCTGTCTTACGGGTTTTGAAACATCATGCATGGACGCTTGATTTTGATCGTCGTGAATATGTGTTGACTCAAGTTAAGTGAAGGGAGGGGCTTGGGAGTTGTTTTGTTTGCGCGATTATCAAAATTTCAAAAGACGTAATTTCCACCTTTACTTTCATCACAGAAGCTTTCACGAATGAACAATGTAGCCCCCTCGGAAAACCAAAGATGAAAATCAAAAAGCCGCTTTACATAGCAACCATTTGCATGGCTGCATATTTAGCGCCCGCTCAGGCGCAGGTTCTTACATTACCATCCCCGACACCGGCCCCGTCGCAGCAAGGCAGCATGTATCAGGCGGGCGCATGTGAGACAACGGATGATCAGGCCAGCTGTTCCCGGATTGTCGCCTGTATTGGCACTGGCGGAAAGTGGTTTAACGGGCGGGCATTCGGGCGCGGCGAGGGCGAGCTGGAAGGGCGGCTTAGCACAGGGGCAACCTGCAAGGGCCGTTGGGTAGAGCGCAATTTTCTTGGTCTCGGGCAGGCTGATGTGACATGTGATGACGGCATGACAACCACCGTGCTTTATACCTATCAAGATGCCTATACCGGCACTGCCATTGGCAGCGGGCGCACCAACCAAGACGAGCTGGTAGAGGTTTGGTCCGGGCAAAACGTGCTGGCCTTTTTCCAGAACCAGGACCCTGACAATCCGGTTATCACCCTGCAATGCGGGCTTAGCACGATTCCGCTAAGCTAAAGCCCCTTTTCACCCCGAAACCCGCGCTAAATCGCCTTTCATTGCGGCTTGGGGCTTGAATTCTTGCCAAAATAGCCGCATCTATGCGGCGCGGGGCTTGACCCCGATGTAAAAACAAAATCGGAGACCACATGGCCAAGGAAGAACTTCTCGAATTTCCCGGTGTCGTGGTTGAGCTTTTGCCGAACGCGACTTTCCGCGTGGAGCTTGAGAACGGCCATGAAATTATCGCCCATACCGCAGGTAAAATGCGCAAAAACCGCATTCGCGTGCTGGCAGGCGACAAAGTGCAGGTTGAAATGACCCCCTATGATCTGTCCAAAGGGCGGATTAACTATCGTTTCAAATAATGCGGTTAACTTTGGCATCCGCCAGCCCGCGCCGTGCTGAATTGCTGGCGCAAATCGGGGTGGTGCCCGATGCGGTGATGCCTGCCGATATTGACGAAACCCCGCTAAAATCCGAATTACCACGGGTATATGTGGCGCGCATCGCGCTGGCCAAAGCCAATGCCGTGCAGGGTGATGGCCTGATACTGGCGGCCGATACCACTGTGGCAGTTGGACGGCGCATTCTGGGCAAACCCCAAGACAGCGCCGAAGCGGTTAAATTTCTGATGCTGTTATCCGGTCGCCGCCACCGCGTGATCACCAGCGTTGCATTACGATTAAAAGACCGGATATGGCAGCGCACGGTGGAAACCTCCGTGAAATTCAAACGGCTTTCCGATACGGAACTTTCGGGCTATTTGCGATCCATGGAATGGCAGGGCAAGGCCGGTGGCTATGCCATTCAGGGGCTTGGCGCTGCATTTATTCCTGCCATCAACGGATCATATACCAATGTGGTGGGCCTGCCTCTGGCTGAAACCGCAAATTTACTGTCGGGTGCCGGATATGCCCTGACCTATGACGGAGCCACCCCATGAAGGGCACAACCATTCTGATTGATCAGCAAAACAATCGCCAACTGGCCGCCAAAATGATTGACGGAAAACTGGTTGATCTGCTGGTAGACCCTGTGGATAGCACCCAACCACAGCCGGATGCGATTTACCGCGCCACCGTTGATCGCCCGATCAAAGGGTTGCACGGCGCGATTGTAAAGCTTGGCAACGGCCATAACGGGTTTTTGAAAGATGCCAAAACCCTTGCGCCCGGCGCAAAAATTCTGGTGCAGGTAACAACCCACGCCGAGGGATCAAAGGCGCAACCGGTCAACCAACGGTTGTTATTCAAAACCCGGTTTCTGATTCTAACGCCGGGGGCGCCCGGCATCAATGTGGCGCGTTCTATTCGCGACGAGGAAGAACGGGTGCGCCTGCTGGAAATTGCCCATGACATATGGCCCGATGATATGGAGGATCTGGGGCTGATACTGCGCACCGCCTGCATTGGCGTGGCTGACAGCGAAATAGCCGAGGATCTGGCCAAAATGCTGGGCATCGCGCAATCGGTTTTATCTGACACAGACGGCCCTGCGGAATTGCTGCTGGATGCCCCCGATGCCGGATACCGCGCATGGCGCGACTGGGTGCCAAATGGCCCGCATGACGTGGTTGACGAACAGGATTGTTTTGAAAGCCACGGGGTTTGGGATGCGATTGAACAGTTCAAAACACCCCATGCGGGGCTAACCGGCGGCGCGTTTATGTATGTGGAACCCACCCGCGCGCTGGTTTCCGTTGATGTAAATACGGGTGCCGATTTTTCACCGGCGGCGGCGCTCAAGGCCAATATCGCCGCCATGCGGGAATTACCGCGCCAATTGCTGCTGCGCGGGCTTGGCGGGCAGATCACGGTTGATTTTGCACCGCTGGCCAAAAAAGACCGCCGCCAGATTGAACAGGTGGTGAAATCGGCGTTCAAAAACGATATGGTTGATACCACCCTTGTCGGCTGGACCCCGCTTGGCCATCTGGAATTGCTGCGTAAACGCAGCCGTCAGCCGTTGGAGACCCTGTTATGAAATGCCCAATTTGCAAAAAAGATACGGCTGATGTTTATAAACCGTTTTGTTCAAAACGCTGTGCCGACGTGGATTTGGGCAAATGGTTAAACGGTTCTTATGCCGTGGCATCCGAACCCGGAGATTCCAATGAGGAAGCAGAACTGGAAGCCGCATTGCGCTTAGAAACCCGTCATTAACCGGCTTGGGAAATAAGCTGGATTTTTTCAAGGGAATCCGCTGGACAGTCCTAACATTCTCCCCTAAAACGCCCCCACCCAAGGCCGTAGGCCAAACCCGTGCCCGGGTAGCTCAGGGGTAGAGCAGTGGACTGAAAATCCTCGTGTCGGTGGTTCAAATCCACCCCCGGGCACCATTTAATCAAAGGCTTAGAGAATATTTAAACATCTTAGGCTCACTATAGGCTCATGAATTTGTCTGTTTGGACCTGCCTCGCTTTCGTTATGGTCTCTGAACACATTTAAACGCGGGCTTCAATGGCGGGATGCGCCAGCTGAATACGGGCCGCACAAAAGGCGGGCTGAATTCCAAATTACACGCCATTTGCGATGATCAAGGACGCGCCCCGTGCGCCTGCACCTAACCCGATATGATCGATGCGCACACACCTTTCTATCGGCAATCTGCATTGCAGCTATCGTCATTTGGTGGCAGTAATGAGTCCTGACCCTAGCGATCAGTGAATCAGCATTCACTCAATATTGCTCTGGCCCCTTCAGATGCGCATGCGCGGGACGTCAATTGGGTTTAGTCGTAGCTCGATTAAGAACGGGCCGCTTCTGTGCTTGAGGGCCGCAAGTGCTTTCTCAAGTTCTGCATTTGAGCGCACTTCAAATCCATCTCCACCAAGGGATTTTGCAATATCTACGAAGGAAGGCCAGTGGAATTCTGTTAGGCTTGGGTCCATCTTTCGATCAAGAAACTGGATGTGCTCCGCGCCATAGGCAGAATCGTTTGCGATAATGACGATGAGATCAAGGCCGAGGCGAACGGCGGTGTTAAACTCATTGATGCCGCCCATCATGAACCCGCCATCACCACAAAACAGGACAATAGGCCGATCCGGCGCCGCTAGGCCCGCGCCCACAGCTTCTTGCAGCCCTAATCCGATGGACCCAAAACTGACGGTACTAACAAAGCTCTGCGGGTCGGGAACCGAGAGGCGACACCAGACCTCTGTCATAAAACGCCCCCCGTCGGTCACTAAAACGCGGTCTTTGGGTAGGGTTTCTTCCAGCCGCTCAAGGGCGTACACATAGTTTATAAAACCATCTGCAGCTTTGCCCGAGCCGGCGGGATACGCCGTAAGTGCTGTTGCGTCCAATTCGCGGGTAAAGCCGCTTGCTGAAATCTCGGCCTCATCCAGCCAAAACAGAATAGTTTCAGCTGTCAGCCCGGCATCCGCAACAAGGGCTGCGTCAGGATGGAGACCACCACCAATGGCCGCAGGATTAATATCAATTTGGATAATCCGTTTACCTTTCATCAGCTTGCCACGATCTGTGGTAAAATCATGCAACGCGGTGCCAAAGCAGATAATACAGTCGGACTGATCGATCAGCTCATAAGCCGCGGGTGTGGAAAGTGTCCCGAAGATATCAATGTTATAAGGGTGACCATTGAACAAGCCCTTTGCCTGAAGGGTGGTCGCAAGGGGGGCTTCCAACCTGTCTGCCAGCCGCACGAGCTGATCGCGCGCGTCAACGGCCCCGTTTCCGGCCAAGACCAAAGGCCGCCGCGCCGAGGCGATCATGCCGATTGCGTTGTCAAGAATTTCACCCTCAGCCACGCCACCGGGTGCAGTGAATACATCAAGCACCTGAATGTCGTACTCAGCTTCCTGCCACATAAAATCGGCGGGCATGTTTAAAACGATAGGCCGGCGCTCGACCTGAGCGCGGTAAAACGCCCGCGCGACGTCTTTTCCAACGGTTGCGGATGTGCGGAGCTGCTCAAAGCCTGCACCCGTGACCTTAACAAGCTCACGTTGATCAATGCTTTGCAGGTGGCGCGGGGTGTCTGCGGGGGTATCCCCAGCCAAAATGACCATAGGGGCTTGCCCCCGGGCGGCCTCGGTTAATGAGGTCACGCAATTGGTTAAGGCGGGCCCATGAGTGACAGTAGCAACGCCGACATTTCCTGAGACCCGCGCATAACCCAATGCCATTAATATCGCGCTTCCCTCATGGGCCGCCGGGACAAACTGACCACCGAAATCGCGCACGAAACTGTCGACCATAAAGAGATTCGCGTCTCCCATGAGCCCAAACATCGTTGTGGTTCCATGGTCTTTGGTGGCGCGTGCGATGGACTGATACACGTGGGTTTTATGGCTCAATTGCATAACCTTTTGTTCAATGTCTACAGCTTGGAAAGGATTTTAGGGCCTGTCTTTGATATATGTCTTCTAAACTGACGTGTTTTGAACTAAACTAGGTAAATTACACCTGCATTCCTCAATATATAGGCAAAATTTTGCTAGATACGTTCGAAAAGATGATTCTGAAGGTCTTGCAGCGCGACGGACGCGCCAGCACGCAAACGCTTTCAGATGCGGTAGGCTTGTCGCCCTCCCCATGCTGGCGACGCGTGAAACGACTTGAAGAAAGCGGCTACATCACACGGTATGCAGCGATTTTAGATGGCAAAAAACTGGGATTACACGCACTTGCTCACGTTCAAGTGTCGCTCCTTAATCACGACGTATTATCGATCAAAGAATTCCAAACCTTTATCGATCAAAATGACCAAGTGTTGGAGTGCTCTTCGATAACAGGCGATTTCGATTACATTTTGAAAGTTGCCGCCACGGATCCGGAAAGCCTAGAAAAATTTATTATGCACAGCCTTCTTGGATTGAGCATTGTAAGGGCGACGACAACGATCTTTATATTGCGGCAAATGAAGGCTTCTGGCGCGCTGCCAGTGGACATTTGAAGCTCTGACCTGCGCCCCTA
>Ga0256839_1004117_pt1 | contig 14438 bp, 11 predicted proteins | sample 354166metaG_FD_185968 | JGI IMG/M metagenome (GOLD analysis project Ga0256839, IMG submission 185968) | Hydrothermal vent microbial communities from Mid Atlantic Ridge, Atlantic Ocean - 354-166 | ecosystem: Environmental > Aquatic > Marine > Hydrothermal vents | place: Atlantic Ocean: Mid... | reverse complement strand
CCTCCTCAGACCCGCCTCGTCACTTCGCCCCGATTGAAGTACCATGAAAGCAAGAACTCACTGGCACCGCTTTCCCTTCCCCTGGTGTCGTTCGAGGAGTGCATGAACCACCAAACCGCGACCACCTCGCCCCGAAAGTCCCGCTCGGCTGCTGGCCCCAGGGCCAAGGGCACTTATGCGTTTGTGAGTCTGGGCTGCCCGAAGAACCTGGTCGATAGCGAGCGGATGCTGGGGCTTTTGCAACTGGAGGGCTATCGCCTAGTGCAGCAGCCGCAAGGGGCCGACTTCGTGGTGGTGAACACCTGCGGTTTTATCGAGCAGGCCCGAGCCGAATCCTATGGCACCATCGAGGAGATGCTGGAGCTGAAGCGGCAGGGCCAGCTGCGCGGCGTGATCGTCTCCGGCTGCCTGGCCCAGCGGGAGCAAGCCGCGCTGCTGCAGCGCTACCCGGAAATCGACCACGTGGTGGGGGTGTTCGCCCGGGACGAGATTACCCGCGTGGCCGACCGTTTGATCGCCGGGCTGGACGAGCAGCGTGAGGTGTTCCGCCCGGCTGCCAGCCGCCCCTGGGACGACCGGAACCGGCTGCGGGTCACCCCGCGCCACTTTGCCTACCTGAAAATCTCTGAAGGCTGCGACCGGCTCTGCACCTTCTGCTCGATTCCGAAGATGCGCGGGCGGCATGTGAGCAAGCCCATTGAGCAGGTCATCGACGAAGCTGGCCAACTGGCCCGCGACGGCGTGCGGGAGCTGGTGCTGGTGGCCCAGGACTTGACCTACTACGGGCTGGATCTCTACGGGCGTCCCTGCCTGGCCCGGCTGCTACGGGAACTGGAGGCCCAAGTGCCCCAGTTGCACTGGATCCGGCTGATGTACCTGTACCCGATGTACGTGACCGACGAGCTGATCGACACGGTGGCCCAAAGCTCCCGCGTGGTGCCGTACCTGGACATGCCGCTACAGCACATCAACGATACCATGCTGCGGCGGATGGCTCGGCGAGTGTCCCGGCGGCAGATCGAACAGTTGATCGACAAGCTGCGCAACCGCATCCCGGAGCTGGTGCTGCGGACTACGTTCATCGTCGGCTTTCCCGGCGAGACGGAGCAGCAGTTCCAGGAACTGGTTGATTTTGTCCAGCAGGCGCAGTTCGAGCGGGTAGGCGTGTTCACCTACTCGCTGGAGCCGGACACCCCCAGCGCCCGGCTGCCCGAGCAAGTGCCCGAGGAGGAAAAACAACGCCGCCGCGATCACCTGATGCAGGTGCAGCAGCAGGTGGCCTTCCGGTTCAACGCCCGCCAGGTAGGCAAGCAACGCGAGGTGCTGCTGGACGTGCCGCTTGCCGGGGAGCGGGACGTGTGGGTGGGCCGCACGTGGGCCGACGCTCCCGACGTGGACTGCCTGGTGTACGTAACCGGCAAGCGATTGCGCCCCGGGCAGTTCGTCCCCTGCGAGATCGTCGCCTGGAAGGATTACGACCTGGTGGCCGCCCCGGTGGGCAAGCCCCGCTGAAACCGGACCGGCCCCCCGAACAAGCGACCTTCCCGGAGAAGAGGAACGCCTGATGTCCCTCCCGGCCGAAAAGTCGTCGCCCCAGGCAGCCGCCTCGAGCGAGTCGGTGCGGCAGGTGGTGTTTTCGCTGCCCAACCAGCTCACCGGGGGGCGGCTGGGGCTGACGCTGGTGCTGTTCGTGCTGCTGGTTTGGCAGTGGTATCTGGCCGCGCTGGTGGTGTTCGTGGTGGCTGTGGGCACCGACTGGCTGGACGGCTACCTGGCCCGGCGGCTCAACCAGGTGAGCACCCTGGGCAGGATCCTGGACCCCTTTGCCGACAAGCTGCTCATCTGCGGTACGTATGTGTTCCTGGTGGCCGATCCCACGCCGGAGTTTGCCCGGTTCTTGCAACCCTGGATGGCCGTGGTGATCCTGGGCCGGGAGCTGCTGGTGACGGCGCTTCGCAGCTTTTTGGAGCAGCGGGGCAAGGACTTTTCGGCCCAGTGGTCCGGAAAGCTCAAAATGGTTTTTCAATCGCTGGCTGCTGGGGTAGGCATATACGTGCTGTACCGGCTGCAGGCAGGCCCATCGCTTCATTGGGTCTGGGTGGTGCTGCTGCACGCCCTGGTGTGGGTGGCGCTGGTGCTGACGGTATATTCGGGCATCGGTTACATCCGCCGGGCGGTGCGGCTGTTGCAGGAAGAACCCTCCGGCCAGTGAAACGCGGTTTTTCCAGTTTGCGCTTTGTTGCAGGAGCGGGGTGTTGAAAATCGATCAGACGGCCACGGCTTGGCAAGTGCAGATGCTGGCCTTGGTGCTGGTAGCGGCCGCGGTGGCGGTGTGGACCGTGGCACTTCGCCGCGTGTTACGCCGCGGGCGGTTGCTGCCCCAGTGGCCCCGGCCACCGGTGCCCTGGACGCTGCCCCTGGTGCTGAGCGCCGGGGGAGTGACGTTCGCCTTGCGGCTGTTCGCCGTGGCCGTGGCCCAATTGGCCCAAGGGAACGTCCGCCCCGGAGAGTGGGACGAGCGATTCGCTTCCGGAGAGCTGGCTCCCCTGTTGCTGGCCGATACGCTGGGTAGCCTGCTGGCCCTGGTGGTCGTGGTGGGGCTGCTGGTGGCGGCCAGCCGTGCTACTGCGGGGGATCTGGGCTGGTGCCCCCGCTGGCTGGCGTTGGATGTGCGGCTGGGCCTGCTGGCGTTTGCCGCTGCGGTGGTGCCGGTCTATGCCCTGCATTCGGCCGTGCAATACCTGTGGCAAAGTGACCAAGGCCATCCGCTGATCGAGGCCCTGGCCCGACCGCACGGGGTGGGCTTTTTGGTCCTGGTGTTCTTCAGCGCCGTGGTGGTAGCCCCGGTGCTGGAAGAACTGCTGTTTCGTGTGGTGTTGCAAGGCTGGCTGGAGAAGGCGTTGGGGTGCTTCGGTTCCGGCAACCGCGCAGTCCAAGTAGCCGATCCCGCGTTGTTTGCTCACATGGAGCAACCCGCTGCGCCGGAGCCCCTGCGGCAAACCCCTGCAGTAACCGGCACCGCCGAACCCGGCCGGCGCCGCGTGGAGCCCAAGTGCTGGGTCGCCATTGGGATTTCTGCCGTGCTGTTCGGCCTGATGCACTTGGGGCAGGGAGTGGCCCCCGTGGCGATGACCCTGCTGGGTGTGGTGTTGGGTTACCTGTACCAGCGTACCGGCCGCCTGGCCCCGTGCGTGGTGCTGCACATGGCGTTCAACACCCTGGGAGTGACTGTGACCTTGGGACTGACCGTGGAACCATCGCTGTGAGAGGCCCCTTTCGCAGCAGCGGCTAATCCACCTTGGCCCCCCCGGCAGGCACCTCGTACCGTGCCGCCCAAAGAATCCCGTTGAGCACCATGCGACGAAACTCCGGCATGTCGAAGTTGCGGCCGAAGTGGCCCAAAGTGGTGGCAAACGACCGGGCCCCGTCGGGCCGCACGTAGTACCAACCCACCACCAGCGGCTTGCCTTTGACCTGCACGGCCAGCAGCGGCTTGGCTTTGCCCAGGGTGGGATTCAAGTAGTATTCGTCGTACACGGTAAAGGGTTTCCAGCCACGACAGATGGGGTGGCCGGGTTCCAGCTGTCGCAATTCACTTCGGCCCATGGCCAGTCCCACGTTGCTGATCCAGTAACCGCCCAGGTACTTCTGCCAGGAGGGGCCTAGCCGCTGGAGGTTCTGCTTCCGCACGGCGGTGGCCCAGTGCAAAGTGACCAGCCCCGCCCCGCCGTCGAGAAGTTTTTCCACCTGGGGCCGGTAGGGTTTGTCCAGCAACAGCTCCGCCCCCGAGCTGCTGTAGAGCACCAGGGCCTTGACGTCCACAAGCAGTTTGGCATCCTGGGGCCACCCGTCGGAAACAACCGCTTCCACGCCGGGATGTTTTTTCAGTTGCTCAGCCAACATGCGGGCCGTGGGCAGATAGGTATGGGTACCGGGCGGATGGTCCGGCTTGTGGCCGATCAGGAGCACCTTGGTCGGCTCGCCTGCGGCAAGCGGGGCTTCCGGCATCGACCAGAAGAACACAGCAACGATCCCGACACTCCACAGCAAAAGACGGCGGCAAGCGAAACGATTCCACCGTCCGGCCAGCAGGGGCGGTTTGTGCATGGCTTCACCTCGTTGGCATCGGGGAGGGTGGCTTTTCTGCTGGCATCTTGACTGCTGAAACGAGCCGGGTCAACATTCGGCGTGCGGCTTGCGCTGTTGCGCTGCTGCGCCGGTGCTTCCGCACCGGGGCAAGAACCGACGCCAATTTTTGCAACCGGCGAGCCGCTGGCTTCAGCCAGCGGAGGGCGTGGAGGGCTTGGAGGATGGGGGGCTTGGAGAATGGCGAGCCGCCGACTTTAGTCGGCGGAGAAACTCGGCGAACCGGCGCTTCTTTCGGCTCTCCCCGGACTGAAGTCCGGGGCTCGCCGAGAAGTCCGGCGCTCGCCGAGGAAAAAACCACGTGCTTGTGCCCGCAGCGGGCCGGAGAGAATCGGTGCACGCGGCCGGCCGGTCGCTCCAGCGCAAAAAAACTCCCGGCTTGAAAAAGCCGGGAGCTGGAAGTTGCCATATAAACCGTCGGGCTTAGCGGGCCAGACCCACCGAGAACAACCCACCCAACAGGGTGATGTCCTCGCTGTCGTTGTCGAGAATGCCGCTCCACACCTGGGCTTCGGCCGCGGCCCGGGCAAACAGGTAGCTGGTGCCGCACAGCGGGTAGCGGTACTCGGCCCCCAGTTGCAGCTCCCAGATGAAGAAGCTGGAGTCGTTGCCCACGATATTACCGAAGTGGTTTACTCGTTTTTCGGCAATGCTGATCGAACCGCGAGTCAGGCCGAACAGATAAACGTTGCAAGCAATCGGGCGATAGCCTTCGATGCCCAGCAGCAGGCCGATGTTGTCCCCGGCCAGTTCTTCAAAGACGGTACCGGCGGCGTTGTACTCTTCGCGGTACTCGGTGAAGCGGACGCCTCCGGAGACCAGGCCGCTCCACTTGCCCAGCTCGAACGTGTCGGTCAGTTCCAGGTCGAAGTTGACCATGTGGAAGCCGTCGTAGCGGTTCGAGTTAGGGGCGTTGCCTTGCTTGTCGTATTCGAAGTACCGGGCGCGGAAGCCCAGCCCGCCTTCGAACTGGTAGCCCAACCAGAACCGCGGAGCGGCCTGGTAGGCAAAGTTGCTACCTTGGCCTTCCGCGTCGAAGACCTTCAACCAGGTGATCTCGCCGCCGCCCACGATGCCGGGAGTGCGGCAAACCGGTGCGCTGACCGGGCAGCAATCGCCGTCGCCCCCGTTGGCCACCTGGGCCTCGAGCTGCTCGATGCGCCGCATCAAGGATTCATACTCGGTGTAGGAGATCATGTCCATTTGCTGGGCGGCAGCCGCGCCGGCAGTGGCCAGTATCAGCAGGCCCATCATCGTCCATCCTAGAAATCGTCGCATCTACAAGCCTCCTTACCGTTTAACTGTGGCCCCTCCCGGACGCGCAAGCAGCCAGTCAAGGGCGACTCTGGAGGATACGATTCCTCCGGGCCCGCACGACCAAAACGACACTCCGTTCGTCCGCTAGCGTTTGCTCCTGGCCAGCATTCCATCAGCCGGGGGCAAGCTCTTTTGTCCCATATCGAACAGTCGCCTCGGTCGCTGCGACGTTTTTCTCCGAAAAAGTGTTTTTTCAGGGCGGTACCCTCGGTAGTTTGCACCGGGGGGAATCGGAAGGAATACGCTATGCTCCCCAACTACGTTTTTTGCCCTGATCGGTAAAGCCCTATCGGGTGCTATCAGCCCGCTGGAGAAGCCCCCTGGAACCGAAGCCCGCCTCGGGATTCCTCGCAACGGCTGTAAAAAGCGGCTCGACTGTCCCTTCGTCCTTTTTCAGCAGACTGCTCGGAAAACCGAGGGCTTCCAGCGCAAAAAAACTCCCGGCTTGAAAAAGCCGGGAGCTGGAAGTTGCCATGCAAACCGTCGGGCTTAGCGGGCCAGACCCACCGAGAACAACCCACCGAACAGGGTGATGTCCTCGCTGTCGTCGTCGCCGATGCCGCTCCACACCTGGGCTTCGGCCGCGGCCCGGGCAAACAGGTAGCTGGTGCCGCAGATCGGGTAGCGGTACTCGGCCCCCAGTTGCAGCTCCCAGATGAAGAAGCTGTAGTCGTTGCCCAGGATGGTGCCGGTTTCACTCACCCGCTTGTCAAACACGCTGATCGAACCGCGCGTCAGGCCGAACAGATAGACGTTGGAGGTCACCGGGCGATAGCCCTCGATGCCCAGCACCAAGCCGATGTTGTCGCCGGCCATTTCTTCAAAGTCGGTACCGGCAGCATCGTACTCTTCGCGGTACTCGGTGAAGCGGACGCCTCCGGAGATCAGGCCACTCCACTTGCCCAGCTCGAACGTGTCGGTCAGTTCCAGGTCGAAGTTGACCATGTGGAAGCCGTCGTACATGTTGGAGCCGGGGGTGCTGGCTTGCTTGTCGTACTCGAAGTACCGGGCGCGGAAGCCCAGGCCGCCTTCGAACTGGTAGCCCAACCAGAACCGCGGGGCGGCCTGGTAGGCGAAGTTGCTGCCCTGGCCTTCACTGTCGAAGACCTTCAACCAGGTGATCTCGCCGCCGGCCACGATGCCGGGAGTGCGGCAAACCGGGGCGCTGACCGGGCAGCAATCGCCGCCTCCCCCGTTGGCCACCTGGGCCTCGAGCTGCTCGATGCGCCGCATCAAGGATTCATACTCGGTGTAGGAGATCATGTCCATTTGCTGGGCGGCAGCCGAACCGGCGGTGGCCAGCAACACCAGGCCCACCATCGTCCATCCTAGAAATCGTCGCATCTTCAAGCCTCCTTACCGCTTGACAGTTGGACCCACCCGGACGCGCAAACGACGCTGATCGGTGACAACTCCGGTGGGTGCGTTTCCTCTGGGGTCCGCTCCAGAAAACCTGAAAAAGGAAACCAACGAGCCATGTCCACAGTCAGAATCGTTCTGACCGGCCAAAGCTCTTTAGTCTCATATCGAACCAACCGCAAGATGAGCGCATGTTTTTTCGGGAAAATCGCTATTTATCCGCTTTCACCATTCGGGGAAACCGACAGTGCGTGCAATTTTTCCCCGGCTTCCCAGGTTGCTCGACTTTTCAGGTTGCCGCATCTTCCCGGTCCATCCGCTTGGGAACCCGTACCTGGTTCGCATGCCGGCACAAAGACGGGGATTCCGAATCAAGAACGAGTCGGTTCTTGTCCCGGCGAGCCGCGTGCGTCAGCACGCGGTTGGCGAGCCCCGGACTTCAGTCCGGGGAGAGCCGAATAAGCGCTTTTGGTTATTCTTCTCCGCCAGCTGAAGCTGAAGCTGGCGGCTCGCCGGTTGTAAAAATAAACGCTTATTTCCGCCTCGTGCGGAAGCGTCGAACCAACAGTGTGCTAGCTGGCTAACTCCATATCCGAGCTGTTCCGGCACCCGTTACTGATGCAGCGGTTCCCGGTCCACCATGAAGCTGCCGTTGTCGGCCACTGGCAGCAGCGGCAAGAACGTTCCCCCCTGGCACTGCTGGCGTGCCGAACCGCCCGGAAGCCAGAGGAACGTGATGCCCAGGAACCAGGCTTCTTCCTCGATTTGCGTGTCGCCGTTTTCCCGGGGCAGCAGGTAATTGAACCCGGCCAGTAGCTCGCTGCGGGGGCCCATGACGGTGCGCACCTCGGCCCCGATCAAGGCATCGCCCCAGCCTGTGAATCCCCCCCAGAAGCTCCACGACTGGTCGCAGCCGAAGTGGCGGCGGTAGAAGAAGCGGAACTGGTCGGTGGGCTTCCAAAGGTCGTCGATGGTGGTGGAGAGGAAGCCGGTGTTGATCACAGCAGCTACCGGGTCGTCGTCGCTGCTGAACGCCCCGTAAAAACCGATCTCGTCGCCGCTGGGGTACAGGTAGCTGAGCAACGCACGGTATTGGTTCAGGTCCGCCTCGCCGTAGTAGCGGTCCTTCATGTAGTCGAACACCACGGCCCATTGCAAGCCGCAGCCGATGGCCCGCCGAAACACCCCCGCGGTGAGGAACACCTGGTCGCGGTTGTCGTTGGGGCCTTCGAGCCGGTTGCCGTAGAAGTTGGTGTGCACGCCGCGAAAGCCCACCTGGAAGCCGATGGGACTGTCGGGCCAGATGGCCGCGCCGTAGTTGACCCCTTCGTGCAGGCCGAAGTTGGCGTTCTGGCCCAGGTCCACCGGGCCGCGAAAGCTCTCCATGCCCACGAACAACTGCAAGTTCTGCCACCAGGGCCAGTAGTGGGCCGGAGGGCCGTCGAAGTGGCACTGGTCGCAGTAGGGTTCGCCTTCTTCGGGGAGGAAGTGGGCTTGTTCCGGGGGGACGGCCTCCGCAGGAGGGGCTTCCTGGTGGGAGATCACCTCGGCCTCGTCCTGGAACGGATCATAGTGGGCCTGGCGGAGCGATCGCATCCGGTCCGGACCGCCGCGATATGCCGGAGGCAACGGCCCCTGATGCACCCGATAGCGGTAGCTTCCGGCCGGGCTTCTGTGGCGGGCATAGCGGCGAGGACGGGCACGCAAGGAGGCCGGCTCCACGTCCGGGGCGTCGGTCCAGTGGATTCGCTGGAAGCGTGCCGCCGGGGGAGCTTCCTCGCCTTGGGCCATAGCCGAGGGCACGCTGCCGGCCAGGCAAGCCACCATCCAGAGCCAGGTCAGGGTCCGGGTCATCGTTGCGTCGCCCTGTGCAAGAGAACACACCAGGAGAACCTCCTCATCCGACGAGGAGGCTTCTTGTGCTGGTGTATCGGTCTTTCGGGCGCCGCACTTTCGGCAAAACCGGTAAAACCCTCACCATCCGCAAAGTTTACCAGACAAAGGTGCCAGCAACGAAGCGGCTGCCAGCAAGGGAATGATTGGCGGCCTACGCTCCCGAGTCGCTGGAAACATCCTCCTGCGTCCAACGCCCGTCTATCCATCGCCACATCCGGCCCGGGGGGTTCTTGTCTCGAAGCTCCGGCGGCAGCCGGTGCTGCGGCACGTTGTCGTAGCATTGCAGCTGGGTGAACCGCCACAGGGCAGGCGGCATCCCCACGGCCGTAAAGTGCGGATGGCCTGTGGCCGGAAAGGGGCCGCCGTGGTTCATCGCCGCGGTGACGGCTACGCCGGTGGGCATTTTGTCGCACAGCAGCCGTCCCACCCGGGGGCGGAGATGGAAGGCCACTTGTTCGTACAAGGTTTCCTCGTCCCCTTGCGTGCTGGCATAGATGGTGCCGGTGAGATTGCCTTCCAGGTGGTCGATCACCCGGCAAAGCTCCTCGGCGTCGGCGGCCACCACCAGCAAGGAGCTGTTGCCGAAGGCCTCGGTCTGCAAGTCGCGGGGGGCTTCCAGGAAGCGGGCTGCAGAAACCCGAAGCAGCGTGTTGGCATAGCGAAAGCCCGGGCCGGGCAGCTGCTGACCTCCGGTGAGCAGCTCGGCCCCGGCTTCCCGAAGCCGCCGCACGCTGGCGTCGAGATTTCGCAGCACCCCCCCCGAAAGGAGCACTCCCGGGGAAGTCTGCTGGAAGCGCTGCACCACCTGCTGGGCGAACTGCTCGCTCTCCTCCCCGGCCAGCAGCAGCACCAGCCCCGGGTTGGTGCAGAACTGGCCGCAGCCCAAAAGGCAACTGGTTACGAACTCCTGCACGATGGCTTGCATCCGCTCGCGCAGCGCCCCGGGCAGCAGCACCACGGGATTGATGGAGGAGAGCTCCAGGTAGATGGGCTTGCCGGCGGCGTCGGCGGCGGCTTTGAGCTTCAGCCCGCTGGAGCGGCTGCCGGTGTAGCCGGTGGCCCCCAGGCGCGGATCGGCCACCAAGCGCAACCCGTCCTGGTGCCGCAGCCGGTAGAGCAACTGGACGGTTGCCGGAGGCAAGCCCACCTCTTGCACCGCCTGGAAGGCTTCTTCAGCAAACAGGCGCGTGGTGGTGGGATGGGAGCTGTGGGCCTTGGCGATTACCGGGCATCCGGCAGCAATGGCCGCGGCAAAATCGCCCCCCGAGGCACTGCCGAAAGCCAGTGGGAAGTTGTTCGGGCCCATCACGCACACCGGTCCCAGCGGAGCCAACCTCGAACGGATGTTGAGCTTGGTGTCGATGGTGGGCCGGCGCCAGGAGCCGTCGCGGGCGGCCTGGGCAGCCTGGCGCAGTTGTCCCGTGGTGCGAGGCAGCTCTACCTCGGCCAGCCGGGGGCGCAGCGGCAGGGCGGTTTCCTGGTGGGCCGCCTGGACGATCTGCTCGGCCCGGGCTTCGATCCGCTCGGCGTAACGCTCCAGAAATTGGGCGATCCGTTCTCCCGGCGTTTGCCGCAGTTGGGCAAACGCCTCGCAGGCGGCGTCCAGGGCCTGGTCGCAATCGTGCCAGGAGCTGACCGGGTACTCCGGCCCGCACGGCTGGCCGGTCTGGGGATCGACGGCCCGAAAACGGTCCACCGCCTGGGCTTTCCGCCACTGGCCCGCTACCAGCACTGCTTGCAGTTGCATGGACCTTTGCTCCCGCATCGTGTTAGAATTCCCAAGGGAGGATTCCGAGGCATTTTGCAGCTCCGGGCGTTATCCCGGCCGCGTTTTCCCGCCCTGGAGCCTGGAAGGTTCCGGGGAGAGGTTGCTGGGGTATCCTGTCGATAAGTGGGATAATACCGTAGGGGGGCTTGGGAAGGGAGTCCCTGAGGGCAGGGCGATTTGGGGCGATCCCGGTTTGACCACGGGCAGAAGTGTGATGGAAAAGCAGTGGCGACAACCTCGCGTTCCCGTGCCGAGTGTGCCGGTGGCAGAGCCCACCTGGGCCCAGCGGGCCATCGCCAGCCTGTTGGCCTTTACCGCCCGGGTGATTTCGGGGGCCAGTGCCCGCTGGGTGGACTGCCAGCCGGACACCTGCCAGCGGGTTTACTTTGCCAACCACACCAGCCACCTGGACGCGCTGGTGCTGTGGTCGGCGCTTCCGGCCGAGGTGCGGCGGCTCACCCGACCGGTGGCCGCCCGCGACTACTGGGAACGCGGCTGGGTGCGCCGCTACCTGGCCAATCGCATCTTCCACGCCTTGTTGATCGACCGGCGAAACATCAAGGTGCACCGCTCGCCGGTGGACGAGATGCTGCGCACGATCGGGGACCGCTACTCGCTGATCGTCTTTCCTGAAGGGCATCGCAACACCGGCGAGGAACTGGCTCCGTTCAAAAGCGGGCTGTACTATCTGGCCAAGAAGCGGCCCGACCTGGAGCTGGTGCCCGCCTACATCGACAACCTGAACCGGGTGCTTCCGCGCGGGGAGTTTCTGCCCGTGCCCCTGCTCAGTTGCATCACGTTCGGACCGCCCATGTGGCTGGAACACGGTGAGACCAAGACGGAGTTCTTGCAGCGCGCCCGGGACGCGGTCCTGCGACTCAAAAACCTATGAGCACGCCCGAAGCAGAAACCCTCTGGCTGGTCGGCGGCGTGATCGTATTGCTGGGCCTGGTCACGCTGGTGAGCGTGTACGTGAAGCGCCGCCGCGACCTGGCCCTGGACCCGGCCGCCGTGGCCCAATTTCATCGCCGCGTGGTCGTCTGGTGGATCCTTTGCCTGCTGCTGGCCACGGCGTTTGTGCTGGGGCGATACTGGACGGTGGGGCTGTTCGGGCTGATGTCGCTGCGGGCGCTGCAAGAGTACATTACGCTGACGCCGACCCGGCGGGGCGATCACCGGGCGCTGTTCTGGGTGTTTTTCGTGTTCACTCCGGCCCAGTACGTCGCCGTGGCCCTGGACCGCTACGAGCTGTACAGCATTCTCATTCCGGTGGGGGCGTTTTTGTTTCTGGCCATTCGCATCGCCATGGCCGGAGACTACAAGAACTACCTGGAGCGGGTGGCCAAGATTCAGGTGGGGTTGATGATCTGCGTGTATTGCCTGAGTTTCGCCCCGGCGCTGCTGACGCGGCGGCTGCCCTCGCAGGTGGAACAGTCCCCTTCTTCGGCGGCCCTGGCCCGGCAAGAAGCCGTCCAAGCCCAGCAACCCCCAGGCGACCCTTCCGCCTCGGATGTCCCGCCCACGGTCACTCGCACGGCTCCCACGGCGATCTGGCCGGAGGTCCACGAAGAACGCGCCCGGCTGTTGTTCTTCTTCGTGCTCATCGTGCAACTGGCCGACGTGCTGCAGTACGCCTGGGGTCGGTTGCTGGGCCAGCGCCCGATCGCCGTGGACGTGAGCCCTTCGCGGACCTGGGAAGGGTTCCTGGGAGGCGTGGCCAGCGCCACGGTGGTGGCGGCGCTTCTGAGCTGGTCGGTGCCGTTTCCGGTGTGGCAAACGGCCACGCTGGCGGCGGCCACCACCGCGGTGGGGCTGGCCGGAGGACTGGTCACCTCGTCGGTCAAACGGGACCGGGGCGTGGAGGACTACGGCACGCTGATCACGGGGCACGGGGGCATTCTGGACCGCATCGATTCGTTGTGTTTCGCCGCCCCCGTGTTCTTCTTCCTGGTCCAAGGAGCCTTCGGCAATTGGGTCCACTGAAAGCCTGTCCGGAAACCATGGACAATCGACAAGATGCAGGATTTACCGAACGGCCACACGACATGTTGTATTGACCAGTTGTGATTCGGATAGGCACTGAAAAAAGCCTCCTGCACGATAGAGGGTCCCATGTCCACCTACGGTCCCGATCCCGACGCCCCGGGAATCAAACGCCTGTACGTCCCCACCCGGAGCCCGGAAGACTGGCGTCCCTGGTTGAACAAGCCGGAGCTTCAGTGGCGAAGCGGCTATTCGGCCAAGACGCTGGCTTATGCCTGGGAGGCGGCGGCCCGGCAGGATCGCTGGCCTGCGGAAGTGGTGCAACTGTTCCAGGAAGCTCCCTGGCCCATCTGCACCCCCCCGGAGCTGCTGCTGGCCGTGCCCGAGTACCAGGTGCCCATCCCCCCCGAGCAAGCCTCGCCTTCGCAAAGCGACCTGTTCGTGCTGGCCCGAGCCGAGCACGCCCTGGTGGTGGTGATGATCGAAGGCAAGGTGGCCGAGTCGTTCGGCCCCTCGCTGGACCAGTGGCTGGAGGACGACCGGCCGGGCAAACACCGGCGGCTCCGCTGGCTGCGCCGCACGCTGGGGATCGAGGGGGAGATTCCCGGGGATGTACCCTACCAGTTGCTGCACCGCACCGCCTCGGCAGTGAAAGTGGCCGGAGAGTTCTGCGCCCCGTTTGCCGTGATGATCGTGCATGCCTTCGGCCACCACCCGGAACGGCTGGAAGACTACCGCCGGTTCCTGCGCCTGTTCGGCCAGGAGCACCAGCCGGGACGGTTGGCGGAAATCGGGTGCTGCCAGGGCCGGAAGACCTTCTGCGGCTGGGCTCAGGGCGAAGAGAAGTTTCTCCAGGCTTGAATCTGGGCCGAGTCGGAGCGCCTTGGGGGAAACCCTCTTGCTGGGAGCCCGGCTCTTTTCCTCCCGTCTTTGCGAAAGCATGCTTGCCAGCGGTTCCAACGGCTTGCCGCTTCAGAGAGACGAGGGCGAACGAGGCTCCGGCTTGGACGAGCTGGTTTCGGCGGCCAGGGATTCGCTGGAAGGTTCCTGTTGCCGGGGCGGATCGAGCGTTACCTGGATCGGGCGGCTCGATTCACGCAAGCCTCGCAGCACCTCCAGCGTACAAGAAACCACGGCAAAGCTAAGCACACCGCAGATTACCCCGCCGGACAAACCACCCAGAATCAGGCCCCCCCAGCCAAGCCGCTCCCCGGCCATGTGCCGCACGTACCAGATGCCCAGCCATCCTCCGGCCAGGCCCCCCAGGGCCACCAGCAGCCACACCCCCAAGTGCAGCCGCTGGTGGGTGCGGAGGTGGGTTTCGGGTACGCGGGCGGCGGTGCCGCGGGGGAGCAGCGCTTGCAGTTCCTTCCTGGTGGAGCTCTCCATCTGGCAGGCCTGCCGGTGCAGCCGGGGGTTGACCCGCTCGCCCCAGTAGTTGCCGGCCACGTGGGCCGCGATCAGAAGCAGACTCAACACCCCCGCCCCCAGCGAAAGCCAGAACGTGTTGCTAGCGGCCAGCTGCTGCCAGGTGCTACTGCGAAAAAAGGCCAACACGACGGCCACCGCCGCCACGGCCACCAGCAGGCCCAGCAGGGTGAAACGGGCTCGAAAACGCAACGGAGCGGGCGAGGACGGCATCGTTCCCGCAGGAGTTGGAACCACACCCAGAGCGAACCTATCGACACGCGTCCATTCTAGCTCATGCCAGCCGGCCCGTCAGCGGCGTATGCCGTCTTGGGTCGTGGGTCGTGGGCGGGTGCTTCTGCACCGGGGGCGTGGAGGCGTGGGGGCTTGAAGAGCCCCCCGCGTAGTACGTGTTTAGCGTGCTATCAATATCAATATTGTGTTTGTGCTGGAGGAGCTCCCTTGTGAGAAAGCGCCCAACAAAACCAATACTCTTTTCCACTCCAGCGGCTCGGCCGTGACCTCGCCCTCCCAGTTGCGCCAATCGGCGCCTGTTCTTGCA
>Ga0256839_1004116_pt1 | contig 14440 bp, 13 predicted proteins | sample 354166metaG_FD_185968 | JGI IMG/M metagenome (GOLD analysis project Ga0256839, IMG submission 185968) | Hydrothermal vent microbial communities from Mid Atlantic Ridge, Atlantic Ocean - 354-166 | ecosystem: Environmental > Aquatic > Marine > Hydrothermal vents | place: Atlantic Ocean: Mid... | reverse complement strand
TGAAACAGGTCTCAGAAGTGACTGACCAGGCCCATTATCCAGGAGGGAAAGATACCCAGCCATACAAGCATCGTGACCAGAAAACCCAGCACCAACAAACCGCTCGTAGCGGGATTGGGGTGAAGGCACGTCGTCCGGGGCTGGCCAAGAACAAGAATCACCCGCAGGTAGTAAACCATCCCCAAGCCACTTCCAAACACCATCACCAAAGCCAGCCACCACAGCTCTCCACCCACCGCTGCCGAAAAAAGATAGAATTTTCCAATGAAGCCGATGGTGAGCGGCAAACCCGCCAGAGACAAGAGCGCAACGGTAAACAGCGAGGCCAACAACGGCTGCTGATGAAACAGCCCCCGCAAGTCTTCTAGGGCGTCCACCTCCTCGCCCGCCTGCTCCATCACCGAAATCGAACCAAAACCGACCCCTACCGCCAAGCTGTAAGCAATCAGGTAAAACGCCGATGCTTCGGCGACAAATTCCATTCCCAAACGGCCTGCGGTTGCCGGCAAAACCAAAAGGTATCCGAAATGGGCAATGGCCGAATAAGCCAACAGGCGTTTGATACGGTTTTGCAACAGGGCCAGCCAGTTGCCCACCAGAATGGAAAAACAGGCGATCACGATGAACAAGACCGCAAGCATTTCATTTTGGTAGGCGTCGCTTTTCCACAGCAGCCGCATAAACACCGCCAGCGCGGCAGACTTGGAGGCGCTGCCAAGAAAAGCTGCCACAGGTGGCGGAGCGCCCTGATACACATCGCCAATCCATAGATGAAAAGGCACCCAGGAAAGTTTGAAAGCCAGTCCCGCCAGAATCATGAACAGCCCCACCCACCCCGGGCCGGCAAAATCCATCCCGGAGAAAACCAGCACTCCGCCGCCGGCATAGACCAGACCCATTCCGAACACCAGGAAAGCCGACGCCATCCCCGATAGCACTAGATACTTCACCCCCGCCTCCAACTCCACCCGCCCCAGGGGAAAAGCGATCAGCACCGCAGTGGCGATCCCCATCAACTCCACCCCCAGAAAAAGACTGGCAAAGTGTTCGGCCGCAGCCAGCACCCCTCCGCCCAGCGCGGCAATAAGCAGCAAAAGATATATCTCCGAATGGTGCAAGATCTGCCTGGCTCGAAAATACTCATGGCCAAGCACTGTCACCACCAGGCCGGACACGACCACGATACCAGTGACAGCCAAAGCATAGCGGTCGATCATAAGCAACTCGGTCACGCTTACAGGCGCCTGCTGCCAAGCTGGCCAAAGTAATACTCCACTCAGTACGAATCCCGAGAGCGAAACAATCCAGGCTACCCCAGGCCTCTGCAATGCAGCGGGAACCAACAGAATCACAGCCGAAAGCGCCAGACAAAGCAACGGCGCGAGGGCAATGACAGACGGATTCATCTTTCCACCCATGGTACGAAATCCCTGGCGACTGCGAAATCCAGCACAGGATCGGGCCGCAAACCCAGTATCAACAACGTCATGACCAGGATACCCAACAACAACCCTTCACGAAGGGTAAGGTCTGTCATGGCACGCTGCGGGTTTCCGTGGAAACTTCGCTGTACCAGTGTGAGTGCGTACACCGGTGCCAAAATCAGCCCCAGCGCCGCCACGAAGGCCACCCATGGCTCGACCAGAAAAGCACCGAGCAATGCCAGAAACTCTCCTACGAAATTACCCAGTCCCGGCAACCCCAGCGCCGCCAGAGCGAAAAACAGGGTGAGGGCACCCAAACGTGGGGCACTCTCCCAAAAGCCGCCATAGAGATCCAGGTCGCGGCTGTGAACCCTTTGCTGCAACATGCCAGCGATGGCAAAAAGAGCGGCGGCGCTGACACCATGGGCAAGCATGGTCATCACCGCCCCCCGATAACCTGCGGCGGTCCCTGCGAACACCCCCAACAGCACCCACCCCATGTGACTGATACTGCTGTAGGCAATCAACCTTTTCAGATCCTTCTGGGCAAATGCCTGATGAGCACCGTAAAGCACGGCGACGGCACCCAGGCCCAGGAAGGCCGGCGCCGCCGCCTGCACCTGTAGCGGAAACAAGCCGGGGACAATGCGTAACATGCCATATGCGCCGGTCTTAAGCAGAACCCCCGCAAGAATCACGCTGCCTCCGGTAGGGGCCTGGGTATGGGCTTCGGGCAACCAGAGATGAAGTGGCACGGCCGGCAGCTTGACCAGAAAGCCGATACTGAAGCCCAACATCAACCACATTCCCCACTCGAACCCTGGATCCATATTCCGGAGATCCTGATAATCGAAACTGAAAACGCCCGTCTGACGATAATGGAGAAATGCCAGGGAAAGGATCGCCAGCCACAGAAACAACCCTCCAACCTGGGTAAAGAGAAAAAACTTGAAGGCGGCCCGCACCCTGCCCTCATGTCCCCAGTGGCGAATGAGAAAAAACATAGGAATGATCATCAGCTCCCAACAGAAAAAGAACAGGAACAGATCCGCCGCCAGAAACACGCCCAAAGTACCGGCAAGGGTCCACAATAGATTGAGCTGGAACAGCCCCGCCCGCTGCGCGATTTCCCGCCAGGAAGTCAGAACCGCGATGATACCGAGAAACAGCGTCAGCACCACCAATGACAGGCTGAGGCCATCCATCGACAGGTGCAGGCGGATACCGAAACGGGGAATCCATGGCAATACGGTCTGCTGTCTGGACAAGAGCGCCATTCCGGCCGCCGCCAGCAACGCCACCAAAGCGATGGTATGGGCCCGGCGGGCCTCTCCCCTTTCCCCGATCCAGGCAGCCACCCCTCCCAGCAACAGCAATCCCGGCAGCCAGACCAGACTCATGCACACAACCCCCAGGCAATGAGTACCGCCACTCCCAAACCCATCCCCGTGGCGTACCAGCGCAACCGCCCGTTTTGGGTTGGTAACAGCGCGGCATGGAGGGTTCGATTGAATCCCACCAGTCCATCGAATGGCAGATTCAGGAAATCAGCGCGATTGATCCTGCTTAACGTTTGATACGGCTGGACGAACAAGCCATGATAGAGGGAATCAAAACCCCAACCATCCAGCCAGAATCGGTTGAGGACGGCCATCAGCGGCCAGCGACGCCAACCATGCAGAATCTGCGGCCGCAGATACCACAGCCACCCAGCCACCCCCAGCCCCAACAAGGAAACGCCGGGCCCTGCCAGACTGATCATCCGCGGCGTGGAAACCTCGGCCAGCGCCAGGGGCGGGAACAAGCCGCCCACCAGCGACAGCCCAGAAAGAAGGACCAGAACCATCATCATGACACCAGAAGGGCGCTGCCCATCGGGATATGTCTTTTCCGGCCCGAAGAAAACCCGCAGTACCAGGCGGAAACCATACAATGACGTGAGTAGCGCCCCCCCGATACCCAGGAGCCACAACCCCGGCGAAACCTCATAGGCCCGGTCCAGGATCGCTTCCTTGCTGAAAAAACCAGCCGCCGGTGGCAAAGCGGCCAAGGCCGTCACACCAATTAGGAAACACCAGAAAACCCCCGGCAGCCTGCGACGCAGCCCTCCCATGGCTTCCAGGTCCTGTTGATGATGTAGAGCCATGATGACCACCCCGGCCGAAAGAAACAACAACGCTTTGAAAAAGGCATGGGTCATCAAATGAAAGACCGAGGCCTGCCACGCGCCCACCCCCAACCCTAGGAACATGTAACCGATCTGGCTGATGGTGGACCAGGCCAACGCTCTTTTCAAATCGCTTTGGACCAGCGCACTACACCCAGCCAATAAAAGCGTGACGCCTCCCACCACCGCCACCAGCAGGCGGATGTCGGGCACCAAATCGTATAGGGGGTGTAAGCGGGCGAGCAGGTAAACGCCGGCAGTCACCATGGTGGCGGCATGAATCAAGGCACTCACTGGCGTGGGGCCGGCCATGGCATCCGGCAGCCACACCTGTAGGGGAAACTGGGCCGATTTTCCCAGCGCCCCCCCCAACAGTAACAGCCCGGCCACTTTCAGCCAGGATGAACCGGTGTGAGGCTCGAGTCCCGCCAGCAAGGTTTGGATGTCCAAAGAGCCGAGACGGTCGAACAACAGAAACAAACCCAGAACCAGCGCCGTGTCGCCGACCCGGGTAACGATGAATGCCTTGCGTGCCGCCCGACCGTTGGCGGGATCCCGGTACCAATGACCGATCAGCAGAAAACTACACAACCCCACCCCCTCCCAGCCCAGATAGAGAAACACCAGGTTGTCGGCCAGCACCAGTACGGTCATCGCCGCCACGAACAGGTTCATGGCGGCGAAGAAACGACGGTAGCCCTCGTCGCCGGCCATGTAGGCGGTGCTGTAGAGGTGGATGAGGAACCCCACTCCAGTGATCACCCCGAGCATCGTCCGTGTCAGCCCATCGCAATAAAATCCGAATGGGATAGTCAAAGATGCGGCGCTCATCCAAGTATCCAGACTTTGGTGGATGACCACTGCCGGTGCGAGAATTTCACTCAGGGAAACCAGGGCCGCCAGGCCCACGCTGCCCGTACCGATCCAGGCGATCGCCCGCGAGGACAACGGCAGGAGCGACAGGAGCAAAAAACCCGCCAGCGGCAGTGCGGGAATGAACCAGAGCGGCAGCGGCCAGCTCATGGCTCGGTCTCCTTCAGCTCACATACCTTGTCCATGTCCAACGTACGGAATCGATGATGGATCTGCAGCGCCAGCCCCAGCCCCACTCCGACCTCGGCAGCCGCCAGGGTCAGGATCAATATGAAGAAGATCTGCCCGTCGGCCTGCCCCCAGCGGGCGCCGGCGGCGATGAAGGCCAGCCCTGCCGCATTGAACATGACCTCCAGTGACATCAGCATGAAGATCAAGTTGCGGCGCGTCAGCAGGCCCGCCATACCAAGCGTGAACAGAATGGCGCTGAGCATCAGGACGTGAGTCAATGGAACAGCACTCATGCTCCCGGTCTCCGCTGCAGCTCCGTCAGATGATACGCCCCCACCAAACCCGCCAGAAGTAACATGGAGGCAAGTTCCACCGCCAAAAAGTAGGGACCCAGAAGACTGATTCCCACCTGTTTGGCATCTACCGCATGGAGGGGGAACGGCTGTGACCATCCCAGGAACAGAATCCCCCACTCGCCCAACAACACACCGCACAGGAAAGCCGGTCCATACCACAGGTGGGGCTGCAGCAACTCCCGCTCACGCCCCTCCCCGTCTCTACCCAAACCCAACATCATCAGCACGAACAGGAACAACACCATCACCGCCCCGGCGTAGACGATCACCTCCAGCAAAGCGGCGAAATAAGCACCCAGAAGAAGGAAGACGAAGCCCGTCGCCAACAACGAGACGATCAAATAGATCAAGGCATGAACGGCGTTGGTACGGGTGATCACCAACGAGGTGGCGATCACCGCAACGAAGGCGGCAAGATAGAAAAGCAGGATGGTCATGACAAAGCACCTCCCGGCCTTCCACCCCCAATCATGAAAGACCCATGGCAAGTGAGGGCGCACATGGTCTGGATGGCCGTGTCCGAGTCTCCGGGGAAGGATTCACGGCCTTCCGAAAACCAACGCCCCACCACCTGTCCCCCTTCATGGCAGCAGGCTGTGAATGTCGACCGGCGGAGCCTCGCGCTCCGCCTGCCCCTTGTCCTTGCCCGCGATGGCCTTGCCGGCGATCTGCCAGAAGCTGTAACCAGAATATTTTCCCGTGCCATCGATCAGCAGATGCTCCTTCTCATACACCATGAAGCGGCGATCCTGCTCTCCCATTTCGAAATCCGCGGTCAGCTGAATCGCTTCGGTGGGACAGGCCTCCTCGCAGAGGCCACAAAAGATACAGCGCGAGAAGTTTATCCGGAAGAATTCCGGATACCAGCGCCCCGCATCATCCTCGGCCTTTTGCAGGGCGATACAGTCTGTGGGACACACCACCGCACAAAGGCTGCAGGCGACGCAACGCTCCTGGCCGTCGGGATCGCGGGTGAGCACAATACGCCCCCGATATCTGGGTGCCAGTCTCGGCCTTTCCTCCGGGTATTGGATAGTGACCGGGGGGGTGAAGAGCCGGCGGAAGACGATCCATAGAGCACGCATCACGCTTAGCATCAGAACACCTCCCAAGCCGCGGTGGCGATCAGATTAAGCAACGCCAAGGGCAACAGCACCATCCAGCCGAAACGCATCAACTGATCGTAGCGGGGGCGCGGCAGCGCGGTTCGAAGCAACAGATACAGGGCCAGGAATCCAGCCAGCTTGAGTAGAAACCAAGCCAGTGGCGGTAGGAAAGCCGGCCCCCACCATCCCCCAAGATACAAGGTCACAATCAGGGCCGAATTGAGGATGATACCGATGTATTCCCCAACGAAAAACATGCCGAACTTGATCCCCGAGTATTCGGTGTGAAACCCGGCCACCAACTCCTGCTCGGCTTCCGGAAGGTCGAAAGGGGCACGGTGGGTCTCGGCCACGGCGGCGATGAGGAACAGCACGAATCCGAGCATCTGCGGCCCGATGTACCAGCCTTCGCGCTGTGACTCGACGATGATCCGAAGATCGAAAGTGCCCGTTTGCATGACCACCCCCATCGCCGCCAGCCCCATGAAGACCTCGTAGCTGAACGATTGTGCCGCGGCCCGCAGCCCTCCAAGAAGGGGATACTTACTGTGGCTGGCGTAGCCGGCCAAAAGAGGACTGTACACCGATAGCGAGGCCAGGCCCAGCAGACAAAGCAGACTGAAGTTCAGATCAGCCACGCCTACGCCCGGTGCAAAGGGAATCAGAGACAATCCAAGCAGGGCGGCCATCATGCCGATGACGGGCGCAAGCACAAACACCGTCCGGTCGGAGAAAGGTGGTACCCACTCGTCCTTGAAGAACAACTTGAGCATGTCAGCCATCACCTGCATGATTCCAAAGGGGCCAACCCTGTTGGGACCGAGACGCTCCTGCCAGAAGGCCAGCAGGCGGCGTTCTACCCAGATCATCAGGGCAGCGACAACGATTCCCCAGCCCAGGATGCCACCGATGTCCGCAGCACTGCCGAGCCCGTTCATTCACCTTTCTCCAAGGGTTGAAGTCCGATCTCCCCATCAGCCGGGAACCATGGCACCAACCCCCAGGGCAGGGCCGCCACCCCCGGGGAGAGTCCATGCTCGACGATCAACGGCAACACCAGTTCCTCGTCGTCCCAATGGACCCGAAGCAAAGCACCGGATCGAAGTCCGAGCTTGACCACATCCTCCGGCCCCAGGGCCACGTATGGCCCAGGCGTGCGTTGGACAATCGCCGGAGCGCGGGCACTGATGAACTCACTGCCAAAAATGTGATAGCGGGGAACCACTTGCCAATACCCCCTCCTATACCGGCCAGTCTTCTCTCCTCCCGGAGATTCGGTTGCGGAAATGCCGATCGGCCAATCCCCGGGCCCCATGCTGTCGACCAATCGCACCCCCCTATCGGCTTGCCGGGGATTCGCATTCAGAGCACCCGAGTGTGAATCCCAACCAGGCTGCCAATAAAAAGGCTGTAGTTCAGGAGGCTGCAAATGGAAGGGCAAGCCTTCCATGGAGTATACGAGGGGTGAATCCGGGTCAGGTGGCGGCTTGGGCTCATGCATTTGCCGGGGTGCGTTCAAGGCGGTACGGCCACTGAAGCGATGGGGTTGGCGGGGCACAGGACCGGAGGGATCAGGCGTAAGCGCCTGGATGGGCCTCAATTGCGGATAGTCCTGCAACAAATCGTCGAAGAGCGCTTCCAGATCCGGCCACTCTCCAGCACCTGCGGCGTCGATCCATCGCCAGGCCGCCCGGCTGCTTCCTTGGGGTGGTTGCACGGCAAAAGAACGCTGGGCCCTGAGCTCCAGGTTGACCCAGGTTCCGACAGATTCACTCCAGGGTGCAGCGGGCAGGAACAATTTGGCCCGTTGCGCGGTCCGGTGATTCCAGGCATCGATCACCGCCAACCGGTCGAGGCGGTTCAGCGCATTATCCAATCGGCTGGCCGAAGCACGCTGATACAGATCGTCTTCGAGCACGATGATCCCATTGACCTCTCCTCGTTCGACTTTTTCCAAAGCCTGCTCCAGCGTGCCGCCTCCAAGCAAAGCCACTCCCAGGCTGTTACATTCGGGTACGATGCAGAGCAAATCGACCGCCGAACCACGCCTTCGCGCCAACGCCATGGCAACGGACTCGGCGGCTTCGAGCAGTTCCGGGCAACGGCAGGAGGTACCGCAGACGATCAGGGGCCGCTCCGCTTTCAGCAGCGTGGCGGCGATGTCAGACGCGGGGGTGACATGACCGTCAGCACCCTTTTCCACCGCCCGGGCGATCTCGAAGCCCAACCGCGCCATTTCACCAATCGGAGCGTAATGGCAATAGTGAGCCACTGAATCCAGGTGGGTGGCATGGGGAACGACGAGAAACAAAGGGTGGCGCAGGCCGATGTCGGTCTGTTTGACCACCCCGGCCTGCCAGGGCTGTCCACCGAGCGCCTCAGCCCGGTCACGGGCATGGCGCTGTACCGCTTGGCGCAGCGCCAAAGCCACCCGCGGCGCGGTTTGGGTCACATCCTCGCCAAGCACCAGGATAGCGTCGCATTCTTCGCATTCCAGAGGCGCCGGAACCCGCACTTCCGGGCGCATCAGCAAGGCCAATACACGGTCGAGAAGCTGGCGATCGGATGCCGTCGGACTTAAATGAAAGTTCTCTTTCCCCACCAGCCTCTGCAGGGCATAGTTGCTCTCCAGACTGGCGCGGGGGGAACCGATACCAATGAGCGGACCCTCCTTCCGCCACCCGCGCAGAATATCCAAAGCGGCCCCACTCACCCCTGTCTCACCCTCAAAACGGGGACGGACAAGACGATCATTGACGGCATCATAGCCGAAGCGGCCACGATCACAGAGAAAATGTCCATTGATTTTAGGGTGGAAACGGTTGATCACCCGCCGAACCACCCCTGCCCGCGCTCCCAGACTGAGATTGCAGCCGACGGCGCAATGTGGGCAAATGCCGGGAGCGTATTCCTGGTCCCATTTACGGGCATAGTGAGCACTGAAGGTTCGGTCGGTGAACACCCCGGTAGGGCAGACTTCGACCAGATTGCCACTGAACTCATTTTCCAGCGGGCCATCCCGGTGGCGACCGAAATAGACCCGGTGGCCACTGGAAAAGACTTGCAGATCCGTCCCACCCGCATAGTCACGGTAGAACCGTAGGCAACGGTAGCAGGCGATACAGCGGTTCATCTCGTGATTGATGAACGGCCCAAGGTGCTGATTGCGGTGGGTACGCTTGAAACCGCGATAACGGCGGCGAACGTGACCGGTCATTACAGTCATGTCCTGCAAGTGACACTCTCCCCCCTCCTCGCACACCGGGCAATCGTGGGGGTGATTGGTCATCAGGCATTCAATGATGGAGGCGCGGAAACGCTCGGCTTCCGGGTGCTCGAGACCAATCCGAAGCCCTTGGCGGACCGGGGTCATGCAAGCCATGACCAAGCGGCCCCGGACATCTTCCGCGTCTTTGTACTGAACCACCGCACATTGACGGCAGGCGCCGACCGAACCCAGGGCCGGGTGCCAGCAAAAGTAGGGCAGGCGCAGACCCAATTCCAGGCAGGTCGGAAGCAAGCTGGCGCCTTCCCTGACCTGATAAGTATGGCCATCGATTTCTATCTCAACCATCGCCTTTCCCCGCGTAACGCTCGAAATCCTCCCGGAAGTACCTCAGCGCACTCTGTAATGGCGCCATGGCACCCGGCGCCAAGGCACAGAAGGTGTTGCCCGGTGCCATCCATTGGATCATTTCCTGGAGCAACTCTAGATCCTCGTGACACCCCCTGCCTGCGACAAGATCCCGCAGCACAGTCTCGGTATAGGGGAGGCCATCACGGCAAGGCGTGCACCAACCACAAGATTCGCGGGCGAAGAAAGTTTCCAGATTGAGCACCATCTTCACCGGGCAAGTTTGCCGATCGAGGACAATCAGGCAACCGGTCCCGAGGCGGCTGCCAACAGCCATGACCGAATCGAAGTCCAGGGGGACATCCAGATGTTCCGGCAACAGGAAGTCGGTGGAGGCGCCGCCCGGCTGGAAGGCGCGCAGCTCGTGACCGGGGCGCATCCCGCCGGCCTGGATCTCGAGAATCTCGCGCGCCGTGGTACCCAGCTGCAGCTCCCACAGACCGGGACGGTTGACAGGACCGCTGACACCATAAAGCTTGGTGCCACCATCCTCGCAGCGTGACAGGGACAGATACCATTCCGGCCCCAGACGCATGATATGGGGCAGATTGCACACCGTTTCTAGATTGTTGACGACGGTGGGCTGGCCGAACAGTCCGGCGACCTGGGGAAAAGGAGGTTTGGCCCGGGGGATGGGCCGCTTGCCTTCCAGGGCATTGAGAAGGGCGGTCTCTTCGCCACAGATGTAACGGCCACCGCTGAGGTGCAGATGGATATCCAGAGCATAATCACGCCCCATGACCCGCTTACCCAGAATACCCTGGAGGTAGGCCTCGTCGAGTGCCTGCTGCAGACATTTTTCCGCGTAACGATATTCACCGCGGATGAAAATATAGGCCGTATGGGCACCGATGGCATAGGCACCGATGGCCGCGCCCTCGATCACCTGATGGGGATCGCGCTCCATCAACTCCCTGTCCTTGAACGTGCCCGGCTCCATTTCGTCGGCATTGACAATGAAGTATTTGTCGCCGGGAGTCCTGGGGACGAAGGACCATTTCAGACCGGTGGGGAAACCGGCGCCACCGCGGCCCCGCAGGCGCGCGTCCTGGACCCGTTTCTGCACGTTGTCGGGATGCATGGAGAGCGCCATCATCAGGCCGTCGTAGCCGCCGGCGGCATGATATTCCTTGAGCGATACCGCCCGGCCGTCCTCGCGGAAGCGTCCGGTCAAGGGCTTAGTTTCCATCGCCTTCCTCCAGCAACGTATCCGGATCGGCAGGATCCAGGCCGGTCAGCAGACGGTCGGCCACCATCGCCACCGGCGCTTGGTGACAGGCTCCCAGGCAGGGATGGGGGAGCAGGGTATAGGCGCCGTCGGAGGTGGTCTCCCCCTCCCCGATCCCCAGGCGCTCGCGCAGGGAGGCGGCCAGCCTGTCGGAACCCATCAGCCAGCAGCTGACGCTGTCGCAATAGCGGATCACCTTTCTGCCTACCGGTTTGCGGTGCAGCAGGGGATAAAAGGTGGCGAGGCTGTCGAGATAGGCCGGCGACAGACCCAGCACCCCGGCCACCGCCTCCAGCTTGGCGTCGTCGACCCAGCCGTGGCGCTGCTGGACGATATACAGGGCATCCACCGCGGCTGCCTCCGGCCACAGATAGGTATCCAGGGCCTTACGGATGGCGGTGATCTCGTCGGGGGTGAGAGAGCTCGTGCTCATCGGTCCACATCCGCCATGACATAATCGATACTGGCCAGGATGGCCACCAAGTCCGCGATCATCATACCGCGGGCCAGCCTGGGAATCATCTGCAAGTGAGCGAAGGAAGGCGTGCGGATACGGGTACGGTAGGACATCGTATTGCCGTCGGAGATCAGGTAATAGCCGTTCCACCCCTTGGTGGCCTCCACCACCGCGAAGGTCTCGCCCACCGGCATCACCGGCCCCCAGCTGACGCTCAAGAAATGCTGGATCAGGGTTTCGATGTCACGCAGGGTACGGGCTTTTGGGGGAGGAATCGCTAGAACATGATCGGCCTTGACCGGCCCTTCTGGCATATGATCGATACATTGACGGAGGATACGCAGACTCTGACGCATTTCTTCCACCCGCACCCGGCACCGGTCATAGCAGTCACCCCGCTGACCGCTGGGAATGTCGAATTCAAACTGATCATAGCCGCTGTAGGGCCTGGCCTTGCGAAGATCCAAAGCCAAACCAGTGGCCCTGAGACCCGGACCCGTCACGCCCCAATCGATCGCCTCTTCGGTGGTATAAGCTCCGATACCCCGCGTGCGGCGTTTGAGAATGGCGTTATCGAGTACCAGCCGGTCATATTCGTCCAGACGCTTGGGCAACCACGCAAGCAGCGCTTGCAAAACCTTCTGCCAACCCCTGGGCAGGTCGAGAGCCACGCCACCGATGCGAAAGTAGCTGGCGTGCATGCGCGCGCCGGTGATGGCCTGGGTGAAGTCGAAGACCTTCTCGCGGTCGACGAACATATAGAAAATGGGCGCAAGCTGGCCCAGATCCTGCGCGAAGGTCCCGTAAAACAACAGATGGCTGGCAATGCGATAGAGCTCGGAGAGCATCACCCGAATCACTTGGGCGCGAGGCGGCACTTCGATTCCGACGAGGCGCTCCAATGCCATCACGTAAGGCAAATTGTTGAGGGCTCCACCCAGATAGTCGATGCGGTCGGTGTAAGGGATGTAATTGTGCCAGCTCTGACGTTCCCCCATTTTCTCGGCACCACGGTGGTGATAACCAATGTCGGGCACCGCATCGACGATCACTTCTCCATCCAGTTGCAAGGCGATGCGGAATACCCCGTGGGTACTGGGGTGATTGGGCCCGACATTGAGAAACAGGTATTCGAAGTCGTCCTCCCGAGGTTGCTCGAATCCCCATTCGGCAGGATCGAAACGCAATGCCTGCTGTTCGTTCCACTGTTGTTGTTCGGACAAATGGAAAGGCCCCATTTCAGTGGCTCTGGCGGGATGATCCTTACGCAGGGGATGCCCTTCCCAGGTAGGGGGGAGCAGAATACGACGCAAGTTCGGATGACCTTGGAAACGTATTCCAAACAAGTCCCATACCTCGCGCTCATACCAGTTCGCCGACGGCCACAGGCCGGTGATCGAAGGCAATTGAAGATCCGCTTCCGGCAAAGGCACTTTGAGTCTGAGAAATTCGTTGCGCTCCAAGGAATAGAGCAGATACACGACGGTGAAATCCGACCCGGCGTGGTCGCCGCGGTGGCGGCGCCAACGCTCGTCCACCGCGGTCAAATCGAACAGCATTCGAAAGGGGGCCTGGAGTTCCCGCTTGAGAAAGTGCAGGACTTGCGGCAACCGCTCACGGCTCAACCACAAGGTGACGATTCCGTCGGCACACCCCTGGGGCGTGAATTCCGCTGTTCCAAAACGCGCCTGTAGTTCGGCCCAGGGATCGGCTTTCATTCCAGGCTGTCCGGATCGGGCAGATCGCGAACCCTGCGCCGGCGCGGCGTGTCGGCATCGCGGCGACAGACAGGCGGGGCTTTTTCCACCCCCTCCGGACCGACCACCCAACTGAGGGGGCGCCTTTCCCGGCCGATCGATTCCTGCAACAACATCAAGCCTTGCAACAAGGCATCAGGCCTGGGCGGACAACCCGAGACGTAGACATCCACTGGCAGAAAGCTGTCGACCCCCTGGACCACGCTGTAAATGTCGTACATGCCGCCGGAGTTGGCACACGACCCCATCGATATCACCCATTTGGGCTCCATCATCTGATCGTACAGATGTTTGAGCACCGGTGCCATTTTGCGGAACACGGTACCGGAAATCACGATCAGATCGGCCTGACGGGGACTGGCGCGAATCACTTCGGAACCAAAACGGGCGATATCGAAACGCGGGGTAAACACCGTGGCCATCTCCACATAACAGCAAGACAGCCCGAAATTGAACGGCCAGAGGGAGTTCTTACGCCCCCACGCAACCAGTTCTTCCAATTTGGCCATCACCAGACTGGGGCGAACCCACGCCTCTTGGCCATCCGCTTGCCCCGGTGCGGGAGCTGGATCGTCGGACACGGGAGTGATCGACCATCGCATCAGTTTTTCTCCACGATTTTCTGGCGCGGGGAACGCCAGTCCAAAGCGCCCGAACGCCATAGATAGAGCAATGCCGCCAACAGAACGAGAATGAAGACAGTCATCGCCACGAATCCATCCACACCGGTTTCTTTGAGCGCCACCGCCCAGGCAAACACGAATACCGCCTCGAGATCGAAGACCACGAAAAACACCGCCACACGATAGAAAGGCACATAAAGCCTGACGGGAGCTGCACCGGCCGGAAGGATACCGGATTCGAACGGAACCGCGGTCGCTTTGGTGCGCCTTCTGTCACCCAGCAACCAGGGCACGACCAACATGAAGAGAACCACGAAAAGGGAGAGACCGAAATAAATCAGCAAGGATTGAATGGCAGGCGCCAAAAAATCAGCAGACATGGGTTTCTCCAACTAGCAGCCGGCTCGGCGAGCCACTGCTTCTCAGCTTACCAAACTAGGATCGATACCACTAGACAATCCGTGGGTGACGGGCTCTGTTACCTATCAAGGTTGAGACGGGTGGTAGGCCCATGAACAAATGCGAATTAAGCGCGAGGGTTGATGCCAGCCCACCCTGCAGCCATGATGGCAAAACAACAACCAAGCCACGGAGGCGATCGGGATGGACTGGCAAGAACGATTGATAACACTGTATCTGTGGGT
>Ga0256839_1004115_pt1 | contig 14442 bp, 13 predicted proteins | sample 354166metaG_FD_185968 | JGI IMG/M metagenome (GOLD analysis project Ga0256839, IMG submission 185968) | Hydrothermal vent microbial communities from Mid Atlantic Ridge, Atlantic Ocean - 354-166 | ecosystem: Environmental > Aquatic > Marine > Hydrothermal vents | place: Atlantic Ocean: Mid... | reverse complement strand
TTTTGAACGATTTCGGATAACAGGCTGTAATACCACAGTTAATACCCCCTCCACCCGCATAGGCACCGCCCCCGATCCGGCGTGCGACACATCCACTAAACCGGTTTAGTGGATGTCACCCCCCCCGCCAGTCCCCGCCCTCACAGCATGTTTCAAACCTGTTTCAAACGGATATTAACCGTTGAAACCCCATGCCCCGCCAAAGTAGACCGTTTGCAGAGGCAAAAACCCGACGGCAGGAGAATATCATGTGTGGCATCGTAGGCATTCTGGGCAACCGCCCCGCAACTCCGGTCATCATGGAGACCCTGCACCGTCTGGAATACCGCGGTTATGACAGCGCCGGAATTGCCACGCTGGACGAGGGGAAAATGCAAAGCCGCCGCGCGGTCGGCAAGCTCTCGGAACTGGAAACCCTGCTCGCGGAACAGCCTCTTTCCGGCACCAGCGGCATCGGCCACACCCGCTGGGCCACCCATGGCGCCGCCAATGTGGAAAACGCCCACCCGCACCGCGCGGGAACTGTCGCGGTGGTCCACAACGGCATCATCGAGAATTTCCGCGAACTGCGCGACGAACTGACGGCCGAAGGCGTGAACTTCGCCTCGGACACCGATACCGAGGTCGTCGCGCAACTCTGCGCCCGCTACATCGCCGCGGGCAAAACCCCGGTCGAGGCCGCCGCCGCAACGCTTGCCCGCCTGCAGGGGGCCTTCGCGCTGGGGTTCCTGTTCGAAGGGGAGCACGACCTGATGATCGCGGCCCGTCGCGGCTCGCCACTCGCCATCGGGCACGGAACCGGCGAGATGTTCATCGGCTCCGACGCGCTGGCGCTGGCCCCACTCACCAACCGCATCACCTATCTGGAAGAGGGCGACTGGGCCGTCCTGACCCGTACCGGCGCCGAGATTTTCGATGCCCTCGGCAATCCGGTCGAACGGGAATTGCGCATCGTCAATGTCGATCAGGTGATGATCGACAAGGGCAGCTACCGCCACTTCATGGCCAAGGAGATTCACGAGCAACCCTCGGTCATGGCCTTCGCCCTGTCGCACTATCTGAACCCGGAGCGCACCGCCGTTTCCCTGCCGGTCGAGATCGACTTTTCCGGCCTCGACCGTCTGGTTCTGGTCGCCTGCGGCACCGCCTTCTATGCCTGTAACGTGGCAAAATACTGGTTCGAGCAGATCGCCCGCATCCCCGTGGAAATCGACGTCGCCTCGGAATTCCGCTACCGCGAGCCGCCGATGAGCGGACGCGAGGGCGCGATCTTTATCTCGCAATCGGGCGAAACCGCCGACACCCTCGCCGCGCTGCGCTATGTCAGGGGCAAGGCGGCGCATGTGCTGGCCGTGGTCAACGTCCCCGAAAGCTCCATCAGCCGCGAGGCCGACGCCAGCCTGCAAATCATGGCGGGACCGGAAATCTCCGTCGCCTCGACCAAGGCGTTTACCTGCCAGCTCTCGGTCCTCGCCACGCTGGCCATCGCCGCCGCCCGCCAGCGCGACGCGATCGACGCGACCGGGGAAACCCGTCTGGTCAAGGCCCTGACCGGCGCGCCGCAACTGGTGGCGCAGGCGATCAAACAGGAACCGGCGATGGAGGCCGCCAGCCGCGACCTTGCCAAGGCCCGCGATATCCTGTTTCTCGGCCGCGGTCCGCTGTTCCCGCTGGCGCTGGAAGGCGCGCTGAAGCTCAAGGAATTGAGCTACATCCATGCCGAGGGCTACCCGAGCGGCGAGCTGAAACACGGCCCCATCGCCCTGATTGACGACAGCGTGCCGGTCATCGTTTTCGCCCCCAGCGACGATCTGTTCGACAAAACCGTTTCCAACATGGAGGAGGTCATGGCCCGTGGCGGCAAGGTGCTGCTGATCACCGACGAACAGGGGGCGGAGGCGGCCTCGCACGGCACCTGGCGCACCATTGTTCTGCCCGCCACCGACCCGTTTGTCGCCCCGATGGTCTATGCGGTGCCGGCGCAGCTGCTGGCCTATCACACCGCGCTGGAAAAGGGCACGGACGTGGACCAGCCGCGCAATCTGGCCAAATCCGTCACCGTCGAATGACCGCATCCGTTAACCAAGTGTTAACAGAAGCGTAGGATTTTAGACAAATATGTGAAAAATCCCCCTCAAGAGTTTCTCATGGGGGGTGAGACATGGCACGCATTGTTATCCGCGCAACGGACGCGGGCTTTTTCAACTTGTCGCCACTGGGCGATCCGCTGGCGCCGAACGTGTTTCTGAAAACCGCGGTCAATATCGCCGGTATCGTCGAAAGCACTGCCGACGGCTGGCAGAGCCGCGAAAGCGCGCGCTACGACAGCTTCGGCATCGACCTGGTCACCATGGCCCCGCCGCCGGAGGCGGACATATTCGGGCAGCAAACCGCACTCGACATCACCGGACTGGAATATTACCGCATCGAGGACGGCGACCGCATTGTCACCGCCACCATGGAATTGCCGCAACCGCTGTCCGTTACCGCAACCTATGACCAGCTCGACATCGGGCGCTCCGGCTGGCGGGCCGAGGCCGGCGCTCCGCTCGACCGGATGCTGCGCGCCGACGGGGTCCTGTTCGAGGGCGGCGCGGGCGACGACATTTTCAAGGCCCATATCCCGACCTTCCCCGTCTATGGCACTAGTGTCCTGCGCGGTTTCGACGGTAACGACCGGCTGACCGGCTCGCTCGGGAACGACCGGCTCTGGGGTGGCACGGGGGATGACCGGCTGACCGACCCCGACGGGGTGAATTTCATCTTTTCCGGTGCCGGTGACGACTACGCCGCACTGGGCGACGGCTCCGACGGCAGCACCGTCTTTGGCGGGCTGGGCGACGACACGCTGGTTTCGGGCGCGGGCGACGACCACCTGATCGGCAACGCGGGGCGCGACACGCTGATCGGCGGCGCGGGCGACGACCGGCTGGACGGTATGCTGGCCAACGATACGCTGGTCGGCGGGCGCGGCGACGACATCCTGACCGGCGGGCGCGGCTCCGACCGGCTGACCGGCGGAGAAGGTGCGGACCGGTTCGTCTTCGACACAACCGAACCGGGGCGTGACACCATCACCGATTTTACCGATGGAGAGGACATTCTGGTCCTACAGGGCAGCAGATTCGACGACCTCGGCATCCTGCAATCGGGCAACAATACGGTAATCGACTGGGGCCTTGGCAGCAGCTATATCCTGCTGGAAAACACGGACGTGGCGCTGATCGGCGCCGACGACTTCCTGTTCCAGTAAAAAGGGCGACCCGAAGGCCGCCCCCTTTTCGTTAGTTCAGCGTGATGGCCACAAAGCGTTTGTCGCCATTGCGATCGACCAGCAGCAGCACCGACTGCCGCCCCGCCTCGCGCGCGGTGTCAAAGGCCCTCAGCACATCCTGTGGCGTATTCACCGGACGCTGGCCAACCTCGAGGATCACATCCCCCGCCTCGATACCCTTGGCATCGGCGGGCGATCCGGCCTCCACATCCAGCACCACAACCCCGTCGATATCCTCCGACAGGCCATAGGTGTTGCGCACCTCCGGTGTCAGCGCGCCAAGGGTCATGCCCTCGTCACTATCGACCGGACGGGCGGCGGGGCGATCCGCGGGGCTGTCCAGTGTCTGCAGGGCCTCTTCCAGACGCCCCAAAGTCACCAGAACCGTCTGGGTCTTGCCCTCGCGCACCACGACCACCCGCACGGCCTTGCCGACCTCGGTCTCGGCCACGATACGCACCAGTTCGCGGATATCGGCGATCGGTTTTCCATCGAAGCTGACGATCACATCACCCGGCTGGATGCCCGCTTCGGCGGCCGGACCGTCGGGCACATCCGTCACCAGCGCCCCTTCGGCTTTTTCCAGATCAAGTGCGGCGGCGATATCCTCGCTGACGCCCTGAATCCGCACACCGAGCCAGCCGCGGCGGGTCTCGCCATATTTGATCAGCTGGTCGACCACCTGCGATACCACGGCCGAGGACATGGAAAAGCCCAGCCCGATGGAACCGCCATTGGGCGACAGGATCGCAGTGTTTACACCGATGACCTCTCCGTCCATGTTGAACAGCGGCCCGCCGGAGTTGCCCCGGTTGATGGCCGCATCCGTCTGGATGAAGTCGTCATAGGCTCCCGACAGCGCACGGTTGCGGGCCGAGATGATCCCGGCAGAGACCGAGAACCCCTGCCCCAGCGGGTTGCCCACGGCCAGCACCCAGTCGCCCACACGGGCAATATCGGAATCGCCGAAGCTCACGAAGGGAAACGGTGCGTCGCCCTCGATTTTCAGCACAGCGATATCGGTGCGCTCGTCCCGTCCGACGATGGTGGCGACATAGGTTTCGCCGGCAAATGTCTCGACCTCGATCTGGTCGGCATCGACGATCACATGGTTGTTGGTCACGACATACCCGTCAGCGGAGATGATGAAACCGGAACCCAGCGCCTCGCCACGCAACTGCGGTTCGGGCGACGGGCCGTTCCCGCCCTGACGGTCGAGGAAATCCCGGAACAGATCCTCCAGCGGCGAGCCTTTCGGCACGAGCGGCATTTCCTGCGCCGGCTGGTTCACGGCAACACTGGTTACGATATTGACAACGGCGGGGCTGATCTTCTCTGCCAGATCGGCAAAGCTGTCCCCCGGCGCGCGCGAGAATCCCGGCGCAGGTGCAACGACCAGCAGCGACAGGATGCTCAGGGCCATCACGATGGACACCTTCAGATATCCCAGCGGACGGCCAAAAACGGCGGCTTTCGACAAATTCTATCCTCCTATTTCAGAAATTCGGCCCGAAACGGGCTTCGCACAATCAGGTAGGAACCTGTGACATATTTACAATAGGCAGCCGCGCCACGACGGCACCGCTCACGCCAAAGTTACCGCAATCCCGACCAGATCAGCACCACGCCCAGTGCCACCGATCCCAACCCGAGGAACCGCATCTTCTCGGTTCCCATCCGCCGCAGCAGTTCCAGCAACTCCTCCAGACGCGAAGGGGCCAGTGCAAGCACCAGCCCCTCGATAACCGCTACGAACCCCAGTCCGAACAGCAGTTCGTTAGTCATTGAAACCGTCCGTTTTCAGATAGTCGAAGAATTCGCTATCCGGTGTCAGAACCAGCATGGAGCTGTCCCCTTTCAGGGAATTCTCGTAAGCCGACAACGAACGGTAGAAGGCAAAGAAATCCGGGTCACGCCCGAAAGCCTCGGCAAAGATGGCGTTGCGTTCGGCGTCCGCCTCACCACGGGCGATATCCGCGTCACGCTGGGCGGCCGAAACCAGCTCCACCGCGGTGCGGTCCGCCTGTGCGCGCACCTTCTGCGCCGCCTCTTTACCACGCGCCCGCTGGTCTGCGGCTTCGCGTTCACGCTCGGCCTGCATACGCGCGAAAGTCGCGGCAAGGTTCTGTTGCGGCAGGTCGGCGCGCTTGATGCGCACATCCACTACTTCGATCCCGAGGTTTTCCGCCTCGACAATCGCCGCATCGCGGATCTTGTTCATCAGCACCACACGCTCGGACGACAGGATCTGGCCGGAATCCACCGCACCCAGCACCTCGCGCAGGCTGGCGTTGATGATCCGCGTCAAACGGGTCTCGGCCGAAGCCACCCCGCCGACACCGACCGCCTGCCGGAATTTCACCACATCTACGATGCGATAGCGGGCAAAGGCGTCCACGACCAGACGGCGGTCGTCCAGCGGCGTAACCTCCAGCGGCTGCGTGTCCAGCGACAGGATACGGTCATCGTATTTGACCACTTCCTGAATGAACGGCACCTTGAAGGCCAGACCGGGGTCTTCCTTCACGGCCTTCACCTGACCGAATTGCAGCACCAGCGCCTTTTCACGCTCGTCCACGGTATAGACCGAAGAGGCACCGACCACGGCTGCGGCAATCACGATCCCGCCAAATATTGTCAAAGCTTTCATCAGTTCGATCCCCCGCGGTTCAACTCGTTGAGCGGCAGGTAGGGCACGATACCCCCGTCGCCACCGACCCCCTCGTCGATGATGATCTTGTCAACACCGGCCAGAATACGTTCCATCGTTTCCAGATAGAGCCGCTTGCGGGTCACGGATTTTGCCTTGGTGTATTCCTCGTAAACCGCAATAAAGCGCGAGGCCTCACCGGTAGCCTGGTTAACCACCTGCGCACGATAGCCTTCGGCCTGCTGCAGCAACTGCGCCGCCTGACCGCGCGCCGCGGCGAGGGTCTGATTGGCATAGGCATCGGCCTGTTTCTCCAGCGTATCGCGTTCCTGCTCGGCGGCCTGAACGTCACGGAAGGAATCGATTACCTCGATCGGCGGGTCGGCCTTGTCGAAGTTCAGGCGCACGATATTGACGCCGGAATTATAGCTGTCGAGCGTGCCCTGTATCAGGTCGCGCACTTCCTGCGAAATCGCGGCGCGATCACGGTTGAGAATCGGCGCCAGATTGGACCGCCCGATCACCTCGCGCATGGCCGATTCCGACACGGCGCGAATGGTTTCCTGCGGATTTTCCAGATTGAACAAATACTGCGCCGGATCGGTGATGTTCCAGACAACCTGGAAATCGATATCGACGATATTCTCGTCCCCTGTCAGCATCAACCCCTGATCATATTGCCCGCCACGACCGCCAACACCGATATCCTCGGTGTTCTCGCGGGTGACCTGCACGATTTCCTTGGTCACAACCGGCCAGGGCGCGAAGTTCAGACCGGATTCGCCGGTGGCATAGTATTTGCCGAACATCAGCTCCACCGACTTTTCTTCGGGCTTGACTGTATAGAAAGAGGCGAACAGCCACAAAACCACCAGACCGAGCACACCGATGGCGATGGTCCCCTTGCCGATCTGCGGGCCTTCGGGAGCAGAACCGCGCGGGCCGCCACCCTTGCCGCCGCCCATCAGGACCTTGAGCTGTTCCTGCCCCTTGCGGACCAGATCGTCGAGATCCGGCACCTGCGGGGGCTGGTTGCCCGGTCGTTGTCCCTTGTTGCGGTCGTTATCGTCGCCGCCGTCGTTACCGCCGCCGCCACCCCAGGGGCCACCGGAATTGTTGGAATAAGGCATCTGCCGGGTCTTCCTCCGCTAAATTCACAATAGTGTCGTTAAACTGTTCACTCCCGCAGGGTTTTTCAAGGCCTAGCGGACGGGTTCTTTCATTGTCACCAACTCCTCGGCCGCGGTCGGATGCACGGCCACCGTGCGGTCGAAATCGGCCTTGGTCGCGCCCATCTTTATGGCAATCCCGACCATCTGGATCATCTCGCCCGAGGCCGGCCCGACAAGGTGGCACCCGATAACCTTTTGCGAGTCCTTCTCGACAATCAGCTTCATCAGCGCCCGCTCGTCGCGCCCCGCCAGAATATTGGCCATCGGACGGAAAGCGGCACGGTAAACCTCGATATCGAAATCCTCGCGCGCGTCCTCCTCGGTATAGCCGATAGTGCCGATTTCCGGCTGGGTGAATACGGCCGTCGGGATCATCTCGTGATCCATTGCCGTCGGGTTGTCGTTGAACACGGTCTCGACAAAGGCCATGGCCTCGCGAATGGCGACCGGCGTCAGGTTGACCCGGTCTGTCACATCCCCCACCGCATAGATGGAATCGACCGAAGTTTTCGAATAGCGGTCCACCATGATCTCCGAACGCCGTCCGATTTTCACGCCGACCTCCTCCAGCCCCATGTCACGGGTATTGGCAATCCGTCCCGTTGCATAAAGCACGGCATCAACCACGGAAACAGAGCCATTCGTGCAGGTTACGTGCAGTTCCTCACCCTTTTTCTCGATCTCCACAACATCGGTCCCCAGATGCAGCGAAATCCCCTTGCGGATCATCTCGTCCGCCACATGGCCGCGCACCTCGCCATCGAAACCGCGCAGGATCTGCGCACCGCGGTAGAACTGTTTAACCTCGGACCCCATGCCATTGAAAATACCGGCAAACTCGCAGGCAATATATCCACCGCCAACCACCAGAATCCGCTTCGGCAAATCATCCATCAGGAACACATCGTCCGAGGTCATCACATGCTCGATACCCTTGGTGTTCGGCAGATAGGGCCGCCCGCCGGTGGCGATCAGAATGGTTTTGGCAGTAAAATCCCGCCCGTCGGCCAGCGTCACCGTATGGGCATCCTTGATGGTGGCGCGAGAGTCAAAAACCTCCACCCCGTTGCCGGTCAACCCCTTGCGATACAGCCCTTCAAGGCGCACCAGTTCCTCGTCTATCTTCTTGCGCAGACGCATCCAGTCGAACGACCGCTCGCCAATAGTCCAGCCGAATCCCTCGGCATCGTGCATCGCCTCGGCATAACCGGAGGCATAGACCATCAGCTTTTTCGGCACACAGCCGCGAATGACACAGGTGCCGCCATAGCGGTATTCCTCGGCCAGACCGACTTTGGCCCCGCCCTGCGCGGCGACACGGCCGGCACGCACGCCGCCCGACCCGCCACCGATGACAAACAGGTCGAAATCATACTTGCTCATGGTTTTTCCTTAACGAAACGGCCGCAACGGCGGGCGATGGGTGATAACGCGGGTGGTGCCGTCGTCGCGACCGACAATCACCGCATCGGCAATCTCGATGAAAAAGCCGGAATCCACAACCCCGGCCAGTTCCTTCAACTGCCAGGCCATTTTCTCCGGCTCGTCGATCTTTTTCAGATGCAGGTCGAGGATATAATGCCCCTCGTCGGTGATATAGGGTTTGTCGCCATCCATGCGGCGAACGATATCAACCCCGCCGACGAAGGCGCAGGCGATGACCTCGTAAATCCGTTTCGCGGTCAGCTTCCAGCCGAATTTCACCACCTCGACCGGCAGGGGAAAGGCGCCCAGATGCGAGACCTGCTTGGACCTGTCGGTGATCACCACCATCTTGTCGGCGGCCGTCGCCACCAGTTTTTCCTGCAGCAAAGCCCCGCCGCCGCCCTTGATCAGGTTCATACGCCGGTCGAATTCATCCGCCCCGTCAATCACGACGTCGAGCTTCTCGACCTCTTCCAGCGTGGTCAGCGGAATATTCAGGCTCGCGGCCAGATCGCGGGTGCGGGTGGAGGTCGGCACGCCGGTAATCTGCAACCCCTCGGCCACACGCTCGCCCAGCAGGCGCACGAAAACATCGGCGGTGGAGCCGGTGCCGAGGCCGACAATCATCCCCGGTTCTACGAAATCGAGAGCCTTTTCGGCGGCGGCGAATTTGGCGCGGGCGGGGCCGGGTTCGGGTTTTTCCATGGAAGAATCCTTCGGTATTTCACGTTTCCCGCATCTTATAGGCGCTTTTGCACGGCGCGGCGAGGGGCGAGATATCGCAGGTCACACCGAATTGACGACGCGCCGCAAAGGGACCTTGCCGCCTGACAGGGCCGCCCCTCCACTAAACCGGTTTAGTGGAATCGTTTTTACCGTCTGTAAACCTTTCCCAAAACCGCTACGTATTTGAATTTTATTAATTTTTCGGCAGGTTAACAAACCACTAAACCGGTTTAGCGGTTTAGTTGGCCGGTTTTCCCCACCCTTCCCGCAAACATTCCGCAAATCCGCCACCAGACGTCGGTTTTCCATTGTTTCCTATCGGAAACCTGGCCTATAGAGGGTCAAACCCATTGCAGGACAGCGCCCATGTTTCTCAGCGTTTTCGATATCTTCAAAGTCGGCGTCGGCCCCTCCTCCTCGCATACCGTCGGGCCGATGGTGGCGGCAGGGCGGTTTTTGCAGGCCCTGCGCGACGGGCACGACCGTATCCCCGGCTCCGGCACACTGGCCCGCCTCGGCTGCTCGCTGCACGGCTCGCTCGCCTTCACCGGCAAGGGCCACGCCACCGACCGCGCAGTGCTGCTCGGCCTCGCCGGTTTCGCGCCGGAAACCTTCGAGGCCAACGCCGCCGACGTGACCGAAGCCGCAATCCGCACCAGCGGCAAAATTGCCCCGCCCGGTCTCGGCACCCTCGACTTCGTTCCCTCCCGCGACATCGTTTTCGACTACGGCCCACCGCTCGACGGCCACGCCAACGGCATGATCCTCTCGGCCTATGATGCCGGCGGCAACCTCTATATGCAGGAGACCTACTTCTCCGTCGGCGGCGGGTTTATCCTGACGGCGAGGGAACTGGCCGAACAGGACGGCGGGCCGGAAATTCCTGTCGGCGTGCCCTACCCCTTCACCCATGCGGACCAGATGCTTGAAATGGCCCGAAAGTCCGGCAAGAGCATCGCCGGAATGAAACGCGCCAACGAACTGGTGCATATGTCCGCGCGGGACTTCGACGACCGCCTCGCCCGCATCTGGGCGGTGATGGAGACCTGCATAAACCGCGGCCTGCAAACCGGCGGCACCCTGCCGGGCGGGCTGAACATGCGCCGGCGCGCCAGAACCATGCACGAGGCCCTGCTGGCCGAACGCGGCCGCAACCTCGTCGCGCCGCACACCATCAACGACTGGATCAGCACCTACGCCATCGCCGTGAACGAGGAAAACGCCGCCGGCGGGCAGGTCGTCACCGCCCCGACCAACGGTGCCGCAGGGGTGCTGCCGGCGACGATCCGCTACTACCTCGACCATGTGCCCGGCGCCAGCCGCGACCGCATCCCCGATTTCCTGCTCACCGCCGCGGCAATCGGCGGCATGATCAAGAACAACGCCTCGATCTCCGGTGCCGAGGTCGGCTGTCAGGGAGAGGTCGGCTCTGCCTCCGCCATGGCCGCCGCCGGTTTCTGCGCCGTGATGGGTGGCACGCCGGAACAGGTTGAAAACGCTGCGGAAATCGCGCTTGAGCACCACCTCGGCATGACTTGCGATCCGGTCAAAGGGCTGGTGCAGGCCCCCTGTATCGAGCGTAACGGTCTCGGTGCCATCAAAGCGATCTCCGCCGCCTCGCTGTCGCTTCGCGGCGACGGCACGCATCTGGTCTCGCTCGACACCTGTATCGAGACCATGCGCCAGACCGGTCTGGACATGAATTCCAACTACAAGGAAACCTCGCAGGGTGGTCTGGCGGTAAATGTGCCGGAGTGTTGACGCTTTGTTAACTTTGTTGCGCTATAACCCTGTCCACTGAGCGAGCGGGCCATCAACCCGCGGGTTTATCGCGCCAGGGACTTGTAAACCGATTTGACCGTCGCAGAGTATCGCGACAAATGACTAAACCGCCCGATGGTTGCGCCGATTAGCAACCGGCTATGTCAGCAACTGACTCAGCATCGGGCCTCTGGCGTGATAACCCGACCCGCTCGGATATTCAGGCGCTCGATGACCCCGAACGCCGGAACCATGGGCAAAACCGCCCTCCCCGAGATTTCCCCGCCAAAACGGTGCTGTTTGCGCAGCCGCCGCTTTTTTTGTGCGCAAATCAGCGGAAAACCTGTTCCCGCACGTCTTCCAGAAACGCTTTCGGCAATATCACCAGCATCCGGCGCGCATCAAGGCGCAACCGCACCGGCCCCGTGACCGCGTTCGAGGTCCCGATCATCCGGTCCGGCGAAAACCCGTGTCCCGCCAGCGGATATTCCAGCCCCGAAGATTCGCCCGACACCGCCCCCATGGGAAACAGTGACAACCGCGTGCCGACCGGCAGATCCAGCGCCAACACCTGCGGCGCCAGAAAAACCAGATCCGTCTCGCCCAGCAGAACCACCCGTTGCGCGTCCGCCCGCACCAGCGCATGACAGGCCGCCAGCGTGTGATCCAGCCGCCCGCCCAGAAACCCGACGCCGATGAAAAACGGCGCGGCCACCGAATACAGGCATTTGTCCAGATCGGTGGTCATCTGCTCGGGGATCGGGTGGAACTGCGGGTGGTCGTCAAGCGGCAGGATATCGGTCGAATCCATATCCCCGATCACATGATCGACCCGCTGGCCCAACGCATGTGCCCGGTTGACCCCGCTATCCGCCGCCACCACCAAGGGGGCCAGCGCCACGGCGCGCGACAGGTCCGCCCCATCCACCGGCCCGCCGCCAACAAGGGTGACAGGATCGGCGGAGGTGACGATCACTCGTCCCCGCCTTCCGGTTCCTCCGCCTTGCCGATGCCGGTGAATACCGGCTTGAACGGCAAGGCCCAGGCGATGCCCAGCACCACATAGACCACGATCTGCACATATTTGTTGATCTCGCCGATCCGCGCCAGAACCGTCACCGCGATAACGATATAGACCGGCAGCCAGACCAGCAGCAGGAACAGCGACCAGCGCTTGCGCGCCTTGTAAGACAGCGCCATCAGTCGGCAAACGGGTCGGTTACCAGAATGGTATCCTCCCGCTCCGGTGATGTGGACAGCATGGCAACAGGACAATCGATCAGTTCCTCGACGCGGCGCACATATTTGATCGCCTCGGCCGGCAGGTCGTTCCAGCTGCGCGCCCCGACGGTGCTTTCGCTCCAGCCTTTCATGGTTTCGTAAACCGGCACCACGCGCGCCTGCTCCTCGGCCGCGGTCGGCAGGTAATCCAGCCGCTTGCCGTCCAGTTCATAGGCAACGCAGATTTTCAGTTCTTCCAGCCCGTCCAGCACGTCCAGCTTGGTAAAGGCAATGCCGTTCACCCCGTTGATTGCACAAGTCTGGCGCACCAGCACCGCATCGAACCAGCCGCAACGGCGCGAGCGCCCCGTGACCGTGCCCTTTTCATGGCCGACGGTGGCCAGATGCTCGCCAACCTCGTCATCGAGTTCGCAGGCAAACGGCCCCTCGCCGACACGGGTGGTATAGGCCTTGACGATCCCCAGCACGAAATCGATGGCCCCCGGTCCCATGCCGGTGCCCGAGGCCGCCATACCGGCGGTGGTGGTCGAGGATGTCACAAACGGATAGGTGCCGAAATCCACATCCAGCAGCGAGCCTTGCGCCCCCTCGAACAATATCCGCTTGCCGCTTTTGCGTTTCCCGTTCAGCACCTTCCACACCGGCGCCGCATAGGGCAGCACATCCGGCGCGATCGCCAGCAGTTCCGCCTTCAGCGCTGCCGCATCGACCGGTTCCAGTCCAAGACCGGCCCGCAAGGCATTGTGATGCGTCAGCAGGCGCGAGATCCGCACCTCCAGCGTTTTCTCGTCGCCCAGATCGGCCACGCGGATGGCCCGCCGCCCGACCTTGTCCTCGTAGGCCGGCCCGATGCCCCGCCCCGTGGTGCCGATCTTGGCGATGGTGTTGACCTGCTCGCGGGCGCGGTCCAGTTCGCCGTGGATAGGCAGGATCAGCGCGGTATTTTCCGCAATCATCAGGCTGTCGGGCGTGATCTCCACCCCCTGCCCGCGCAGCTTGGCGATCTCCTCGCCCAGCGCCCAGGGATCCAGCACGACGCCGTTGCCGATTACCGACAGTTTACCACCGCGCACGATGCCCGACGGCAACAGACTCAGCTTGTAAACCTTGCCGTCAATGACCAGCGTATGACCGGCGTTGTGTCCGCCCTGAAACCGCGCGATCACATCGGCGCGCTCGGACAGCCAGTCGACGATCTTGCCCTTGCCCTCGTCACCCCACTGGGCGCCGACAACTACTACATTGGCCATTTCATGCCTCTCGGTTAGGAAGTTACGAAAGGCTTATAGCGAAGGACGCCGCCAAGGGAAACCGCCAAAACAGCCGCAGGCGCGCCTACTCGGGTATCTCGATCACCATGCCGACCTCCAGCAGGTTCGGCGTCTCGATAATGCCCTCGTTGGCAAGGAAGATCACGCGATAGCGCAGCGTATCGCCATAGAATGCCGATGCAAACGCCGCCAGCGTGTCCCCGGGGATCACCTCGATATAACGTTTGCCGTTCCGCTCGACCAGCCGGTCCCAATAGGCCTGCACCGCCGGATCGCGCTGCACTTCCGGCTCCGACAGAACGGGGGGTTGCGGGGTCGCGGGGGCGGGTGTGTCCGGCTGTGCGGGTGTGACACTGCTCACCGCCTTTTCGCCGGTCTGCAGCACCATTTGCAGATAGTCATCCGCCCCTGCCGCCTTGCCACGGGCGCGGGCCTGCTCCACATCGCGAAACAGCAGGGCGGTATTCAATTGCCCCTGATCATCCAGCACCACAAACGGGAAATCCCCCGAATAGTATTTGCGCAATTCCGCGGCAAAAAACGCGGCGGTCTGCTCCAGTGACAGGTCTGCCTTCTTGCCTGCATCGATCAGCCGTTCGATGGCTTTGCGCAGATCGCGGGTCGCCTTTTCGGCCAGCGCCGCCCCCTGCTCGCCACCCAGAGAGTCGGATTTTGCCAGATCGAACAGTGCCTCGCGTGCCTTGTCCGAGTAAAACACAAGCCGCCGCAGGCTGGAAGGTTTGAGCGTCGAAGTATCGAAGGCCTGTTGCTCCTCGAAAATCGAGACCTCTCCGACGGTTTGTCCGGTAACACCGGGCGGCAACATCAGGCCGGCAACAAGTGTCAGGATGACCGGCAGGGCGATGTGTCTGTGTTTCCCCGGAAATGCCATGGCCTACTCTGGAAAATGTATGGTGAAAC
>Ga0256839_1004114_pt1 | contig 14447 bp, 9 predicted proteins | sample 354166metaG_FD_185968 | JGI IMG/M metagenome (GOLD analysis project Ga0256839, IMG submission 185968) | Hydrothermal vent microbial communities from Mid Atlantic Ridge, Atlantic Ocean - 354-166 | ecosystem: Environmental > Aquatic > Marine > Hydrothermal vents | place: Atlantic Ocean: Mid... | reverse complement strand
TCGCGGGGGGGGCGTTACCGGTGGAGAAAGCAACAGGACGAACCCGGGTGGAACGAGGGATACGACGTCGTCCGGTGCAGGCCCGATGGCGGCGATTCGGGCCGGACGGAAGCGAAACACTTCGGCGTTCGCCTTCTTTTTCCAACGATCGGGTCTGCTGCTTTCGATTTTGGGTCATTCTACTTTAGTTGCGCGGGCCTCACGACTTTTGGTCGACCGGGTGCACGCAACGCCGCGGCTCCGCTGCCTGCCGGGCAGCGCAACTGCGCCCGAATGCAGAGCCGGACCGCCGTCGGGCCGGCGACGGCGCAGCATTGGTAGCGCCACGGGGCGCTCCCGGTCCGGTCAAGTCCAGCTTCGGAAAGCTCGTCCGCTGAGAGCCCGATCGGTCAGATCCGGCCGATCGGCCGGATCGGTCCGAGCTTGGCGTTGGGTAAGGCCCTTGGCAGGCGCGCCGAGGCCCCAACAGAGCCGAACCGCCTCCGCCCCGGGGCGTCGCCGGCCGGGTGTGGTGGCGGCTGTGAACGAACGGAGCGCAAGCAGCGTGCAAGGGGTCTGTCGTGCGACCGCGCAACCTGTGCGAAAGCCGCCCTAGCGGCGCCGGAGCCGGTCAAGGCTTCGCGCCGGCTGCGCCTGCCCAAGGCGCGTGGACGTCAGTCCAGCCGCCACTGCCGACGGCCAACGTGGAGTTCGGCGGGGGTGATGGGGACCGCAACGGCGGCGAGCTCGCGAGCCCCACCTACTGGAGCGCGCCGTGTGTGGCGTCTCAACCGCGACCACGGTAGGCTATCGGTGCCGAAGGCATCCGGCCGGTACGCAGGCCCGTCGGGTCGGCCGGCCAGACTCTCGGGGGAGCCGACTTGGCGCCCACGCTAAATTGGGGTGGATGCGGTTTGGTTGCAGGGGGTTCTTCAACCCGTTGGTGTCCTGGACCGTCGGAATCCGGTGGAGTGTTCCTGTGCATCGCGTAGCTGTGCTGCTCACGACTTGGGCTGTTGTTTTGTGGGGGGGACCAGGTCTAGCTTCTGGTGCCGAAAGGAAACTGAGTGCGCGAGGAACCAGGGGGGTTGCGGTGAGTGTTTCCCCCGAGGCGACCCAGATCGGCTTGGATATCCTCCGCGCCGGTGGCAACGCGGTAGACGCCGCGGTGGCGATGGCATTCGCGCTGGCGGTGACGTTTCCCGCTGCAGGCAACATCGGGGGAGGGGGCTTCATGATGATTTACGATCCACAGTCGGCCCAGGTGTACACGGTCGAGTATCGGGAGACGGCCCCCGCGGCGGCGACCTACGAGACGCTGCGAGGGGTTACGGCAACTTCTCGGGGGCACAAAACGGTTGGTGTCCCTGGGACCGTACGCGGGCTGGAACTGGCCCACCGCCGGTTTGGCCGGCTCCCGTGGGCGGACCTGGTCCGTCCTGCCGTGCGGTTGGCGGAGGAGGGCATCGTCGTGCGCGCTCCTCTGGCCCGTTCCCTGAACGCCATCTTGCGACACCCTGATGTCTCGGCGGAGATGCGACGTGTCTACGGCAACAACGGCCGCCCATGGAAACCGGGAGATCGGCTGGTACAGCCCGACCTGGCCAAAACCCTGGAGATCATCGCACGAGAGGGGGCGGATGCTTTCTATGAGGGGCCGATTGCGGAGCTGATCGTGCGAGAGATGAAGCGTGGGGGCGGTGTTCTCACGGCGCAGGATCTCGCGCGGTACCGTGCCCATCTGCGGCCGCCAATCCGCGCGGTTTACAGGGGGTTTGAAATCTACGGGCCACCCCCGCCCAGCTCGGGGGGTGTCGTGCTGGCCGAGATGTTGCACATGCTCGATGGGTTCGACCTGGACCGGCGTAGTCGGTGGTCGGCGGAGACGCTGCACCTGCTTGCGGAGGTGATGAAACGCGCCTATCTGGACCGCGCCCGCTATCTCGGTGATCCCGACTTCGTACGCATTCCCCTCCAACGGTTGCTCAGCCGCGACTACGCCCGGTCCCTGGCTCAATCGATTCGCTTCGATCGGGCCACTCCGGCGGAGGAGTTAGGCAAGGAGATCCTCACTAACCGGGAAGGGCAGCACACAACCCACTTTGTGGTGGCCGATTCCACCGGTTTCGCCGTATCCAACACCTACACCCTGCAGGACAGCTACGGGTCGCTTGTGGTGGTGAGAGGGGGAGGATTCTTACTGAACAACGAGATGACCGACTTCAACTGGACCCCTGGTCGTACCGACGCATCCGGCAATATCGGTACGCCTCCGAACGTGCTCGAGCCCAATAAGCGTATGTTGAGTTCTCAGACACCGGTGATTGTCTTGCGGGACAGGAAGCCGTACTTGTTGACGGGGTCTCCCGGGGGGCGCACGATCATCAACACGTCCTTGCAGGTGACGATCAACGTATTGGCGTTCCAGATGAGCCTTCGTGAGGCGGTCGATGCCCCCCGAATCCATCACCAGTGGATGCCGGACGTGATCGTTTACGAAGGGGCGGAGCGGATCGAAGTGGTGCGACCGGCGTTGGAACGGCTTGGCCATCAGTTGAGGAGGGTGGGACGTATTGGTGATGCGCACTCCGTCCTCGTCGATTCGGTACACCGCCGGTTCGTCGGAGAGGCCGACGGCCGGATCGAGGGGGCCGCAGCCGCTTTCTGATTGCGGTGGCTTCGTTCGATCCTGGGGACGGCCGAGCACCAACCTGCTCAGGAGACGGCCATGAGCCGCAACCGTACGGTTCTGGTAGGCACGTGCGGTTTTCCGAAAGCCCATGCGCGGTGCTATGAGGCGCTGGATGTGGTCGAGGTGCAGCAAACGTTCTACGAACCTCCTGGGCCTGAGACCCTTGCCAGGTGGCGTTCCGAGGCGCCCCGGGGATTCCAGTTCACGATGAAGGCTTTTCAGGCGATCACTCACTCGCCGGAAAGTCCGACCTATCGCCGTTCAAAGTTGTCGCCAGAGGAACGGCAGGGGGCAGGGTGCTTCAGGGACACGTCCACCGTGTGGCGTGCTTGGGAACGCACGCTCGAATGTGCCCGGGCGTTGGAGGCGGCGGTGATCGTGTTCCAGTGCCCGGCCCGCTTCCGTCCAGGCCCGGAGAACGTGCGGAACATGCGGAATTTCTTCGAACGTGTCGATCGGGGCGGATTCCGGTTCGCCTGGGAGCCGCGCGGCGACGCATGGACCGACGAACTCATCCTGGAACTCTGCGAGGAGCTTGATCTGCTCCATGTGGTGGATCCGTTCGTGCACCGTCCTGTGCGTGGGGGCACCCACTACTATCGCCTGCATGGCAGGACCGGGTACCGCTATCGGTACACCGACGAAGACCTGCAGGAACTGGCGACGTTCTGCACGGCGCGCACGACTTATTGCCTGTTCAACAACGTGAGCATGTGGGAGGACGCGGTCCGGTTTCGCGACCGATTGCACGGACAGCAGCAAGGGGCTGCGACCGGGAACCGCGGGCGGCGCAGAACAAAGCAGCGGTGACCGACCAAGCGGGCTCTCAATGGCGCCTTGAGCGAGTTTGCTTTCCCAACGTTGCCGGAGAGGTTTCGCTGAAAACGGGGGAGATGTTTCCGGCAGGCATGTTCTCGACGAATTCTGGTACTCCTGCTCAGCAGCGGGCGGGGCCCGGCGAGCGGACGAGGTGGGGGGGGCTGACGGGGGGGCGATCTGAGCTGGGGTTGGCGCGGGGCAACTGCTGCGACGATCGTCCGGGGCTGCCAGGCAGGTGGGCAGCACTTCTGTCATATCCGGAACGTGCTGTCCGCAGGTGCTGTTGCTCGATGTGCGCCGCCGGGACGGATGAGCTATCTTTCCGTGACGAGAACATGTCCGAGCTCTGATGCACGTTTATCTTCTTTGGCGGAGCGGTCATGTCACGCAAGCTTTGGCAGGCTAGCGGTCTGCTCCTGGTCGTCCTTGTTACGGCCGTTGCGGCCGGCGAACGCGGAGATCGGGGGGTTGCGTCTCAGTGGAGGTTACGCTCGACGGCCGGGCAGGCGGCAACGGGTCGGAGCCGGGAGCACCCGTTGTCCGGCCTGACCCACGTGCGCGTGGTCACCGACTCGAAGGTGGTGACCGGCCTGTTGTGGGGGGAGGGGGCCGGCTATGTTGCCGTGCTTCGCACAGACGGTCAAATTGAGCTGCTCAAGGCGGACTCGGTGCAGTCGACTTCGCCGGTCGAGGCACCGTTCATGCCGGTCACCGTGAATGAGCTGATCCGAACATTGTCACGCAAGCTTCCCTGGAGGTTTCGTTGGTATCGGGTCGGACCGTATGTTATCGCCTCCACGGCTGACGCAAGCACGTCTCGACTTGTGGCGAACACTCTGCGCAAGCACTATGTAGCGTATCGCACCTACATGCAGCGGCGGGGCCTGCCATTCCAGGAGCCGGTGTTTCCTCTGCCGGTTCTCGTGTTCGGCTCGCGAGCGGAGTTCGTGAACTACGCGACCCGTGATCTGCGTAAGCCGGTGGACGAACATTTCGCCGGCTACTACTCGCTGAGGACGAATCGTGCCGCTTTTACCCTGGAAGGAACGAGTGACTGGCGCGGGCTTGGTTCGTTAACGCACGAGGTGACCCACCAGCTCACGTACAACACGGGCTTTTTGAAACGATTTGCTCACTATCCGCGCTGGTTTCTCGAGGGGTTTGCTACCTACTTCGAGGTGGCGGGTATGGGCGCCGACGGGAGATTGAAGTGGAACGGAATCGGGGCAGTGAACAGCGACCGGCTGGAGGTTTTTCAGGCGAAGCGGCCGGGGCGGTTACCGGACTCAATTCGCGATCTAGTGCTGTTTGACCGCCGATTCAGCGGGGGGAAGGAAGCGGTGGAGGCTTACGCCGAGGCGTGGGCGCTGACGTACTTTCTGGCGGAGCGCCGTCCCAGGAGGTTTCGCAACTACCTGAAGATCCTGTTGGGTCGCCCTGTGCTGCGGGAGTACGAACGAAGCCAGCGGCTCGAGGATTTTGTGAGTGTTTTCGGTGAGGACTTCAAGCTGCTCGACCGTGCCATCTGCACGGAGATGGACCGCCTCGCACAGCGTTGAGCCTCGATGGGGCGATTAAAGGGGGAACGGGGACCGGCCTCCTGGCCGGCCCCCGTTTGGTTTTTAGCTGGTGGGCGATTGTGGTTTCCAGTCGATGCGGGAGATTTCCGCCAGCGCGAGGATCAGGGCTTGCGTACCGTTTCGGCCCCGGCCTTGGGCTTTGAGGGCCACGTAGAGCTGGTGCACAAGCGCCAGTCCAGGGAGGCAGAGGTTCATGCGACGGCACTCGTTGAGGGCGATTTCCATGTCCTTGACAAAGTGCTCCACGAAGAAGCCCGGGTCGTAGTTGCCCCGCAACATGCGGGGGGCCAGGTTGCTCAGCGTCCAGCTTCCTGCGGCTCCGCTGCTGACCGATTGGAGGACCGTGTTCAGATCGAGGCCTGCTTTGTAGCCGTAGAGCAGCGCTTCGCACACGCTAATCATGGTGCCGGCCACAAGGATCTGGTTGACCATTTTCGTATGTTGTCCGGCCCCGGCCGGTCCCTGGTAGACAATGGTCTTGCCCATTCGTTCGAACAGGGGCCACACAGCTCGGACCGCTTCTTCGTCGCCGCCGATCATGATCGACAGCCTTGCTTCCCGTGCGCCCACATCACCTCCGGATACCGGCGCATCAATCGCGTAGACACCTTTTTCGCGGGCGCGGTTGTAGATCTCCACGGCCAAACTGGGATCGCTCGTGGTCATGTCCACCAGGATCGCACCGGATCGCGCACCGTTGAGAATGCCGTCCGGACCAAGGTAGACTTCGCGCACATCCGACGGGTAACCGACGATGGTAAAGATGACGTCGGCTTGCTCAGCGACTTCGCAGGGGCTGTTCGCCCAGGTAGCCCCTTGGTCAATCAGGTTCTGGGCCTTCTCTCTGGTTCGGTTGAATACCACGACCTGGTATCCCCCCTTAAGCACGTGTCCGCACATGCTGTTGCCCATCACCCCGGTGCCGATCCAACCCACCCGCGTCTTTCCGGGTTCGACAGGTTGCAACGCCATCTCCTTCACCTCCACGGCTGCTGCCTGCGTTCTCAGAGCCTGCCCAACGCTTACGAGATTAGAAGTGTACTCACTCTTCCCGCCCGGCGTGCGCTCCCGGCAGCGAAACCGCCCGAAGGTGAAACCCGGTGTAACGCAGGCGGTATGGGAGGTTGGATCCGCCCTGAACAGAGCGAACGCTGCCAGCGACTGGTTCTGGAGATCTCGCTATGACTCGTGTCGCACGTGCACTTGGGCTCTTCCTGTTCGTCCTTGTCGGTCGGCTCGCTGTTGCACAGCTCCAGGAGCCGGCGCAGCTTGTTCCGGCTGACGCCCAGCTTTACGTCCATTTGAACAACCCAACGGACACGCTGGACGCTCTGCTCACGCAGGACGTCTGGCAACTGATCAACGAGGCGCCGGCCTTCGATCAGTACAGGCGGAGCCGCGAGTACGCCCAGTTGCGCGCGGCCGTGGCGTACGTGGAATCGAGACTGGGGCGGAACTGGCGCGAGATCCTCCGCCATCTCACCGCCGGTGGCGTAACGGCCTTTTTCGTTCAAGTCCAGCCTCCGGTTGGGGCCGTGATTGCCCGCGGCGACGACGAGGAACTGGTGAGCGATTTCGATGAGCTGATCCGCGAACTCGCTTCCGACAACGGTAATCGACGGCTTGAGTCCTTCGATGTCGGTCGGGTTACGGTCTGGAAGTTGAGCCAGGGGGCCTATTACTTTGTCCGGGGGACGGACATCGTCGTCGCAACTAGCCCGGAACTGTGCCGTTCGATTATCGCGCGGCTGGACAGCCCGGTCAAAAGCGGAACGTTGAGCAGCGATCCACAGTTCAAGGCTGCAAGGGAGAGGCTGGGCGGAGCGGTAGATGATCCGCAGAAGACGCTGGCCGGTTGGTTGTTCGTCAGGGGGGACTTGCTCCGTTCTGTACCGGAGCTGCAGGATCTTCCCGGCGAGAAATACCCGGACGCAGGCGTGCCGTTTCTCTTCGGTGTTCTGCCCCACCTGCTGCGAACCGCCCCCTACGTTACAGCCTCCGTTTGGCGTCGGCCCGGCGGGATCACCCTGTCTGCTCAGATACCTCGTACCGAGCCAACCCTCCCGCCTACTCTGACGTGGTTGCATTCCGCCGAGCCCGGCAAGGAAGCAGCGAAGCCGATCCGCGTACCCGGCACCGTGCTTTCCTTCAGTATCTATCGCGATCTGAAAGGACTATGGGATGTCAAGGACCGGCTTGTCAGTAAGGAAGGTCTGCAGGGGTTTGTTGACATCGAGACCGAGGTGGCCCCGGTGTTGTTCGGCAACCGCGACTTTGCTACGGAGGTTTTGGCCGAGATTGCTCCGCAGGTCCGTGTGGTGGTGATCGCGCCCGAGAGCGCGGGTGATGAGCCCATCGTGCTTCCGGCTGTGGCGTACGTGCAGCGGCTTCGCCACCCCGAGGAGTTCGGGCAGGACCTTACCATCTCGTTCCAGACCCTGGTCGGCTTGATTAACCTGGGCCTGGCACAGAACGGTCAGCCTCGCATGATGCTGAGCACCCTGTCGTACCGGGAGGTTACGCTGCACACGGCGCGTTTTCCGGAAGCTGAGCAGGGAGCGGCCCCCACGAGCCCGCAGTTCGTGCTCCTTCGGCAGATCTCGCCTACGCTGGCGATCTGCAAAGGGTACGCTGTCCTTGCATCGAGCGAGTGGGCAGCTCGTGCCATCGTGGACTATCTGCTTGACGATCCCGCAGCCGATGCTTTGACTGCTCACAATGAAATCCTTGAGCTCGATGTCAACGCGCTCGTCCGTTTGATCGAGATGAATCGCCAGGCCCTGATTGACGCGCGGATCACGCAGGCAGGGGTCGATCCCACCCAGGCGGAAGGCGAGATCGACAGCCTGATCCAGGCTTTGCGCATGTTCCAGACCGCCCGATACACTCGCGGCCTGAACGAACGCGAAATGTACCTCCGTGTTGACCTCGACCGTAATTAGCCTGCGCATGCAACAACGCTGAAGCCCGAGAGGAGCTGGCCATGCCGGGAGCAAAGCAAGCGGAACTACCAGACGAAGTGCTGCAACACCCGGTCAGTCGCGAGCTGCTGGCCGACCCGGAACGGGCCTGGGAGCCGTTTGATTCGCGCGCCCACTGGGATCGGCGACTGGCCGCCCATGCCCTGCGTCGGGCCGGCTTCGGCGGAACCTGGGCGGAACTTCAGGAGGCGGTACGGATCGGTCCCCAGAAGCTGGTGGATCGGCTCTGGACCGATTTTGGCAGTGGCACGTTGGACGAGGTCCGTTTCCAGCGGATGGAGCGGACGTTCCTGAGCGTCGGGAGCGTGGAGAGTATGCGGGGCGTGTGGGTGCTCCGCATGCTCCACGGGCGACAGCCCCTTGTCGAGCGCATGGTCCTCTTCTGGCACGATCATTTCGCTACCTCTCTGGCGAAAGTCCAACGGCTCGACTACATGCACCGTCAGATCGATCTTTTCCGACGCTATGAGCGTGGCGAGGTGGTCTGCGAGGGGGGTAAGCGGCACAGTTTCGAAACTCTGCTTCGGGCGGTCTCGCGTGATCCCGCCATGCTCGTCTGGTTGGACGGAAATTCCAATCGGCGGGCGGCTCCGAACGAGAATTACGCGCGTGAGTTGATGGAGCTGTTCACGCTCGGCATCGGAAACTACACGGAAAAGGATATCAAGGAGGCAGCACGGGCTTTTACGGGTTGGTTTGTGCGGCGTGATCAGTTCTTTTTCGCGCCGTACGAACACGACGATGGCGTGAAGACGGTCCTCGGTGAGACCGGCAACTGGAACGGTGACGACGTCATTCGCATCCTCTTAAACCAGCCTGCTGCGTCGCGGTTCCTGCCGAGCAAGCTTTACCGCTATTTCATCAGCGACATAGACCCGATACCGGAATCTCTCATTGAGCCGTTAGCGGATGGGTTCCGGACGAGCGGCTTTGACACGCGCTGGTTGGTGGATCGGATCGTGCGGTCGAGGGTGTTCTTTTCGCCCATCGCCTATCGTCGGAAGGTTTCGTCCCCCATAGATTTCGTGGTCGGTACGGTGCGCCGTTTGGAGCCGGTGCGCACATACCCAAACTATCTCGCTCAGGTCATATCCCGGCTCGGTCTTAGCTTGTATGAGCCACCGAGCGTGGCCGGTTGGGACGAGGGGCTGGCCTGGATCAGCACGCAGACGCTTTTACAGCGCGCGCGGTTCGTGCGCGAGTTGACCAGAGCACAAGGGGGGATGTTCGATGGCGCCGTTCGGCCTTACGCGCTCTGCCGCCGCTACGGAATGTCCGCGAAGAACGCGGCGTTCCAGTTCTACGTGAACTTGTTCCTGGACGGTAGGCTCTCCGAGGAGGTGCTGGCCAAACTGCGCGCCGCGTACGAGGAGGCGGCCAGCAGTGGAACCGAGCGGATGGACAGGGCCCTTCGCGGCCTGATCGTGGCCCTTTGCACGCAGCCGGAGTACCAATTGGTCTGAGGACCAGGGAGAGAACGGCCATGTTTACCAGCAGACGCGATTTTCTTAAGCAGAGCACTCTGCTCGCCGTTGGCAGCACGATCCCGGTGTTCCTGCGCCAATCAGCGGCCACCCTGGCGTCCACGCGGCCACGCGGCGATCGGGTCCTGGTCGTGATCCAGCTTACCGGAGGAAACGACGGACTGAACACGGTCGTTCCTTACGGCGACGAACTGTACGCCAGGTACCGGCGCGTTCTTCGCATCCCGAAGAGGCGGGTGCTCAAGATCGACGACTACCATGGCTTACACCCGGCCATGACGGGGATGCACGAGTTGCTTGGCCAGGGTAGGCTGGCGATTGTGCAGGGGGTAGGGTATCCGAATCCGAGTCGGTCGCACTTCCGATCGATGGACATCTGGCACACGGCCAGCACGGCTGCCGAACTCCCCCGCTACGGCTGGCTGGGGCGCGTGGTGGACCGCCCGGGTTTCGTGCAGACCGGAAGGATACCGGGGGCTTTCGTAGGGGGCCAAGAACTGCCTCTCGCCCTCCGCGCTCGCCGAAGCGTGCCAGTGATCGGCTCACTCGAACAGTTCCGCCTGGAAATGGAGGCGGAGTTGAAGCGAACCGCCACGGAGCTCGTCGCTGTGCCCCGCCAGGATCCGGTGCTTCAGTTCCTGCAGCGCACCACACTGGATTCGTTCACCGTGGCCGATCAACTGGACCGTCTGGTCGGCCCGGAGAAGAGCGCCGTACGCTATCCATCGACTCCCCTGGCGCAAAAGCTGCGCATCATCGCTCGGATCATCTCTGCTGGCCTCGGCACCCGGATCTTCTACACCTCCATCGACGGCTTTGATACCCACTCCCGACAGGCGCCCCAGCATCAACGCCTGCTCCAGGAGCTGTCGGACGCTGTCGCTGCGTTCACCAACGACCTGGCTGTGCGGGGTGAGCTTGACCGCGTGCTCGTGATGACCTTCTCGGAGTTCGGGCGGCGCGTTGCCGAAAACGGCTCTGCCGGAACCGATCACGGTACCGCGGAACCTATGTTCCTGGTGGGGGGGCAAGTTAACGCCGGGCTGGTCGGGAACCACCCGCCGCTGGACGACCTGGTCGACGGCGACCTCAAGTTCCACACCGACTTCCGTCAGGTTTACGCCACCGTCCTGGAAGACTGGTTGGGGGTGCCGTCGGAACCGGTTTTAATGGATCGCTACGAGAAGGTTCCTCTCTTCCGGGGATGAGCCTGGACAGCTATCCGCTAGGATGCCGGGGGCGTTGTCGCCGCTGGGTGGCCGAAGACTTCGACACGGCTGCCGGGAGTCACGGTTGACACCGGGCAGCCGTGTTGTTGTTCGGCCTTGATGCTTGGCTACTGCAGGCAAGCTCGTGTCCCGCTGGCCAGGTGGTTCGAGCAGTGGTCCAGGGGGGCCTAAAGTGACCTTGCTGCGGAAGGACGGCTGCAGCGCCCAGTGCACACCTGGTTGCCTTGGGCTCGGGGATTGTGTGTCGCCCGCGCTGCGGTCCGTCAAACCCGGGGGCAAGTAGAGACGAGGACACTTCGCTAGGCTGTGCGCGATCCGAAGCTCTTGGTCATTGCCCCCTCCGGTATGCTCGTAAACTTGATAGAGGGTCGCCGCTCGTGCCATCGGAGGTCCAACCATGAGCCGGATAACGCGTTCGTTGGTATGGCTGGCGTGGGCAGTTCTGGCTCCCGTAGCGGTGTGGGCTCAGTCCGACTACCCAATCCGACCTGTTCCGTTCACGCAGGTGCACCTGGAAGGTGGCTTCTGGGGGCCGCGGATCGAAACAAACCGACAGGTGACCGTCTGGCACGTGTTTCGGATGTGCGAAGAGACCGGGCGGATCGACAACTTCGCCGTAGCAGGTGGGCTGAAGAAGGGCGGCTTTCGGGGCATCTTTTTCAATGACTCCGACGTGTACAAGGCGATCGAGGGAGCGGCCTATTGTCTGGCGGTCCGGCGTGACCCGAAGCTGGAAGCCTACGTCGATAGTGTGATCGACAAGATCGCGGCTGCCCAGGAGGAGGACGGATACCTGTACACGGCACGCACGATCGGCGATCCCAACTACGACTTCCCGGGCAAAAAGGCTAGGTGGTCAGATTTAGCTGTCGGACATGAGCTCTACAACGTGGGGCATCTGTACGAGGCTGCAGTAGCCTACTGGCAGGCCACCGGGAAACGTAAGCTGCTGGACGTGGCGATCAAGAATGCGGATCTGATCTGCAGGGTATTCGGCTCAGGAGAGGGGCAGCTCAAGGGGGTACCTGGGCACGAAGAGATCGAGATCGGCTTGGTGAAGCTGTATCGCGCGACGGGCGACCCGAAGTACCTCCGCCAGGCGAAGTTTTTCGTGGACATGCGTGGTCGGAAGGATGTGCGGGGCCGCGTGTACGGGGCATATGCTCAGGACCACAAGCCCGTCTTCGAACAGACCGAAGCGGTGGGGCATGCGGTGCGCGCCGGCTATCTGTACGCCGCCATCGCCGACATTGCCGCCCTTACAGGAGATGTCCGGTATCGACAGGTTGCTGAGAGGCTCTGGTCGGACATCGTGTCGCGCAAGATGTACATCACCGGTGGGGTTGGGTCGCGTCGCCGCGGGGAGGCTTTTGGTGCACCCTACGAGTTGCCGAACGAGACAGCGTACAACGAGACGTGCGCCGCCATCGCGCAAGCCTTGTTCAACCATCGCATGTTTCTGCTGACGGGCGATGCACGCTACATGGATGTCCTGGAGCGGATCATCTACAACGGTTTTCTGTCCGGAGTTGGACTGGAAGGGGACCAGTTTTTCTATCCGAACCCGCTTGCATGCAATGGGAGGAGTGCGTTCAACCAGGGTGTTCTGGGGCGAAGCCCGTGGTTTAGCTGCGCCTGCTGTCCGGTGAACATCGTTCGGTTTGTTCCGTCCATCCCGGGCTACGTGTACGCCGTGACGGACGATGATCTCTATGTCAATCTGTACGACAGCGGGCGGGCTACGGTAACCGTAGGCGGCACGTCCGTCGATCTCGTTCAGGAGACCGCATATCCATGGCGGGGCGATGTAGCGATCCGAATCTCACCCGAGCGTCCCGCCGGATTCACCGTCCGATTGCGCGTGCCGGGATGGGTACGCGGACAGCCGCTCCCCAGCGATCTGTACCGTTATGCCGAGAACGCCAACCTGGACTATGCATTGTGGCTCAACGGTGAGCCGGTCGATGCCCGTCTGGATAAGGGCTACCTTGTCGTGCGTCGGCGGTGGGAGCGAGGGGATGTGCTCAGACTGCAGTTCGACATGCGTCCCCGCCGTGTTCGGGCGCACGAGCGTGTAGCGGCCGATCGGGGGCGCGTGGCTGTAGAACGAGGACCGATCGTGTACTGCGCCGAAGCGGTGGACAATGGGGGTGCCGTGTACGATCTGATGCTGCCTCCCGATAGCCGGTTCATTGCTGAGCACCGACCAAGTTTGCTTGGTGGAGTCACGGTGATCAAGGGGGACGCCCGGCGCGCTTACCGTGCACGGTCGGGTGAGCTTCGCTTTAGGCCACACCGACTCGTCCTGGTGCCCTATTACGCCTGGGCGCACCGTGAATTGGGTGAGATGGTGGTTTGGTTAGCCGAGGATGCCGCGGCTGTTCGACCTCGGCCTGCGCCCACCCTGGCTTCGCAGAGCCGCGCCTCCGCTTCGCACACGTGGCAGAACGACACCGTAACGGCTCTGAACGACCAGCTTGAGCCGGCCAATTCCGCCGATCACAGCATTCCCCGGCATACGTGGTGGGACCATCGCGGTACCAGGGAGTGGGTGCAGTACGAGTTTCCGCGGAAAGCAGAGGTAAGCGGGGTCGCGGTGTACTGGTTTGATGACACGGGGATTGGCTATTGTCGGGTGCCTCAGTCCTGGCGCGTGCTCTATCGCACGGAGCAGGGGCAGTGGAGGCCGGTTGAGGCGCTCGACGACTACACGGTGGAAAAAGATCGGTACAACGTGGTACGGTTCAAGCCTGTCCGAACCGATGCGTTGCGAATCGAGGTGCAGTTGAGGCCCGGTTTTAGCGGCGGCATCCTGGAGTGGAAGGTGCTTCCTGCCCGCAGCACGAAGGGAGACTAGCCGCGATACTTTCGTTCTGCGGCGGAAGCCGGCGGGAAAGAGGGCGGAGTGGTCTCGCGGTGCCCGGCGATAGCCTGGCTCGGCGCCACCCGGGTCACGGACAAGCTTGTCGACTCGTACCGGCTAAACCAGGTCCTAGGGGCTATTACGTAGTTAGCCGATGTGCCGGACAAGACTGGGCACTGCCGTTTCGGTAGTGGGAGCGGCAGTGGCTCTTTTCTTTATGCTCCTTGCTGTGAGTCCCACCACTCTCGGTGACCTGCTGGTGTGGGGGCATTTGCCGCGAGACTTTTGGAACCCCGAGCGGTTGGCTCGTGCTCGTTATGTCGGCTTCGGATTCTCGGCCCTTTGGCTGCTGTACACCGCGACCTTCCTGTGGAGCTTAACGCGAGACGATCGGGCCGAGGGGGGTGTCAACAAGAGAGACGAGGGGTTCGTTGGAACCGGCGCGACACGGGGGGCAGCACTCGTTGTTCTGCTAGCCGCGAGTTTGGCCGTGCGTATTCGATTCCTTCCCGTTCCCCTGGATTACGACGAGGCGTACACGTTTTGGAACTATGCCCGTCATGGACCGATCGAGGCGCTGGCTCGCTTCGACTCCACGAATAACCATCCCCTCAATTCACTTCTCATGGCCATGTGCTACCGGTTCGGTGGCGCGGAAGAGTGGGTGATACGGCTGCCGGTTTTCCTTGCCGGGGTTCTGGTTCCGGTGCTCGTGTTCCTGGCGTGCGCGGCGTTTGGAGAGGTTGTGGCCGGTTTTTGTGCAGGGGCGGCGGCGGTGGTATCCATACCGCTGGTCGAGTATTCGGCCAATGCACGCGGC
>Ga0256839_1004113_pt1 | contig 14448 bp, 12 predicted proteins | sample 354166metaG_FD_185968 | JGI IMG/M metagenome (GOLD analysis project Ga0256839, IMG submission 185968) | Hydrothermal vent microbial communities from Mid Atlantic Ridge, Atlantic Ocean - 354-166 | ecosystem: Environmental > Aquatic > Marine > Hydrothermal vents | place: Atlantic Ocean: Mid... | reverse complement strand
GCGCACAAAGAGGATTAAACGCTCCGGGAAACTGATGCAGCTTGCCCGATTCCAGTTGCGCGCGAAAATCCTTGCGCTTTTGCTCAGGCGTTTTTTTGGTGAATAGCATTTGGGTTTTGTCCTTAAAATAAGAGGGTTTTAAAAAATCCCCTTGGCCGGGTTTTCCTGCAAATAGCCCGCAGGGGCGACGGGGTTGAGCGCCAAAACCTGCTCCGGCGAAAGATTGGGCAGGTCCTGCACCAGGGTTAAAAAGCGCTCGATTTCTTTTGCTTCCAAAATATCTTCCGTCAGGGTACGGAATTTTTTGATATATTCAGGCCGCGCGAAAGGCCGCGCCCCCAGCGGATTGGCATTGGCAATACCCAGCTCGTCTTCAATCACCGAGCCATCTTCCATGGTGATGACAACCCGCGCCCCAAAGGCTTTTTCCTTCGGGTCCGGGGAGTGATAGCGGCGGGTCCATTCCGGATCTTCCACCGTCGAGATTTTATGCCACAGGCGCACCGTGTCCGGACGCTGGGCGCGCTCTGGCGCATAGGATTTCACATGGTGCCACTCGCCATCCTGCAACGCCACCGCGAAAATATACATGATCGAATGATCGAGGGTTTCGCGCGATGCCTTCGGGTCCATTTTTTGCGGATCCCCCGCACCGGTGCCAATCACATAATGGGTGTGATGGGAAGTGTGCAAAATAATGGATTTGACCTTATCGAAATCATCAATCTTCTTGCCCATGCGAAACGCCAGATCAATCAAGGCTTGTGATTGATATTCCGCCGAATGCTCCTTGGTATAGGTCTCCAAAATAGCGCGCTTGGCTTCCCCCGGCGCTGGCAGGGGCACAATATAGCTTGGCTCATAAGGGGATTTGCCCTGATCGCGGGCGGTGCGGCCATTCAGGATGAAGGAGATGATCGAATCTTCGCCTTCATAGATGGGGCTTGGGGCCCCCTCGCCGCGCATGCAGCGATCCACCGCCTCAATCGCCGTCTTGCCCGCATAGGCCGGGGCAAAAGCCTTCCAGCTTGAAATTTCCCCTTTGCGCGATTGCCGTGTGGTTACCGTGCAATGCAGACCCTGCTGGATCGACTGATAAATAATTTCCTTATCAAGGCCCAGCAATGTACCCACCGCCGCCGCCGCCGATGGTCCGATATGGGCAATATGGTCGATCTTGTGTTCATGAAGGCAAATGCCTTTGACGAGATTGACCTGAATTTCATAACCCGTGGCAATACCGCGAATGAGCGCCGCGCCGCTCTTGCCGCATTGCTGCGCCACCGCCAGCACGGGCGGGATATTGTCCGCCGGATGGGAATAATCCGCCGCCAGAAAAGTATCATGATAATCAAGCTCGCGCACCGCCGTGCCATTGGCCCAGGCGGCCCATTCGGCACAGAAGCGCTGATTTTCGGGCAGGCCAAACAAGGTCGCCCCGCCAGTGCGAGCATGGGCCTTGGCTTGCGCACGGGCGGATTTAATCGGTCCGCGATTGAGCGAGGCAATCGCCACGGACGCATTGTCGATGATGCGATTGATGATCATCTCGGTAACATCATCGTCAACAGCCACCGGGTCGGCAGCCATTTCCGCCATTTTCCACGCTAATTGTTCTTCGCGGGGCAGTTCGTCTTTGGAAGGATGGGCACGGACTTTATGGTCAATCATGGTTTTTCTTTCGTTACAGGTTTAATTCTTCATCCCCGAGAGGGGCAAAATAATTGGCGATTTTTTCGGGGTCTATCCCATTCAAATTGGCGGGATCCCATTTCGGGGATTTGTCCTTGTCGATGATCAGCGCCCGCACCCCTTCGTGAAAGTCCGATCCTTCCAGAAGGCGCTTGGTGATGCGGAACTCCATGCGCAAACAATCATCAAAGTCTTTGCCCTTGGCGCGGTTCAGCAAGTCGCAGCTTATGGCCAGAGAAGAGGGCGACAGGCGCGACAGGAATTTTAATTGTTTTTCTGCAAAAGCCTGACTGTCAGAGTCGTCTTTGGCCGGATTATCTTTAGCCGCTTCCAGTTTTGCAACCAGAGAGGCGATATCAGGAACATCCGCAAACAGGGCATCCATCACCGGGCGGTCTTTTTCAAACTGGCTTTCCGGTTTCGAGGCCGCATCGGCCATTACATCATCAATCACTTTTTGCGAGCCGGACCCGGCCAATAATTTTTCTTTGACCCCCGCCAAATCATCACCCGCTACAAAATGCGTGGCGATCTTTGCGTGGAGGCAATCGGCCCCGGAAGCACGCGCGCCCATCAGCCCCATATAGAAGCCCAAGCCCCCATCAAGGCGCGGCAGGAACCACGAGCCGCCAACATCGGGAATAAGACCGATACCGGTTTCCGGCATGGCAAACAGGGTGCGTTCTGTCACCACCCGATGGGATGCACTGATGGAAACCCCGACGCCGCCACCCATGGTAAAGCCATCCATTAACGCCACATAGGGCTTGGGGAAATGATGGATTAGGGAATTCATTTTATATTCGGTGCGGAAAAATTCTGCCGCCCGTGCCGGGTCCTCGCGGGAGGTGTCATAGAGCCAGCGAATATCACCACCGGCACAAAAGGCCTTTTCCCCCGCCCCTTCTATCAATACCGCCTCAATCTCCGGCGCATCGCGCCATTTGTTCAAAGCACCGGCAATATGGGCACACATATCTTCGGTCAGGGCATTTAAAGCCTGTGGTCGATTGAGGGTGATGACCCCCCATGCGCCTTCGCGGCGAATAAGAATATCGTCGTGCAAAGAAATTTCCTTAAAAACAAGATATAGAGAGCCCGGATTCAGGCCCCCAAGATATAGAGGCAAGACCCGCCAGCGTCCATCAAAGGAGCGTGCAAAAAACAGTGATAAAATAGAGGATTATGGCGTTTTTTGGCTCGCGGGCTATTCCGCGCTTTGCGCGGGCCCTCCGCCGGGGCGGCAAACGATTGCCGACGCGCCGTCGCGCTTGCTTGGTTCTTGCGTCTTTTCGCTCGCGGGGCTGTTCTGCCTCGGCAGAGCCGGGGCAGGCCCCTGCGCGGGCGCGGCAAACGATTGCCGGGGCCGTAGTCACGACCCTTGAGTCACGCAAGTTTAGAAACCGCAACACGCCTCTACCATGTTGGTCCGTGCCCTCATCCCGAGGAGCCGCGTTCTTCGACAAGCTCAGAATGAGGGCGGCGCTTCGAAGGATCAAGCGAATATTAAGAAAAATGGTACCGCCTCTTGGTCTCGAACCAAGGACCTCCGGCTCCACAAGCCGGCGCTCTAACCAACTGAGCTAAGGCGGCATTTTACAACCAGCGGGAACTTAGCCACGAGCCAAGCCAGATGCAAGCCCGCAGCCTGAGGAATTTTGCCATCGTGTGAGAATAAAGCTCTGCATTTCTGCCAATTCTTACAAGGACTATAATCATAGACCCCGGCAATCACTTGCCGCCCCGCCGGAACCATGGGCAAAGCCCATTGGCGGCGAGGCCAAAATCGCCCGCCCTTCGAGACGCAGCCTGAAGGCGGGAACGGCGGTGAGCGTAATACCCAAAATGCGATCGCAGCAACCTAAGAAACAGTTGCGTAGCCCATGCGTGCCAGCTCTCTGTTCAACTCGGCAATGCGTGTAGCATCGGAGGGATGCGTGGAGAGAATTTCCGGCGGCTTTTGGCTGCGTTTGCTGGCCGCTGACATGCGTTGCCAGAACCGCACCGACTGGCGCGGATCATAGCCGGCCTTGGCCATGAAGCGCAGACCAAATTTATCGGCTTCCAATTCATGGCGGCGCGAAAATGGCAGGATATAACCAAGCGTCACCCCGAGACCAAGCACTTGCATAATCTCGCGATTATATTCGTTTTTGCGGGTTGCAACCTGTGCCACGGTCAAACCAACCGCCGCGAGGGAAGATTGCGAATAGCGCTCCCCGGAATGATTATATTTCACATGGGCAACTTCATGGCCGACCACAGTTGCCAGCTGATCTTCATTTTCCATGGCATTCATAATGCCGGTATAGATACCGACCTTGCCGCCGGGCAATGCGAAAGCGTTTAGCTGATCGCTTTTGAATACCTGAATATCCCATGCCGCCGGATTGGAGCCGGCCGCCTGAATAACCTTGGAGGACACCCGTCGCACCGTGTTCACATAGCGCGGGTCATTAGTGGTTGGCTGTTGCTTTTTAAGATCAAGCCAGGCTCCTTGCGCCAGCTGTGCCATCTGATCGGAAGACACAATCAGCAACTGATTACGGCCAAGATCTTCATTGTAAGTGCAACCGGATGCGATGGCGACCACCGAACCGGCGGCTAACCCACGCACAATATCGCGCCGGGACATATCGACCTTGAGAACGCCTTTCTCGTCGCGATAAACCTCTGGCTGATCCTCATGATTGCATAATGTTTGATTGCACATGGCTGTATTTCCTCCCGATAGACACCATAAATTCCCCAGAACCCTCATGTTAACGGGGATTTCGAGATTAGCAAGTCAAGGGGGGGGCGCAACTTCCCGTGAAACTTGTGGCGATTTTACGGCAAAAATGACTAGAGCCTATTCGGTTTTGATTCCATCAAAACCGGGCTCTAAGTCTTTGTTTTTGAGCACTTCTTATCCGAAAACCGGCCTCATCCTGAGCTTGTCGAAGGATCCACTTATCCTGGAAACGCTCTATTGAGCAGGCGGCATCCAGCGCAAAACCGGCTTGCGGGCGGCGGCGGTTTCATCAAGACGGCGACGCGGGGCCAATACAGGCGCAGCTTTGAACTTGTCTGCTTTACCGGCTTTGGCTTCCCGGGCCAGCGCCAGTAAAGCATCGCAAAACTGGTCCAGCTCTTCTTTCGATTCCGATTCTGTCGGCTCTATCAGCATCGCCCCGTGAACAATCAGCGGGAAATACATGGTCATGGGGTGATAGCCCTCATCAATCATCGCCTTGGCAAAATCAATGGTTTCAACCCCGGTGCCTTTCAGGAAGGCATCATCGAACAAAGCTTCATGCATGCAAAAGCCGGGGAAGGCCGGCGACATTTCTGCTTGCAGCCTTGCCAGCACATAATTGGCGTTCAAGACCGCATCTTCCGCCGCCTGTTTCAGGCCATCAATGCCATGGCTCATCATAAAGCTGAGGGCCCGCACAAACATGCCCATCTGACCATGAAACGCCGTCATCCGGCCAAAGCTCGTTTCAGCCCCCTGGCTGCGCTTTTCCACCAGTTCAAATTCTTTACCTCTGGCGACAACATAAGGCACCGGCGCATAGGCCGCCAAAGCTTCGGACAATACGGTTGGTCCGGCACCGGGACCACCGCCGCCATGGGGCGTTGAAAAAGTTTTATGCAAATTGATATGCATGGCATCAATGCCAAGATCGCCCGGCTTCACCTTGCCCATAATCGCGTTGAGATTGGCCCCGTCGCAATAGAAATAGCCGCCTGCTTCATGGACGAGATCCGCCATCTCCTTGATATCGCGCTCGAACAGACCACCCGTATTGGGATTGGTCACCATGATCGCGGCCACATCGGGGCCGAGCATGGCTTTGAACGCTTTGATATCCACCCGGCCTGTTTTGTCCGCAGGAATATCATCCACCGTAAACCCGCATTGGGCCGCCGTTGCCGGATTGGTGCCATGGGATGATTCAGGGGCAAGCACACGGCGGCGTGCATCCGCTTCACCGCGCGCCTTGAGCGCCGCCTTGATCGCCATCATCCCGCACAGCTCTCCATGGGCTCCGGCCTTTGGCGACATGGCAACCGCCGGCATGCCGGTAATTTCTTTTAGCCACATAGCCAGAATGTCGATCAGTTCCAGCGCCCCTTGCACGGTTGAGACCGGTTGCAAGGGGTGAATATCTGCAAAGCCCGCCAATCGCGCCATTTTTTCGTTGAGACGCGGATTATGTTTCATGGTGCAGGAGCCAAGGGGGAACGGCCCCATATCAATGGCGTAATTCTTTTGCGACAGGCGCACATAATGGCGCATGGCCTGCGGTTCCGACAGGCCGGGCAGACCAATCGCGTCTTTGCGCGCAAGCCCCCCAAGGCGCGGTGACAGGCCTTTGGGTTGGGCAAAATCAACGCCGGTTCCGTGAAAGTCCCCAATTTCAAAAATCAGTTTCTCTTCGATTTGCAACGCCTTATTGCCGGTATGGGTCGGGCCATTCTTTACCGGATCGGTCTCAATGGGGGCCGTTGGACGTCCTTGCGGATTCATACTCATGTTACAACACCTCCCGCAAAGCTGTGACGAATTTGCGGATATGCTCCGTACGCGTCATTTCTGTTGCCGCCACCAAAAGCAGATTGTGCAAATCGTCCTGCTCCGGCCACAACCGCCCGCCGGGAACCCCGCCCAGCACGCCTTTACCCGCTAAATCCTCCACCACTTGCTCGGCATTGTTTGGCAGGCGCAAGGTGAACTCGTTAAAGAAATTGTCATTTAACAATTCAACCCCCGGCAAAGCCGATAATGCATCAGCCGCATCGCAAGCGGCTTCATGGCTGAGCGCCGCCATGGTGCGCAATCCTTTTTCGCCGAGCAGCGACATGTGAATGGTGAAAGCCAGCGCGCACAGGCCGGAATTGGTGCAGATATTGGAAGTCGCCTTGTCGCGGCGAATATGTTGCTCGCGGGTCGACAGGGTCAGCACAAAGCCACGCTTGCCTTCGGCATCTTTGGTCTGCCCGCATAACCGCCCGGGCATATGGCGGATAAATTTCTGACGGGTGGCAAACAATCCCACATAGGGGCCACCAAAATTAAGGCTGTTACCAATGGATTGGCCTTCACCCACCACAATATCCGCGCCCATGGCGCCGGGGCTTTGCAGGGCGCCAAGACAAACAGCTTCCGTAAAGACGGCAATCAGCAATGCGCCTTTTTCATGGGCGGCCTCGGCAATGGGCGTTAAATCACGAATATGCCCGAACACATCGGGGTTCTGGACGATGACGCAAGAGGTCTGGTCATCAATCATGGCGATCAGATCTTCATCGCCCTTTATATTGGCCGGGGTGAGCACAACCTCATCGCCGATCAATTCCGAATTACACCTTGTCACCGACGCATAATGGGGGTGCAGGCCACCAGAGATCACAACACGATTTTTACGGGTCACCCGCCTTGCCATCAGCGCCGCTTCGGCACAGGCGGTGGAGCCATCATACATGGAGGCATTGGCCACATCCATGCCGGTCAGCGCCGCCACCTGGGTTTGAAACTCAAACAGATATTGCAAAGTCCCTTGGGCAATTTCCGGTTGATAGGGCGTGTAAGAGGTTAAAAATTCCGAACGCTGGATAATATGATCCACCACTGCCGGCACATGATGGCGATAAGCCCCGGCACCGACAAAAAACGGCCCCTGCCCACCACTTACATTTTTTTGCGCCATTTCGCCAAGCGCCCGCTCCACCGCCATTTCGCTTTGATGGTTTGGCAGGTCAAAGACGGGATTCAGCGCCTCTTTGGGCACATCGGCAAATAGATCATCAATGCTGTCAATGCCAATGACGTTCTGCATTTCGGCACGGTCAGATGGATTGAGGGGCAGATAGCGCATTCGTCCTCGTCCTTGTTCCAATACTTACATTCATCACGATGGCTGGAAACCCTAGGCGATAAAATCCTTATAGGCCGCTTCATCCATCAACTCGTCAAACTCTTCAGGTTTGGAAACCTTGATCTTCACAAACCAGCCAGCCCCTTCCGGATCTTCGTTCACTTTTGCCGGGTCATCGACAATCACCTGATTGCTGTCAATAATTTCGCCAGAGATCGGCGCATAAACATCGGACGCGGCCTTTACCGATTCCACCACCGCCATGTCATCGCCTTGGGCGAAGCTTTTGCCGCCATCGGGTAATTCCACAAACACCACATCGCCCAATTGCTCGGCCGCATGTTTGGTAATGCCGATGCTGGCAATATCGCCCTCGAGACTGACCCATTCATGGTCTTTGCTATATCTGGTGGTCATCAAAAAAACTCCTTTGGAAATGTTATTTTTTGGCGCGATAATAATTTTGCGCCACAAAGGGCATATCGCAGATTTTAGCCGGGGCGGGTTTGCCGCGAATAATTAAATACACATCTGTCCCCGATTCTGTGTGTGGTTCATCCACATAGCCCATGGCCACAGGGCCACCAAAGGTCGGACCAAAACCGCCAGATGTGACCATGCCAATGGTCTGGCCATCAAGGGATTGAATCTCTGTACCTTCACGGGCCGGGGCGCGCCCTTGCGGCTTGATGCCAACGCGCAATTTCGGTGCGCCATCGCGTAATTGTTGCAGAATTTTTTCTGCGCCGGCAAAGCCCCCTTCTTGGCGGCGGCGCTTGCCAATGGCAAATGTAATATTGGCTTCCACCGGGGTGGTTTCAGGGGTCATGTCATGGCCATAAAGACAAAGCCCGGCTTCAAGGCGCAGGCTGTCGCGGGCGCCAAGGCCAATGGGGGCGACTTCCTCATGATCCAGCAGATATTGCGCCAGAGCTTCGGTCTTATTGGCGGCAATGGAAATTTCAAATCCGTCCTCGCCCGTATAACCGCAACGGGAAATCATCGCCTTGCTGTCGAAAATATCGGCTTCCAGCATTGACATGAAAGGCATGTTGGCCACATCCGGCACCAAGCCTGCCAAAATCTTGGCGGCCTGTGGTCCCTGCAATGCAAGAAGAGCGCGACTCTCCCACACGGTTAAATCGGCGACCCCGCCAAGCTTTGCCTGCAGCAGGGCAAAATCCTGTTCCTTGACCGCTGCATTGACCACCAGAAACAAGCGCCCGCGATTGTCATCGCCCAACGGGTTTGTGATCATCAGATCATCTTCAACCCCGCCCTGATCATTGAGCAGCACCGAATAGCGTATGCGTCCCGGTTTCAGTTTCTGGATTTCTCCCGGCACCAATGTTTCCAACGCCGCCGCGATTTTCTCGTGAGCGCCATCCTCGCCAATGCCCTCTTTCAGGCTAAGCCAGGCCTGCCCCATATGGGAGACATCAAACAGGCCCGCTTTCTCGCGCACATGGGTGTGCTCTTTCATCACCCCCAGCGGATATTGCACCGGCATTTCATAGCCCGCAAAAGGCACCATTTTGCCGCCGAGGCGCATATGCCATTCATGCAGGGGCAGAAATCTTAAAGGGGAAGTTTGCGCTTGATCTGTCATAATGGTCCCGTTTTTCCTTTGCGCCTATCGCAAAGCCACCCCGGCTGTCACGGGACCTGAGAGATTCCACGGTCCTTGCAAAAAAGCCCGCTTGCTCCTTCGGTAGGGTCGGCCGACCCTTTTCCAGCCTTTAAATACGCTTTGCTTGCGGTCCTTTTGCCTGAGAGTTTCCGGGGCGGTTGCTCCTTCGGCGCCGGGTGTTTTACACCAAAACCCGGTCTCTCCCGCAATAAGCGCCTGCCTCGACAAGAATCGCCGAAACAGGCCTCGAAAATAGAAGCCTTGAGCCTCAAGTCAATCGCTTAAATTGGATAGGCAATAGAGCGTAGTTTCTTGACCCTATTTGCCACTGCCTACTCGCTATTCGCTCATAGCCATATTGCGCCCAAAGCCGGTCTCCTCTATGCCCCTGCCTATGAGCAAAACAGACAAACAGACCGATTTTGAGCGCCTGCTGCCGCGACTGATGGATTATGCCAAAGCCGCCGGTGCCGAAGCCGCCGATGCGCTCATCTATGAAAGCGTCTCGGCCAGTGTTTCCGTGCGCCTTGGCAAGGTTGAGGATGTGGAGCGCTCCGAAGGGCGCGATCTCGGCCTGCGGGTCCTCATTGGCAAGCGCCAAGCCTCTGTATCCACTACGGATTTTAGCGATGACAGCCTCAAACAGACCGCCGAGCGCTGCGTCGCCATGGCCAAGGCCGCCCCGGAAGACCCTTTTTGTGGGTTGGCGCCCAAAGAGCGTCTCTATAAAGGCCCCGAAATTGATCTTGAAATGTTTGACGGGGCTGAACCCTCCGCCGATGAGATGCGCGAGCGGGCCTTAATTTGCGAGCAAACCGCTCTTGATGTCGCAGGCGTCACCAATTCCAGCGGGGCCTCTTGCAGCTATGGCAGTGGCCGCTCCTATTTTGTCACTTCCGATGGCTTTCTGGGCAAGAATGAAGGGGGCAGTCATTCGCTTTCGGTCTCGGTTCTGGCCGGCGAAGGCACGGCCATGGAGCGCGATTATGATTATGACAGCAAAACCTTTTTGACCGACCTCAAATCCCCTGAAGAGATTGGCCGCCATGCGGGCGAGCGCGCTGTGCGTCGCCTCAACCCGCAAAAAATGGCCAGCCGGACAGCGCCGGTACTGTTCGAGCAGCGTCTGGCAGCTTCGCTACTGGGATCGCTGGCTGGCGCGGTCAATGGCGCGGCCATTGCCCGCGGGGTCAGCTTTCTGAAGGACAAGCTGGGCGCGCAGATTTTTCGCGACAATATCACCATCAGCGATGATCCAAGGCGCAAGCGCGGCTTTGGCTCGCAAATATTTGATGGCGAAGGCGTGGAAAGCCTGCCCTTTCACCTCATTCACAAAGGCGTTTTGACCCAATGGTTCCTCAATTCGGCACAAAGTCGCCAGTTGGGGCTGGAAACCAATGGCCGCGCCACCAGAGGCACTGGCGGACCCGGTGGCTCGGGATCAACCAATCTGACTTTGGAGCCGGGTGTGCATAGTCTTGAGGACTTACTGGCCATGGCCCAGAACGGGCTTTATCTCACCGATATGTTCGGGCCACAGGTCAATCCCAATACCGGGGATTATTCGGTCGGTTGTGCCGGATTTGAGATTAAAGGCGGCGAAATCGCCGGGCCGGTCAGCGAAATAACCATTGCCGGAAATCTCATGGAAATGTATGGCAATCTCATTCCCGGTAATGATCTGGTCATTCGCGGCTCTGTTAATGCACCCAGCCTGTTGATCGAATCCATGACCATTGCCGGCAGTTAAATAAATATTTCAGGAGCTAAAGAATAATCGTGAGTGAACAAACCGAACCGCAATTATTGCATCTGGTTTTTGGGGGTGAATTGGAAGCCACCAATAGCGCCCGCTTCAAGGACCTTAAAAATCTCGATATTGTTGGCGTTTATCCCAATTACGCCGCTGCCGAAAAAGCCTGGCGCGCAAAGGCACAAGCCACGGTGGATAACGCGCTGATGCGCTATTTCATTGTCCATTTGCACAAAATGCTGGACCCCGATGGTGACGGGATTCTAGGCTAGGACATGCCAACCTTTCTGCTTCCTGATGAATTTGCCACCGAAGAAGGCCGCCGCAAGGCATGGCGTTCTTTAATGTGGGAAGACCATGGCTTTTTGCGCGTGGTCTATGATAATTCCCACCGCCTCGGCGAGAATATGTGGCGCAGCTTCCAGCCCTCTCCCAAACATGTGGCGAGATGGGCCAAGCGCGGTATCAAAACCATTATCAATCTGCGCGGCATACGCGAGGAAGAAGATCAGGTCGGTTTCTGGCACCTTGAAAACGAAGCCTGCCAACAGCATGGCATTGAACTGATAAATTTTCGCGCCTATTCACGCGAAGCCCCAAACCGTGACTTTATATTTGGCATCAAGGAGATTTTTGATCGCATTGCCTATCCGGCCATGATGCATTGTAAGTCCGGAGCTGACCGGGCGGGCATTTCTGCGACCCTCTACATGTTTCTAAAAGAGCAAAAACCCCTCGATGAAGCGCTCGAACAGCTCACCTATAAATATGGCCATGTGCGCCACGGCAAGACCGGCGTCCTTGATCATTTCTTCGATATTTACAAACAGGCGGCCGAAAAAGATGGCGTCATTCCCGATCCTGAGCATTTTCTTGCCTGGGTCGAAAATGACTATGACAAGAACGCAGTGCAAAAAGGTTTTAAGGATCAATGGTGGGGCACGCTTCTAACCGATAAAATCCTGCGCCGGGAATAAAACCGGCATAAATTTTTACTTGCTTCCCCCCCCATTCTTTTGCCACACTATTGGTGGGATTCTCCCCTAATGGGAGATATAAGAATTTGGGGAGTTTTATGACCGGGGCAATTTCTATCTTCAAACAAATTCGTTTGCTCATCTTTATTGCCGGTCTGGGCGCGGTCATAACCGGCTGTGTTTCTTCTTCCGTAAACACCACCAGCAATAGTCATGAAGCGCCAAAATCCGGCGCGCAAATTCTTCTTATGCAACCCGATGTCGAGCTTAGCCTGTTGACCGCATCCGGCTTGCGCGAACCGCGTGCGGACTGGTCCAAACAGGCGCAAGGATTGATCATTGCTGAAATCGAGAAAAATCTTGCCGGTAACGGTCATGAATTGCGCCAGCACAGTCTCGACACCGATAATGCCCATGAAGTGCAATTGATCAAACTCCATGAAGCCGTTGGCAACACAATTTTGTTGCATCGTTTTTTCAACCAGCCTCTTCCATCCAAAAAGGACAAGTTCGACTGGTCTTTGGGACCGGGGGTCGCAACCCTGGCAGACAATTATGACGCCGATTATGCCCTGTTCATCTTCGCCCGCGGCGCTTATGCCAGCGCGGCACGACAGGCAACAGCGCTGGTGCTGGCGGTTGCAGGCGTTGGTGTCGGCACTGGCGATCAGGCCGCTTTTGCCTCTCTCGTCAATCTCGAAACCGGTGATATTGTTTGGTTCAATGTTACGGTCACGGGATCTGGCATTGACATGCGCAGACCTTCCGGCGCCGAGAGCGTGGTTAAAGGATTGATGAAAGACAATCCCCTGACCACCCATGCGACCGACAAAGCGAAGTCTTAAACCTCATGCGCAATCATTTTAAAACTCCATTGTCCCGGCACCCCCTGCGTCTTGTTTTAATGGCATTAGGCAGCGCCGTGCTTATGAGCTGCGCTTCCACCGATGTCGCCCCCATAGAAGCGCAAGCCAAGCCCGATGACACGACCGATGAAGGCGGCATCTGGTATGTGACCGACAAGGTTGAAAAGGATTTGCAAACTTCCGCCATTGTCGAGCGCGACCCGGCCCTCAATGAATATGTCAGTGCTGTTGCCTGCCGCGTTACCGGCCCTGACTATTGCAAGGATTTGCGCGTCTATATTGTCAAACAGCCCTATTTCAATGCCAGCATGGCCCCCAATGGCATGATGCAGGTTTGGACCGGGCTTTTACTGCGCGCTGAAAATGAAGACCAGCTGGCCTATGTGCTGGGTCATGAATTTGCCCATTACCGCCAGCGCCATTCCCTGAAACAATGGCGTCAGGCCAAAAATATCTCCAATGCCTCTCTGGTATTTTCGGTGGGTGCCGCCGCTGCCGGCGCAGGGGCCGCCGGCGTATTGGGACAAGCCGCCGCCCTGGCCCGCCTTTACGGGTTTTCCCGCGAGGCCGAGCGGGAATCCGATGATTTGGGGTTTGATTTCTTTGTTGCCGCCGGATATGCCCCCGGCGAGGCAGCCCGCACATGGGAATATCTGATTGCCGAAGCGGCCGAATCCTCTTCACGGCGCAAGCGCAAAAGCGTTGCCCGCGCCAGTATCTTTGCCACCCATCCGGTGACCACGGAACGGGTCGAGAATCTGCAAGCCAAAGCGGCGGCATTGCCCGCAGGCACGCCCAATCGTGCGGATTTCATTGCTGCCACCAAACCCTTTTTGCAGCAATGGCTGGAGCAGGATCTGACCTTGCGGGATTTCGGCTCTTCGCTATTCCTGACCAATAGGCTGATCGAAGGTGGTGATGCCTTGGGGGTTCTTTATTTCCACCGCGCCGAGATTTATCGCCTGCGCCGCGCATCGGGCGACAGCGATCTTGCCCTCGCCGATTATCAAACCGCCAGCCAATATGAGGACACCCCGCCGGAAAACTGGCGGCAAATGGGCGATGCACTCGCCAAGGCAGGCAAAACAGACGAAGCCAAAGCGGCCTGGACCACCTATCTTGAAAAAGCACCAAACGCCCCGGATCGCTTGCTCATCCAATCCTATCTTGACCCTGACGGAGCTTAAATCATGGCCCATTTCAGTTTTCCGGCACGCCTGTCTTTTGTTCTTATCGCGCTTATCGGATTGAGTGCCTGCGCCAGTATCAGCGCTGTTGGTCCAGGCCCGGTTGACATTGGCAAATCCTATCGCATTTCCACCGGGGAAATCTGGAGCAAATATCCACCACAAAACCGCACCAATACGGCGGCAACCATGACCATTGACGGCACCTTGCTCAATACTTTGTCTTTTGTGGAGGGGCTGGAGCCCGGCCAGTCCATTATCTACACCAGCGATCGCGACAAGCTAATCCCGAAATATCGCGCCGATATGACCGCCAGCGAACTAGTGGATTTTGTGCTGGATTCCTATAGTGCGCAAGGACTGGCCAATGGCAAAATGACCGATCTGCGGCCGGAGAAATTCGACAGGCTGGACGGCTATCGTTTCGACTTTACCGGCGCCTACAAATCCGGGCTTGAACTGAGCGGCACAGGGAAAAT
>Ga0256839_1004112_pt1 | contig 14448 bp, 16 predicted proteins | sample 354166metaG_FD_185968 | JGI IMG/M metagenome (GOLD analysis project Ga0256839, IMG submission 185968) | Hydrothermal vent microbial communities from Mid Atlantic Ridge, Atlantic Ocean - 354-166 | ecosystem: Environmental > Aquatic > Marine > Hydrothermal vents | place: Atlantic Ocean: Mid... | reverse complement strand
CGCACCACGAGGTAGAGCTTACCACTCGTAGTACGAGTAATAATCAACTAGAAAGTCTCGTGCTACGAGTATAAAAACCCGTACTACGATTAATAATATTGGGGTTCAATTCAAAACATTGCCAGATAGAATAATTCGTAAATGTCACACTCTTCCTTAAAAAATTTCTATTAGCCTAAATTAGAGTTTTTAACCTGAATTATTCATGCGTTTAGATTGATGCGGATACAAGGCGTCAAAAATTGAAGCTGTAGTGTTCTACAGCGATGTTTTTGCAACGAAGTAGACGCATTAATATAAATGCACATTTTAAAAAAAACAACTACTAAAAATGGCATAAATAGTGGGTTTTCAAAGCTTGAGGTTGGTTTTGAGTTCATTTTCAAAATGTTTATGAATAGTTCAGGTTAAGGGTTGGCTAGAATAATTCCTGCAATTTACCCCACAGTTTACCTTTAAGCACTTTATCGGAAGCCAAGCTAAAAAGTGAATCGGAAAAGAGCCATTGGGCATCTCCTTTTTGTTGGATGGTATAGTTTTCGGTTACTACACCATAAGTGCTTGGCAAAATGCCAAAAACAATGGCTTTGTTAAAGTTTATCTGCGTTTGCCACTCTGTACCAGAACGGTGTTGATTAATGATAGCGACATCTTCTAACGATAAACCAATGGCTTTTAAAATATTGAGCAACAGGGTTTCATCAGCCGTGTTTAAAAATTCGTTGGCATCATCTGTAATGATGAGGGCAATACCTTTTGCGTTTTCTCCCTTATGTACCAAGGAAATGGGTTGTGGAAGAGGTTCTTCCACAACGGGTGTTTCTGCTTTTTCTGATGCAGGCTCAACTGGAGTGCTATCAGGCCTGGGTTTAGCATGAGAACTTTCCTTGATAAGGTAAATTTCCTTATCAAAAAAAAGTTTTAAATCCTCTTTAGTTAATTCTTCCATTAGGTGCTTTCAAGATATGCTTTCAATTCTTTGGCATCCGAAACTTTCATTCTTTTAGCCAGTACCAGCCGCAATTGTCGTCTTCTAAGTGCACCGGCATATTGTTCCTTTTCCACATCAGTTTGGGGTATTACTTCGGGTACCTCAATGGGGTGTCCGGCTTGGTCAACCGCTACAAAAGTAAAATACGCCTGGTTGCTAACGTCAAGTTTTGCAAAAGGCATTTTTTCAGAAGTTACCTTAATGTAAATCTCCATAGAAGAATTAAACGCACGGGTAACATGGGCTTTAAGGGTAACCACATTGCCTAATTGTATGGCTTTACCAAACGAAATATTATCAACCGATGCGGTGACAACTGTGCGGTTAGAGTGCTTTTGGGCACATATAGCTGCACAAATATCCATCCAGTGCATGAGCCGCCCACCCATTAAATTATCGAGCGTATTGGTATCATTAGGCAATACCATTTCTGTCATTATTACTTTCGAATCGTTTACCGATTTTTTCTTTGCCATAATTAGTAGAAATTATTTTTTCCAGCCCTGTTTACCCAGTAAAGGTACAAAGCTAAAGTTATCAAATTCTTGTGTACTGTATGTTGTTTCTGATTGCCGGGTGATAAGCAACATTTTTTGTTTTTTATCATCTCCCACAGGTATCACCAAACGACCGCCAATTTTTAATTGTTCTTTAAGGGCATCGGGCACTACTGGTGCACCTGCTGTTACAATAATGCCGTCAAAAGGAGCGTGAATTGGCCAGCCTAAAGAGCCATCGCCATGTTTTAGCACAGGTCGGTAGCCCATTGAGGGTAGTTTCTTTTTTGTTTTATCGTATAAGGGCTTATTATACTCCATGCTAAACAGTTTTACACCCATCTCCAACAGTACACAGGCTTGGTAGCCCGACCCTGTTCCAATCTCTAGTACTTTGTCGCCAATTGCTGGGTTTAGCAACTGCGATTGAAAAGCAACGGTATAAGGCTGAGAAATAGTTTGACCTTCGCCAATCGGAAAAGCCTTGTCTTGGTAGGCATGTTCTATAAATGCATTATCTAAAAAAATATGACGAGGAACTTTATTTATGGCATCAATTACTTTGGGGTTATCTATCCCTTTTTCTTGAATAACCTTTACCAATTTACGTCTAAGCCCACGTGCTTTATAGCTGTCTTCCATTACTTACCTCTAATACTGTGCGAAGATATAAAAACACTGTATATCGTAGTGTTTATTCCTTAACTTTGATAAAAAATAAATTAATGTTTACAGGAATTATTGAAGCCACCGGAACCATATCTGCCATTGAAACCGATGGGGGAAATGTTCATTTTTTTATTAGGTCGTCCATTACCAATGCGCTTAAAGTGGACCAAAGTGTAGCACATAATGGCGTGTGCTTAACGGTAGTTGAAATTAAGAATGAGATATATAAAGTAACTGCCATTAAAGAAACACTGGATAAGGCCAATTTAGGCAAGTTAAAACCTAGCGATAAAGTAAATCTTGAACGGAGCATGGCTTCGCATGGCAGGTTCGATGGCCATGTGGTGCAAGGCCATGTAGATCAAATAGCCATTTGTAATTCGGTTACTGAGCAGGATGGGAGTTATGTATTTAATTTTGAAGTGCCTGGTGGTACTAATTTAATTGTAGAGAAAGGCTCCATTTGTATTAATGGGATTAGCTTAACCTGCTTTAATGTAACAGATACTAGTTTTGAAGTAGCTATTATTCCATTTACCTACGAACATACCAATATTAATAAAGTAGAAGCTGGCACAGATGTAAATATTGAGTTCGATATACTGGGTAAGTACGTGCAAAAAATGATGGTGGGGAGGTAGTGATTAGATTACAGCTGATGGTATTCCCAAAAATAGGATAGTGAATGAAGTTCCAAAAAAGCTAGCAACTCCAGTTTGGAGAAAATTAGTATTTATTAAGTTCAGGTTCGTAACTTTGTTAAACTTTTTTAGTTGAGCCTTTTTTAGATATTTTAGATATAATTATTATGACAAAAGAAGATGTTAAAGTGTTGATTATTGGTTCAGGTCCTGCTGGTTATACAGCCGCCATATATGCAGCTCGTGCAGGTTTAAAGCCTGTTTTATATACTGGTGCAGAGCCAGGTGGGCAGTTAGTAACTACCAACGATGTAGAAAACTTTCCTGGGTATCCTGATGGAATCAACGGGCCAGAAATGATGATGCAATTACAGAAGCAAGCAGAACGATTTGATACCGATGTACGTTTTGGAGTGGTAACTAAAGTCGATTTTTCAGGCTATCCGCATAAAGCCATTGTAGATGATGCCCATGAAATTACTGCGGAAGCGGTGATTATTTCTACAGGAGCAACCGCCCAATACCTTGGATTAGAATCGGAAAAGGCATTGCATGGCAAAGGTGTTTCGGCTTGTGCTATTTGCGATGGTTTTTTTTATAAAGGAATGAATGTTGCCGTTGTAGGTGGGGGCGATAGTGCCGCTGAAGAAGCCACTTATTTGGCAAATATTTGCCCTAAAGTGTATTTAATTGTTCGAAGAGATGAGTTGCGTGCTTCTACTATTATGCAACAGCGAGTGTTAAACACACCAAATATTGAAGTGCTTTGGAACTCAGAAACAGTAGAAGTGTTAGGAGATGATAAAGTAGTGGGTGCGAAATTGAAAAATAATAAAACCAACGAAGAATTTACCATTGATATTGAAGGTTTTTTCGTAGCCATTGGCCATAAGCCCAATACAGAAATATTTAAGAATTACTTAGATATGGATAAAACAGGGTATTTAAAAGTGGTGCCTGGCTCTACTCGTACCAATGTTGAAGGTGTTTTTGTAGCAGGAGATGCGGCCGATAAAGTATATCGACAAGCGATTACCGCTGCAGGAACAGGCTGCATGGGAGCCTTAGATGCCGAAAAATTTCTTCAGTCGAAAGAGGTGCATGTATAATATTATTATGGGCTATTGTAGAGAGTAAAATCACCAACATGCAAAATCCAAGGAAATATTAATTTATTGATGTTATGCAGAACCCTCTTGCCTTTATTCCTATAGAGGCAGGAATCTTCTTTTAGAGCATTTCTAGTATTCTTGTTGCTGTTTGGCTTCTTATTGCTTCTAGATCAGGGTTTTTATAATCAATATAATAGAGGTATTCTTAAATAACTATGATTTCTAAAACATTTAACTTTATGGACAGGCACTGCGTAGCTTGCATAATATTACGCCTTCTTAAATTTTATTAAAATCCACCCAATAAGGTCGTTCCCTTGTCGTAAAATAGCCTTTATTTTGTGGCTTAAACCTAGGTTGAGCGATTCACTAAAGTGAGAAGTGCTAAGAGACTGAGAATAATCTGATAGGAGAATAAAAGTGTATGAGTACCGAAGAAAACAAACCAAGCTTAAATTTTATAGAGCAATTTATCGAAGACGATTTAAAATCGGGCAAGCACGATAAAATACAAACACGTTTTCCGCCAGAGCCTAATGGGTATTTGCATATTGGCCATGCTAAAGCCATTGTGGTAAACTTCGAAATGGCTAAAAAATATAAGGGCCAATGCAATTTACGATTTGATGACACCAACCCCGAAAAGGAAAAAGTAGATTACGTAGATGGTATTAAGGAAGATATTAAATGGCTTGGGTATGAGTGGGAAAAAACCCTGTTTACCTCCGATTATTTTGGGCAATTATACACTTGGGCTGTTCAACTTATTAACGATGGAAAAGCCTATGTAGATGACCAAACCGCAGAGGAGATGTCTGCCAATAGAGGAACACCTTCTGAGCCGTCAAAACCTAGCCCATACAGAGATAGATCCATTGAAGAGAACTTTCGATTATTTGAGGAAATGAAGGAGGGAAAGTGTGAGGAGGGAAGTAGAGTGCTTCGGGCTAAAATCGATTTGGCTTCGCCAAATATGCTTATGCGCGACCCTGCCTTGTACCGTATTAAAAATATGCCTCACCACCGTACCGGTAGTACCTGGCATGTATATCCTATGTACGATTTTGCCCACGGGCAATCGGATTCTATTGAGCATGTTACGCACTCGTTATGCACATTAGAATTTGAAAATCATCGCCCCTTATATAACTGGTTTATTAAAGAACTGGGCATTTATCCATCACGCCAAATTGAATTTGCAAGGCTAAATTTAAGCTACACCATTACCAGTAAGCGTAAGCTGTTAAAATTAGTGGAAGAAGACCATGTAACGGGTTGGGACGACCCTCGAATGCCCACTTTAGTGGCTATGCGCAGAAGAGGTTTCCCCCCAAAGGCCATCACCAATTTTGCTCAAAAAGTGGGAGTAGCCAAGCGAAATAATATCATTGATGTGGCTTTATTGGAATTTTCGGTTCGTGAAGAATTGAATAAAACAGCGAATCGTGTATTTGGTGTACTCAATCCTGTTAAGTTGGTAATTGAAAATTACCCCGAAGGCAAGGTTGATAGGATGCAAGCCGTTAATAATCCTGAAGATGAAACGGCTGGCAAACGGGAATTGCCCTTTAGCAGAGAATTATACATCGATCGATCTGATTTTATGGAAAACCCTCCTTCGCCTAAAAAGTTTTTTAGGCTAGGGCCAGGTAGAGAAGTGAGGTTAAAATACGGCTACATTATTAAATGCACAGGTTATGAAAAAGATGCCGAAGGTAATATTACATTAATTAAGGCAGAGTACTTTCCTGATACACGCAGTGGGCAAGATACTTCGGGTAAAAAGGTAAAAGGCACGTTAAGTTGGGTAAGTGCCAACGAAGCTGTGCAAGCAGAAATTAGACTCTACGATCGCTTATTTTTAAATGAAAATCCTGCCAATTCAGAAGATATTACCGAATCTTTAAACCCTAATTCATTAACCGTAGTTAAAAATGCAGTTATCGAACCTTCGGTTAAAAATCTGACCAAAGGAGATACCGTGCAATTTGAGCGGCAGGGCTATTTTACGGTAGATGAAGACAGCACAGCCACTCAACTGGTGTTTAACCGAACCATTAGTTTGCGTGATAGTTGGGGGAAAGCTCAGAAGAAATAATCTATGACTTTTAAGGAAAAAGTACATACCCATTGTACTCATCTTGTAGAAAAACGTATTAGTTTGGCTCAAAAACTAATTGTGGAGGCGCAAACGGCTGCCAATCAAGATACCAAAAGCAGTATGGGCGATAAATACGAAACGAGCCGAGAGATGATGGCGTTGGAGATGCGAAAAGCAAGTGAGCAGTTGCAAGAAGCCTCTAAACTAAAAAAGGTATTAGGTGAGCTAAAACCAAAGAAGGTGTATTCTTCTATCGCCTTGGGTAGCCTTATCACAACTTCCATGGGTGTTTTTTATTTGGCCGTTAGTTTGGGTAAAATGGAGGTGGAAAACAAAGAAGTATTCGTTTTATCAGCGGTAGCTCCCTTGGGTAAATTATTACTGGGTAAAAGCATTGGCGACCATTTTGATTTTAATAGCCAGCACATATCAATAATTGATGTGGCATAAAAAAGCGCTTTAAAGTTTTATGTTTTTGGAAGTTTTTTAAACTCAGCACATTAGTACCTGTCTGCCAATCTAGGCAGGCTTATCGCTTTAGCGAATCTCTCAATTTAGGTTATAGTCAATCAAAACAAGCCTTGAAATCACCCTTTGAGATGTCAATGCCAACCGAATATTTACCTTCCATAATTTTACTATTGAGTCCACTCCGAAAACAGACAATTTCCAAAAAAGAGTTATTTTGGAGTAGATTTTTATTTTTCGAGATTCGGTGATGCATGAGTATCAGCTAATTGAGAAAATAAAAAGGTTGCCATCCGCCAAGCGGGATTGGTTTTGGGTGTTTTCGGAGTGGGCTCAATAGTAAAGTTAATTTATAAGAAGTGTTTGCTATTCTTTTAAACCTTTACTCATCTTTGATGCTGGATAGTAGTATAAAAACAATGTCCTTAGTTACCAGAATATTGCAAAAAAGACCGCAATGACTAAGTTTTAATGTTTTTATTCTCATTGCAGCTTTTCGATATTTACGGATTTCTGCTTGCCTTCGCAAAGTTATGGCGAAGCAAGGCCTCCGCCCGAATGACAGTGTGAGGTTTATGCGTAACATCAGTAATTAATATTCAAAACAAAAGCACTAGTTTTGCGCTTAGGGGTTTAAGTGCAAATGAATTTATCCGATAAAATAAATAAAACAGTAATAATTAAGGTAAAAGAGGCCGCAGACCTTTTGGACCTTGAAACCTACCTTATTGGAGGATATGTGCGAGATATTTTTCTAAAGCGCCCCTCAAAAGATATCGACTTTGTTTGTGTGGGCAGTGGAATTGCATTGGCGAAAGAAGTAAATAAGTCATTCCCCACCAGCAAACTTTCTGTATTCAAATCTTTTGGTACAGCTATGCTAACTACAGCAGAGGGCGATTTAGAATTTGTTGGTGCCCGAAAGGAATCGTACCGGAGCAATTCGAGAAAACCTATTGTGGAGGATGGAACCCTTGAAGATGACCAATTAAGGAGAGATTTTACCATTAATGCCCTTGCCATAAGTATAAATGAGCAAACATTTGGTCAACTTATTGATCCATTTAATGGGCTCTCAGACTTAAAGAAAAAAAGCATTAAAACACCATTAGATGCTCATATTACTTTTTCTGATGACCCACTGCGGATGATGCGCGCCATTCGGTTTGCCAGCCAATTAGCATTTGACATTGAACCAGATACGTTTGATGCTATTAGCTCTAATTTAGACCGAATATCCATTGTTTCGCAAGAGCGCATTACAGATGAATTAAATAAAATTATTTTATCTCCCAAACCTTCGTATGGGTTTAAGCTCTTATTTATATCGGGTTTGTTAGGCAAAGTGTTTCCAGAAATGGTTGAGTTGCATGGTGTTGATAAAAAAGAAGGAAAGTCTCACAAAGATAATTTTTACCATACGCTTCAAGTGCTAGACAACGTGGCTGAAGTATCCGATGATTTATGGTTACGATGGGCTGCCATTTTGCACGACATAGCTAAACCAGCCACCAAACGATTTAGTTCAAAAGTGGGATGGACATTTCATGGCCATGAAGATAAGGGAGCTAGAATGGTTCCAAAGATATTTAAAAAGTTAAAACTACCTTTAAACGACAAAATGCACTTTGTAAGGAAACTTGTGCGTTTGCATTTAAGACCCATTGCATTGGTTAAAGAAAACATTACCGATTCAGCCATTAGAAGACTGCTGTTTGAAGCCGGGAATGATTTACAGGCTCTTATGATGCTTTGTAAGGCAGATATAACCTCTAAAAATGATCAAAGAGTAAAAAAATACCTTGCAAACTTTGTGCGTGTGGAGGAAAAACTTAAGATTGTTGAAGAAAATGATCACCTTTCAAATTTTCAGCCACCTGTATCTGGCGAGCTTATTATGGCAACTTTTAATTTAAAACCATCACGTGTTGTTGGGCTTATTAAAGATGAAATAAAAGAAGCTATTTTAGAGGGAGAAATTAATAATGATTTTGATGAAGCATCAGAATTAATGATGAAACTGGCAATTAAACATGGATTATCTAACACTAAAATTTTATAAATGAACACTAAAATTAAACTCTTATTGCTTCTTTTATCACTTTCTTACCAAGGATTTGCGCAAGAAGAGAAACCTGCTCAAGAAAACCAAGAAAACACAAAATCGCCCATTTATTGGTTATATGATGGCCATTACCGGCTGGCTGTAAAGTATAATGATTATGCGGAGGCAAAAAGTGCTTTGTATAACCTTATTTTATTAGAACCTAAAAATGATTCGTTAAGGTATAGTTTGGCCTATGCTTATTTTGATGCAGGAAAGTACCCTTCTACTATAATGGTATGTAACGATATATTAGCCTTCATACCCAATCACCTAGGAGCATTAGAACTCAGTGCAATTTCTTTCGAGAATTTAGGACTAAAAGATAAAGCTTTGCCTAATTACGAAAAAATTTATATGGCTTCGTCAAGCCTTAATGCGCTTTATAAAATGGCCTTTTTGCAATACGATTTAAAAAAGTATGCTGAGTGCGGGGTAAATATTGACATCCTGCTTACTCATGAACAAATGCAAGAGGCTATGATTGTTTTTACAGAGGAGAATAGCGAATCTAAAGAGTACCCGATGAAGGTAGCCGTGTTAAATTTAAAAGGGATGGTTAACAAAGAAATTGGCAATAATGCCGAGGCTAAAAAAGCGTATGAGGAAGCACTAGCCATTTCGCCTGATTTTAAATTGGCCAAATCTAATTTGGCTGAGCTGGATAAATAGCTTTTGATTTTTTTTATCAGTTAGCGAACCGATAAAAAAAAACCGTCATTTCTCTCAGGTATTCGGGAAGAATGACGGTTTTTTTGGTCTGACTATCGCCCGACCTTGATTATATTCTTTACCCCGTTGTTGGTCTTTTGACCAACAACAATCAATGTTGTGTTTTTTCTTTTAATCCTCGAAAGTTTTTCTGTTTATAAGCAACCCTTTTTTGATTACCCTTGTCTTTTAGCTAGATTTAGATACTTGGAAGCCAAACAAATAAATATTCATGCAGAGCTAATAGAGGCTTGCTTGCAAAATGACAGCGTAGCTCAGTATAAACTTTATAGTTTGTACTCAAAAGCTATGCTAAATGTGGCCTTTAGAATTTGTAATAACACAGAGCAAGCGGAAGATTTATTGCAAGAATCATTTATAAGTGCATTCAAAAATCTATCTTCTTTTAAAGGAACAGCTTCTTTTGGTTCGTGGTTAAAGCGCATTGTTGTAAACACCAGCCTAAATTATTTACGCTCCAAAAAAATTGAGTTCGAAGAGTTGCAAGAGGATAAAAAGGGTGTGCCTGAAGAAAAGGTTGATTATAGCGACCAAGAGCTAATGGTAGGTGTGGTGAAAGATGGAATAGCGCAGTTACCCACAGGCTACCGATTGGTTATTAGCCTTTATCTACTCGAAGGCTACGACCATAAAGAAATTGCAGAGGTGTTGGGTATCAGCGTATCAACCTCAAAATCGCAATATAACAGAGCCAAAATAAAATTAAGAGAAATTATAAAATCTAAAAGTTATGACACGGGATATGCAGGATAACTTAGAAAAATTTGTGAAAGAGCACAAGGATGAATTTGATGATTTAATACCTACTAATTCTACATGGAAAAATATTCATAAAGAGCTAGAGGTATCTAATTATGCGCATAAATTAATGATTTGGAAGGTGGCGGCTATGCTATTATTGGTTTTTTCATTGGGCTTAACCGTGTTTATTAATAGAGATTACTTTGAACCGAAAAATGTGGTAGTTGCGGAAGATAATGAGTTTTTGGACACAGAGGCGTATTATAGTTCAGTTATTGATCAAAGGCAGCAGTTAATTAAAACGGTAGCACATAGTTTTCCTGATATTGAAAATGATTTTGAATTAGATTGGAAACAACTCGATTTAAACTACAAGCAACTGAAACAAGAATACGAAAAGGATAAGAGTGAAGAATTGCGTAATGCAATAGTGCAAAATTTAAGGGCACGTGTGAGCTTATTAAATAGGCAAATCGAAGTACTTAGGCAAATAGATTTGATAGATGATAAAACTATTGAGATATAGATTTAATATATAAACAGATGAAGCAATTTTTAATTATAATACTAGCCTTGGGTTTGCCCAATATAATTTTTGCTCAATATGAGGCGAGCAAAAAAGTAATACGCAATTATGAGGTTACTGGCAACGGAAGCTTAGAGGTAAATAGTAAATATGGCGATGTGCACATAGATACGTGGGATGCTAAAACGGTTGAACTAAAGGTAATAATTGAGGTTGAAAAAAGGACTGAAAAGCAGGCCAAGGAAATGCTTAATAAAATTTCTATCGGAATTGAAGACGGGAATAAAGAATTACTTAGCTTTAGAACTAACATAGATGGGTCGATTAATAATAGATCGGGCGAACGCTTAAAGATTGAGTATTGGATTAAAGCACCTAAGTCGTTGGCCTATAAAATTAAAAACACCTATGGTAATTTTTACATAGCCAATAATACGGGTAGTAATGATTTTAAGATAGCGTATGGCAATATAAAAGCGCAAGAATGTATGGGTAAAACCAAGCTAAATCTAAGCTATGGCAATGGAGAAATAGAAAAAATAGGAGATGGTGTGTTGCGTATCAATTATTCAAACTTGTCGTTTGGAGATATAGGTAACATTACCGTTGAAAATAATTATTCGAATTTAGATGCTGAAGATATTAATAGGCTTACCATAGAAAACAGGTATGGTAATTTTAAGGCTAAGTCATTAAAATCAATAGGAGGGTCATCTAAGTATGGTAAGGTAACCATTGATAAGCTTTATAAAGAAATAGATTTTGATGGAGGCATTAAAGTAAATTGGATATCTAAAGATTTTGAGAAAATTAGAATAGATGCAAAATATGAATCTACCGAACTAAGATTTGAAAAAGGGTTTGGGGCTTCTATTGACGCAACTATGACTTATTGTGCCTTAAAATTTGGCGATGTGCCATTTGATTATTCTCAGATTAGAGAAAAAATAAATCAAAATTATTACAAGGGGGTTATTGGAGATAAAGCTAAAGCAGGCAATCGGGTAATTTCCATCAAATCGGCCTATGGTAATGCTAAAATTAAATTTGCCGATTAGAGGTTATAATTCGCTATCCGTAAGCTTGCCTTCGCGGCAGGTAAGCACACGGTTAGGGTTGGCCTCTAATAATTTAAAATCGTGAGTGGCCATTAAAATGGCAGTTCCACTTTTATTTATTTGCTTAAATAGGTCGAAAATACCCTGCGAAACTTCAGGGTCAAGGTTTCCGGTAGGCTCATCTGCCAATAAGATAGCAGGCTCATTTAATAAGGCCCTGGCTATTACAACACGCTGCTGTTCACCACCCGATAATTGAAAAGGCATTTTACCAGAAACAGCTCCAAGCCCTACTTGCATTAATACTTCGGCAGCTCTTTTCTTTATTTTAGCCCGGTCTTTCCAGCCGGTAGCTTTCATTACAAACTCCAAATTATCAGAAACGGAGCGATCATTAAAAAGCTCAAAATCTTGAAAAATAATGCCTAATTTCCTTCGCAGGTAAGGAACATCCTTTGGCTTTATATTTTTTATGGAATAGCCCGCTATATTAATATCACCTAACCGAAGTGGAATATCGGCATAAAATGTTTTTAACAAAGACGATTTTCCGCTTCCGGTTTTACCCACAAGATATACAAACTCTCCTTTGTTGATGGCAAAGTTAACGCTGCTTAATATAGTTTCGTTTTCTTGAAAAATACTGGCATCTATAACGTTTACAATAGGTTCGGAGGAAAAACTCATTTAAAATTTAGTTTAGTAAGTTTGCCAAAAGGTAAGTCATTTATCAGAGTTTCCAAATTTTCCTGATGATTCTCTAAATTATATTTCTCTAAATCGCGCAAAGGGCGGTCGGCTCTAAAATAGCCTACAAGAATAAAGTTATCATCCCTCAACTGGATGTAATCAGGAATTTTAGCCTTCCCTTTTATCTTGATGATGTACATGCTAATGAATCAATGAATAGAGGTTTCCTTAACACACCATGAAATTTTAAAAGAATAATTACTCCGTTTTGACTTTTACAATTCCTATGCTTGCGATTTTTTATAATCTTCCAAAAAAGTTTTTAATCCACTATCTGTTAGCGGGTGTTTTAATAACCCTGTAATTACTTTTAAAGGGCAGGTGGCTACATGGGCGCCAATTTCTGCACATTGTATTAAGTGCATGGTATGCCTTACCGAGGCAGCCAGTACTTGTGTTTCAAAATCGTAGTTATCAAAAATATGTACTATTTGCTCAATTAGTTCAGTGCCATCCTGGCTTACATCGTCTAACCTGCCAATAAAAGGGGATACATAGGTGGCGCCTGCTTTGGCGGCCAAAATGGCTTGCCCAGCCGAAAAAACAAGGGTGCAATTAGTACGAATGCCTTTATCAGAAAAATATTTAATTGCCTTAATTCCTTCTTTAATAATGGGCACTTTTACTACAATTTTAGGGCTTAAGGCAGCCAATGCTTCCCCTTCTTTCACCATGCCTTCAAAGTCAGTAGCAATTACTTCTGCACTTACATTATCATCAACAATATTACATATAGCTTGGTAATGCGCAATAATATTGGCTTCCCCTTTAATGCCTTCTTTGGCCATTAACGATGGGTTTGTGGTTACACCGTCAAGTATGCCAAGGTCATAGGCTTCTTGGATGTCGTTAAGATTAGCAGTATCAATAAAGAATTTCACGAGATAGGATATTTGAAATTTGAAAATAAAAAAGGCAAACCGAATATCGCACTGCTACAACCGCCTACCCTTGCTTCCTTCCGGACCTGGGGGAGTTTGGCAGGAGCTAGTCGTACCGATTTGCCAATGCAAAGTTAAATTGTTTTGGCAAACATCTAATAATTATAAAAATTATTTTGCTGCGCCTGATAAATATAAATTAAACTCCATAGGGTTTACCGATGCAAATCCATCAAAATCGAGGTCATCATAGATGGTGGCATCAAAATCTCTCTTGTTTTGCTCAATTTGGCCTGCTGATGAAATGAGTAGTTCCAGTCCTTCCATGGTTGCAGGGTTAATTCTAACTAATATTTTGTTAGCATTAATTTCTTTTTTATAGTATTGATAAAGTACTGCCATTTTTTTGGCAAAGATATAAGGACACCTCTATTAATTGCTTGTGTTATGCAAAACAAAATAAAGACCGTCATTCTGAAGGGCTTTGCCCGAAGAATCTCATGAGTGGACTCAATTTTAAAGCCAACTGCTAAATGGGCTCGGCAGAGCCTAGAGATTGCCGGATCTGACCTGCCCTCCGTACAACTTCGGGAGGCGGGCGCCCGATAATGACGAAGGCATTAGACTTAGTTATATGGGTGGATTCACAAATTTTCTTGTGCTAGCTCAGTAGGTGCTTCTTGCGTGTTTTCTAGTGAGTAGGTAGGGCAAGTGTAAGAGGTACATCCGAATATTGAAGCAATGGCAACAAAGGCGATTAAAATAACAAGCTTTCTCATTTTTTTGGGTTTACTAAAGGGCCCCTCTATTAATTGCTTGTGTCCTCTGGCTTTTTCTGAGGTTTGTGATCGAGACGTGGTTTCAAAGGCAGGCTGGCTGCCTGACTAGAAAGCACAACGAAGAGCAAGAGCCTCAGAAAAAGCCCCTTTGGGTTAGATTAAAGCACTTATCTGCTTCGTTATAATCGATAAAAAGGCAACCAGCCTTCCTTGTCGATTCTGCCTTGCATCTAAGCACTTTATTTCTAACAGAGGGCAAAATCAATTAATAGAGGTGCCCTTAATATAGCTCAAAGGTATAGCAAAAAGAGGCGATAATTTATAACGGTTTACGCTGGTTTTTAGCTAGAATTTATGCTTAGCTAATAGCTAGGCATAAATATCTACAAATAGCAAAT
>Ga0256839_1004111_pt1 | contig 14451 bp, 7 predicted proteins | sample 354166metaG_FD_185968 | JGI IMG/M metagenome (GOLD analysis project Ga0256839, IMG submission 185968) | Hydrothermal vent microbial communities from Mid Atlantic Ridge, Atlantic Ocean - 354-166 | ecosystem: Environmental > Aquatic > Marine > Hydrothermal vents | place: Atlantic Ocean: Mid... | reverse complement strand
CAGGTATGCCGCGTTCGGCCAGTTTAATGGCGGGTGCCATCACTTGCTTACGGCTCATCGTGCCGTAGGTTTCCAGCGCATCCAAAAGCCCCATGACCGAGCCGGGCACACCGGCGGATAGATGGGAAAACTGGGCTTTTTGGTTATCAACCTCACCGTCAACGCCCAAGAACATATCCCGGCTGGCGGCACCGGGAGCCATTTCGCGAAAATCTATGGCGATAACTTCATCTTTATCGGCAAGCGCAACCAACATAAACCCGCCGCCGCCAATATTACCCGCCGCCGGGAATGTAACGGCGAGGGCAAATCCAGTGGCCACGGCAGCGTCAACCGCATTACCACCCTTGGCCAGAATATCGCGTCCAACTTCAGCTGCCATAGCTTCTTGCGCCGAGACCATACCGTTCTTTCCGACGAGTGGATGAAACGGTGCACGGTCATAACCGACGAAAGCCATTGCGCCAGTTGCGTCAGTTTCTGCTTTGTTGGCATTTTGGGCCGAGGTTTCTTGTACAAGAGCAGGGCTATTTAAAATTGCGGCAGTAGCGATGCACGCGAAAACTGAGCGAAAAAGTTTCATATTGGCATATCCATAATAAGAGTGTGCCAATAGTATGCGCCTTTCTATTGGTTAAATCCAGATATTAAAAAAGGTCTGCTACGCACTGGTTGCGCCTAATGAATATCGCGCAAATTAACGAAAATCTTGCTTGCCAGCTTGTTTGTACAGGACTAGGCTAAATATCCATTCTAGGGAAAATTGGACTATGAAACCAACAAATACCCGCAATCCGGACTACTATCATAAAGTGGTTGATTGCCAGTGGGCATGCCCGGCGCACACGCCAGTACCCCAATATATCCGTCTCATCGCACAAGGCCGCTATGGCGATGCTTATTTGCTCAACCGGGAAAGTAATGTCTTCCCCGGCGTGCTGGGTCGTGTTTGTGATAGGCCGTGTGAACCGGCTTGCAGACGCGGGCGGCTGGAGGCTGAACCCGTCGCCATTTGCCGCCTTAAACGGGTGGCCGCAGATCACCGCGAAGACATTACGGACCGCTTGCCAAAGAAGCCTGCCAAAACAAATGGGAAGAAAATTGCCCTGATTGGGGCAGGACCTGCGTCTTTCACGGTCGCTAACGATTTAGCGCCGCTGGGCTATGAATGTACGATATTTGAAAAACTAAGCGAGCCGGGCGGACTGATGCGTTCCAATATTCCGGCCTTTCGTCTGCCAGAAAAAGTCCTATCCGAAGAACTGGACTGTATTTTGGATATGGGGGTTGAATTAAAACTCAATAGCCCGGTCGAGAGTATGAGCGCGTTTTTGGCACAAGATTGGGATGCGGTTTTCGTCGGCACAGGCGCACCACGGGGTAAAGATTTGAACCTAGATGGCCGCTGGGAGGACGGCGCCAAAGACAATATCCATATCGGGATTGACTGGCTGGAAAGCGTCGCATTTGAACATACCAAAGCTATCGGCAAGAATGTTCTCATCATCGGGGTTGGGAATACGGCTATGGATTGCTGCCGCACTTCACTGCGGCTCGGGGCGAAAAATGTTAAAGTAATGGCGCGTAAACCGCGTCAGTTTTTCAAAGCCTCGGTCTGGGAATTGGAAGACGCCGAAGAAGAAAATATTGAAATTATGGTCAATCATTCGCCCAAGGCCTTTGTCCATAAAAACGGTAAATTAACCGGGATGGTGTTTGATCTGATGGAATATGTCATCGACGATAATGGCCGTATCACTGACCAAAAAGTGACTGGGCAAACCACTATTCCGTGCGACGATGTTATCTTGGCCATTGGTCAAGACAATGCGTTTCCCTGGATTGAAGAAAGTTGCGGTATTGAGCTGGATAAATGGCAAGTGCCAGTTGTCGACGAAACCACGTTTGAAAGCACCCGTAAGGGCGTGTTCTTTGGCGGCGATTCTGCATTTGGGCCTAAGAATATTATCTGGGCGGTGGAGCATGGGCATCAAGCCGCTATATCCATTCATAAGCATTGCCAAGGGAAAATGCTGACCGGGCGTCTGCCCAATGAAGTGGATATGGCACCGACAAAAATGGGCATGTTTGAGTGGCGTTATTCTAATTCCTATGATGATGCTGAGCGCCGCAAAATGAACCATGTTGAACTGACCAAACGCTTTGCTGAACTGGACGTAGAGGTCGAGCTTGGTTTCACGCCAGAACAAATTGCCACTGAGGTCGAGCGTTGTTTGAATTGTGATATTCAAACCGTGTTCGAGCCAAGTTTGTGCGAAGAATGTGATGCTTGTATTGATATTTGCCCGGTGGAATGCTTGAGCATTACGCCCGATGGGGACGAGGACACGTTGCGCGCTAGTTTAAGTGCATCGGAAAAAATTGCGGGGCAGGATTTGTTTGTATCCAGTGCCCTGCCCATGACCAAGCGGGTTATGATTAAGGACGAAAATGTCTGTTTGCATTGTGGTCTGTGCGCCGAGCGTTGCCCGACGGCGGCGTGGGATATGCAAGAGGCTCTGATACAAATTCATCATGCCGATGACCAAGATGAGGGAGCTGTCCCATGAGTGCCAATAAGCAAAATCAGCGCGTAAATGATTTCACCATTAAGGTGGGAAATGTCAACGGCACGGGTTCGGCCAGTGCTAATGCTTTGCTCATGAAAATCATTTTCCGTATGGGCGTACCTGTGGTTGGGAAAAACATTTTCCCGTCCAATATTCAAGGTCTACCTACATGGTATGAAATCCGCGTCACCGAAAAAGGCTATCGGGGGCGTTCTGGTGATATTGATCTTATGGTGGCCATGAACCCGGAAAGCTATAAGCGGGATTTGGCGGAGCTGAGCCCAGGCGGTATATTGCTATATGACGACACATGGCCGCGCCCGCATTTTCTGACCCGTAGCGATATAACCGTTATCGGTGTGCCGCTGGCGCGTATGTGTAATGCCGCATTCAAGGTGGCGCGCTCGCGGATTTTGATGAAAAATGTCGCCTATGTGGGTGCAGTGGCGGCCTTGCTTGATCTTGACCTTGATATTATCAATACGCTCTTGCGCGAAATGTTTGCGTCTAAACCAAAGCTGGTTGACCTTAATTTGCAAGCCATTGCGCTTGGCTATGATTATGCCAAAGAGAATTACGCAGATGTGAGCAGGCTAAAGGTCGAAGCCAGGAATTTGACCAGTGGCAAAGTGATGATGGACGGCAATACCACTGCCGGACTTGGCTGTGTTTATGGCGGTGCGACCTTTGGCGCTTGGTATCCCATTACCCCGTCCACATCTTTGATGGATGCATTCGTGAAATATTGTAAAATGTTGCGGATAAATGAGGAGACGGGTAAGCACAAATATTGCATCACCCAAGCCGAAGACGAACTTGCGGCGGCGGGTATGATTATTGGCGCCGCTTGGAATGGGGCGCGCTGTTTTACCCCGACCTCTGGCCCCGGTATATCCTTGATGAGCGAGTTTATTGGCTTTGCCTATTACGCTGAGATCCCCATGGTGTTGTTTGATATTCAGCGCACCGGCCCGTCAACAGGCATGCCGACCCGTACCCAACAATGCGATATTCAGCTTTGTGCCACTGCCTCTCATGGGGATACCAAACATATATTATTATTCCCCGCCGACCCAAGTGAGTGCTTTGATATGGCGGTGGGTGCGTTGGATCTGGCCGAACGTTTCCAAACGCCGGTCTTTGTTTTGTCCGATATTGATATTGGTATGAATGATTGGATGATTGACGAATTAACATGGGACGATGATTATGTGCCGGACAGAGGCAAGATATTATCGCCGGAAGATCTGGCAGGCATGGAGAAATTCCACCGCTATCTGGATACGGACGGCGATTATATCCCGTACCGCACCTTGCCGGGCACTGACCCCAAGGGGGCATATTTCACCCGTGGGTCTGGCCATAATAAATATGGCGGCTATACCGAAGACGGTGCGGAGTATAAAGAAGTCGTCGACAGATTGGCCATGAAATGGGCGAGTGCAGCAGAAAAACTGCCTGCGCCTATTGTTCACAAAGCCAAGAAGCCAACCAAGAACGGGATTATATCTTTGGGGTCTTGCGATGGTGCTGTGCTGGAGGCGCGCGATAAGCTGGGCGCGGACGGGGTCTATCTCAACTATATGCGGGTGCGCGGCTTTCCGTTCTCACGGGCGGTGGAAGACTTTATCGCCGCTCATGACCAAGTATTTGTTATTGAGCAAAACCGCGACGCCCAATTGCTCGGCTTGCTGGTGACGGAAATCAATGCCCCGCGCGATAAGCTCGTGCCAATCTTACATTATTCTGGCGAGCCACTGGATTATAAATTTGTCCGTACTGCGCTCAGTGAATCCTTACAAGCAAGGAGGTCAGCATGACTTCATTTACCAAGCCGATCATCCGCCGCAAGAACGAGCCAACCAATGAGCTAGGTCTTGTACGGGCGGATTATGACGGGGCTATGTCGACTTTGTGCGCGGGTTGCGGTCATGATGCGGTGACCGCGTCTATGGCGCGGGCATTTTTCGAGCTGTCCATAGAGCCGCACCGCGCCGTCAAAGTTTCCGGTATTGGTTGCTCTAGTAAAACCACGGCCTATTTTCTGCGCGAAAGCCACGGTATCAACACCGTGCATGGGCGTATGCCGTCCGTAGCCACGGGGGCGATTGCCGCTAATCACGAACTGACCTATATTGGGGTTTCTGGCGACGGGGATAGCTTGTCTATCGGACTTGGACAATTTGTTCACGCCATGCGCCGCAATGTCAATATGCTGTATATGCTGGAGAATAACGGGGTTTACGGCCTGACCAAGGGACAGTTTTCTGCCGCAGCTGATATGGGCTCGACCGCGAAAAAAGGCGCAATTAACGAATTGCCCCCCATAGACCCAGTGGCCTTAGCGCTTTCGGTGGGCGCAACATTTGTGGCGCGGGGATTTTCTGGTGACCGCGAGCAATTAGTACCGCTGATCAAGGCTGGGCTCAAACACAAAGGTTTTGGCCTTATTGATGTCATCTCGCCGTGCGTTAGTTTCAACGATCACAAAGGTTCAACCAAGTCCTATGAACATACCTATAAATATTATAATCCTGCCGTCCATGCCGACTATGTGCCGCCGAGCAAACAGATAAAAGCCGCCTATGATGCGGGTGATGTTATGCCGATTGAACTGCACGACGGTGGGCAGATTACTTTGCGAAAATTGGAAAACGGTTATGACCCGCGCGACCGCGCCGCCGCCGTTCATAAGCTTTTTGAAAGTGGTCAAAGCCAAGAAATTGTCACCGGGCTTCTCTATATAAATGAAGACCACAAAGACATGCATGAAATGGCACGCATGGACGACCGCCCGCTCAATGCAATTCCGTATAGCGAGCTAAATCCTGGTGCGGCGAAGCTCAAAGAAATCCAAAAAAGTTTTCGGTAGTCCGGGGAAGGATTGTAAGGTTTAGAGGTATTCCAGCACACAAATGAAGGGATGAAACTCACATTCGCGTACCGGAAATACCTGCGCCCCATTTTATCGGTGTAGCAATTGCTTGCTACACTAAATGTGTAGCCCGCGCGAGAAAGGCCAAGCGTGACGGCCATCACGCTTGGGGTAAATTATAATAAATTTTTGGATTTTTAGATAAAATATTACCCGCTTAATGTGTATAATCTTAAAATTTAACCCCTAGGGATGCTTTAAAATTTCGACCGGGCAGGGGCACCACGTCTTTCAGGAAAGACGTATGTTGGCGGGCGTCGTCATCAAAAATATTGTTGACACTGCCGCGCACTGTGATTTTGTCATTGATTTTGTAGCTGGCTTGTAAATTAACTAGCGAATACCCATCCGTTGGTAATGCATTCAGCGCAATATCGGTTTGCTTGGCGGCATAGTCTAGTTCGGCTCGCAAACGCCAATTGTCGTTTTCAACCACCACACCCAAGCCGATACCAAGCGGTGGAATGCGGGGCAGGGCGCTGCCGTCGCTACCGAGATTGGCGTCGACATACGCTACTGAACCATCGAGTAAGATGTCAAACCCTTGGGTAGTCCAGACTTTGGATCCAGCTTCAAATTCAAAGCCTTTGAACACGGCATCCGCTGCCGTGAACCGAAATTCCGGCAGGCCGTCCTGCGCCCCGCCTGTTGCCTGTTCATAAATATAATCATCATAATTGGTGGCGAACACGTTGAAGCTGGCATGGCTGTGGCCTTTGCGGAATCGAACGGAAACTTCCGCGCCGAGCGCCCGCTCATTGCCAAGGTTTATATCGCCGACTTCAAACTGACCTGTGGCCAGGTGAGGGCCATTCGAAAATAATTCCTCTGTAGTCGGGGCGCGGGATGTGGAGAATACAGTACCGCCTAAGCGCGTAGTGCCGCTTAAATGAAAATCTACCCCTGCGGACAGGCTCAAACTGTCAAAGCTTCGGGATAAATTGATTCTATTATTGCTCAGAGAATTGTGCTCATAGCGTAGTCCGCCTTCAAAGTGCCAATCGGCCATATCGAATTCTTGGAAAGTAAACACGCCCAATTGTGTCGCGCTGGTCGGCGGTACAAAAGCCTCCTCACCAATAGCGGAAAAATCACGTTGGCGGATTTGTACACCGTAAGCCCCGTGCCAACCATCATGTTCGGTTTGTACCAATTCACTGCGGATTTCAAAACCTTCATTGGTAAATACCGTGCCGACGCCGCCATCCGGTTCGATCTCAGAATGAGTATAATCGCCGTAACCGCCATTGATAGTTAGGGTGTCAAATAGGCCTGAAAATTCAAACCGTGCCAAAGCATCAATACGAGTTTGTTTGAGGTCGACCGTGACGCCGCCTTCAGCTTCTTCTTCGTGGCCATGATTGCCGGGGATACCGTAACTGGTGTCCAGATTACGCATGGCAAGCCCAACAATTGTTCCGCCGACAATCCAGGACAGACCAGCTGAAAATGCGCGAGATTTTGTGGCCGAATTTTCTAGTACGCCCGTTGCTTCTGCCGCTTCTGCGGCGCGTTCAGCGTCGCTACCGCCCTCTGATGCATGTAAAATCTCACTTTCAGCTAGACCGGGTATAGTATAGTCGTTGGTTTTTCGGGTACTTGCGTCCAGATGTCCGACTAGAGCGCCGTTCCCCAATGTGACAAGGCGTATATCTGCGCCAATAGAGCCCTCATATCCATTATCAACACTGGATGCACCAATGCGGGCTGCGCCTTCAATTGGTTTATCTGGAACTTGGTCAGGTATACGCCCGTCAATAACATTGATAACACCGCCGGACGCGGAACTGCCGTAGCGTAGCAAGCCAGAACCGCGAATAATTTCTATGCGTGTCGCCATGGCTGGCTCAACCGATGTAGCATGGTCAGGACTTGCGGAGGATGCATCAATGGAGCCGATGCCGTTATCCAAGATACGAATACGGTCGCCACCTTGTCCGCGTATAATGGGGCGTGATGCGCCGGGGCCAAAAAAAGTTGAAGATAAACCGGGAACTGTCTTCAAGGTCTCTCCCAGTGAGCCAGCAAGCTTGCTGGCCAATTCCTCGCCGCCAATAATGGACACCCCAACGAGGCTTTCTCCTGTTGTGGCTGATAAAGGTGAACCTGTGACGATAATTTCGTCAAATGGTTCTTCGTCTGTTGGTTGCTGTTCTTGTGCGTATATGGGCGCAGAAAATAAAAGGCTTGAGCCGAGAAGGGCACGCGCAAAGGTGCGGTGCGAGATAAAATGAGTGTACATGATAAATCCATAAATGAGCGCATACGCGACAGCGTAGCGAGTAAGTTTTAAAGGTGCGTAGAGTGGATTTATGCAGTTGGCGGACTACGAGCGGTGGCTTTGGTGAGCGGCGCAGCACCTTGTTGGTACGTAGCAAAGGCAGCATAGTTAAATAGGGTCGCATAGCGCGTAATGCACGCAGTATCCGGGGATGTATCCGTTGGTAATAGGCTGTCTTCGTCTTCATGTGCGGTGAGAGATATGGTACATATTTTACCATCATGTTGATGGGGTTTAGAGCCAAACCGTGCGCTATGTTCTATCGTACCTATGCGCACCAGTACAAATAGCAGCGTCAAACTGACGATTGCTAGTGTTTGCCACAATGCCCGCATTTTCATCATGATGACACTATATGGCTTTCCTCATTTTGACGCAATGCTATAAACTAACAAATATCAGACGGATACAAAAAACCCGCGCTTAGAGCGCGGGTCATTCTTTTATTGGGCATAGATAGCTACTTACCAGATTTTTACCCGATCTTCTGGGGCAAGGTATAATTTATCGCCCGGCTGCACGTCAAAAGCATCATACCAAGCATCAAAATTGCGCACGATGCCATTGGCGCGGTATTCGCCGGGGCTATGGGGGCCGTTTTTAAGCTGGGTACGCATGGCTTCTTCGCGAAACTTGCGCTGCCAAATTTGGCCATAAGCCAGAAAGAAACGCTGATCACCCGTATAGCCGTCAATAACAGGGGCGGGTTTGCCGCCAAGAGATTTTTTGTAGGCAGCATAGGCCATAGTGATTCCGGTCAAATCACCGATATTTTCGCCTAGGGATAATTGGCCGTTAATGTGGGCGCCCGGTAGTGGCTCAAATTGATTGTATTGGGCGATGAGGGCTTCGGACTTGGCTTTGAACGCGGCCTTATCTTCGGCAGTCCACCAGTCACGCTGCTTGCCGTCACCGTCGGATTTTGCTCCCTGGTCATCAAAACCGTGACCCATTTCATGGCCGATTACTGCGCCGATACCTCCATAGTTCACTGCAGGGTCTGCTGCCGGATCAAAGAATGGCGCTTGTAAAATAGCCGCTGGAAAGACGATTTCATTATAGCCGGGATTGTAATAGGCGTTGACGGTTTGCGGGGTCATGCCCCACTCTTCTTTCTTAATCGGCCCACCGAGCTTAGAGATCATGTCGTTCCACTGCCAAGCATTTGCGGATTTCATAGTGCCGACCAAATCGGATTTATCCACGGACAAGGTCGAATAGTCTTTCCATATTTTCGGGTAACCGATTTTGGCGTAAAACTTGGCCAGCTTGTCCTGGGCCTCGACCTTGGTATCTGCGCCCATCCATTCAAGACCGTCTATGCCTTCTTTGAAAACGACGCGTAAATTTTCGATGAGGTCATCCATTTGTGCTTTGGCGGCAGGTGGAAAATGACGTTTGACATAAACCTGGCCAATAGCTTCTCCGAGATTATTGTTGATAACGCTTACACCGCGCTTCCAGCGGTCACGCTGAACTTCGGTGCCTCGTAAGGCTGTGCCGTAAAACGCAAAGCTGGCTGTATCAATATTTGAGGGCAGGTAGGCGGCGTTACGGGCAAGATAATGGATAGTCATATAGTCTTTGAGAACATCTACAGGTGTTTCCCCAAAGATTTTTGCCAAACCTTGTATGGCGTCATTTTCGCGCAGAACAAATTCTTTCTGGTCGCCAATGCCCGCCTTTGCTACCATAGCCGTCCAGTCAAATCCGGGCGCGTAGTTCAGTAATTCGGCCTTACTCATTTTATTGTAGGTCAGGTCGCGGTTGCGGCGCTTGGCTGGCTCCCAATGGACGTTGGCCATTTTGGTTTCAAAATCCATTACGGCCTGAGCGCGGTTGGAGACATTATCAGCCCCGCTGGCGCTTAACATAGCGCGCAATAAATCCATATATTTCCCACGAAGATCGACAGATTTATCATCGCTGTCTAGATAATACCCCCGATTGGGCATGCCAAGCCCGGACTGGGTCATATAAAAAATGTAAACATCAGGGTTCTTCGCATCCGTCCACACAAACCCGCCAATAGGTGACCTAACGCCCATGGCCGGATCGCCCATCATGGCACTTACGGCTTTGTGGCTGTTCAGATCTGCAATAGCTGCGAGGTCGGCTTTGACCGGATTCAAACCTTTGGCTTCTATAGTCTCGGTGTCCATGAATGCGGCATAGAGGTCGCCGATTTTTTGCTCGATAGAACCCGCCTTGTTCGTCGTTTTTGACAAGTCTTCGATAATGGCTTTAACTTGAGCTTCCGAGCGGTCGCGGAGTATTGAAAACGACCCGTAACTGGATCTATCTGCGGGGATTTCAGTGTTATTGAGCCATGTGCCGTTAACATAATAGAAAAAATTATCACCGGGCTTGACGGTTTTGTCCATGTTCTCAAGAGCGACACCGAATGTACCAAGCACAGGCTTTTGCACCTGAGCCGTCTCGGTTGGGGTGCTGGCTTTTTCACCACAAGCGCTTAGGCCAGTGGCTAGCCCAAGCGCCATAAGGCTCGGGACGATAAGTTTGTTGAGGGGCATGGTTTTCTCCTGAGGTTAAGTGAATTGTTTTGTAAATTATTGTGCGGGTGCTGACCCTAGTTTGGACTTGGGCACGGTTTCCGTGAGTTCATCGCCCATAAGACCGTCCATTTCGTGACCTTCCAGAGCAATGGCCAGTTCCGGGTTATAGCTTGAGCCTAATCTTGGCTGGCGTATGCCGGTCCAGCATCCTGTGGCGAAGCGTTTAATGTCAATACCAATACCGTATAGGGCAGGTACCAACATCAAGGTCAGGAAAAAGTCGAACAGTACGCCAAAGGCGAGGGCGACCACCATAGGTTTGAGAAATTCCGCTTGGGCTGATTTTTCAGCAAACATGGGCATGACGCCGACAAATGTGGTGACCGAGGTCAACAGGATCGGTCGGAAGCGCGATACGCAGGCATCTATCATGGCTTGGTAAGCCCCGACACCTTTGTTGGTCAAGCGATTGACATAATCTATTAAGACCAAATTGTCGTTTACGGCTACCCCTGCGGCTGCGGCAAACCCAAAGAAGGACATAATACCGAGAGGTACACCCGTAACAATACAGCCAAACACCATGCCAACAAATGCGAATGGAATTGCGATCAAAATGAGTAGGGGTTGACTATAAGATTTAAAGCCTACCGCCAGCAAAAAATACATGGCAAAAAGAACAAATAGACCGGATCGCATAAGCTCTGAAAGCAGTGTGGTCTGTTCATCATCTGCCCCTACCAAGAGCCGCTCGGCATTGGGGTTGGACAATTTCCATTTCGGCAGAAAGTTCTCATCAATATCTTTTTGGATAATCTGTTTTTCCTGCGGCCCGCCGCGAATAACTGCGCCGACGGAAATGACCTGTTTACGGTCACGGCGGTTAATGCGGCTTATCCCCGGCGCAAATGTTACCTCGGCCACGGAATAGAGTGGAACTTCTGCCCCCGTATTGGTGCGGATACGTAATTGTTGCAAGCTGTCGATGGAATCCCGTGCCGCTTTGGGATAGCGCAACACAACCCGCACATCATCACCATTGCGGGGTAGGCGCTGGACTTCGCGACCATAAAACGCTTCGCGTACTTGGCGGGTTAATCCAGCCAAAGTAATGCCGAGACTCTCTGCGCCGGGTTTTAGGCTAAATTGCATTTCTTGAGAAGAGCTTTCCAGACTATCCCAAGTGCGAGAGACATTGCCATAAGTACTGAGGTGGGCTTTGAATTCTTTCATGGCGCGGGATAAATCTGCCTCATTATCCGAAGCAATCGCGTAGCGCACGGACTGCCCGCCGCCGCCGCGTCCGCCTGTGGCATTTATGGTAACCCGGAGAGCGTCCGGTATAGAACCAAGATATTCTTCTAATTTTTCCGCAATATCAGTCGAGGAAATTTCGCCGCGTTGCTCGGCTGGGGCGAGTCCTAGGAAGGCCTGGACATTACGACCATTAGCAAAACTACCGGGTGCTGGGATCAGGTCGTAATTAACGTCGAAATCTTTTTCGGCATTTTCGTTTAAGGTAACAACGGCGTCTTCCAGCTGCTTTTGTACTTGTACGAGTCGATCAAATGATGTGCCTTCGGGGAAGGTAATTTGCGTCATCAACATATCACCACCGAAATCTGGGAACATTTCTACTTTGGCAAAATTTGCCTGAATGGCTGCGTAAGATAAATAAAATAGTCCGCAGAACATTGCCAATGTTATATAACGAAATTTGACGATTACCGCGATGAATGGCCTAAAGAACTTATGGGCAAAACTGATTAAACTGTCTGCCAGCATAGTTTGGAACCGGGCGAACGGGTTCATTTGGTCACGTGGTGGTAATGGTTTTAAGTGTTTGAGGTGAGCAGGCAAAATAAAGAAAGCTTCGATCAGTGAGAATGTTAGCGCAGCCATGACCACTAGGGATATTTGGGTTGTAAAATCGGACGTAGTCCCGGACAAAAACATCCACGGCAAGAACACCATAATGGTCGTGATGACCGCAAATATGACTGGCTTTGAGACCATATTTGCACCAGCTATGCTGCCGCGTGTGCCACTGACCCCATGTTCCACATGAAAATGTACACTTTCCCCCACCACAATGGCATCGTCGACCACAATCCCGATTACCAACAGGAAAGCGAATGTAGAAATCATATTCAGGGAAATCCCGATAAACGGCGCGATAGCAAAGGCACCCAAGAAGGATACAAGAATGCCGACGGTTACCCAAATGGCAACAGCAGGGCGTAAGAATATAGTCAAAATAATAAGCACTAATATCATACCCATTAAAGCATTGGATCCGATAAGCGACATACGGCTGTCAAAACCAACTGAGAAATCCCCCCACATGGATAGGGTCAATTCTTCGGGCAGGGTCTTGTTTTTCTCTTTAATGTATTTGCGAAAGGCTTTACCGGTTTTGGTTACATCTGGTTTGTCCGGTGAGATAACCCGGAAAAATACTGCCTCCTCGCCTTTAAATTCTGCGGTAAAGTCGAGTTCTTGAAAACCGTCCAATACTGTTGCGATGTCCTTAAGCAATATACGGCCACCATCTGGGGTTTGTCTAATGACGATTTTTTCAAATTCGCCCGCACTATCTGCCAGCGCTCGAGTGCGCAATTGTAACCTCCCGGCACTCGTGCGCACCTCTCCAGCGGATAAGCTCACGGATGCGCCAGAAATAGCGGTAGCGACTTGTTGGAAGGTCAGGCCGTATTGGCGTAACTTTTCTTCAGCAATTTCAATGGTAATTTCCCGGTCAAGACGTGTGATGTCTTGGGTCAATTCACCGCCGAATAACTGCGCCATTTCGCGGCGGACATCATCGGCAATCAATTGTAGTTCCAGTCGATCCATATCGCCGTGTAGCGCCATAAACATATAGTCGATTTCAACGGGGGTGCGCCGGACGGTTAAACGAAATGCGTCGGGAGGTAGATTGTTAATGCCGTCTACGCGGGTTTTGATGTCGTCAAGCATTTTGTCAAAATCTGCATTGACTTTGGTTTTAACGGTGACGCGCCCGCCGCCTTCAAAAGCCAGGGCTTGGATATTATCTATACCGTCAAGATCGTAGACGGCCTCTTCGATGCGGGTGATGATTTGCTCTTGCATATCGCGAGGGGACGCACCTTGCCAAGCAGATTCTATCCGGATTTCATTAACCTTAATGCCGGGAAAAATTTCACGCTCAAGCGTATTATAGCCAAATAGACCGGAAACAATGATGGCCAACATAAGCAAATTGGCCGCAACCGGGTTTTTCGCCCACCATGCAATAAGTCCGCGCATCAGTCAGCTCCCATACTTTTGTCCTGAGAGTTAGAGCCTTGGTTCTCTGTATCTTGGCTTGTGTTTTGCGCAGATTTTTCGTCAGTGTTTTTTTTCTTTTTGCCGGCTTCCTTTTTTCCCCTGCGGGCGTCTCTCTTAGCCTTTTTATAGTCCTTTTTAGCTTGCTTATAGTCTTTCTTGCTATCGAGCATTTTTTGCTTAGCTACCGCGACATCGGTCTTGTCTTCTTCTGCTTCTTCTTCTTCCTCGCCCTTTTTAGGCTCGACCAAAACCTTGCTCGTATCCTTGCTGTCCAGTACGCGGAATGTCAGATTGATTTGAGATTTTTCCAGAGGTGACACGATTACCAATTCACCGGGTTCAAGCCCGCTTGACAATACGGCGCGTTCAGGGTTGGTGTCGATAACTGTGACATCATGGCTTTTGGCTATACCTTCTTGGTCAACTGTGTAAACTTTGTTTTCGGGGCGTAGGGCATCGCGGGGTATGATAACGACATCTTCAATGGTTTTACCAGCAATAGAAGCGTCCACGAACAGGCCGGGAGCCAGGGGAAAAATTTCGCCCGACATGCTCTTGCTTGCTCCTTTACCATATGGGTCAACCACTTCGGCAATAGCGAACATAGAGCGGGTCTGGGGGTCATATGCCGCATCTGTGCGCATAATTTTTCCGTTCCACTCGCGCAATTGCCCGCCAATAGTTGCGGACAATTTTACGTCGGGTGCACTTGCGCGATTTTTTGCGACAAAGGCTAATGGTAGATTGATGCGCGCAATATCGGCATCGCTAAGCGCAAGGCGAACCTCGGCAATATCTGTAGAAAATATTCGCCCAAGTCGCGCACCTGGGTTAACG
>Ga0256839_1004110_pt1 | contig 14451 bp, 12 predicted proteins | sample 354166metaG_FD_185968 | JGI IMG/M metagenome (GOLD analysis project Ga0256839, IMG submission 185968) | Hydrothermal vent microbial communities from Mid Atlantic Ridge, Atlantic Ocean - 354-166 | ecosystem: Environmental > Aquatic > Marine > Hydrothermal vents | place: Atlantic Ocean: Mid... | reverse complement strand
ACGCGCCGGCCAAGTGGTGGGTGTAGTCGGCGATGCCGCCCACCATCGGCGGGTATTCACCGGTCACGAGGAGCACGCGCATGGCGGTCTGCTCCTCCACAGGGCGCGCAGCACGTGGCGGTAAGCGGCCACGCGCCGGCGGCGCAACGGCTGCTTGTGGCCGAGTTCCCCCTTGGCCCTCTCGATCATCAACTGCCACCCGAAGTGAACCATGAGCCACCCCCACAGGGCCGTGGCCACTGTAGGCCCGTGCCAGCGTTTGGCGTACCGGACGCGGCTGCGGGCGTAGTAGACGTGGCGCCGGGCGATCACTTGGCCGCTGCTGGCCCCCTCGTGGTGGACGAAGGTGGCCTGGGGGAGGAACCACACCGACCAGCCGGCCGCCTTCACACGCCGCAGCCAGTCCACCTCCTCGAAGTACATGAAGAAGCCCTCGTCCATGCCGCCGATGTGTTCCACAACCTCCTTGCGCACGGCCAGCACAGCTCCCACCAGCCAATCGGCGGGATGAGGGACTTGAGCCGGCACATCCTCCATGACGAAGCGGCCGAGCCACGGGCGGGCCAGAACGTGGAGTGTCGTGTCCTGGAAGAAGAGCACGGGCAAAGGGGGGAACCGCCGGCGGGATGGCTGGGGGGAGCCGTCGGGGTAGATGAGCGTCGGGCCGACGGCGCCGGCAGCCGGGTGGGCATCCAGGAAGCGGACGAGCTGGGCGACCGCGTCGCCAACGGCCTCGGTGTCGGGGTTGAGGACCAGCACGTGACGCCCACGGGCCGCGCGAAGCCCAACGTTGACGCCGGCAGCATACCCCCGGTTCTCCTGCAAGGCCACCAGGTGGACGTGGGGAAATGCTTCCCTGAGCATGGCCGGCGTGCCGTCGTGGCTGGCGTTGTCCACCACGATGAGCTCGGCCGCCACGCCACCTTGTTCGGCGCTCTGGGCCACCGAACGCAGGCAGCGCGCCAGCAGGTCGCGCACGTTCCAGCTCACCACCACGGCCGAGACGTCGGGTTTCCCAGCCCTACCGTTGCCGGCGGACCACATAATCTGCCAAGGCCACCAGGATGTCAGTAAGCGGGCCCGGGGGCACGGCACGAAGGGTTTCCTTGGCCGCCTCGGCGAGGCGACGTGCTTCGTGCAGGCTGGCCTCAATGGCCCCAGAGGCCACGACTTGTGTCACAACGTCGCGCACCTCGTCCTCGGAGAGGCGGCGGCCGTCGAGGAGCTTGGGGAGCCAGTGGTCGCCCGAGGCGTCCTGAAGGTACAGGATGAGCGGCAGGGTAATGTTGCCCCCCCGCAAGTCGCTGCCCACCGGCTTGCCCAAGCTGGCCTCGTCCCCGGCGTAGTCGAGCACGTCGTCCACGATCTGGAAGGCGAGCCCCACGAGACGGCCGTATTCGCGCAGGGCCTGGACGACGGGCTCCGCTGCCCCGCCGAGCACGGCGCCCGCCTCACAGGCGGCGGCGAAGAGGGCCGCCGTCTTGCCGAAGATGCGGTTCATGTAATCCTCACGGGCCCGCTGCCAGTCCCACTGGGCCCACATCTGGCGCAGTTCGCCGCTGACGATGATCATGAGCGTCTCGGCGAAAATGTGGACCACGCGCACGTTGTCCGTCTCCGCTGCCCACTCGGCCGCTTGGGCGAAGAGGTAATCGCCCAAGAGTACGGCCGAGGCCGGGTTGAGCACGGTGTGGAGCGTGGGGTTGCCGCGCCGGCGGGCGGCCTGGTCGATCATGTCGTCGTGGACGAGGGTGGCGGTGTGGAGCATTTCCACCGAGGCGGCCAGGGAGATCATTTTCGAATACTCGACGTTTCCGGCGGCCAACCGGGTGGCGGCGATGGCCAGGGCCGGGCGCACCAGCTTGCCGCCGGAGGCCACCACGTGGGCCAAGGCGCTGTCCAACAGCTCCAGGTTCACCCGCGCGGCGTGGCGCATTTTGGCCACAACGGCTTCCAGGTCCTCTTCAATTGGGGCGAACAGGGGCAGGGTTTGAATGGTCACGGTTGTTGTCAGGGCGCTCCTCCGTAGTCTGTCGGGCGCCGGCCGGTCATTCCGGCCGACCTGGCACCACGGATGTGAGTTTGAAGAAGAGGCGCCGGGCGTTGTGTGAAGTCGCCCGGGCCACCTCCTCGACCGACACGCCGCGAAGTTCGGCCACCCGCTGGGCCACCAGCCGCACGTGGGCCGGCTCATTGCGCCTCCCCCGGTACGGGTGGGGCGTCAGGAAGGGAGCGTCCGTCTCCACGAGGAGCCGGTCGAGGGGCAACTCGGCCACCAGGGCGTGCAGCCGGCGGGCGTTCTTGAACGTGACGGGGCCGTCCACGCCCACGTAGAACCCCAGATCGAGCACGCGGCCGGCCATCTCGCGGTCGCCGCTGAAGCAGTGGAAGACGCCTGTCCGTGTGCCAACACCTGCCTCAGAGACCCACTCCTGGACGACGCGCACCACGTCGTCGTGGGCCTCCCGGTCGTGGATGACCACGGGCAGTCCCACGTCGGCGGCCAAGCGAAGTTGGGCCCGGAAGACGAGATGTTGGTGCTCGGGGGGCACCCGCTCCCAGTGATAGTCGAGCCCGATTTCGCCGATGGCCACGACCTTGGGGTGAGCCGCCAGCGCGCGCAGCTCGGCGTCCACCTCGGGAGTCCACGTGTGGGCCTCGTTGGGGTGAACCCCCACGGCCGCGTAAACGGCCTCGTACCGTTCGGCGAGGGCCACGGCCCGCCTGGACGTTTCCACGTTGATGCCAATGGTGATCATCTGGTGGACGCCGGCCTCCACAGCCCGCGCTACCACCTCGTCACGGTCGGCGTCGAAGGCGTCGAAGTCGAGGTGGAGGTGGGTGTCTATCAGGACGTTGGCTTCAGAGTTGGCCGGCTGCCCGCTCCGCATCGTAGACTGAGCCCCCTTGGCTCTGTAGAAAATCGCTGTTGTTCAGAAACACCGTGTCCTCGGACACGAGGATCTTTTCTGGTGTTGCCAATGCCGTCGCGAGGAATCGCCGATCATGATTGTCGAGCATGTGGGCATCCTGCAACTGGTTCAACCAAGCCGGGTTTCTGTGATCAAACAGTGCGACTTTTCCTTCTTGGTCCATCATTTCTCTGAGGACTTGGAAACCAAAGCTCTCCCTTGGTATCTGCTGCTCATATTCCTCTACTATAAGCCCCTCTTTGTCAACTGCCAACCCATAGGTGTCGCACTCCTCGACCATTCTGTTCAAGAATTCTAAACAGTCACTGCCCACACTGAGGGCTCGCTGGTTGGTTGGATTCCATCTTAGCCTGTCAAAGGAGGGGTAGCAGAAGATGTTCGTGTCCACTACAATCCAACGGCGCATTTCACCCTCCGGTGTCACGAGCACGTTGGCGCTCGATGAGCGCCCGGAACATAGCAAAAGTCTCCTCATAATCCTCGTGCCAGAATTGGTCGGGCCACCCACCTTTAAGTTGTCCTACCTCATTGAGCGTGATGCGTTCGACGAATGACTTGCTCTCCTGGCGAGATCGTCTTACAAAGTAAATTGCCACCTGGTCTCTGGAAATATCCCCTTCGGCTATGCGGCGGCGGAGCCGAAGCACAAGGTGTTCACTGTGCGTTTCCACCAAAACGTGTTTTCCCGCTTTGATGGTCTCTATGAGGAGGTCGCCGACGGCAATGGCCAAGCGTGGGTTGAGGTGAATTTCGGGCTGTTCGATGAGCGTGAGGCTGCCGGGAACAGATCCGTAGAGTTCTGCCAACACAGGAATGAGCTGTGAGTATCCGAAGCCGGTGTCCACAAGGTTCCAACGTACCCTCTTCGCCCTGTTTTCGACCACGTAGATGCCCCAGCGCCCGCTTCCCTTGAGAGTCTCACGCACTTCGATGCCGTCTGCAAGATGATGCTTCCGTAGCCATGAACTGATTCGCTGCACGACATCTCGGTGCTCGATAAGAAAGGGGATCAAGTGGTGGGCTTGGGGGCCCACGCTGCCGGGCTGTTCATGGCCGAAGTAAGCCTCACGTGTCGGCTGGCGTAGGGGGCCCACGTATCGCAAGGCGGTGAAAAATTGTTTGACAGTAGCGTTGGTCTCCCGAAATGCGAAGATTTTCTCGCGTTCGGACGCTTGGGTGATCTCAAAGGAGAAGTACCATGGCTCGACTTTGTCGCCCGCGTCCAAACGCCACTCCCTTCCGCCGGCGATGAGACGGAACGTGTCCCGCTGGACGGCGAGGCCAATGCGCCTCTGCGGCTTGATCGACGTCGCGATGCCGCATCCGTTCTCCCACATGAGGTGAAAGCGGAGGGCGCGGTTGCGGCGTCCCCAACGCACATCTTGGAGGCGTCCTAAGTCGAGCAGGGGGCCGCCGAACGTGAGGGGGACGCGGTAATCGCCACCCTCCAGGCTCTGTTTGAGCAGCACGAGGGCGTGGAGCACGGCGCTCTTTCCGGTGCTGTTGGCCCCGATGAGCACCGTAAGGGGAGCGAGCTCGAGCTCAACGTGCTCGAAGGCCAAGAAATTGCCCAGCCCTATGCGGATCAGTTGGGGGATTTGGGCAGATTCCATAGAATCTCCTGCCCCGTCTTACGGACTCCGCTACCGTTCCACGCCGGCAATGGCCAAACCTGCTCGGAGGAGTTCCTCCACTTTCTCCTCGCGGGTCGTCTCCGTGTAGACGCGGATGAGGGGCTCGGTGCCGCTGAAGCGGATGAGCAGCCAGCCGCCGCCGTCGCCCAAGTGGAACTTCCAGCCGTCAGTCGTGTCGATGCGCTCGACGGGGAAGCCGGCGATCTGCGACGGCCGGGCGTTGGCCACGTTCGCCCGGATTTGCTCGCGCTGTTCGGCCGGGTAGCGCACGTCCCATCGCTCGTAGTAGTGGGGGCCCACGAGGTCAAAGAGGGCCTCCAACAGCTCGGTGGGGCGTTTGCCCGTGCGGTACATCAGGTCGAGGAACATGAGTCCGGCCAGGATGCCGTCCCGCTCGGGCAGGTGGCCCCGGAAGGCGTAGCCGCCGCTCTCCTCGCCGCCGATGATGGCGTCGGTCTCCAGCATCTTGGGTGCCACGTACTTGAATCCCACGCCCGTCTCGTAGACCGGCACGCCGTAACGCGCGCCCAGTTTCTCGAGCATGCTCGAGGCGCTCAGTGTCTTCACGATGGGGCCGCGCCACCCGCGCACCTCGAGGAGGTAGTACGCCAGCAGGGAGAAGACTTCGAGCTGGTTGACGAACCGCCCTGTTTCGGCCACGATGCCCACCCGGTCGGCGTCGCCGTCCGTGGCGATGCCCACGTCGGCCCCCAAGGCCGGAACGCGCTCGCGCAGCACGTCCACGTTGGGGGGAATGGGCTCTGGCCGGCTCATCTCCGGGAAGATGGGGTTGCGCTCGGCGTGGAGTTGGACGATTTCGACGGCGTCGCTGCCGATGAGCCGGGGAAACCAGCCGCTGCCCACGCCCCACATGGGGTCGGCCACCAGTTTCACCCGGAACGAGCGCAGGGCGTCCACGTCCACCAGGCGAGCCACGCGCTCGACGTAGGTGGCCGTGGGATCGACGTATTCCACCAGGCCGCGATCCAGGGCTTCCTCCAGGGGAACCCGGGGGATTGGCTCACCGGGGGGAGGAATGTGCTTCTCCACGTTGGGCAGCTCCTCACTGGCCACGGCGCCGCCGTAGTCGGCGCGGATTTTGAAGCCGTTGTCCGTGGGCGGGTTGTGGCTGGCCGTGATGTTGACCCCGCCGCCGGCGCCCAAGTCGAGGATGGTGTGGGAGACGACGGGCGTCGGCATGGGGCCGGCCGTGAGGTAGGCGTGGATTCCGTGGCCGGCCATGACTTCGGCCACGGCGGCGGCGAAGTTCTCGCTGTGGAAGCGGTGATCATAGCCCACCACTACTCCGCGTTCGGCAGCTCCCGTCTCCTGGAGATAGCGGGCAAAGGCGTGGGCCGCGCGCCGCACGTTCTCGAAGGTGAAGTCCTCGGCAATGACTCCCCGCCAGCCGTCGGTGCCGAACTTGATGGGTTCACGCATTGTCCACCTCCTCTTCCGGTTGGGTGGGCCACGAGCCGGCCGTGGCCTCGTGGTGTTCGGGGTAACGAATGCCCCGCCGCAGGGCGTCCATGTCGGCGTCCACCATGAGGCGCACCAGCTCCTCGAAGGAGACTTGGGGCTCCCACCCCAGCTTCTCGCGGGCCTTGGAGGCGTCTCCCACCAACAGGTCCACCTCCGCCGGCCGGAAGAAGGCCGGGTCCACCACCACGTAGTCCTCGTAGTTGAGCCCCAAGTAGTCGAACGCCAGTTGGGCGAACTCCCGCACGCTGTGGGTCTCGCCGGTGGCGATCACGTAGTCGTCGGGCTCATCCTGTTGGAGCATGAGCCACATGGCCCGCACGTAGTCGCCGGCGTACCCCCAGTCGCGCCGGGCCTCCAGGTTGCCCAGGCGCAGCTCGTTGGCCAGGCCCATCTTGATCTTGGCCGCGCCGTAGGTGATCTTGTGGGTGACGAACTCCAGGCCGCGGCGGGGGCTCTCGTGGTTGAAGAGAATGCCGGAGACGGCGAACAGGTTGTAGGACTCGCGGTAGTTGACTGTAATCCAGTGGCCGTAGACCTTGGCCACGCCGTAGGGGCTGCGCGGGTAGAAGGGGGTCTTCTCGTTCTGGGGCACCTCGCGCACCTTGCCGAACATCTCCGAGGAGCTGGCCTGGTAGAAGCGGATCTCCGGGTCAACCATGCGGATGGCTTCCAACAGGCGGGTGACGCCCAAGGCGGTGAACTCGCCGGTCAGGACCGGCTGGCGCCATGAGGTGGGCACGAAGCTCTGGGCCGCCAAGTTGTAGACCTCGTTCGGGCGGTACTCCTTGAGGATGTCCACGAGGGACATCTGATCGAGCAGGTCGCCTTGGGCCAGCTCGATCTTGTCCTGGATGTGTCGGATGCGGTCGAAGTTGATGGTGCTGGTGCGCCGCACCATGCCCACGACGCGGTATCCCTGCTCCAGGAGAAACTCGGCCAGGTAGGAGCCGTCCTGGCCGGTAATGCCCGTAATGAGGGCGGTCTTTTGTCGCCGTGTGGTCATGATGATTTCCTCCACTCTATGGTCCCCCGAAAGGGGGCGGAATGTGCCGCACGGGGCACGGAATGTGTGTTCACGGTGCCTCGGCAGGCCGGTAGCCCGGCTGGCGGACCTGTGCTCGCCAATATTCCAACACGTCGTGCAGGCTCTGCTCGAAGGGAATGCGCGGTTCCCACCCGACGGCGGCCCGAATTTTGGAGATGTCCGCGTATGAGACGGGCACGTCGCTCGGGCGGAGGCGTGCTGGGTCCTGTTCCACTTGGACTTGCACTCGGCTAAAGCCGAGCAGGGTGTCGAGCACGTGTTGAATGCTGTACGCCTTTCCCCGCCCCACGTTGTAGACATCACCTGGTGTGCCCTGTTCGAGGAGGAGGTGATAGGCCCGCACCACGTCCCGCACGTCGCTGAAGTCACGTTGGGCCGCCAAGTTGCCGACGCGCAGGAGTGGGGGGCGCAGCTTGGCCTCAACTTCGGCGACTTGGCGGGCAAAGGCGGCGGCTACGAAGCGGGCGCTCTGGCGGGGGCCGATGTGGTTGAAGGGGCGCACGCGCACGGTGTGGACCTTGTAGCTCAGCCAGTAGTGAAGTCCTAGGAGCTCCTGGGCAACTTTGCTCACCCCGTAGGGGGTTTCCGGCCGAAAGGGGGTTTCTTCGCGAATGGGCAGCTCGTGGTCGGAGACCCTGCCGTAGGCCTCGTTGGAGCCGACGACCAGCACTCGAGCCGTTGGAGCGGCTCGGAGCACAGCCTGGAGCACGTTCAACTGCCCGCGCACGTTGGTCTCGAACGTGTCCCACGGGTCCTCCCACGAGCGCGGCACAAATGTTTGGGCGGCCAAGTGGTAAACGCGCTGGGGGCGTACATCGTCCAAGACAGCACACATGCGCTCCAAGTCGGTGACATCCGCGCGGATCAGCCTCACATGGGATTGCAAGTGAGCTACGTGGCCCGGTCCCTGCCGGATGACCCCCCAGACCTCGTAGCCCTGTTCCAAGAGGTGTTCGGCCAGAAAGCTGCCCGCAAACCCACCAATTCCGGTAATTAGCGCTCGCACTCGCGACTCCGCTTGCTCTTCCGGGCTGCACCGCACATGAGCGTGCCTGGGCCGTAAGCCCGGCGTATGTTCGCCACAACGAGCAAGCCCCCAACGGGGACCGACTGTAGCACGGCGTGACGTGATTATAACCGGTTTTGGAACAGCCGGCAAAGGTGTTGAAGGGGAAGGGCTCAGCTCCGACGCTCCCGCAGTTGGGGGAAGAGGATCACCTCGCGAATGCTGGCACGGTCGGTGTAGAGCATGGTCATGCGGTCGATGCCCCACCCAATGCCGCCGGTGGGCGGCATCCCGTACATGAGGGCGTTGATGAAGTCCTCGTCGATGGGATGGGCCTCCTCATCCCCGGCCGCGCGCTGGCGCTGTTGATCGCGGAACCGTTCCAGTTGTTCGACGGGATCGTTCAGCTCTGTGAAGGCGTTGCCCAACTCCAAGCCGCCGATGAAGAACTCAAAGCGTTCCACGATGTTCGGGTTGTCGGGCTTCTGCTTGGCCAGGGGGGAAATCTCGCGGGGATAGTCCACCACGAAGGTGGGCTCGATGAGCGTGGGCTCCACGTACTCGCTGAAGAGCTCGTCCACCAGCTTGCCCCACGTGGGCTTGGGGTCCACGCGCAGGGAGCGTTCCGCAACGGCGGCGCGCAGCGCCTCGAGGGTGTCGGCCCGCTCGATGTCGATGCCCGTTTGGCCGAGGATGGCCTCGCGCATGGTGATGCGGCGCCAGGGCGGGGTGAGGTCGATGGTGTGGCCCTGGAAGGTGATCGTGGTGGAACCCAGGACTTCCTCGGCCACCGTGGCCCAGCACGTTTCGGCCAGCTCCATCATGTCGGTGTAGTCGCCGTAGGCCTGGTACGCCTCAATCACAGTGAACTCGGGGTTGTGTTTCGTGCTGATGCCCTCGTTGCGGAAGTCCTTCCCGATCTCGTAGACGCGCTCGAACCCGCCCACCAGCAGGCGTTTGAGGTAGAGTTCGGTGGCAATGCGCAGGTAGAGGTCCCGCTTGGCCCAGTTGTGGTGGGTGATGAAGGGGCGGGCCTCGGCGCCGCCGTAGACGGGCTGGAGGATGGGCGTTTCGACCTCCACGTATCCGCGCGCGTCCAGGAAATCGCGGATGGCGCGCAGAATCTTGCTGCGGATCACGAAGACACGGCGCACCTCGGGGTTGCTCATCAGGTCCACGTACCGGTGTCGGTAGCGCTGCTCCACGTCGGTGAGGCCGTGCCACTTTTCGGGGGGAGGGTTGAGGGCTTTGGCGAGCAGCCGCCACTTGGCAACGCGCACTGTGGGCTCGCCCGTGCGCGTGCGGAACATCTCGCCCGAGACCTCAACGAAGTCGCCCAAGTCCAAATACTTGCGGGCCGCGCGATAGGGCTCCTCGCCCAACGTTGAGAGCTGGAAGAAGAGCTGGAGGCGCCCCGCGCCGTCCTCGATGTGAGCGAAGGTGATCTTGCCCATCTCCCGCCAGGCGACGAGCCGGCCGGCCACGGTCACGTGAACGGTCTCCCCTGTCCCCTCGGCCTGCTCGAAGGCGGCGATGGCCTCTTGGCTCGTGTGGGTGCGGGAGACACGTGGCGGATAGGGGTCTATGCCTTGGGCGCGCAGCTCGAGAACTTTTTGGAAGCGGGTGCGCTGGTACTCGTTGAAGTCGAAATCAGGCCATTCCATGTGTGCGTTCCCTCCGGGGTGATCCGCGAGTGTTCCGCGCGTATTATACCGGCTTCCACCGGGAGCGCCACCTGGGGCCCGCCAAATGCGCGGGGCGACGAGTGTTTCCCGTCGCCCCGCGTGAGTTGTAGGGGTGAAGGGGAAGTGGCCGGTTAATCGATGCCCAGAATGGTGAAGATGGTCTCGCCGCCGGGCGTGTGGACGCGCACCCGCTCGCCTACCCGGCGCCCGAGGAGCGCTTGTCCCAAGGGGGACTCGTTGGAGATCCGGCCCTTGGCCGGATCGGACTCGGCCGAGCCGACGATGGTGAAGGTTTCGACCGGCCCGCCTTCCTCTTGGACGCGCACGGTGGAGCCGAGCTGGACCACGCCCTTCAGGCGCTTGTCCTTGGCGATGATCTGGACGTGCTTGAGCATCTCCTCTAGCTCTTGGATGCGCCCTTCCACGAAGGCCTGCTCCCGCTTGGCCTCCTCGTATTCGGCGTTTTCGCGCAGGTCACCCTCCTCGCGGGCACGACGGATGCGCTCGGCCACTTGGGCGCGACGCACCGTGCGCAGGTATTCCAGCTCCTCTTCCAATTTCTTCTTGCCCTCGGGGGTGAGCAGTGTAGGTTTCCCGTGCATAGTCTCCGCTCCTGTTCTGTCGGGTTTTTGTTCGGCGACCACGAGAACCACAGCGTCGTCGGCCAGTGGGTGATTCCGGGAAACGAAAAGGGGGAGCGTTCTCCGCACCCCGTCCTCTGTGCTTTGAATTGCGTCTGATGTAGTGAAAGAAGAAACTGAGGGGAGTCCCCTCAGTTCTACGTGGTGCTCTACAATTATAGACAAAAGGGGGCTGGGGGACAAGCCGAATACGTTCGACCGGCGCTTGGCCGATGGGCTTGTGTGCGTGTTGTGGAGAGTGTCAGTTGCCACTCCTGTCGGCTGACAGTACCCCCAGAAGACGAACGGCCGTTCGCCCTATAGCATTGCGGATGATGTGGCGGCTTTTTGTACTTCCTCCCACACTCCTTTGATCACCCCTAACTTCCCCAACACCCCTGCGAACGCTTCCACATGGCGCCAGACATCCTCCGCCCCCCGCTTGCGTGCCATCTGGAACGCTTCCACCGTCCAACGGGCCACTTCCACGTCATTTGTGCGCGTTACTCGGGCCAGGGCTTGGGCCACGGCGGCCAGGGCTTCGGCGCGCTGCTCTGCATCGGCGATGGCCTCCGCGGCCTGAAGGGCTTGGTGCAGGGCCTCGCGGTCGCCTGCTTGGGCCAGGGCCGGAGCAATGATAGCCAAGCTGCGGGCATACATTCGCCATGTCTCGATGTTCCGGGCCACTTGAAGGGCCTGGCGGCCTTCTCCGACCTGGACGAGAGCGTGGACAACGGTGGTCAGCACGTCGTCGCACTTGAGGTCCTCCCAAGCCCGGAGGCTTCGCGAGGCCTTCAGGGCTTGCCCAAGGGCTTGGGCAAGGGCCATACGGGCTGCTTCGGCTTCTTCTGTCTGAGCCAGCGCTTGTGCCACAGTGGCTAGGGTCTCAACACGCACATGCCAGGTCTGGGCGGTTTGGGCCGCCTGGAGGGCTTGATGCAGCGCAGTCGGGTCGCCCACCCGGGTCAGCGCGTGGGCAACCACGGCCAGGGCCCTGGCCCGAGAGTCCTTTTTCCGAATGGCCAGAGCGGCTTGGAGGACCCGGTACAGGCCGTTTCGGTCGCCTACTTGGGCCAGAGCCGAGGCAACGGCGGCCAGGACGAGGCTGCTGACCCGCTCATCCTCGGCACCTTGCGCGATCTGCAGGGCTTGGCCTATTTTCCCTATGTGAGCCAGCACCTGGGCCACAATAGTCCGCTGGGCATGGTCGCTTTGGAACGCTTCCAGAGAAGCAGTGTAGGCTGCTTGCTCTTCTCCTACTTGGGCCAGGGCCAAGGCTACTGCGGCCAAGGCTCGGGCGCGAAACCACGTTTCCTGAAGAGCCCGAGCGGCCTGGAGGGCTTCGTGCAAGGCTTCGCGGTCGCCCGAGCGGGCCAGGGCTTGGGCCACAGCGGCCAGGGCTTCGACGCGATCCTCTTCATCGGCGATAGCCTCCGCGGCCTGAAGGGCCTGGCGCAGAGCCTCGCGGTCGCCTGCTTGGGCCAGGGCCTGGGAAATAGCGACCAGGGCCTGGACACGGGGCTCCGCTTCCCTGATGGCTCGGGCAGCCTGGAGGGCTTGACGGAAAGCTTCAGGGTCGTCTCCCTGGGCCAGGAGAGGGGAGATAGCGGCCAAGGCGTGGACGCGGCGCCACACATCTCCAATGTTTCGGGCGCTCAGGAGGGCTTCGCGCAGGGCGGCGCGGGCTGCTCCCTCTTCCCCCACTTGGGCTAGCGCACGCCCCATTGCGGCCAGGCCACGGGCGCACCCGTATGCCCACCCCAGGGCTTGAACGGCCTCAAGGCTTTGATGGAGGACACCGCGAGCCGTGTTCTCCTCCCCTACTTGGGCCAGGCCCAAGGCCACTGCGGCCAGGGCATGGCTGCGAGCAGACTCCCGCTCAATGGCTCGGGCTGTCTCCAGGGCTTGGCGGAGGCCGTCGTGGTCTCCCACTCGGGCCAGGGCTTGGGCCACGGCGGCCAGGGCTTCGGCGCGCTGCTCTGCATCGGCGATGGCCTCCGCGGCCTGAAGGGCTTGGTGCAGGGCTGTGCGGGCAGTCGCCTCGTCCCCCGTTTGAGCCAGGGCCAGGGCTGCCGCGGTCAGGGCGTGGACTCGATCAGGTTCCCGCCTCAGGGCATGGATCACCCGCAGAGCTCGGTGCTTCTGGCCCACTTGAACCAGAGCGTGAACTACGGCGGGCAGGAGGGGGCCACGAAACTCTTCATCCAGGAGAGCTTGGACTTCCTGGAGGGCCTGATGCAGGGCTTCGCGGGCCCGGCTTTCCTCTCCCATCTGGGCGAGGACCGGCGCGATGGCGGCTACGGCTTTGGCAAAGTCATATTTCCCGAGTCGCTGGCGGATGGCATGAGCGGCTTGGAAAGCCTGGCGGAGGGCGTCACGGTCCCCCGCGCGCGCGATGGCCGGCGCCAGCTCGGCGAAGAGATCCGCGTCACTGAAGCCTGTGCTGAACACCCTCGTGGCCGCGGGAAGGATACGAAGTGCCCGGCGAAGGAGGGTGTGGGCTTTCTCCTCGGCGCCCACTTGGGCGAAGGCTCGGGTCAGCGCGGCCAGGACGCGGACGCGACGAGGTTCCCATCTAATGGTCTCGGCAGCGCGGAGGGCCAGGTGGAGGGTCTCGTTGTCCCCCACGTGGGCCAGCGCGTGAGCGAGCGCGACCAAGCCCTCGGCCCGGGCTTCTTCATGCTGGATGTGCTGAAGAGCGCGGAGGACCTGCCGCAGGCTTGTCTTCTCGCCTGCCGATGCCAGCACTCCGGCTAGCGCTGCCAGGGCTTGAGCTCGGCGGGCCTCGCTCTCGATGGCTTGGGTGGCGACGAGGGCCCGGCGGAGGGCGATGGACGCCTCCTCCCGCCACCCCCGCTCCAGGAGCCGCCCGGCAATGCGCCGGTACGCCTCGGCCTGGCGAGCTTGTTGTTCGTCGGCGGAGATGCCGGGCTCGAAGATCCAGCCGCGGCCGGCGGTGCGCCACGTGGGGGTTCGCGGTTCAAGAGCAAGAATGCGCGCGGCATAGTGGAAGGCGCGGTCCGTCTCACCCAGGAGTGCCATGGTTTCCATTGCTTCGATGGGCGCGTGAGCCCCTTGGCCGCGCTGGAAAGCGTCCAGCAAGCTCCAGGCTACCACGTGGGGAAGGGCCGTGAGGTCGCCTTTCTCCAGCACACGAGCATCGGCCAAGGCCAGGGCGCGCGAGTGGTCGCCACCGTGAACCGCCGGACGCGACGGCGACTGACGCGGGCAATGACCTGATCTCTTCCGAGGTGAAACGGGCATCTCGTCCTTCATCATCTATTATTGTGCAACTTTCCTCCAGGAGCGCAAGCAAGCTAACGACCGCTTTCTGTTTCAATGCCGAGCACGCCGAAAGCGACAAGTGCAAGTCCATTGTACCCGTAATTGTCTGCTAGGGGGACCACGGGGTCCAGCCAGAACTTCGCACTTTTATTTTCGCGATCAACATGCACGTGACGCGGCTCCTGGCAATTTAAGAATACGTGTAAATCCGATATGGCGGTAGTCTCCCTCTTGGGTGTTGCTGAGTCAAGAGGTATACTGACGTCCCCCATGCTCAGGAGGGATAGATATGAGTATACCAGCTTTCGCCCATGTTGGTGATGTCTGTGCCCATGAATCCTGTTCTGACTACGGCAAGCTCCAAAGCGATCAGCCCAAGAAGAACTTCAAGAAGAACGGCAAGACTAAAAAGGGCCGGCAACGCTACCTGTGCAAGACCTGCGGGCAGAGCTTCACGGAAACCAAAGGCACTCTCTTCTACCGATCTACCGACGCCGGACGCCAGAGGAAGAGATCATCGAGACGTTGGCGTTGTTCGCCGAAGGCGTGCGGGTGAGCAGTCTGTCGCGGGTCAAGGGCCACAAGGAAGAGACCATCCGGGCGTGACTGCGGGACGCAGCGCACCATGCCGAGGCCGTCGAAGAGGTGTGCCGGCTGAGGACCAACTGGAACGCGGCCAGTTGGAGGCGCTGTGGTCCTAAGCCCTTGAGGTGCACCGAGCCAAGGCGGGCTAGGAGGACATCTGTTATTACAACTTGGTG
>Ga0256839_1004109_pt1 | contig 14455 bp, 9 predicted proteins | sample 354166metaG_FD_185968 | JGI IMG/M metagenome (GOLD analysis project Ga0256839, IMG submission 185968) | Hydrothermal vent microbial communities from Mid Atlantic Ridge, Atlantic Ocean - 354-166 | ecosystem: Environmental > Aquatic > Marine > Hydrothermal vents | place: Atlantic Ocean: Mid... | reverse complement strand
AGCTCCACCGTTTAATGTCAACCAATTAAGTTTGCAAATGGCAAAACATGCCTTAAATAATACTAACGAAGTTACTCGCTATTGCAAAGTGATTGCCATTAATCGTCAACTGGTTTATGGATTTCTCAAAACCTGCGGCATCGAAGTTTTTGATGGCAAAGGCAATTTTTTGTTGTTCAAGTTGTCGCCCAAGAAAAAAATATTGCTGAGTTTGTATCTGGGAAAATTAGGTATACAAATCAAAACCACTTTAGAGGATTTGCCTGATTATGTCCGCATCACCATTCCTGAAAATATAACACTGTTATTTGATGCTTTACAGACTGTTTTCAAACCTGAAATCATTGGCTTTGATATGGATGGTGTGTTGATTGATACCTCAAAATCTTATGACCAATGCATTATGGAGACCGTATATTATTTCACCAAAATACGTATAAATAACGATAAAATCGCCGAACTTCGCTCAAAAGGCGGATTTAACAATGATTGGGATTTAACGCAAGGACTGGTTAATCAACTTGGATTTACTGTTGAATTGGAAGAAATCATTGAAAAATTTCAAGAATATTACCAAACCAATAAACACAACGAAGTCAACTTATTGCAAAATGATAATTTATTCAACAATGATTACACCACCGCCATCATCACAGGGCGACCAAAAACCGAGGCAAGTGATGGCATCAAACAATTAGGCATTAAACCCAGTCATCTCATTTCTGCCGATGATGTCAGCCATCAAAAACCCTCGCCTGAGGGCATAAATTGGATCAAAAACGAAACAAAAAAATCCCGCATGTGGTTTTGTGGCGATACCGTCGATGATATGCAAGCAGGATTGGCTGGTGATTGCCTGTGCATTGGTATTGGCACAGATGCCGAAAACCTCTATGCCGCAGGTGCTGATATTGTCCTAGCAAACATCAATCAACTCGAAGAACTCTTATGATAACAATTAACCGTAAAACCAAAGAAACAAACATAGAATTGACGCTCAAAGTTAACAGCAAAAACCCGCAAGTCACTATTGATACAGGCTTGCCATTTTTTGACCACATGCTGGATCAACTGGCATCGCATGGTGCTTGGGATTTGAGCATAAAAATGACGGCTGATTTAAAAGTGGACGACCACCACGGCATCGAAGATGTGGCGATTTGTTTAGGCAAAGCATTGTACAAAGCGTGGAAAGAACAAAACAACCACCGTTATGGGCAACGTCTTTTGCCAATGGATGAAAGCCTCAGCATGGTGGCTGTGGATTTGTGTGGACGTGGTTATTGCGTCACCAATTTGCCTTTCACGATGGAGCAATTGGGCGGCATTAGCACCGAAATGTGGCAGCATTTTTTCTACACTTTTGCCATTAACGCACAAATCAATCTGCATATTGACAACCGCTATTTCAGCAACAATCACCACTTGATTGAAGGAGCTTTCAAAGGCGTGGCGTATGCGTTAAAAGAAGCCTTAATGCCAAACCAAACTAGCACAACCACCAAAGGTGTGTTGTGAAAGCTGGAATAATCAATTTAAACTCGGGCAACTTATTGAGTATTGTTTCTGCCGTAGAAAAATGCGGATGTGAAACAAGGGTTATCACCAAACCCGATGCAAACTTTGATGTCTTAGTTATGCCTGGACAAGGGCGATTTGGTTTTGTTTGCGAACAATTAAACAAAAACAATTGGCGTGAGTTTATCCTTGATTGGATTGCTCAAGGCAAAAGATTTATCGGCATTTGTGTCGGTATGCAAGTATTGTTTGATAAAAGTTTGGAAGATGAAGAGGCTCAAGGCCTAGCTGTTTTTAAAGGCTCAATTGAAAAGCTTAAACACCCAAAGACCCCAATGGTCGGTTGGGCACAGTTGCATTCGGCAGATACATTTTATCAAAACCAATTTGTTTATTTTGTTAATTCTTACGGATTGCCAGCAAGTAACCATTGTGTGGCATCGGTTAATTACGGTGAACAATTTTGTGCCATTGTACAAAAAGACAACGTCACGGGCTTTCAATTTCACCCTGAAAAATCGGGCTTGTATGGCTTGGAGGTCTTAAAAAAATGTTTGAATTAACCATTTGGGGGATGGACTTTAGTCCATCAATCTTGCAAAAAGGCGGACTAAAGTCCGCACCCCGAGGAGCTTACTCATGTCTTTAGTTCCTCGTATTATTCCTTGCTTAGATGTTGCCAACGGTCGGGTGGTTAAAGGCACAAACTTCAAACAATTACTCGATATGGGCGATCCAATCGAGTTGGCGTTAAAATACGAAACCCAAGGAGCGGATGAAATCGTATTTTTAGACATAAAAGCCAGCGTCGATAAGCAGGCCTCAGCTCTTGCCATGATAAAAAAAGTTGCCATGACTTTGTCGATTCCTTTTACTGTCGGTGGCGGCATCAAACAATTATCTGATGTCGATAAATTTTTTGATGCAGGAGCCGATAAAGTGACTTTGAATACCGCAGCGGTTGAAAATCCACAATTAATCAACCAAATTGCCAATAAATACGGTTCACAAAGCCTTATTATTGCCATTGATGTCAACCATGAAAGCAATGGCGATTTGGCAATTTACACCCACGGTGGTTCCAAACGGGTGAAAAAACCTTACGCAAACTGGATAAATGAAGTGGTAGAACGCGGAGCAGGTGAAATCTTAATGACTGCCATGCACAAAGACGGCACGGGTTCGGGCTTTGATTTGGAGTTGCTCAAACAAGCGGACTTTCCTCTGCCTATTATTGCCTCAGGCGGTGCAAACAAGCCCAAAGATTTTTTGGATGCGATTATTGCTGGAGCTGATGCCGTGTTAGCGGCGGGTATTTTTCACCGTGATGAATTTACGGTAGCCGATGTTAAAAATTATTTAATCAACAACAAAATAAAAATGAGAATATAACCATGTTAATCCCATCCATTGATTTACTCGACGGCAAAGCCGTACAATTACAACAAGGTCAAGCTGATAAAAAAATAATCGAAAAAGACGATGTTTTTGCCTTGTTAGAAGAATTTTCGCTTTATGGAGAAGTGGCAATTATTGATTTAAATGCCGCCATGGGCACGGGCAGCAATCAAGAATTGATTGAACAAATGTTACGGCAAAAACCGTGCCGAGTGGGCGGTGGCATCCGTGATTTAAAAACTGCCAAAGCTTATTTAGCCGCAGGAGCAACCAAGATTATTTTAGGTACTTCGGCAAGTAGCGATTTTGTTAAGAAATTGCCTAAAAATTCTCTTATCTTTGCTATTGATGCCAAGGGTGATTACCTTACGACCCATGGTTGGCAACAAACAGCGGATGCAAAGATTGTTGATATTATTCCAAAATTGGCACAAAACTGCGGTGAATTTCTCTACACCCAAGTCAAAAATGAAGGCATGATGGGCGGCATTGATACGGTCAGAATCGAACAAGTTATTAAAGCTTCACCTATTCCTGTGACGGTTGCTGGTGGCATTTCTAGCTATGAAGATTTGCAATGGATAAATAAAAAAGGGGCTAATTCGCAAATTGGTATGGCGATTTATTCAGGAGCGATGCAATTGGATAAAGCGTTTATGAGCTTGCTTGATTTTGACAAAATGGACTTAGTTCCGACCATTGCTCAAGATGCCAAAACAGGCAAAGTTTTGATGATGGCGTATTCAAGCAAAGAATCATTGCAAATGGCATTATCGCAAAAAACAGGCACGTATTTTTCACGTTCGTGCCAAGAACTGTGGACCAAAGGTTTAACCAGTGGTAATACCCAGAAACTTATTCATGTTGATGTCGATTGTGATGGTGATACGCTTTTGTTCCAAGTCGAACAAGATGGCAATGCCTGTCATTTTGAGCGTTACAGTTGTTTTGCTAGCCAGACTAAAAACTATTCATTGAACTATTTGGATGAAATCTTTGAAACGCGTCTTGCCGAGGTCAATGATAAGCCTTCGTTCACTCAGCAATTATTTGCTAGTCAAGATTTGCAAATCGAAAAACTGGAAGAAGAATGCCAAGAATTAATCGAAGCAACCGAGCACAAGCACGTGCGTTGGGAAGCGGCTGATTTATTGTTTTTTACCCTCGTCATGGCAAAAGCCAAGGGCGTGAGAATCAACGAAATTGTCAATGATTTAAGGAGCAGAAACAATGAACGATAAAATCATTCAGGCCAAAGACTTCAAACGAGCGGAATTAAAAGACAACCAACACATTAAAAAGACGGTTGGCGAAATATTAAACGACATTCGCACAAATGGTGACAAAGCAGTCGATAGCTGGAGCCAGAAGATTGATGGACAAAAAGGCAAACTCATAACCCTCAAAGATTTTGCCAATTACGATTTAAAACCCGAACTTGCCCAAGCCATCCAAAGTGCCCATAAACGCATCAAGGCTTTTTGTGAGTTTCAAGCAAAAGATCTCAAAAACGACATATTTAACGATGATTTCGGCGAATTTGGCTACAAATACCAAGCAATTGAACGAATTGGGGCGTATATTCCAGGCGGGCGATTTCCGCTGATTTCTACCGCCTTAATGACCATCACACCAGCTAAAGTTGCGGCTTGTGTTGATATTATTGCTTGTTCGCCATCAAACCATCCCGCTTTATTGGCTGCGGCTTCATTGGCCGGAGCAACTCAATTTTTACACTTGGGTGGTGCTCAAGCCATAGGAGCTTTAAGTTATGGCTTTGGTAAAATTAATGCGGTCAATATGATTGTCGGTCCAGGCAATGCTTATGTCAATGAAGCCAAAGCCCAAGTGCAACACCGCACCAAAATAGATACTTTGGCGGGTCCAAGTGAGCTATTAATTTACACCAAAAACCTGCAAAACCCCGAATGGATAATGTTCGATGCCTTAGCACAAGCCGAACACGATCCCAATGCTATTTCATTGGTTGTCAGCACATCGCTACAGCTGTTAGAAAATCTTTACACCCGTACAAACGCCCATGCGGCGGGACAAAGCTTGATTGAAAACCACCAAATCCTGTTTATTCAATGCGAAAACCACGCCCAAGCGATAGACTTAATCAATCATTATGCACCCGAACATTTATTGGTAACTGACAGCAATTGCGACATGGATGTGTTCACTAATTACGGCTCTTTATTTATCGGCGAAAACTCAGCGGTTGCTTTTGGCGATTATTGCACAGGCCCCAATCACACCTTACCAACCAACGCAGCAGGCAAAAATTCAGGCGGTTTAAGTGTTCATCAGTTTTTAAAAGTGTTATCGACCCAGAAGGTCAGCAACAAAGGACGAATTGAACTTGCCAACACTTCAAGTATTTTGGCCCAAGCAGAAGGACTGGTGTTTCATCAGAAAAGTGCAGACTTAAGAAAGTAGAAGAATAGTCGGTTTTCGTCGTAATCAACTAAAAACTATTTTGTCACGTAATTTCAGCTTGAGTAAGGATAATTCGAGTTTGATTATTTTCTCTTTAAGTGTTTCCTTTTTTTGAATATACCTCACTCCTTAAAATTGCTTGAGGTATAAAATTAACATTTTTGTCTAAATTTTTGATTTATTGGTGAATAATGCTTAGGTTTTTATGATTTATTAATGTTATGTTTGGTAAAATTCATGTCTTACATTGAATTTAGATAAATCAAGGCATGATTAAGCATTTACAAGAACTACTAGAAAAAGCAGTAAGCTGCTTGCAGCGCGATGGCGTTTTCCCGAAAGACATTAAACCAGTGATTAACTTTGAGCGTACACGCAGTAAAGAACACGGGGATTTTGCCACCAATCTTGCTTTGACTTTAGCCAAACCGATTGGCAAAAACCCACGAGAAATTGCACAATTAATCGTGGACAAGTTAATTGAATCGATGCATGTTGAGAAAGTTGAAATTGCAGGGCCTGGTTTTTTAAACTTCTTTCTAACCAACAACTGTCGTCGTCAAGTGATTAAACAAGTGCTAAAGCTCGGCAATAAGTACGGAAATAATGATTTTGGTAGTCACAAAAAAATTACTGTTGAATTTGTGTCAGCTAATCCGACAGGGCCGTTGCATGTTGGGCATGGGCGGGGAGCAGCTTATGGAGCGTCCCTGTCTAATATTTTAGAAAAAAGTGGTTACGAAGTTCAACGCGAGTACTACGTCAATGATAATGGACGCCAAATGGACATCTTGGCAACTTCTGTTTGGTTGCGCTATATCGAACTGTGCGGAGTGCCTGTGGCATTTCCTGACAACGGTTATCAAGCCAATTACATTGTCGAAATTGCCCGATTTGTGCGTAAAAAATACGGCGATAAGTTTTTATTTACTCAAAGCGAGGTTTATGAAAACGTTCCTGAGGATGAAAAGCACGGAGGCGATAAGGAAAAGCACATTGATGGTTTAGTTCATAATGCCAAGCATTTGTTGGGCAAAGACAACTACCAAAAAGTTTTTAACATTGCATTAAACACTATTCTCTCTGGCATCAAAGCCGATTTAGAAAGTTTTAATGTTAATTATGATTCGTGGTTTTCTGAAAAACAATTGCATGAGAGTGACACCATTGATCGAGCTATTGCTAAGTTAAAAGAGAAAAATTATTTGTATGAAAAAGACGGAGCAATTTGGTTTATGTCCACCCATTTTGGTGATGATTTAGATCGGGTTGTTGTTCGTGAAAATGGGCAAAAGACTTATTTTGCTTCAGATATTGCTTATTTGTTAAATAAATTTGAACGTGGTTTCGAAGGGGCTTTATACGTATTTGGTGCCGATCATCATGGCTATATTGCTCGCCTTAAAGCGGCAGCTAAAGGCATGGATATTAATCCAGAAGACATAGAAATTGTATTAACTCAGTTCGCCAACCTAGTTAAAGGTGGAAAGAAAGTGCAGATGAGCTCACGTTCAGGAAAGTTTGTTACGCTAAAGCAACTCATTGATGATGTCGGTGTTGATGCAGCTCGTTTCTTTTATGTCATGCGATCCCACGACCAACACATGGATTTTGATTTGGATTTAGCAAAATCACAAACAAATGAAAACCCAGTTTTTTATATTCAATACGCCCACGCGCGAATTTGCAGTGTGTATAAAAAACTCGAAGAACAGGCTTTGCAACACAATCAAGAAATTGGCAATGCCAGTTTAAATTTGCTCACCCATGAAAAGGAAGAAGACTTGATGCGTTCAATTTCGTCTTATCCTGAAATACTAATAACGGCAGCACGCACTCGTTCACCGCACACCTTGGCAAATTATTTAAGAGAAGTTGCTCAAAACTACCACAGTTTTTATGATCAATGTCACATCGTAAACATTACAGATGAAAATTTGCGCAATGCACGAATGAACTTATCCTTAGCAACCAAGTCTATTATCGCTGATGGTTTAAGTTTGTTGGGTGCATCAGCTCCTGAATCTATGTTTGCCGAAGACAGGGATACTAAATAAATACATGGTAACTAAAAAGAAAACGAGTAAGAAAAAAACCAGACGCAAAGTGGCTGGTCGAGCAGCACCTAAAAAAAGGTTGCCGGGTTGGATTTTATTATTGCTTGGCATGTTGTTTGGCTTGGTTGTTGCTGTAATTGGCTATGTTAATGGTTGGGTGCCAAAACCAGAAAACCCTAATAATAAGCCAATCGCACAAGAAAGAGAAACCAAAAAAGAAAACACCATTGAGGATAACAGTGCAGATTTGGCCATTGAGCCAAAGGATAATTTTAACTTTTATACCACGTTGCAAAACATGGAAGTTGAGATTGATGAAGACGACTTAGCGCAAACAGATTCGAGAAAACCAAGCACTTATTATATACAATTAGGTGCTTTTAAAAGGTTAGAAGACGCCGAAACATTAAAAGCAAAAGTTGCATTTAGTGGCGTCTCTGCATTTATTGAAAGCATTGAAATTCAACAAACACATTGGCATAGAGTCCGGGTTGGCCCATTTAATAGCAGCAGAAAGGTAGATGTGACCAAAAGAAATTTACAAAAAAGTGGTTTTAATGCTATGATTATCAAACAAAAACAGTAAATCAGAAATAATAAGAGAAATAAAAATGAAGAAAATATTGTTTTTATTACTAATTTGCGGTTATAACGCTTCCGCAAAATTACCTGTGCTTAGCGCTTTTGTGAAATTACCGCACCTCGATATCCAAAAAGAAATTGACAAAGACCTTACCAATGCCGATAAATCCCGCCCACTAAGGTATGCCGTAGCAGCTCCTGTTGAAAACGTCTTTATAAAAAACAATCAAACGCAAGGGGGTCAATGGAATAAACTGAGTGATGGCTCGTGGTTATGGCGACTTAAGGTGACAACCAAGCAGGCTTTATCCTTGGATATTAGCTTAGATAATTTCTTTCTTCCACCAACAGCAGAATTGCGGATTTATGATTGGACAGAAAACTTAGCAAAGGGTCCCTATACCGATAAAAATAACAACCGTTATAGACAATTGTGGCCAGGGCCAGTTATAGGACACGAGGTTACCATCGAACTTACGGTCTCTGACCATTATAAAAAGTACGTAGCCTTTGAACTCAATAAGGTATTTAGAGGATTTAGACCTATTTGGCAAGAGGTTGATATTATCTCAAAAAGAGGGCAACTGCCTTTTTTGGGTATTGATAACCCAGTGTTAAATAACAGCGGTGCTTGTAATGTTGATGTGGCATGCGAAGATGCCGATGATTGGCAAGACCAAGTTAATTCTGTTGCCCGCTACACCTATCAAAAGGAAGGTTCACTTTTTACCTGCACAGGGCAATTAATAAACAACACCAAAAATGATGGAAAAGCTTTGTTTTTAAGCGCGTACCATTGCGGGCTTAGTGAAGATTTATCAACCAACTACTGGCAAAGTATAGCCCCAACGATTAATATTTGGTGGAATTACCAATCAAACCAATGCAGAACTCCAGATTCACCCAGTAGTTCCACGCCCATTCCCATCGCTAATTTTAATGACACTCAATCTGGAGCCCGTGTGTTGGCGATGTATCAACCCTCGGACATGGTTCTTTTAGAGTTGAATCAATCTCCAGATAATTCTTATGGTGTTTTTTATACTGGATGGGACAGATCAAATAAAGCCAGTAATTCCGCTGTTACTATTCATCACCCCAACTTTAATGCAAAACGAATAAGTTTTGAAAATGACCCACTTTCCTTAACCAGTTATGCAAGCAGTTCTTCAGGAGATCAAACGCATTTGCGGGTAAACGATTGGGACAAAGGCACAACCGAAGGCGGTTCTTCAGGGGCAGGATTGTGGAATGAAGAAAAACTATTAATTGGTCAATTACACGGTGGCTATGCTGCTTGTGGAAATAATGATCCTGATTGGTTTGGCCGCCTTTACACTTCATGGAGTGGAGGTGGGACAGCCAATACGCGGCTTAAAGATTGGCTTGATCCAAATCAAACCAATGCCGTCACACTGCAAGGGTTCACTAACAATCAATGCCAATCATTTTCTGTTTCACTCAACCACCAAGCCAATCAAGAAATTATTGGTGAAAATCAAAACTTTTCGGCATCGGTTAGTGGAGGACTAGCTCCCTATGTCTATGAGTGGGATATAGATGGAGATGGTGTTATTGATAGCAATGAAGATGAAGTCACCGTGCAATACGCAAGCAAATACATCGATAATGCCTATCTCAGAGTTACTGATAGCAATGGCTGTGTCGTCGAATCCACCAAAGCAGTTATTATTGAAGCTCCTATGATTGCTGTTTCATCGGTTGGAACAGCACAACAACTGTGTGGAAATAATGATGAATACATTGACCCAGGTGAGCGTTGGAGAGTCTCTGTCGGTATTCAAAATCAAGGGTCAGTTATAGCACGAAATAGCTACGCCGTGTTAAATAAATCCAGTGCTTCCTCTTTCCAATTGATGGGTCAAGATAATTTTGGTAACAGTATTGGCTTATGCAATCGTCAATTCATGGATATTTCAAGCACTGGTACAGAACTGGTGATTGAAGACGCAAACGAAAATGATGCTTTTAGTGCACAAGATGAGGGTTCAGCCAAAATTACTCTGACTCATTCATTTGATTTTTATGGTGAAGATATCAGCCAGCTTAGTTTTAGTACTAATGGTTATATATCAATTGACTCTAATGACAGTGGTGCTGATTTCGACAACAATTGCCCGCTTCCAAGTCGCCCAAATCAAACGTCAAATGGTTCCTCGACTCAAGCCAGAATCTTACCTTTTCACGATGATTTAATTACACAACATATTTATTATCAGTATTTTGAATCGTGCCCTCGCCAAGCAGACTTTAACAGCAATCTATCTTGTTATGTGTTTATGTATAAAGATGTTGATTTATACAATCAAAACAATTCAACTGTAGAGCATTTTGATTTCGAAGCCATTTTGTACCCACAAATTAGCCAATGGGTTTTCCAATACAGTGGCAGTGACATCAATGCCATTTCGGCAAGTGTCGGCATTCAAAATAACAACGCAACAGACGGTGTTGGGTTTTCATGCAATAACGAATCAAAGATAAACACCAACAGTGCTGTTTGTGTTATTCACAAAGACAACCAAGCACAAATTAATGCTGTTTCTGATTACGTCTATTTGGAAACACCCGCACTTTCATTGGGAACCATGCAAGCATCACAGCAAAAATCAAGTTTTTTGGATTACAGCATTAGTATGCAAGCATCTTGTGGAGACCCTGTTAATATTCAGATGGAAGCCGCTGTTTATGAGTCAGGTTTTAATCAAGAAAACAGCACCATTGTTTCAACAATTCTTGGCAATAATGGCGTCTGTAATGTCTCAACGAGCTGCCAAGTCTCAGATCAGAACACCATCGTTCCAATCAATGGTCTTTGGGACAATTCAAAACGCTCAGGAAATGGCTTAGATATGTATTTTTTACCCGTTAATGAAGAACCTGATGGGTTGGTTTATATACAATACACAGCCAAAAAAGACCACACACCTGTTTGGTATATTACAGGTGAAAATCAACGCGCACAAAACAATCAATTTTCCAATGAATTATTGCACATTAGTTATAATGGAGAATTTTTAAGCTCTGCTCGTACCGATACAGTGGTTGGTCATTCTACTTTAACCTTAATTGATGAAATCCATGCCATACAAACTCGCCAAATCAATAATAAATTCAGTGCAGAATTGCTTGAACCACTGAATTTTGGTGGGCAACCATTGGAGCAAAGAACGGGGCTTTGGTACAACCCTCAACAAACAGGTTGGGGTTTGTCAATCGGCACCAAAGGCAATAGTGAAGTTGTTTTAAGTTATCTTTATGATAATTCTGGGCAGCCTTATTGGCTGCTTGGTTCTGGTGAAAATGGCACTTCTGACTTTATCGACATGTCGTATTACACGACATTTTGTCCTGATTGCCCGAGAACATCAGTGACACTAGAGGCTGTTGGAGCGATTAAATTAGAGTTCGATTCATCCAATGTCACTGGTAAAATCAAGCAATTTGATGTTGATTTTACCAATGATAAACAAACAAGTCAGTGGCAAAGAACCAACTTACCTATCCAACTCATTACACCTGCACTGGATTAATTTAATTTAATCGAGTTTAAAAACTCTTGGCTTCTTTTTTTATCAAATACACTTTTTAGTTGTGAATACATCACTTGATAAACAACCGTTCCATGGCTGAAAATTCTAAAATTCACCATCACTTTTTGATCGCCGCTGCCACGTTCCATTAAATACTCTTGTGCTTGACCCGTACCAAAATCAATGGCTTTTTTCTTATGAATAAGTCCGTTATTGCTCTTAACTAAATTTTTTGCAAACTGAATATGGGTTGGGTTGGCAATATCTTCAGTAATTTGCTGCTTGTAATCGGTTGCGATAAACCGAAAAGTTCCTTCATTGCTTTTGGCAACCATGGCGGTGCTTAGTCTGCCATTTGCCGTTTTTTGTTTTTCTGTTGGTGTGCCAATGATTTTCATTGTAATGGGCAAATATTTCGATTTGAAGGTTGACCATTTCCAAGATTTAGCAGGGTTCTTGATTTGAGCCTTAGGCTTTCCAACAGCGACCGATGCACCACTTGTGCTAGATGAGGCAGAACTGCTGCCTACTGTTAACTGTTGGAAAGTTTTTGCTGTTTCGGCACACAATTCATCAAAAGGCCATGATTTAAGTTGTGCCACATCATCATTATTGCGAAGAGTCCACACTTCAAGTGCCGAGATTTTATACGTTTGCCCTACTTTTTTGCCTCGTTCATAGTGCCCTCCACCCATTTGCAAAGCAATACGCGTTTTATTTTTTCTCAAAGCATCCACAATATTAATCATGTTTGTTTGATAAGATTGTACAAAAATTTGCGGGCAGTAGCTTTGAGCAAAAGAAACTTTATTATCGAATGTTTGTTTCAGAATTTTTGCCAAGGCATCTTTACCATTTTGGTTCAATTGAATACTTGAGCCTTGGATAAAAAAGAAAGGGGTTGCCATGCCTCTAAACATGGCTTCAACTTGTTTTTTATCCCCTGTTCTTAAAATATTATAAATGTAGGCAAAGGCTTCTTTATCCGATTTAAATTGTGGAATATTAAGTTTTGGCAGTCCTGATGTCGCCGCTTGTGCTTGTTTTTCTGCTTGCATGCTTGCTTGGGTTGGCATGGCGTTTATTTCATCGCTGGTGTATTTGTGGGTGGCAATAATTTCTTCTTTCTCTTTACTCGCCATAAAGTTTGGTTTCCAAGGCTGTTTTACTCCATCGCGGTAAAAACGCACTGAAAAGTCGACCCTTTTATCTTGCACCTCTGTATAACTTACAATAACAGAAAATTGAGTTTGGACATGAATAGTAAATGAATTTGCCGTATGCCATTGGACTTTTCGAATCGCAGGGTCTTTGGACAAGTAGGGTCCTTTTAGTTCACTGACCATTTGATTCCAATAAGGTCGAACCAAAGAAGGAATGTCTTTTTTTATGATGCCAAGAATTTCATCATCCGATGGCAATGGAATGCCTTCGTATTCATTCCATGCAGTTTTTAATTTATCAAAATCATAATTTTCACCAACAATTCGATAACGAGCCTCAGCCCCGACTTTTATGGTGGCATTTGGGAACTCTTTGATGCCTGCATTGATTCGATAAGTCACACCACGAGTCCACCAGTGTTGCAGCCCATAGGTCGAAAAAGTTCCTCCACTTTTGCTCAATTCAATGTCTTGCATATTGGGTCGTTTAATTTGATTAATGACCTCTTCATCAGTGGGTTTTGCCGCTAATAAATTGAATGAAAGTAAAATTAGTGTAATTTGTATAAAAAGTTTAAACTTCATTGGTTTCCCCAAATTTAATAATAGGGACTATTTAAGCATTAAATTAAAGTTAAATCCTGATGAAATTATGATTTTTTTATGAGTCTGTGAAATTAGCCTGCTTTTTTTATCTTTTTTAACCACATTTCAAAGCTAATGCACTTCCAAAGTAATACATAATGCAACTCAGGAAATTGATGGCTTGGATTGTCGAGCAGGGATAAAATTATGTTTTTATCGATAAATTCATGCCAGCAACTTTCTTTATGAAGCAATAGAAACTTAACAGTTGATAACTCTTTTTGTAGCACTCCTTTAATAAACAATGGTTTTAATGAAGTCACTTTTTTTCTTTTAATAATATGACTGGGTAAAAGGTTTTGAGCACTTTTGTGAACGAGTTGTTTAGAATCTTGAGAATTACCGATTAACCATGCAGGAATGGACATGATAAATTCAACAACACGCCTGTCTCGATACGGGTGTCGAATAGTGATTCCATATTTATTTGTGTATTCGTTATCTAACCAAACACTTTGTGCCGTATCAATACCGTATACCAGGTTGACCTGTTGCGGGTGAGGATGAGAAAAGACTTTTAACTTTCTTTGATTGAATGTTTTATGCACTTGTTTGGATAACCAAAAAGGATTAGATTTAACTTTTCTTGACCATTTTGAGGGAGAAACATGCCTTAACGCAGCATACACACCTTTTGATTTAAGAAGTAAAGCCAATGATTTTAGCCCTTTTAAGGGATGTTGTTTTATTAAATCAACCAACCAATAGAGATGAGCTACGTACAAATGGTCTGCGTAAACACCCGTGAGTAAAATCTGAATATTGTTTTCTGCAACCTGGTGATAAACCTCATTTTTTAATAACCTATAAGGGTTGCTCACAGGAGCATTTAAGCTGGTTTGCCACTGCCCTTTAAGTGGCCAAAAACTTTCTCCAGCAAAGCTATGCCCATTAATGCCGAGTTCACTCATTGATGCAATCCATGTGCTTTCATCCGCTTCTTTAAACTCTGGGAAAACATAGGAAAAGGCATTAACCTGTTTATTTAGGCTTAAACAGTTTGCCGCCACAAATGTTGAATCCATACCACCACTCATCATAATGGACACTTTGTCTTGATTCCGAGTTTGCCAATTGATGGCTTGTTTGAGTAAGT
>Ga0256839_1004108_pt1 | contig 14462 bp, 8 predicted proteins | sample 354166metaG_FD_185968 | JGI IMG/M metagenome (GOLD analysis project Ga0256839, IMG submission 185968) | Hydrothermal vent microbial communities from Mid Atlantic Ridge, Atlantic Ocean - 354-166 | ecosystem: Environmental > Aquatic > Marine > Hydrothermal vents | place: Atlantic Ocean: Mid... | reverse complement strand
AGGAACCCCATGTGGCCCATGTTCACCTGAAAGGTGGAGAGCCCACAAGTCTCCAGCGTGGCGACCAGGAGGGCGATGATCTCCGCGTCCGCCTCGGCCGTGTTGGCGCCGATGAGCTCGGCGCCGGCCTGCCAGAACTCCCGCTGTCGGCCGGCGCGGGGCTCCACGTAGCGGAAGACGGGCGCCGCGTAGGAGAAGCGCAGGGGCATGGGCTGGTCGTACAGCTTCGTGGCCACCATGCGGGCAATGGGCACAGTCATGTCGGGCCGCAGGGCGACTAAGTGGCCCTGCGGGTCCACGAAGCGGTAGACTTCGCGGCTGAACGCCTCGTCGAAGCCGCGCATCAGGTTGTCGAAGTACTCGAAGGTGGGCGGGATGACGGGCGCGTAGCCCCACCGCTCGAAGTGGGCGCCCAGCCTCCGGTTGAGGCGCACCAGATGGCGCGCCGGCGCGCCGAAGATGTCCTTCACACCCGGCGGCAGGAGCCGCTCGATCCTCTTCACGACTCGTGGCCTCCTCGCTGTGCAAACCACTCTTGAGCCCGCCGAACAAACTCCCGTTCGCCCTCGAAAGTCAGCATCTGCCGGGCCACGTGCAGGTTCTCGGCCCACACCACGCGGAAGAGGGCCTCCTCGCTGGCGGGGTTCACGTTGGGCGCCGTGCGGGCGGGCGAGCGCAGGCGCATGAGAAAATAGTGCTCGTCGCGCACCACGTGGTCCCCTCGGAAGTCGAACTCCGCGCGCCCCGTGCCCAAGTCGGCCAGCACGGCCAGATCGCAGTAGCCGGACTCCTCGCAGACTTCGCGCAGGGCGGCCTCCAGGTCCGATTCCCCCGGCTCCACGTGCCCCTTGGGCAGGCGCACCTCGTGGACAGGCCGCCCGCCGCGCACCACATCGCGCTCCAACAGGAGCACTCGCCCCCGCCCGTCCACCACCACGCCGCCGGCCGCCCGGTAGCGAACAGTGCGCCCGCCGCTCACGTGGCCCCTCCGCCCACGAGCACGGCGCGCGCTTCCCTGGCTGCGGCCTCCCACGTGAACCGGCTCGCCTGTGCCGGGCCGGCGCGGCGCAGCTCCTCCCGCAGGCTTTCGTCCTCCAGGCCGCGGGCCAACGCCTCGGCAATGGCCGCGGGGTCCTGCGGGTCGTCAACGTAGAGCACGGCCTCGCCCCCCACCTCCGGCAGGCTCGCCGTGCGCGCGCACACCACGGGCGTGCCACAGGCCAGGGCCTCGAGCACGGGCAGCCCGAACCCCTCGTAGTGGCTCACGAAGGCGAAGAGCTCGGCCAAGTTGTAGAGGGCCGGCAACAGGGCGTCGTCCACGTAGCCCAGGAAGAGCACGTGGCCGCCCAGGCCGAGCTCGTCGACCAGGGCGTAGAGTTCGCGTTCCTTGCCCAGCCACCCCCGGCCGCCGGCGATGACCAACTCGTGGCGCGTGAACCCGCGCCGGCGCAGCTCGGCGTAGGCGCGGATGAGGCCGTCGAAGTTCTTGCGCGGCTCCAACGTGCCCACGCTGAGGACAAAGGGGTTGTGGAGCCCGAAGGCCGCCCGCACCTGGTCGAGCCGGGCTCGGTCATCCTCGCGCCCGCGGTCGTAGGGGCGGAAGCGGGGCTCCACGCCCGGGTAGACCACCCGCACCTTGCCGGCCGGCACGCCGAGAAGGCGCCCGAGCTCCCGCCGGGTGAAGTCGCTGTCGGCGAAGATGTGGTCGGCCCGGCGCACACTGCGGGTCACGGCCCGTGTGAGGTAGCGCCGCAGGGAGGGCTCGTGGAAGGCGGGCGTGGCCAGGAAGGAGAGGTCGTGGACGGTGACCACACCCCGCGCCCGCCGGAGCGGGGGCAGGACGAAGTCGGGCGAGAAGAAGACATCCACCGGCCCCAGAAAGCGCTCCGCCGACACGGGCAGGCCCAGGCGGTGCCAGAGGAAGGCCATCTGGCGTTGGCTCAGGGGCCACGCCCGCCGGCGCGCTCCGGGGGGCCATGGCCTCCCGCCGTCCGGCCCAACGTCGCGCGCGTGGACGAGGGTGTAGACCTCCTCGCCCTTCACGGCCAGGAGGCCGGCCACCAGGCCGCGCGTGTAGCGGCCCACCCCGCCGCCTTGAGTTAGGCCGGCCGTGTACTCAACGGCCACGTGCCAGCTCACGCCCTTGCCTCCGCCGGTCGTCCCGATGACAGCAGGCCGGTCATTTCCCGCCCTCCTCCGCGCGGCTGCTGTGCCCTGGATCTGCCGGCGGCTCGGGAAGCACCACGCGAATGTGCAGCTCGGCCAACTGCTCGGGGTCCACCTCGCCGGGCGCGCCGGTCATCACGTCCACGCCGCTGGCCGTCTTGGGAAAGGCGATCACCTCGCGGATGTTGGGCTCGTCGGCGAAGAGCATCACCACCCGGTCGAGCCCCCAGGCGATGCCGCCGTGGGGCGGGGCGCCGTACTCGAAGGCCTCGAGCATGTGGCCGAAGCGCTCCTGGGCCCGCTCGGGGCTGATGTCGAGCAGCTCGAAGACGCGCTGTTGCACGTCGCGCCGGTGGATACGGACGGAGCCCCCGGCCAGCTCCCACCCGTTGCCCACGAGGTCATAGGCCTTGGCCCGCACGCGCCCCGGATCACTCTCCAGGAGCTGCACGTCCTCATCTTTGGGAGCCGTGAAGGGGTGGTGGACGGCGTCCCAGCGCCCTTCCTCCTCGTCCCACTCGAAGAGGGGGAAGTCCACGATCCAGGCAAAGGCCAGCACATCGGGGTCGCGCAGGCCCAGGCGCTCGCCCACCTCGAGGCGTAGCCGGCCGAGCACGTCGGCGACCAGCTCCGGGGCGCCGGCCACCATGAGCACCAGGTCGCCCGGCTCCGCGCCGGTGGCCTCCAGCAACGCCGTGCGGGCGCCGTCGCCCAGGAAGCGGGCCACGCTGCCCTGGAGCTTTCCGCCCTCCTGGACCTTGACCCAGGCCAATCCCCGGGCACCCCACTGGCGGGCCAGGGCCTCGAGCTCGTCGATCTGCTTGCGGCTGTAGGTGGCCAGGCCGGGCGCCCGCACGGCCTTGACCGCTCCCCCCTCGGCCAACACGGCGCGAAAGACGCGGAATTCAGTCTCGGCCCAAACATGGCCCACGTCCACCAGCTCCAGCCCGAAGCGCAGGTCGGGCTTGTCGCTGCCGTAGCGCTCCAGGGCCTCGGCGTAGCCCAGGCGGGGAAAGGGAACCTGAAGGATTCGCTTCTGGGGCACCACAGCTTCCGCCAGCGCGATCATGAGGGCCTCGTTGAGGGCGATCACGTCCTCCTCGTCCACGAAGGCCATCTCCAGGTCGAGCTGGGTGAACTCCGGCTGGCGGTCACCCCGCAAGTCCTCGTCCCGGAAACAGCGGGCGATCTGGAAATACCGGTCCACGCCCGCCACCATGAGGAGCTGTTTGAGCTGCTGGGGCGACTGGGGCAGGGCGTAGAATTTGCCGGGCTGGAGCCGGCTGGGCACGAGGAAGTCACGCGCGCCCTCGGGCGTGCTCTTGATGAGGATGGGCGTCTCGACCTCCCAGAAGCCCCGTTCGTCCAGCCAGTCGCGGATGAACTTGATGGTACGGTGGCGCAGGTGGAGATTGCGCTGCATCCTGGGGCGCCGCAGGTCCAAGTACCGGTACTTGAGGCGCAGTTCCTCGTTGGCCTTCACCTCGTCGCGGATGACGAAGGGGGGCGTGCGGGAGCGGTTGAGCACCTCCACGGTCTCGGCGATGACCTCGACCTCGCCGGTGGCCAGCTTCGGGTTCACCATGTCGGCAGGGCGCATCTGCACGGTGCCGGTGACGGCGATCACATCCTCCGAGCGCAGGGTTTCGGCCACCCGGAAGGCGTCGGCGGCCGTGTCCGGGTGGAAGACCACTTGCACGATGCCCGCGCGGTCACGCACGTCCACGAAGATGACGCCGCCGTGATCGCGGGAACGGTGGACCCATCCGGCCAAGGTCACGCGCTGGCCGGCGTGGGTTGGGCGCAGCTCTCCGGCCATGTGTGTTCGGCGCACGAGATTCCCTCCGTTCGAGCGTGGATTGCCGCCGTCACAGCGAGACTCACCATCACAAAAGGGGGCACCGCGTGGGTGCCCCCGTCCTCGCCGCCGGGGCCTGTTGGTAGGGCAAGGCACGGTGGGCCCAATTATAACCGAAGTTCGCGGGGGTTCAACTCGCGCGCCGGTCGCGGAGGAGCTCGCGCCTTTCATCCCCCACGGGGCACATGCTATAATGAGAAGTTGTCACGCGGGGCTGATGGGCTCCCCCGAGCACAGGCAGCCCGCGTGCCGGGTGCCCGGAGAGGACCGCGCGGAAGAGAGTCGAGGGACGGGAACACATCGCCATGAAGTTCGAGGGCGTGAGCGGGTTGCTCCCGCTCTTGCACAACCACCCCGGCGTGCGCCGCCTCATCGCCGACGTGCGCCGGGGGCTCGGCCGGGACACGCAGGCCCTGCCAAGCCTTCAGGTGATCAGGGCGGCGCGGGCCGCGTTGACCGCCGCCCTTGCTTGGGCGCTGCACGCGCCCGTGCTCCTGGTGGCCGGCCGGCCCGAACGCGCGCTCCACCTCTACGAGGAGCTGCGCCGTTGGGCGCCCGAGCCGGACCGGGTCCTGCACTTCCCGGAACCGGGCCCCCTGCCCTACGAGCGAGCACCCTGGAGCCCTGAGCGCGCCCACAAGCGCCTGGCCGCCATCACAGCCCTTCACCAAAGCACCGGCGGCCAGCCCCTCGTCGTGGTGGCCTCGGCGCGGGCCCTGCTCCAGCCCACGCTGCCGGCCGAGGTCTTCCGGCTCTACACCAGGACCCACGCCGTGGGGCGGCGCGTCTCCCTCAGCTTCCTCCTGGCCTCGTGGTACGCGCTGGGGTACGAGCCCACGACGACCGTCGTCGAGCCGGGGCAATTCGCCCGGCGGGGGGGCATTCTCGACATCTTCCCCGTTCACATGGCCTACCCCGTGCGCGTGGAGCTGTGGGGCGACGAGGTGGATTCCTTGCGCCTTTTCGACCCCGGGACCCAGCGCAGCGTGGATCGCCTCAACCAGGTGACCGTGCCGCCGGCCCGCGAGGCCATCCTCCACCGCTTCGGCGAGCAAGCTGCATCGCGCCTGTGCCAGCTCGACTTCTCGGGGCTCACCGAGGAGACCCGGCAGGAGTGGGCCGAGGACATCGAGCGGCTCATGGCCGGTCATTCCTTTGCCCACCTGGAGTTCTACCTGCCCTACGTGTACGACCCGCCGGGCATCCTCCTGGAGCACCTGCCCTCAGAGGGCCTCGTGCTCGTGGACGACTGGGAGGAGTTTCACGCGCTCGTGGCAGAAATCGAGCGGCAGGCCATCGAGCTGCGCCGTGAGCGCGTGGAGCGCGGCGAGCTCCCCGCCGACTTCGCCCAGGCCATCTTCACCTGGGACGACGTGCGAGATCACCTCGAGCGCCACCACGTCATTGTGCTCGGCCACGGGGCTGAACCCGCCCCCTACGGGTTGGACCGCGCCTTCGCGCCCGGCCGGCGTTTCGGCGGCCGGCTCCACGAGGCCGTCCGTGACGCGCAACGCCTGGTGGACCGCGCGCCCGTGGTGGTGGTCAGCCGTCAGGCCGACCGCCTGTGCGAGCTCTTCAGGGCCGCCGGACTCCACGTCACGCCCGTCTCCGGGCTCACCTCCCCGGCCGACGGCCCCGTGCCCGCGTTGCAGGTGGTGCGCGGCGCCCTGGCAGAGGGCTTTGTCCTCCGCTTGGCCGAAACGCTTGCCGGCGAAGAGGAGAACCCCCACGCCCGGGCCACCCTTCACGTGATCACCGACACGGAGCTCTTCGGGTGGAGCCGCACCCCGCCCAGCCGGCCCCTGCGCCCCCGCCGAGCGGCCCGGAGGGAGGACATCTTCGGGGAAATTTCGGCCGGCGACTACGTGGTCCACGTGGACCACGGCGTGGGCATTTTCCGCGGCCTTACCCGGCGGGAGCTGAACGGCGTCGTGCGCGAGTACCTGGAAATCGAGTACGCCAACGGCGACCGCCTCTACGTGCCCGTCCACCAGGCGGACCGCGTGGCGCGCTACGTGGGGCCCGGCGGGGCAGAGCCCCGCGTCCACCGCCTGGGCACGGCCGACTGGGAGACGGCCCGCCGGAACGCCAAGCGCGCCGTGGACGAGATCGCCGAGGAGCTGCTCGACCTCTACGCCGCCCGCGAGGCCGCCAAGGGCTTCGCCTTCAGCCCCGACACGCCGTGGCAGGCCGAGCTGGAAGCCGCCTTCCCCTACGAGGAGACCGAAGATCAATTGCGGGCCATCGAAGAAGTCAAGCGGGACATGGAGCGCCCCCGTCCCATGGACCGGCTCGTCTGCGGCGACGCCGGCTTCGGCAAGACCGAGGTGGCCGTGCGGGCCGCCTTCAAGGCCGTGATGGACGGCAAGCAGGTGGCCGTGCTGGTGCCCACCACAGTGTTGGCCCAGCAGCACTACCACACCTTCCGCCGCCGGCTGGCCCCCTTTCCCGTCGAAGTGGAGGTGCTCAGCCGCTTCCGCTCGCCGGCCGAACAGGCCACCGTGCTCGAGCGGCTGGCCCGGGGGCTGGTGGACATCGTGATCGGCACTCACCGGCTGCTCAGCCCCGACGTGCGCTTCAAGGACTTGGGCTTGGTCATCATCGACGAGGAGCAGCGCTTCGGCGTCACCCAGAAGGAGCACTTCAAGCGCCTGCGCACCACCGTGGACGTGCTCACCCTCTCGGCCACGCCCATCCCCCGCACCCTCCACATGGCCCTCACCGGCGTGCGGGACATGAGCATCATCGAGACGCCGCCCCAAGAGCGGCTGCCCGTGGTCACCAAGGTGGCGCCGTGGGACGATGACCTGGTGCGCACGGCCATCCTGCGGGAGCTGGCGCGGGGCGGACAGGTCTTCTTCGTCCACAACCGCGTGCTGACCATTCACGTGGTGGCCCAGCGCGTCCAACGGCTGGTGCCCTCGGCCAAGGTGGCCGTAGCCCACGGGCAGATGGACGAACGCGAGCTGGAGCGCACCATGGTGGAGTTCGCCGAGGGCCACCACGACGTGCTCGTCTGCACCAGCATCATCGAAAGCGGGCTGGACTTGCCCAACGTCAACACTATCATCGTGAACCGCGCGGAACAGTTCGGCCTGGCCCAGCTCTACCAGCTCCGGGGACGGGTGGGCCGTGGCGCCCGTCGCGGCTACGCCTACTTCCTCCACCCGTCCGAAGAGCACCTCACGCCGGAGGCCCTGGAGCGACTCCAAGCCATCCGCGAGGCCGTGGGGCCCGGGGCCGGCTTCCGCATTGCCCTCAAGGACCTGCACATCAGGGGGGCAGGTGACATCCTGGGAGCGCGGCAATCGGGCCACATCGCGGCCGTGGGCTTCGACATGTACACGCGCCTGCTCGCCCGGGCTATCCAGGAGAAGCGAGCCCAACGCCAGGGTCAAGCTGTGCCGCCCCCACAGGAAGAGACGCTGCCCACCGTTGACCTTCCCCTGCCGGCTCACCTGCCCACATCCTACGTCCCCGATGCGGAGACACGCCTGCGCCTCTACCAGCGCATGGCGGCCGCCACGGCGCTCGCCCACGTGGAGGAATTGACACGTGAGCTGCGCGACCGTTTCGGCCCGCCGCCGGCGCCGGCCGAAAACCTCCTCTACGTCCTGCGCCTGCGCGCCCTGGCCCGAGAGGCCGGCGTGGAGGCCGTCCGTCGCGACGGCAACGCCATCGTCGTGCTCCTGCCGGGCCCGGCCGAGGTCCGCCGGCTGGCCGAGGCCGGCGTGATCTCAGGGCGGGCCCAACTGGGCCGGCGAGAGGTGCGAGTGCCCATGGGCAGCTCCGGCGACAGGTGGAAGGCCGACCTGGAAGAGGTGCTGCGGGCCATCGCGGGATTTGCCAAACAGGCACACGCGGCCGCCCACGCCTGAGAGGAGAAGAGCCATGAGCGGGAAACCCGCGCGCGTCGTCTTCGTCAAGTTCGGCGGCTCGTTGATCACGGACAAGACGGCCCGCTTCGCCGTGCGCGAGGAGGTGCTGGCGCGCCTGGCGCAGGAGCTGGCCGAAGCCCTGGAGCGCGTGCCCGAGCTGCGGGTCGTCGTGGGCCACGGCAGCGGCTCCTTCGGCCACGTGGTGGCCCGCGAGACAGGGTATCACAGGGAGCGAGGGTTCCCCTCGGCCGAGGCCATGGCCCGCGTGGGCGACGCCGCCGCCCGGCTCAACGCCCTGGTGAGAGCGGCCCTGTTGGCTGCCGGAGTGCCCGCCGTCTCCCTGCCGCCGTCGGCCTCGGGGGCGGGCTCGCGGGGAGAGCTGTGGACCTTGGCCGTCGAACCCTACGAGCGCCTGTTGGCCTGGGGTGGCGTGCCCCTCACCTACGGCGACGTGGTGGCAGCCCCCGAGGGGGGCACGGTCGTCTCCACGGAGACGATTTTCCGCATCCTGGCACCTCACCTGCGGCCGGCCCGCATCCTGCTCCTGGGCGAGGTGGCCGGGGTCTACACGGCCAACCCCCACGTCTCTTCTCCAGACGCGCCGCCGCCCGCCCTCATCCCCACCATCACGCCGGCCACGTGGCAGGCCATCCGCACCGGCCTGGCCGGCGCGCGCGGCGCCGACGTGACGGGAGGGATGGCGGCCAAGGTCAACGACATGGTGACATTAGTCCACAGCCTGCCCGGGCTGGACGTGCTGGTGGCCTCGGGGCTGAAACCGGGGGTACTCAGGGATGCTCTGCTGGGACGCCCTGTGGCCGGCACGTGGATTCGCGGTGATGAGCACGAGGGAACGTGAAAACTCTTCGGCCACGGGGAGCCAATTTTGGCCTTCACCCATGAGGGAGTATAATCAACACCACACCGCTCGCTTGGCGCGCGAAATCGGCTTGTAGAGGAGTACGTCATCTATGCTTGTGACGATTGTTTCGTTCCTCGCCATTCTCGGCCTGCTGGTCTTCGTCCACGAGCTGGGCCACTTTCTGGTCGCGAAATGGGCTCGCATCCGCGTGTTGGAGTTCGGCTTCGGGTACCCTCCCCGCCTGGTGACTCTCTTCCGCCACAAGGGAACCGAGTACACCTTGAACCTGTTGCCCATCGGCGGCTTCGTGCGCATGTTGGGCGAGGAGGACCCCTCCCACCCCGAGAGCCTGGCCGCCCAGCCGCCGGCAGTGCGTGCTGCTGTGTTGCTGGCCGGCCCGCTGATGAACATCTGGTTGGCCGTGTTGCTCTTCGCGCTCCTGGGCGTGGTGGGCGTGCCGGCCGGCCCCTTCACAGGCCGCGTGGAGATCGTGGGCGTGGCCGAGGCGTCGCCGGCCGCCGAGGCGGGGTTGGAAGTGGGGGACGTGATCCTCTACGTGGCCGGCCAGCGGGTGAGCCACACCCAACAAGTCCAATCCATTGTGCTCAAGTTCCGCGAACGGCCCATCACCATCACCGTGGAGCGCAACGGCGAGCTCATCGACCTGACTCTGACCCCGAGGGCCGACCCTCCCCGCCGGCAAGGGTGGTTGGGCGTGGAGATCATCAACCAGCGGACAACGGTGCGCTACGATCCGGTGCGCGCCATCCTCTTCGGCCTGCGCGAGACGGGCCGCGTGGTGAGGCTCGTCGTTCAGGGCGTGGCCCAGATCATCGAGGGCACCGCTCGCACCGACGTGGCCGGCCCCCTGGGCATCGCCCAAGTCACGGGCGAGCTGGCCCGCGAGGGGCGGTTCATCACCCTGGTGAACTTCGCCGCCTTCCTGAGCGTGAACCTCGCCATCCTCAACCTGCTGCCCTTTCCGGCCTTGGACGGAGGCCGGCTCCTCTTCGTCCTCCTTGAATGGGTGCGCGGCGGCAAGCGCGTTGATCCCCAAAAAGAGGGGCTTGTTCACTTCATCGGCATGATCGTGCTGCTCAGCCTGATGCTGTTCATCACCTACTTCGACGTGTTGCGCCTCTTCAGCGGTGAATCCATCCTCCGCTAAGGGGTTCACAACATCGTGCAGGGAGCCCGAAACGATCGTACCGCCGGACGAGAACATCACTCCACTGCTCCCGAGGATAAGGAGCCGGTGGGTGTTGTCGGCCCTGAGTGTTTTTCAAGGGCCCGGGGAGTGCGACGAATCTCTTGTGGCCCGTGCACACGCCCTCATCGGCGCCGTTTCCCCGCCGTTGAGGTGAGCACATTTTGGCCTCCCCATTCCGCCGGTGCCGGGCGAGGCTCCTGACGTTTTCCTGACGGTGGCAGAGTAGACTGCTTGTGTCGAGCAGTTTCGCCGTCCGCACACCCTTCGGGCACCGGGGAACATGAACCTGACGGCCGAAGCGCCGATGTGATGTTCACCCGTGTCCCAGTCGCCAACGGCCGGCACGTGTTCGGAGTTCAATTCAACCCTCAACCCCGACAAGAAGGAGGACATTATGTACGCATCACTACGCTGGCGAACTGCTTCTTTCTGGCTCCTGGCCGTTTTGTTGGTGCTTTTGGCCGCCTGTGGTGGTGGGGGCCAGCAGGCCCAGCAGCCGGCGGCACCGCCCACAGAGCCGCCGCCACCCACAGAGCCGCCCGCCCCCACCGACACGCCCCTGCCCCCAGAGACGCCCACGCCAGCCCCCACGCCCACGCCCAGCGAGCGTAGCGCGCGCATCGACGCGCTCTACTACGCCTCGGACGGCCGCGAGGCGTTCGGCGGCACCAGCCGTGTGATCGTGCGCGTGCGCCCAGCCCCCCAGCCGGGCGAGTTGCGCGTGGGCTTCTTCGAGGAGGAAGTGCAGGGGACCGGCAACATGTGGCGGTCTTCGGGGTGGATGGCCGTGTTGCTGGCCTCCATGCTGGAGGGCGTTGACCCCACCGAGTACGAGTTCTCCTTCAGCGTGGGCGGGCGCATCGACGGCCCCAGCGCCGGCACGTTGATGACCGTGGGCGTGCTGGCCGCCCTGCGGGGCGATCAGGTCCGGGAAGATGCCTCCATGACCGGCACCATCAACCCCGACGGCACCGTGGGGCCCGTGGGCGGCATTCCCCACAAGATCAGGGGAGCCGCGGAGGCGGGCAAGAAGCTCGTCTTGGTGCCCGTGGGCCAGCGCCAGGACTACGACTACAACGAGCAGCGCATGGTGGACCTGGTGGACTTGGGCCGCGAGCTGGGCATCGAAGTGCGAGAGGTGAGCACCGTCTTTGAGGCGTATGAGCTGCTCACCGGCAGCCGGCTGCCGCGCCCGGAGCCTCCCTCCAGCTCACCCCAGCTCACCGGGCGGGCCTACGACCGCATGGAAGCCAAAGCCCGCGAGTGGCTCAGCCGCTATGAGAAGTACCGCAACGAGTTCGAGACTATCGATCCCGCCATCAAAGAATTCTTCATGGACTTGGTCTATGAATCCGACCGCCTAGCTAGCTCGGCCGAGAATTACATTACCCAGGGGCTGGTGGGCGTCGCGTACCAGAATGCATGGGAGGCAGCGGCCAGCGCCCAAGTGGCCCTCCTGGCTGGCAACATGGTTCAGCGTTACATTCTCAACGACCTCGATTCGTCTGTGAGCTACCTCCAATCCTCCATGTCCGTTCAGTCGGAGATTGATGCCCTGATTGCGCTTCTCCAAACGGAGAACGTGCGCACTGTCAGCGACGTGGTGACGGTCTTCGACGCATACAGTGAGCTGGCCATTGCCGAGGGGTTGGTGCTCATCGCTGACGGCACGGTCAACGACCTGATAAACAACATTGGTCTGTACAGCGAGGAGGAGCTCCTCGGTCAGCTTGCCGAGGCAGCCTTCTACTACACGCTGGCCTCCGGCTTTGTGCAGTTGGCCCGGGACACTGTGGACATCAGCCTAGGGTACGGCCAAGCAGCCACGCCGGACCCACAGAAGGTGCTCAACATGGCCGAAGCCCTGCGCCGCGCGGCCGAGGCCAATGACGCTTACTTCGAGAGCACGATTATCCAGCCCTTCGCGGATTCCCTCGGGCTCTCCACCGAACAGACGCGCAACCTATTCTACCAGATCGAGAACAGCTACCTGATGGCCCAGGCCGCTCGTGTCGGACTAGAGGTCCTCCGCGACAAGGTGGGCAGTGGCCCCGATGCCGCCGGACTGATCTTCGGCCACTCCCAGAGTGCCTACACCCTCACCTCCATGCTGATCGCCAAGTATTACTCCTTGGAAGCCCAGCTCGACGACCAGGGCAACATCACCGGCTACGGCCGCGAGAAGGCGCTCATCGAGATGCTCGACTTCGCGGACCGGCGCGCCCGGGAGCTGATCGGCCTGGCCGGCGAGGATGTGCCGCCAATGGCCCTCTACTATTACGAGGTGGCCCGCTCCCTCCGGCAGGGCTCGCCGGATGACCAGCTCAACGCCCTGAGCTACTTCTGGCAGGCGGGACTCCTCTCCCAAGTGGCCAGCTACTTTGCCCAGCTCGGCCAATGAGAGAGCGCGTCGGCGTATGGCGCTCACTCCTCACGGCGGCACACGGGGGGCACGGGACGACTACGCCCGTGCCCCCTCTCTTCTTCCCCTCCCGGCACTCGGGCTCGCCCTGGCGACGCTGAAGCTCGTGCGGGCCCACAGCGCGGCCGGGGCCGCGTTGCTGGTGGCCGTCGGCGGCCGGCTGGCCGGCGCCGATGTGGGGTGGCCGTGGCTCCTGCCGATGGCGCTCGCCTTTCTGCTGGCAGCGGCCGGCAACGCCGACAACGACATCCACGACGTGGCCGCGGACCGGTTGAACCGCCCCGCACGCCCCCTGCCGGCAGGGGAGCTGAGCGTCCGGGCGGCCAAACGGGTGCGCCTGGCCCTCGTGCTGGCCGCGTTGGCCACGGCCGCGCGGCTCGGCGGGCCGGCCCCGGCGGGCACGGCGGTGGCCCTCGCGCTGACGGCGTGGTACACGCGCGGGCTGAAGGGCTACCCGTTGGCGGGGCACTTGGCCGTCGGCGGCCTCACGGCAGCTCCGCTCGTGTACGGGGGGCTGCTGGCCGGCAACGTCGGCGCCGTCTGGTGGGCGGCCGGCAGCGTGGGGCTCTTCTTCGCCGGACGCGAGGTGGTCAAAGCGATCCACGACCTGGCGGGCGACAGAGCAGCAGGCTGGCGCACGGCGCCGGCGGCGTGGGGCGAGGTGTGGGCGTGGCGCCTGGCCGCCGGCCTCTTCGGCGGGGCCACGGGGTTCGCCTGGTATGCCCTGCGGCTGGCCGGCCATTGGCCCGGCCTGGCCCCGGCACTGGCGGCCGGCCTGTTGGCGCCGATGGCGCGCGCCTGCCGCCCCCACAGCACGCGGGAGGACTTGGCCTTCTTCCTGGCCTGGAGCAAGCTCGCCGGCCTCGCCATCCTGCTGACAGCGCTGGTTCCCCCCATCCTGGGTTGGCGAACCCCCTAGCGGAACCCCTGTTCTCGCCCGGCCACTTCCTCGATTTGGGCGAGAACGGCGTCCACATCGTCCGGGGAGAGCAGCAAAGCCGTGAGGCCACGTTGCAGTTCCTGGGCGAGCAACCGGGGCAGGCGGTCTGAGAGGTCGTAGGCGAAGGCGGCTGCCTCTTGGAGCTGCCGGGCCTCGTAGGCCCGAAACGAATCCGTGTAGGCGCTCGGGGAAAGGGCGCGGTTTGGGGAAATGAAATAGCCGCCGGCACCGACCCAGAGGAGGGGCATCTCGGCTCCGGCCAAGAAGGCCATGAGACGCCGGGTCTCCTCACGCCCGTTGAGGGCCACAGCCACGTCGGCCACGCCCACCACGCCGTTCGCGGGGAAAGATGTCACGCCAATGTGCTCGCCGGGGCGGAGGTGGGGGAACTTGCGCCGCTGCCCCTCGACAACCGGCCCCAGCCCGAGCCAAAAGGCCGCCCGGGGGCGGGGAGGCGTGAACGCGGCCTCGAAGCTCTCGGCCAAGGGCAGCTCCACAGCGCCCTCGGCGCCGCCCAGCAGCCACTCGTCCCGCAGCAGCCCGGCGAAGCGGACCGCGGCCCGCCGCACGTCGGGGTGAGTCCAGGGGATGTCGTGGCGGGCCAGGGCCTCGTAGGCCGCGGGGCCGGCCTCGGCCAGCAGGATGTTCTCGAACCAGTCGGTGAGGGGCCAGCCGCCGCCCTCGCCGGCGGGAACCACGAAAGGCTTCACGCCCCGGGCGCTGAGGCCCTCGGCCGCGGCCTCCAAGTCGTCCAAGGTGTCGAGTGCCGGCGCACTCCTCAGGGCGTCGGGCCGGTACCAGAGCAGGCTCTTGCTGGCCGCGCGCACCGGCACGCCGTAGGGCTCCCCCCCGTAGCTCACCAGCTCCACCCAGGCCGGCGAGAAGTCGCGTTCCACGAGGGCGGCCACGTCGGGGGGCAGGGGAGGAATGGCCCCGGCCGAGGCCAGCTCCCAGAGCCAGTTGGGCTTGGGCAGCACCACTACATCGGGCGGAACACCGGCCTCGACCGCGGCCAGGAGGGCATCGGCCACCTCGGCCTCCCCGGTGTAGTCCACGGCGATGCCCGTGCGGGCGGTGAACACCTCCAGGGCGCGGAGGAAGCCGGCCTCATCCCCGCCCCGCCAGG
>Ga0256839_1004107_pt1 | contig 14464 bp, 11 predicted proteins | sample 354166metaG_FD_185968 | JGI IMG/M metagenome (GOLD analysis project Ga0256839, IMG submission 185968) | Hydrothermal vent microbial communities from Mid Atlantic Ridge, Atlantic Ocean - 354-166 | ecosystem: Environmental > Aquatic > Marine > Hydrothermal vents | place: Atlantic Ocean: Mid... | reverse complement strand
TCGTTTAGCATTTACTGTTCAAAATGCTTTTGTAATTACTAAGTACTCCGGGTTGGATCCTGAAGTAAGTGGAGGGATTGATAATAATATCTATCCAAGACCAACAACTTATATGCTCGGTTTAAATCTTAATTTCTAATAACCTCCAAAAAAAGAAATATGAAAAATATAAAAATATCTTATGTAATAATGCTGTTGGCAACCATTATGTTCTCATCATGTGTTAAAGACTTGGACGTGGAGCCAATCGATCCAAATGTGAGTACGTCTAATAATGTTTTTAAAGACGAGGCGGCCTATAAGCAGGCTTTAGCTAAAATTTATGCGAGCTATGCAATTAGTGGTCAGGATGGAGGCGGAGGTGGAAACCCTGATATCGCAGGTATTGATGAAAATTTCGGAAACTATTTGCGTCAACTGTGGGGTTTGCAAGAGCTATCAACGGATGAGGCTATTATAGCTTGGGATGATGCAACTATCAAAAATTTTCACTGGCAAACTTGGGCTCCTAATGATGTATTCATAGCAGCACTTTATTCTAGAATTTATTATTCAATTGCGGTTGCTAATGAGTTTGTTAGAAACGCAGATGCAACAATAAATGCTGGAGCTTCTGGGTCATTTTTAACTGACTTAAAGGCTTACAAAGCTGAGGCTCGTTTTTTGAGGGCTTTCTCTTATTGGCATGCCATTGATATGTTTGGAAATGTACCGTTTGTTACCGAAGCCGATTTGCCAGGTGCATTCTTTCCTGACAGAATAACTCGGGCAGACTTATTTACTTACATCGAAAGTGAATTATCTGCTTTAGATGCAGAAACAGACTTGCCTATGGCAGGAGCAAATGAATATGCAAGGGCTGACAAAGGAGCTGTTTGGATGTTGCAAGCAAAACTTTATATGAATGCAGAAGTGTACATTGGAACTCCTAAATATTCTGAAGCATTAACTGCTATTAATAAAGTAATTGGAGCTAGCTATACTATAGATCCTACTTATCAAAATGTGTTTAGAGCTGATAATAACAACAGTCCAGAAATTATTTTTCCATTGGCTTTTGATGGCACTAATACACAGCAGTATGGAGGGATGACATTCCTGCTTCATGCATCTAACGGTGGCGGTATGCCGCTAAATGGAATTGATGGAGGCTGGGGTGGTATCAGAGGTATTAAAGATTTAGCAAGCAAATTTAATGTTTCTGAATCTGATTTTTCTGCTGCTGATCCTGAGTTTTCTGGTATTGCGGATCAAAGAGGAATGTTCTACTTTAATCCTGATGTTTGGACGTGGGATATTGATAACGTGGGAGCCTTTACACAAGGTATTGGAGTAACTAAATTTAAGAATATTTCAGCAGACGGATCACCCGCACCTAATGTACACCCTACATTTGTTAGTACTGATTTTCCAGTATTTAGATTGGGGGATGCTTACTTGATGTATGCTGAGGCAGTTCTTAGAGGAGGGGCAGGTGGAGATGCCGGAACAGCTTTAGGTTATGTAAATGATCTTAGAACAAGAGGAGGAGCCGCAACAATTACTTCTGGTGATCTCACACTTGACTTCTTATTAGACGAACGGGTTCGTGAATTATACTGGGAAGGGCATAGAAGAACTGATTTAATTCGTTTCGGTCAATTTACTGACGGGAGCTATGTTTGGGAATGGAAAGGTAATGTACAAGCTGGTACTTCAGTTGGAGGTTTCAGAGACCTTTACCCTATTCCTAGTAATGATATGAATGCAAATCCTAATTTGATTCAAAATACGGGTTATTAATCTTTTAATTTTAGAAATATGAAATATTTATCAAAAATAATATACTTGCTTATTATCAGCACAGTACTGCTTTCATGTGAAAGTGATATAGACAAGGTGTTCTTTGAAGGAGGTACAGCTCCTGCGCTTACTGTTTCAACTACAAGCGATCTTGTATTGATAAAAGCCGAAGCTGATTTTCGATCACTTCAGTTTCAATGGACTAACCCTCAATACAGCTTTTCAAATGGGGTAAATACCCAGGACGTGGCTTATACCTTTGAAATTGATACTGTAGGTTCTGATTTTTCTAATCCGAAATTAAGTTCATTATCCTTTTCTGGTGACTTGTTTACGGAGTTTACTGTAAAGGATTTGAATAATACCTTAGCCGCTCTTGAACTTGAGGATAATGTACCACATAATTTTGAATTCAGAATAAAGGCAGCTTTGGCAAATGATAATGCACCTCTTTATTCAAACACTATTTCAATTAAGATAACTACTTATCTCGATGTAGTATATCCTGTTCCCGATAAGTTGTTTATCACGGGTGCAGCAACCCCAGCAAGTTGGATGGGTGGCGGTGATGCAGAAGTGCCTTCTCAAGAGTTTGCAAAAATAAATGCTTATACCTTTGAATTAAGTAGTTTGGATATAAATGCCAGCAGCCCATTTCTATTTGTTCCTGTTTATGGAGATTGGAGTAATAAATATGGTTTTACGGGAGACAAAGAGCAAAATAACCCTGATGGAGATTCGTTTGAACCTGGTGGGGAGGATTTTATTTCTCCGGCAACTGCAGGAGTCTATAAAATTACGGTAAATTTCAAAACTGGTAAATATGCTTTTGAGTAAAAAAAATAAAAAAATATTATGAATAAAATACAGACATTTTTAGCGGTAATAGCCATTATAGCCATTACCCTATCTTGTGAAAAGATTGAGCCTATTCCACAATTTGTAAAGAGTGAGGCGGAAATTACATTAACTGCTTCAGTTGATGCTGTCTCAATTCCTGCAAAGGATTCTCTGACAGATGTAGTTTCATTTACCTGGAACGATCCTGAGTATTCTGTTGGATTAGAACGAAGTAAATTTATTTTAAAACTTGCTACATCAGGAACTGATTTTGTAGATTTTATGAGTAAGGAATTTTCTGGGGTATTAGAAAGTTCTATGTCAGGCAAGGAGTTGAATGGAATGGCTTTGAGACTTGGAGGAGTAATCGGGCAGCCAATTACCCTCGATGTAATGGTAGAAGCTTCCCATTTAAATAACAATGAAACAATTGTGTCGAATGTTCTCAATATTACGGTAACTCCTTATGAGGACTTAGCCCTTGTTGCTTCCACAACCTCCGTAGTTTGCACGGCAGCAACTGCTTCCGAAGAAGGAGTTTCATTTACTTGGAATCAAGCTTTTAGTGGATTTGATGGTGTTAAAACCTACCAATTTCAATATGCTGAAGCTGGAACAGATTTTGCATCTCCTACAGTAATTGATGTTTCTTCATTTGAATATGCTTTCAATCAGTTTGATTTGAACGTAATTGCTTTATCTAATGGCATCAGTGGCGAATCAACTGGACCTGTTGAGTTTAGGATAAAAGCTACCAATGAGTTGGGTACAGTTCTTTATTCAAATGTGGTTAGTGTTTCTATTACTACTTATGTGGTGCCTTATAATTCTATAGGGATTATTGGTGACGCTACTCCAGGGGGATGGGGTGTTGATACCGATTTGTACAGACCAGATGCTTCTAATCCCACAGCATGGGTGGCAACACTTTACTTGGAAGGCGGGAAATTAGCAAAATTTAGAGATGAAGACAGTTGGGATACTAATTGGGGAAGTGGAGATTTTCCTGCCGGAACTGCTACTCAAGGTGGTTCAAATATTCCGGTTAGCAGTAGCGGATACTACAAAGTTGAGTTTAATTCAGGTACGGGAGAATACAACTTTACATTACAAACACCCGGTGTTTATACTAATGTGAGTTTGATTGGCGCTCAAACCAATTGGGCTACCGATATAGCGGATCTCACCAAAGACCCAAGTAACGATTATGTTTGGACTGGCATCGTGATGTTAGATGCAGGAGAATTGAAATTCAGAGCTGACCATGATTGGGGAACGAATTGGGGGATTTCTAGCGGCACTACCTCAACAAGTCTTTCTGGTTATACAGAGCAAAATGGTGGTAATATGGAGATTACTACAGCGGGAGAATATTTTGTCTATATAAATGTTGCCACCAGTGAATATTTCTTTGGAAAAAGTAATCGTAATATTCCTTATTTGGATATTGGTATAATAGGAGATTCAACCCCTGGGGGGTGGAGTGATGATACAAATCTGATCAACAACCCAGTGAATCCATATAAATGGTCTGGCACAGTGACTTTAGTAAATGGGGAAGCTAAATTTAGAGCCGATAACGATTGGGCGGTAAACTGGGGGGATACTAGTTTTCCGGATGGAGTTGGAACTGATGGTGGACCTAACATCCCTGTAACTGAAGGTACCTATTTTATTACCTTCAATACCTCTACAGGAGAATACTCTTTCATAAAATGATTTGTCTGAATAGATTAGAGGCTTTTTTAAGCCTCTGATCTATTACAAACCTCTAAATTTTACAATGCGAGGTTTTATATTGCTTCTTCAGAGTCTCTCAAAAGAAGACCCTGAAATAATAATTAGAATTACAAAAATGAAATACATAGCCTCCATATTACTTAGCACTTTGTTTATTCAAGCATCTTATGCTCAAGTAACAACCAATCCACTTTGCTTTGATGACGAAGAACCTGTAACCATTATTTACGATGCAACCCAAGGAACAACAGGCCTTGTAGGTGCTGCAAAAGTATATATGCATGCCGGTGTAATAACTGATTCGCAAACAGGTACAGGCTGGCAGTATGTGATAGGTAATTGGGGTACTGATGATGGCATTGGAGAAATGACAAAAGTAGCTGGAGAAGCTAATAAATGGGAAATTACCATTACACCCAGAACTTATTTTAATGTTCCTGCTTCAGATGTAATTTACCGATTAGGCATGGTGTTTAGAAATGCCGATGGAAGCAAAGAAGGAAAAAACGACTCCAATGGAGATATCTTTATAAACCTTGCCACCGATCCCGTTAATCTTCAAATCACTTCAACTAACCCGTTATTAGTTGATAATGGCGATATGGTTTCTATCTCTGCGACCACTTGCAGTAACGCTACATTTAATCTATACATTAATGGTGTTTTAGAAACTACCCAGTCGGCCACTAACCAATTTAGTTATGCCTATCAAGTTGTGCAGGCAGCAGGAGATTTAGTGGAAGTGAGACTTACTGCGGAGGTAGGAGCTGATATGAACGAAAAAGAGTTTTCTTTTTCGGTGCGTACGGCTACAGTATCAGCCCCTCGCCCTGCCGGAATTATAGATGGTATTAATTATGGAGCAGATCCAACCAAAGTAACACTTTCTTTACTGGCTCCTTTTAAAACATCAGTATATGTTGTAGGCGATTTTAATAATTGGTCTATTGATCCTGCCTATCAAATGAAACAAGATGGCGAGCGTTTTTGGCTTGAAATCACCGGTTTAATATCTGGGCAGGAATATGGCTACCAATACCTTGTAGATGAAACTATTTGGATTGCAGATCCCTATGCAGATAAAATTTTAGATCCGGATGATAAATGGATACCTGATACGACTTATCCGAGTCTTATGGTGTATCCTGAAGGAGCCATCCACTCCAATTGGTATCATAATAGAGTGGCCGTTATACAAACAAATCAACAAGCTTATAACTGGCAAAACACTTCCTTCCAAAAACCTGCAAAAGAAAACCTTGTAATCTATCAGGTTCTAGTTCGCGATTTTCTCGGAGAAGATAATATGAACTACCAATCCCTGATAGATACATTGGGCTATTTTGAAAATTTGGGAGTAAATGCTATTCAATTACTACCCATTATGGAATTTGGAGGAAATGATAGTTGGGGTTATAATCCCACTTTTATGTTTGCAGTTGACAAAGCTTATGGGACTAAAAATGATTTAAAGGCATTTATTGATGCTGCCCATGGGAGAGGAATGGCGGTAATTTTAGATATGGTTATGAACCAAAACGATATTCCATCACCTTATGCACAAATGTATTTTGATTTTAATACCTTTAAACCAACACTAGATAACCCTTGGTTTAATGCAGAACCAAAGCATCCATTCAATGTTTTTTTTGATATCAACCATGAAAGTGCTTATACACAAACATGGCTAGATTCCATCAATAATTATTGGGTAAACGAATTTCGTTTCGATGGTTTTCGTTTCGACTTATCAAAAGGATTTACGCAAACTGATTCTAATGGAGATGTTGGTTTTTGGGGGCAAAAGGATGATTCTCGAATAGCATTATTAAAGAGGATGGCTGATAAAATTTGGGAAAATGATCCAGACACTTATGTGATTTTAGAACATTTTGCTGACAATTCCGAAGAAATTATTCTTTCAGATTATGGCATGCTGTTATGGGGTAATGCAGCTTTTGATTTTTACAAAGCCAATATGGGTTATGCTGCAGGAGAATCAATAGGCTGGGCATACTACGAGAATCGTGGATGGAGCAATAAGAATCTGATTTCTTATATGGAAAGCCATGATGAGGAGCGGCAAATGTTTAAAAATCTAAATTTTGGAAATAGTACTGCTAGTTATAATATAAAAGAGTTAAAAACAGCACTAGAAAGGTTAAAGCTATCGGCAACTTTCTTTTTTACCATTCCAGGGCCAAAGCATTTTTGGCAGTTTGGTGAGTTTGGCTACGATGTATCTATTGATGTAAATGGGAGAACAGGTAAAAAACCAACTAAATGGGAGTACCTAGACGATCCTGATCGTAAAGCATTACACGACACCTATAAAGCATTAATCGGCCTTAGAAATAAATACGATGTATTTACCAAAGGCGATTTTACATGGCAGCCCAGTGGCAATTTTAAATCAATCCATATTGCTAATGCAGATACAAGCGTGGTTATTATTGGCAATTTTGATGTAGAATTTGGAAATATAAACCCTCAATTTCAGCATACAGGCACTTGGTACGATTTTTTTTCAGGCGCAGAAATACAAATTGCCGATGTAAATGCAGCTATTAATCTAGCACCGGGCGAATACCATATTTACTCAGATAAAAAATTGCACACCTCCGATGTTGTGCTTGGCTTAAATTCAGGCAAGGAAATAAGTAGAATATCAATTTACCCAAACCCTACAAAAGATATTCTATACCTTAAAGTAGATCAGAATATGGGTGCTACGCCTTGGACAATAGTAAATATGATGGGTAAAGTTGTTATGCAAGGAAGGACAAGCAATAATGAGACTAATGCCCTTAATGTGGCTTTACTACCTACTGGTATTTATACCATTATGTATGGCAACTTGGCAAACCACTCTTCTATAAAATTTATAAAAGAATAGAGGCATCTCTTTTTGATTTGCTCAAATAAGCTTCAATTGCTGAATCTACGTCTAAATAGCAATAGCTTTTGCCAACGATTTTGCTAAATTTCATTTTCTCTAAGAAATCTCTCGTTGGTCCAATAATATACGAAAAATATAATTCAATACCTCGTTTTTTTAAATCATCGATTAATTCGTGTATGGCTTGATAAGCGGTGGAGTCTATATGAGATATACTGCCTCCGTGTAATATTACCAACTTGAGTTTGCTCCCTTTGGAGTTAATTTCTTTGGTAATGGTTTCAATAAAATGACTTGTGTTGGCAAAATATAAGTCGGCATCATATCTAAAAATAAGAATATCGTCAAATTCTGTTAGATTGTCAAAACGCTTAATATTTCTAAATTCTTTGGAATCTGGCATTTTGCCTAAAACAGCAAAATGAGGCTTCGTGCTGCGGTAAATCATAGCCAATAGCGACATAGCTACACTTATAGCAATGCCTTCTTTAATGCCCAAGCCAAGTGTTACCCCAAAAGAAATAAGGAGCATTAGAAAATCTTCTTTCTTTGTTTTCCATAGTAGTACAGGAAACTTTGTATCGATTAAACTAAATACTGCTACCATAATAATGGCCGCTAAAACTGAATTAGGTAAATAATAAAATAATGGTGTTAGAAACAATAAAGTTAAAATTACCAAGGAGGCACTAATGATAGCTGCAAGGTTGGTTTTGCCTCCAAGTTGTTCGTTTACTGCCGATCGGCTAAAGCCACCCGTGGTTGGAAATGCACTAAAAAAGGAACCTATAATATTGCCCATACCAAGTCCTACCAACTCTTGGTTGGGGTCTAACTTGTATTCGTTTTTATGATTTACTTGAATAGCTTTGGCTACCGAAATGGCTTCCATAAATGCAATAAGAGCCAATGTAAATGCAATAGGGATAAGTTCATTAAAGTGTGGTGTGTTAATTATAGGAAAAGCAAAAGAGGGAAGACCCTTGGGTACATCTCCTACAATTTTAACTCCCATTGTATAGAGTGATAGGTATTTAACTCCCACTACACCTAAGATAACCGCCACTAAAGCTCCTGGTATGGCTTTGTGAATCTTTTTTATATTTTTTAAAATAATAATACTGGTAATGCCAATAACTACGGTAATCCAATGAATATTTCCCCAATTTTGGAAGGCTTCGTATATTATTATAAAAACATTATTATTACGAAGGAGATCAACACCAATTAAGTGTTTTAATTGATTAACACCAATAATTAAGGCTGCAGCTGAGGTAAATCCATTGATAACAGGTTTAGATAAAAAGTTAACTAAAAAACCCATGCGTGCTATGCCCAGTACAAGCTGTATAACCCCCATCATAAAGGCCAGTAAAATAGCCAAAGCAATGTAGTTTTCTGTTCCTGTTTGGGCAATTACCGAAATGCCTGCTGCTACTAAAAGTGAGTCCATGGCCACAGGCCCAACGGCTAGTTGGCGCGATGTGCCAAAAATAGCATACACTAACTGAGGAAAAATAGCTGCATATAATCCATAAACCGGAGGCAGACCCGCAATCATGGCGTAAGCCATACCTTGAGGTATAAGCATTACACCAACTGTTAACCCAGCCGAAAAATCTCCACTGAGGTATTCTTTTTTATAGTTTGGAAGCCAATCTAGTATCGGTAAAAACTTTTTCATGTAGGTGTAATTATCGTTCTAAAAGATGCCTAGCTTTGCTATTCTAGTTAAGAATGAATATTCTGCCACAAAATAAATTATATTTGATGGGTGCAAATGTATCCAAGGTCACATTACATATTTTTTAGGTTTGGTTATTTTGTAGTGTGGATAAGAATAAAATTGATGAAGGCAACTAACCTGAATTATTTATGCGTTTATGAATAGTTTAGGCTAAAACAATATTGAATAAAAATACTATGAAAAAATTGACCAATATTAGCTTAGCTCTCTTATTAGTGATAGGCTTTATTTCTTGTGGAAATTCCCAAAACCAATCAAAGGAGGTAAAGGCAATAGGTAATAAACAAACAGCTACAATAGCTAAAAATATTAGTGCCACCGAGTTTCAACAAATAATTAATTCGAAGAAGGATGTGGTAGTGTTAGATGTAAGAACACTAGAAGAAGTGGCGGCTGGGGCTATTGAAGGAAGCACCCATTTAGATATTTATGATCCTAAATTTAAGCAAACTTTGGAAGGAATGGATAAAGACAAAATCGTTATGGTGTATTGTGCTGTAGGTGGTAGAAGTGCCCAAGCTATGCAGATGATAAAAAAAATGGGTTTTAAGGAAGTATATAATCTATCAGGTGGAATAAGGGCTTGGCAAAACGAAGGCAAACCAGTAAAATAGAGATGAACTGTATTGTTCAGTCTTTCCTCCTACCATTGATAGATTAAAAAGGGGATGCCAGAATAGGTCTGGCAAAGTGCATAAAAAGAATGTCTCCCCGCACTTGTTGCGAGGGCTCCATTTTTAAGGACGGGACAGGATATGTTTTCTATCATCTTCCTATGCGGATCCGCCAACTGGTTGGATTCCACTCTCGTAATAACAATGAAAAATTAGCTATTTACTAAGATGAAATTTTTTTTTAAGAACATTGATTTTAGCTTACAGAGCTGGAATTTCCCAAGGGTAGTTCGCTTAGGCTTAGGTCTTTTCTTTTTTATACCGGGCATACAAGAAGTAGATTATTTTGCTATGCTGCTTGGTGGAGTTTTACTTTACCAAGCTATTGCAAACACGGGTTGCGGGTTTACTAGAAACAGCAGCAGTTGCTCTGTGGATTTGCCTAAAACGGATAAAAAGGTTAAGTTTTGAGTCCACTCCGAAAACACCCAAAACCAAAAAAGTTTCTTTTGGAGACCTTTTTATTTTCCTCAATTCGTTGATACTCAGGCATCAACGAATCTCGAAAAATGGAAATCTCATCCAAAACAACTCTTTTTGTGAAAATTGCCTGTTTTCGGAGTGGACTCAGTTTTAAAATTATCCATAATTAGTGTTCGTCTATAAACCCGATAGCTATCGAGTCCAATAAACAAATAACAAATAAACTTCAAAAACGGAAACATTAAACCATGCAAGTGTTTGGCGTTTAGTTGATTGCATTTTGAAATTTCAGAGGGTCGGCATACACAGGTATTTGTTATTTGACCTTTGCTATTTCTGAAAATATTGACTTTATAGGTAGACTAATTATATATGTCATTTCCGTGAAAGCGAGAACCTCTCTATTACGAAAATGCCAAAGTTTGGCTTGGCTAGTATGGCTTAACACTAGCACTACAGGTATTGTTTATGCTAAGGCCTGCCCAATATCTCCAATCAAATCTTCTACATTTTCTATCCCAATCGAAAGCCTTACCAAATTATCTGTAATGCCCATTTTTTGCCTACTTTCCGGGTCAACACCAATATGCGTCATTGCTGCGGGGTGTTGAGCTAAACTTTCTGTGCTACCTAAACTTACCGCTAGTTTCATTAGTTTAAGCTTGTTTAAAAAGCCAAAGGCTTCTTTTTCACCACCTTTTATAGTAAATGAAATCATAGCTCCAGGAGCGGTATATTGTTTTTTATAGATTTCATATTCGTGTGTTCCTTTTTTAATTAAACCTAAGTAAAACACTTTTTTAACTCGGGGGTGATTATTGAGAAAAATGGCTACCTCCTGTGCATTTTTGGTTTGTTGGTCCATACGAATTTTAAGTGTTTCCAAACTTCGTAGTATTAGCCAGCAAGTATTTGGGCTTGCCATATTGCCCAAGAACGTACGTAACACTTTTATGCGTTGCATTACTTCGGTATGCCCGCTAACCGCCCCTGCAATTAAATCGCTATGCCCACCAATATATTTGGTAGCGGAGTAGAGCACCATATCGGCACCAACTTGCAAGGGGTGCGACCAAAGCGGTCCCATATAAGTATTATCAACTGCCACATACGTTTTGTGTGCATCGGCACTAAAATGAGCAGCTATTTTACTGCACATCTCAATATCAATAATATCGTTGGTAGGATTGGCAGGAGTTTCTAAATAAATTAATTTTAGTTTATCCTGTTTGCCCGTATCAATCACTTTTTTAATAATAGCCTCTTTGCTATCGTGGGCAGTAAAAGCCACGCACTCCACACCAATGGTGGGCAAAAAATGATGAATAAAATGATCTGTTCCTCCATAAACGGGAGAACTGTATAATAACAAATCACCCGGTTTTAAAAACTCCAGCAATACCGTGCTAATGGCCGACATACCACTTTCAAAAACAGCACAATCATCTGCTTTATCCCATAAGCCAAGCCTGTTTTCTACTATTTCCAAATTGGGGTTATTAATTCTGCTGTAAATTAAGCCCAACTCTTCGCCTTCATTTTTATCTCTTAAACCATAGGCAAGCTCCATATTGGCTTTGCCTTCTTCGGCCGTTTTAAACACAAAAGTAGAAGTGTTAAAAATAGGAACTTTTACAGCTCCTTCAGATAGTTCAGGCTTATAGCCATAACTCATCATTAAACTTTCTGGGCGCATATTTTCTTTATTCATCTCTTTTGAATTTAATCGCAGGGCCATAGCCCTTTTGGTTTAATTTCCCGACCCTTGTCGGAACTGATTTTGTTTGCTACGCAAATCGCTATATTACTCTGTAAAATTACAATTTAAAGAAATTAAACTAACTAATATTTAGTTATAAAGAAATTAAAACTATTAAAATTATAATAAAAGATTTTATTACTTTTGACGTACTATAATTTAGAGTAAAAAGAAAAATATTCTTTAATATGAACGATGTACTTGACAAGATTGATTTGAAAATTATTCAATTGCTTCAAAAAGATGCCAAAATGAAGATTAAAGAAATAGCGGCAGCCCTTAAAATGACCAATACACCCATCTTCGACCGAATTAAAAAATTAGAGAAAGCAAACGTTATAATGGGTTACTCAGCTCGAATTGATAAAGAAAAAGTTGGCTTGCATTTAGTGGCATTTTGCTCTATTACATTGGATAAGCATAACCAGAGCAATATAAAGCAATTTGAAACAGAGGTTAAAAAGCTCGAAGAAGTAATTGAATGCTACCATATTGCCGGTATGGTAGATTATTTATTAAAGGTAGTGGCAAAAGACATGATTGAGTACCAAGCTTTTATTGCTACCAAATTGGCAGCCTTAGCTAATATTGGGCGTGTGCAAAGCTCTTTTGTAATGACAGCCGTTAAGGATGATGGCGTATTGCAGTTGCTATAATTAAAGGTAGGTGTATACGCTAAAATATTATTTCTTTTTAGGCATTGGACCTCTTAGTTTAATAATTAACCCATTGAGGAAATTACGCAAAATTTGGTCTCCGGCTTCTACATAATTGGGGTGGTCTTCTTTGCGAAACATATCGCCCAATGCCCCTTTAGAAATTTTAAAATCAACCAGTTTTAGTACCTCAATTATATCTTCGTTGCGCATTTTATGGGCTACACGTAGTTTTTTTAGGATGTCGTTATTAGAAAGCATAGACTACAAAACTAAGATTAAACCCGAATTATGCAATAGGAATTCTATTACTAGTACAAACGGATGCAAATTAGCAGTTTTGGCTTCAACTTGAAAAGTTACGTCCTTTTGCGTGGTTTTTTTAACCAATACATGCAAATGGTTAGGCATTATAACATAGCCAGAAATGGCTACACTTCTTTTTGTTAGTTCACTTGTCCAACTTATAAAATAGTCATACACATTAGGCACTTCAAAAGATGAAGCCACTTATAACAGATAACCGTTATAAAATAAAATGCGTAATCTATTGTATGTTTTGTTTTTGTGGGCATCGAGTTTACACTATAACCTATCCAACCAGTAATTTACATATTTCCTCCGAGTCCTCTATATAATGTACTAAATTTATGAATAACTTACAGTGAGTGTGACTCTGAGGGGTGAAAACGCCTTCGGAGGGGCTGCCTCCATCTCAATTGCAGTATAGCCTTCCCCGCTATTTTGCGAGGTAAAGAGCTTATTTATATTTAATTTTCCGCATCTGTTGCGGCACCTCCTTTTAATTCAAATGGGAGGGCTCAGCACAGGCTGAGAATAAGTGAAAATTATGATAGGAATTGCATTAAGTGGAGGAGGAGCTAGAGGAATAGCTCATTTGGGGGTGCTAAAAGCACTTGCAGAAAATGGTATTAAACCCGATATTATGAGCGGAACTAGCGCTGGAGCCATTATTGGAGCCTTTTATTGTGCCGGTTATTCTCCTGATGAAATTTTAAAAATCATTATTAAAACTAAGGTGCTCTCTATATTTAAGCCTGCTTTTAGTTGGCAGGGGCTTTTAAGTATGGATAAGTTTGCCGCTACTTTAAGCGATTATTTACCAAGTACTTTCGAAGAACTTTTAGTGCCAGTAAAAATTGCCGCTACTGAGTTGCAGCAGGGAGAAATATACTATTTCGATGCAGGTGAGTTAATAAAACCTATTTTAGCTTCATCCTGCCTTCCAGTACTATTTAACCCGATAGAAATAGAGGGGAAGAAATTTATTGATGGGGGCATTTTAAATAACCTACCAGTAGAAGGACTTATGGATTATGCCAATCCTATTATAGCTTCAAGCTGTAACCCAATAGGAGTTAAAAAAGAAATTACTTCATTTAAAGATGTAATGGAGCGAAGTTCTATTTTAGCCATTAGCGGAAATACACTTGTTAGCAGAGCTATGTCACATGTTTTTATTGAGCCCGATGAACTTTCTCAATTTAGTGGGTTCGACTTATCAAAGGCAACAGAAATATTTGAAACAGGCTATCAATACACTTCGCAAAACATCGCTATTTTTGCAGAGCAATTAAAATAATACTATGACTTTTAAGGAAGAAATTTTGCAGGGGATTCCATCCCAATTGCCAGCACCAAAGCCTTACGACACAACTGTTAATCACGCACCAAAGCGTAAAGATATTCTCTCTAAAGAAGAGAAAAAGTTAGCTGTTCGAAATGCGCTACGGTATTTTCCTGAAAAATTTCATGCAGAATTAGGGCCTGAGTTTGCAGCAGAGCTAAAAGAATTTGGTCGTATTTATATGCACCGTTTTCGCCCTGAGTATAAATTTTATGCCCGGCCAATAAGCGAGTATCCTTACCAATCGGTGCATGCAGGGGCTATTATGGTCATGATTCAAAATAATTTGGATCACG
>Ga0256839_1004106_pt1 | contig 14466 bp, 9 predicted proteins | sample 354166metaG_FD_185968 | JGI IMG/M metagenome (GOLD analysis project Ga0256839, IMG submission 185968) | Hydrothermal vent microbial communities from Mid Atlantic Ridge, Atlantic Ocean - 354-166 | ecosystem: Environmental > Aquatic > Marine > Hydrothermal vents | place: Atlantic Ocean: Mid... | reverse complement strand
CCAACCGCTGGCCAACGATTCCACCGTCTGACTGGGATCCACGGCTTTCACCCCGGGACGAAGATGACCGATCTCGCATGCCGCAGGACGCTGGGTACCGTAAATCGTGCCGTCCAGCACCAGTCCGCCACCGATGCCGCTGCCCACCGTAACGTAAAACACACTCCGTTTCCCCCGGCCGGCACCCAGTCGGGCTTCCCCCAGTGCCGCCGTGTCGCAATCGTTGGCCACCACGGTCGGCAACCCGAATTCTTCTTCCAACCACGACGCCAAGGGAAACCGCTCCCAGCCACGAATCTGGTGACTTCGCATCACCCTTCCCTCGACGCAGTCGACCGGTCCACCAAACCCGATTCCGGCACGCCGCAGGTCGTACTGGTCACGCAGCGCACCGATCCCCTCGGCCAACTGCCGCAAGATTCCGTCGGCTCCCTCTTGCGGGACCACCTGCCGACGCTCCCGGCACCGCCACGGCTCGCCCGCTCGCCCGACAGCCCACTGCAACTTGGTGCCGCCGATCTCGATCGCCACATCGTGCGCACCACCGCTCACCGGCCCGCCACCTCGCGAGCCGACGCGTGACGGCCCTGCTGATTGATCCGCGCGAACACGTCGTTGAGCACCCAGTGAAACAGCGCCAGGTGGATGCTCTCGACCATCCCCATGTCGTTCAACTCCACATGCAGCCCGTCTTGCTGCATCTGCTTGAGTCGCCCGCCGTCGTAGCCGGTCAACCCGAACGTCGTCAGCCCGTGCCGGTTCGCCCAGTCGACGGCTCGCAGCACGTTCTGACTGTTGCCGGACCCGCTGATGGCGATCACCAGATCGCCGGCCGAGCCGAAGTTCATCAGTTGCTGCAGGAAAATCTGGTCGTACGAAAGGTCGTTGCCGATCGCCATCAGCCATCCGGCATTGTCGGTCAGACTGAGCACCTTCAGCCGCTTGCGCGTCTCGTCGTGCAGCTCGCTCTCCGGCAGCGTGCTCTTGCCCAGGTCCTCGCACATGTGGCTCGCCGTCGTCCCCGATCCGCCGTTGCCGAAGATAAAGACGTATCGCTCATTCACCCATGCCTGGTAGATGGCGTCCGCCCAACGCTCCATCGCCGCTCGATCGATCCGATCCAACTCCGATTGCAGCCGCTTCAAATAGGCACTCGAGTCCAATTCGATTCCCAACATCTCCGGTACACTCCTTGGATTTTTGCTCGATCCCATCTCCGCGCCGTGCGCGCATCTCGCACCGGCTTTCGGTTGTCACCACTCCTCCAACCTCCAGTCTCCCGCCTCCCGCCTCCGATCTCCCGCCTCCCGCCTTCCGGACGCAGCCCGCGTCAGGAATCCTGCGGATCGTTGTCCATCAACACGACATCGCGAGGATGATACAACAGGCCGACCAACAACATCATCCCGCCGGCCACGGCGAACATCACCGCATAAGGCCAACGGAAGTTCTTGAGTAACCTTTCGGAAACGAGGTAGATTCCCGAGGCGAACATGATTCCGATCCAGTTGAGCAAGTTTTGAGTGGCGATCATGCGTCCCTTGAGGGCGTCGGGGGGACAACTCTGAATGTAAACCTGCAAGGGAACCGCGAACAGCCCCGTGAATCCTCCCAGCAAAATCATCATCCCCACCGCGCCCCAAAACCCGAGTTTCGAGCCCATGATCGCCGTCACGAACAACCCGCCGACCATTCCCCACAGTCCGGCCTTCATCACTTTCGTATTGAAGCGGTCTTTCGAGGCGAGTCCACCCACCACGCTCCCCACCGCGATTCCCAAACTGATGGTGCTGAGCAATCGACTGGCCAAACTATCCTTGAGTGCCAAATCGTACTTGGCGAAGCCGTTGATCGCGGCCATCACCAGTGACGCCGTCATCCAAAAAACCGACGAGACGATCACCGCGTAGTAGAGGCCTCGCTGCTGGGCGAACATCTTCCACACATCGTGAGGAATCCACAGGCTGCCCGGTGACAGCTCGAGTTCCGGTTGAGCCGCCGCCGGCGACCGGATCAAGAAGGCTGTGGCCGTCCCCGCCAGGGCGATGGCGACACTCACCAACCCCGACATCCAGAGATGGCCTTCGAAATTCTCCTTCAACTCCCCGCCGATCGCCGTGCCCAGAATCACGGCCAGAAACGTCGTCATCAGGATGACGCCGTTCGCATTCGGCAGGTCTCGCTGATGAAAGAGTTCCGGTAAAATACCATACTTTCCGGGACCGAAAAACGCGCTCTGAGCCCCCATGGCGAACAGCGTCAGTGTCAGCAGCACCACCAGGATCAGCGTCAGTCCCGACTGGGAATACCAGGCGAACAGCAGGCAGCCGATCGCCATCACCACAATCTCCGCCACTTTGCTCAGCACGATCACGCGCCGCTTGGGATGGCGATCCGACAAGTGGCCGGCATAACCGGAAAAGAGCACGAAAGGCAGGGAGAACGCCAACATCCCCAGCCACTGCAAGTCTCGGTCGGGACCTCCGCCCGGCGACGGAATCCGCACGAACAGCAGCATCAAGATCTGCTTGAACAGATTGTCGTTGAATGCGCCGAGGAACTGCGTGGCGGTCATGCCCCAAAAGGCCGTGTCCCGCCATAACAGATCGGCGGGACCTGTCGGATGCTCGCCCGAAATCGTCTGGGCCATGACGCAGGGTTCCTTCGCCGTCGCACGTCGGCTCTCGCCGGCGACGAGAAAAACGAAACTCAGGACGGCGATTCCAACTGCACGATATCGCGGCCCTCGACCATGTTGCGAATGTCCTCGGTGATCTTCATCGAGCAATACTTGGGACCGCACATGCTGCAGAAGTGGGCGCTCTTGAACGTCTCCTGCGGCAACGTCTCATCGTGGTAAGCTCGAGCCGTTTCCGGATCGAGCGACAAACGAAACTGCTCGTTCCAGTCGAAGGCGAACCGGGCCCGGCTGAGTGCGTCGTCCCGGTCGCGTGCGCGCGGTCGCCCACGAGCCACGTCGGCTGCGTGAGCTGCGATCTTGTAGGCGATCACGCCCTGCTTGACGTCTTCCGCGTTGGGCAGCCCCAGATGCTCCTTGGGAGTCACGTAGCAGAGCATGGCCGCACCGTACCATCCGGCCATCGCCGCTCCGATGGCACTGGTGATATGGTCGTAGCCGGGCGCGATGTCGGTCACCAGCGGTCCCAGCACGTAGAACGGAGCCTCATCGCAGATCGCCATCTGCTTCTTCACGTTCATCTCAATCTGGTCCATCGGCACATGCCCGGGCCCCTCCACCATCACTTGCGTTCCCCGCTCGCGGCCTCGCCGGACGAGCTCACCCAACACCTCCAATTCGGCGAACTGAGCCTCGTCGCTGGCGTCCGCGAGACACCCCGGCCTCAGACCATCGCCCAGGCTCCACGTCACATCGTATTGCCGCATGATGTCGCACAAGTCGTCGAAGTGGGTGTAGAGCGGGTTCTGCCGGCGGTGCACCATCATCCAACGAGCGATCAGCGAGCCGCCGCGGCTGACAATGCCGGTAATCCGGTTCACCGTCAGGTGCAAATGCTCTTGCAGGATGCCGCAGTGGATCGTCATGTAGTCCACGCCCTGCTTCGCCTGATGCTCCACCATGTCGAGAAAATGGCGAGGCTCCATCTCCTCGATCTCGCCCTCCAATTCCTCCAGCATCTGATAGAGCGGAACCGTGCCGATCGGTACGGTCGACGCGTCGATGATGGCCTCGCGAATCGCATCGATGTCCTTCCCGGTCGACAGATCCATCACAGTGTCGGCACCGTAGCCGACGGCCAGCTCGAGTTTCTCCAGCTCCGTTCGCACATCGCTGGTCACCGCCGAATTGCCGATGTTGGCGTTGATCTTGCAGCGAGCCGCCAGACCGATCCCCATCGGCTCCAACTGCTTGCTCAAGTGAACACGATTGGCGGGAATGACCATCCTTCCGCGAGCCACTTCGTCTCGCACGGCTTCCGGAGTGAGCTGCTCACGGTCGGCCACGAACTCCATCTGCGGGGTGATCTCGCCACTTCGAGCGGCTTCGAGTTGGGTACGGAACATGACCTGGATCCTCCTTGGCAAAAGCGACGACCTGCCGGCGCCGGAAACGAACAACGCAGTCAAACGCCATCGTAGTGCCGCAGCGCACCCTGTCAATCAGAGGCAGCCGATCCCTCATACTCGATCACCGGCCGCAACCACCGCTCGATCTCGTCGACCGCCACTCCCTTGCGATCGGCATAGTCGACGACCTGGTCCTTGCCGATCGGTCCGGCCGCGAAGTAGCGAGCTTGCGGGTGAGCGAAATAGAAGCCGCAGACACTGGCCGCCGGATGCATGGCGAACGACTCGGTCAGCCGCACGCCGACTCGAGTCTCCGCGTCGAGCAGCGCAAACAGCGTCGCCTTCTCCGTGTGATCAGGCTGAGCCGGGTAGCCGGGAGCCGGTCGAATCCCGCGGTACTTCTCGGAAATCAACTCCTCGTTGCTCAACGCCCCCATTCGGTCGTACCCCCACTCCTGTCGCACCCGCGCATGGAGGTACTCGGCGAACGCTTCGGCCAGCCGGTCCGCCAGCGCCTTGACCATGATCGACGAGTAATCGTCGTGAGCCGCCACGAAACGCCTCGCCAAGTCATCGGCGCCGATCCCGGCCGTCACGCAAAACGCCCCCACGTAGTCGCAGCGGGGTTGATCCAACGGAGCCACATAGTCGGCCAGCGCTCGAAAACACTCTTGCCCCGGACGTTCCCATTGCTGCCGCAACGTGTGCAGCCTCGCCAGCGGTCGCGTCCGCTGCTCGTCCTCGAACAATACGATGTCGTCCCCCGTACTGGCCGCCGGCCAGAAGCCGTAGACGCCTCGAGCCTCCAGCGATCCCTCCGACACGATCCGCTCCAGCAACGACTGGGCGCCCTCCCACAAATCCCGCGCCGCCTCGCCCTTCTCCGGGTCGTCGAGAATGGCCGGATACTTCCCCTTCATCTCCCACGCCATGAAGAAGGGAGACCAGTCGATGTAGGGAACCAGTGTTTCCAGGGAAACCGACTCGAGCATCCGCGTACCGAAAAACGCCGGGCGATCGATCCGCACACTCGACCAGTCGCTGGCGAACCGCCGCTTCCTCGCTTCCGAGAGCGACACGAGTTTGCGGTTCTTGCGGTGGTAGGTGGAGGCCAACTTCGTTTGCTCGGCCTGCGTCTGCCGCACGTACTCGTCCTTCTCATCCGGGTTCATCAATTGCTCGACCACGTGCACGCACTTGGACGCATCGAGCACATGCAGCACCGGATGCGGATATTCGGGGGCAATCCGCACGGCCGTGTGCTTGGCGCTGGTCGTGGCCCCGCCGATCAACAGCGGCACGTCGAATCCTTCCCGCTTCATTTCCTTGGCAACGTGAACCATCTCGTCCAGACTCGGAGTAATCAACCCCGACAGGCCGATGATGTCCGCCCCTTCCTTGCGTGCCGTCTCCAGGATCTTCTCGCAGGGAACCATCACCCCCAGATCGATCACATCGAAACTGTTGCAAGCCAGCACCACACCGACGATGTTCTTGCCGATGTCGTGGACGTCCCCTTTGACCGTCGCCAGCAAGATCCGACCGCGCGACTGGGATGCCGTCTCGCCGAGCGCCGTTTTTTCGGCTTCCATGAACGGCATCAAGTAGGCGACCGCTTTTTTCATCACGCGAGCCGATTTGACGACCTGAGGCAAGAACATCTTGCCTTGTCCGAACAAGTCGCCGACCTCCCGCATGCCGTCCATCAGCGGCCCTTCAATGATCGACAAGCATCGGTCGGTCGTCTGCCGTGCTTCTTCTACGTCTTCTTCGATAAACTGATCGATCCCCTTGACCAGCGCGTGCGCCAACCGCTTTTCCAAAGGCCAAGATCGCCACGACAAGTCTGCCGTCTGCGCCTGTTTGCCCGACTTTCCTTTGTACGTTTCGGCGATTTCCAGCAGACGGTCCGTGGCGTCGCTCCGCCGGTTGAGCAACACGTCTTCCACCGCTTCGCGCAAGTCGGCGGGAATCTCTTCATAGACCTCCAATTGCCCGGCATTGACGATGCCCATATCGAGGCCGGCGGCAATGGCATGATACAAAAACGCGGCGTGCATCGCCTCGCGCACGCGGTTGTTGCCCCGAAAGGAAAACGAAATGTTGCTCACGCCGCCCGATACCCGGCTCCCCGGACACAGCTCCTTGATCCGCCTCGTCGCCTCGATGAAATTCACCGCATAGTTGTCGTGCTCGGCGATCCCCGTCGCCACCGTCAAGATGTTCGGATCGAACACGATGTCTTCCGGCGGGAACCCCACTTGCTGCGTCAACAACTCGTAAGCCCGGCGGCAAATCCGCACCTTCTCCTCCGTTTCGGTCGCCTGCCCCTGCTCGTCGAATGCCATCACCACCACGGCCGCACCGTAACGCCGGATCAACCTCGCTCGCCTCAGAAATTCTTCTTCGCCGTCCTTCAGGCTGATCGAGTTGACGATCGGTTTGCCCTGAGAACATTTCAACCCGGCCTCGAGCACCGACCACTTCGAACTGTCGATCATCACGGGAACTCGAGCAATATCGGGCTCCGCCGCGATCAAGTTCAAAAACCGCGTCATGGCCGCTTCGCCGTCGAGCAGTGCATCGTCCATGTTGATGTCGATGATGGCGGCTCCCCCTTCGACCTGCTGCCGAGCCACCTCAACCGCCTCTTCGTAAGCAGACTCGCGAATCAATCGAGCGAACTTTCTCGACCCCGTCACGTTCGTCCGCTCGCCGATCATCAGGAAATTCGATTCGGGGCGAATCACCAGCACGTCCTGGCCGGAGAGCCGTGTCTCTCGAGGCACCGAGGGAATCCGGCGCGGCTCGGCTCCTTCCACAATCGACCGGAAGGCGCGAATGTACTCGGGCGTGGTCCCGCAACATCCACCCAGGATGTTGACCCAGCGATTCTCGACGAATTCGGCCAGCGTCGCCGCCATCTGCTCGGGCGTCTCGTCGAATCCGCCAAACTCGTTGGGAAGCCCGGCGTTGGGATGGCAACTGATGTAAACGGGCGCAATCCGTGATAGTTCCTCGACGTAAGGCCGCATCTTCGCCGGACCCAGCGCACAGTTGATGCCCACACTCAGCAAATCGAAATGGGCAATCGATGTCCAAAAAGCCTCGATCGTCTGCCCCGACAAGGTGCGACCGGCGTCATCGGTGATCGTAACCGATGCCATCACCGGCACACGCCGCCCCGTCTCTTCGAAGTATTGGGAGATGGCGAAAAAACACGCCTTCAGATTGAGCGTGTCAAAAGTCGTCTCGGGAAACAGAATGTCGACGCCGGCGTCGACCAACGCGGCGACTTGAGCGTAATACGAACGGACATGGTCGTCGAACGAGACCTCCCGATAACCGGGATCCTCCACTTTGGGCGACATGCTCGCCGTTTTCGAAGTCGGACCGATCGAGCCGGCTACGAACCGGGGTTTGTCCGGGTCAGCCAGGTTGAACGCGTCCACCGCCCGGCGGGCACACGCTACCGCCGCCCGGTTGATCTCGTCCACCAACTCCTCCAAACCGAACTCGCGCAACCCCACCACGCTCGAACCGAACGTGTTGGTCTCGATGATGTCGGCACCCGCCTCGAGGAAACTGCGGTGGATCGACTCCACCTCGTCCGGATGCGTCAGACAGAGCAAGTCGACGAAATTGCGAAGATCGGCCGGATGGTCGCGAAAACGCTCCCCCCGCATGAAGCGGTCGTCGAAACCGCGAGCGAACACGGTGGTCCCCATCGCACCATCTAGCAGCAACACCCGCTGCTCGAGGAGCCGCTCGAGTTTCGCCTGGATCGATTCACAATCTCGCAACGTAGACGTCATTTCACCTGCCAGCATGCTTGAGCCGTCCAGGGGGCATCGACACCCGCCAAATGATGGGCAGGGCGGCGTGCCGCCGAGGGCAGTGGAAGTACCGATCGGTCCCTCAAGCATGATGCAAGAGACCGCGCCGGGCAACCGCAAACGCCACTCGGCCTTACCCAGTTTCTCTAACCGATCTCAGGCTCAAGATCGCTCCCTTCCCAACCGATAACAGCCATGCACGACTGTCCCCACACCAGGCGGTGGCGGAATCCCAGGAGTCTTGCCCAGGGGAGAACCGAACGGATGCCGACTGACGGAGCAACCACGAGACGCCGCGGCCCTTCGCCCACAGCGACCCGACGGCAAAGGTCGATGGTGCTGCTGCGCCTCCCCAATCTCGAGCGGCCCCAAGTGACGCCGTCTCACGAAACGGCCAGCCCACCCGAAGGTCCCCATTTCCAGCCCCCTCCCTCCTCGGTCCCTCTGCCGCCCGCTCCAACCGAAGCGCCGAGTGTCTCCGAACCCACGACCTCCAGCGACGACTCACTGCTGGAGAAACTCGGCTACTGGGGAGAAAGCAACGTCCTGTTGTGGACCATCCTCGCCGTGTTGGCACTCGCACTGGCAGCCTGGATCCAAGTACGCACGCCCACACCCGCCCCCTCACTGCCGTCCCCCCCATCACCGCCGACGGCCGAGCAGCAGCTCCCGCCGCTCCACGACCCTCGCACCGGAGATGTCGAAATGGGACCGGCCCTGGGGAAGTCGGAATCGCTGACCCTGTCCCGCTCGCCCTCTAACACGAAGACAGCCGGCGTTCCCCGAGCCCGCATTACGGGAATGCGGCCGCTTCCGGAAACCGACTCCAGCCGCGTCGCCCGTTCGCAGCCCGACGACGTTGACTCGGATGATTCCAGCCTCAGTTCGAAGCTGGAGCGAGCCATGAACCATTCGGAGAAACAACCGGTGTCTCCGACAATCTACCGATAAACGCACGGGAACGGTCGCATGCCCGTTCCCTGCTTCCGACCACAGGACGACAAGCATGACCACGTCATTCGATCGAGCATTCGCCAAAGCTTTCTCGCAACGCCCTCGAGCAGCGGCCAATCCCTCGGCTCCGGCTCGGCGTCCGGCGGTTTCTGACCAAACGAGCGAAAAACAGATACTCGCCCCAGCCGTCGAAGAACATCACCTCGTCATCCAGATCCCGGCTCCGCAAAGCAGCGTTGTGCCCTCACCTCATATCGAAGTCGCCAATTGTCAGACCAACCCGCCCAAACCGACTGCCCAACACCCCTCGGCCGATCCGAGACTGCTCGAAAGCCACACCACGCTCATTACGCCTCTCCCCGCATCGTCGCAGTGGCTGGTGGCCACCATCGGCGTCGAATCTCCTGCGCCGCCTGCTCCAGCCGACCCGGCAACAGGGAACCGAGAGGACGAACGAACCGAGGTGCCGGCAGCCACCGAACTGCCGCAGGAACCGCAGTCAGCGGTGGAACAGCCGCCGGCAGATCCCGAAGTATCCGAAGAGCCGATCGAAAAAGAGCCGCAACCCGCCCCTGCCCTCTCCGCCGTCGACATCCCCTTGCTACTCGAACAAGAGATGCTCGAGTCACTCCATCGAGCCGCCGACGCTATGCGCTCGGCCGACGACGGTTTGCAAGCCACCACCCACTCGGTCCAGGCATTTCTGCCCGTCTGGGAAGTCGATCGCTTCCACTGGCCCGAGCATGTATTGGAACTGGAGAAAAGACTCGCGAAAGAGCTGAGCGGAGCCGCCGAGGGAATCCGCACGGCCGCCGCCGACGGCATGCAAGTACTCGGCCTGACGGCACTGGGCAGCGGCGCGGGAAGAACGACAACGATGCTCTTACTGGCCCGAGCCGTCGCCGGAGCGGGATTGCGAGTCGTGCTCGTCGATGCAACCGATGAACTACAAAGCGTGGCCGAGCAATGCGGTATCGATTCGCCCTACGGCTGGAACGAGGCCGTCACGGAAAACAAGCCGCTGGAAGAAGCCGCCACCTTCTCGGTCGCCGACGGAATCATCCTGCTCTCTTGGTCCCCTAGTGTCACCGATCCGCTGGTCGCGCTGCCCGTCGGCCCGGTTGCCGCTCAATGGCAACGACTGCGGCAAGCCGTCGATCTGGTGCTGGTCGAACTGCCGACTCTCGAAACGGGAGTCGTACCGACCCTCGCCCGTCACCCCAAACTGTGCGATGCCGTGGTGATGGTCCGCTCGGCCGACGACGAAGAAGACAGCATCACTCGAGCCGTCGCGCGACTGCAAGGTGTCACCTCTCGTTCGGTCGGAATCGTCGATAACGAATTTGGACGGGGGAGAATGAAAAATGAAAAATGAAAAATGACGTAGGTCAGGCTTTCCAGCCTGACGACGAACGTAAAAAACACCGTAGGTCAGGCTTTCCAGCCTGACCCCGTTGGATCCGGAAGCTTGGTCAGACGAGAAACAGCAAAATGAAAAATGAAAAGTGAAAAGTGAAAAGTGAAAAGTGAAAAATGAAAAATGGTTCAACTGTTCAGCCTTCTGCAGCGACCTCTGCGGACGTACGGGTTTCAGCCCTCTTTTTCTCGGGAGAATCGTTCTTCGAGTTCCCGCCGCCCCGGTTGCGACAAGAGACGCCAGATCCCAGTGAGTCCAGCTCTTTTCCAGACGGCCGAACTGTTGCAAGAAACGGAAAACGAAACACGGAAAACGGGAAGTGGGAAGTGGAACCGTTGGGGGCAAGAATGGGTTGGCAAACGATGCGTGATTGAGTTTGCGAGGCGGCCCAGTCGTTTCCGATCCGCCCCATCCACTTAGAGGCTGTCACAAAACTCCATGTTGCAAGTAACACGCCCGAGCCCGGAAAGCGGCGCGGCGGGTTTTGTTACAGGCTCTAAAAACACTGATACCGTTCACTCGGCACAATATAGGAGTCTCCGATCATGTACGACGCTCACTGGAATCTGCAACGCAAGCCGTTCGATGCGGGCTGCGAACCGGACTTCTACTATCCGGCCGAATCGCATCAGTCCGCCCTGCTCAAGCTGCGATATGCCATCGAAAACCGGCAGGGTGCGGCCGTTCTGGTATCCGAGTCGGGATTGGGAAAGACGCTGCTGACGCGCACACTTCTGAACCAACTGTGTGAAACCACCACGCCCCAGATCGAGTTGGTCTTTCCGCGAATGCCGGCCAAAGACCTGCTGGCCTGGATCTGCGCGGAATTGACCGACAACATGAGTATTCCCGACACGTCAGCCGAACGCGTTCGCCAGATCCAGCAAGCGCTGACAGCCAATGCCGAAGTGGGCAATCACGCAGTATGGGTGATCGACGAAGCCCACCTGCTCTCGCATCCGGCCAGTCTGGAAACCCTGCGCTTGTTGATGAACTTCCAGTCGGCCGGCCGGCCCGACTGGACGATCATTCTCAGCGGCCAGATGCCGTTGCTGGGACATCTGGAACGGCATCCGGCACTCGATGAACGCATGGTCGTCAAGTGCCAACTGCAGCGATTCACACCGGAAGAGACGGCCGGCTATATCGCCCATCGCCTGCGAGTCGCCGGGACGGAGTCGCCGATCTTCGATGACGAAGCCATCGAAGCCATTCACGGATACTCGCAGGGAATCCCTCGCCGCATCCACCGGCTGTGCGACCTGGGGCTGCTGCTCGGCTTCGCCGAAGATCTGGCATCGATCGGGGAAGCCGAAGTCGAGACCGTGGCCCGGGAACTGGGCTGGCAACAAACCGCGCAGACCGGGATCTGATACACGATCCGGTCAGCCCCCGAGTCGCTGCAGCCGCTCCTGGATCTCCCGAAGCTGGCGAATGGCCCTTTCGCGCCCTTCGCGGTCCTCTGGCTTGAGTTTCTCGAGTGTTTCAATCGACTGTTCGAGCTTCTTCACTGCGTCCTTCAGTTCGCGGCCGCCGACGGCACGCTGCGGGCGGGCCGGTTGAACGGGAATGGCGCCCGGAACGACTCCCAGTTGAATCTGGATCCGACCGACTCCCTTGTCTTCCTTTTTCGCCTCTTGGTAGACCTCGTACGCCTGCTTGTCCTTCTTCTTCAACTCGTCGGCGTTCTTGGCCTTATAAACCTTCACCTCCTGCTTGCCGTTCTTGGTCTGGGTAATCGTCAGCGTGATTCCGTCTTGCGGCGATTCCACCAGCTTCACCGTGCGTTTTTTTTCTCGAATGGTGATCGTTTTCACGCCGTTGACGTTGCTGATCGTCACCGTCCGAGCGCCATTTCCTAGCGCGGCGGCCCGCATGGCCCGCAGACGCAAAATGGCCGCTTGCTGCGCCGCGCGAGCCGGCGCCGCGGGATGGACTTCCGGAGTCGGGTGAAGGATCGACTTGGCGCGGCGGGCGATCCGCGGCGAGGCCTTCTCAGCGATCGTCTCCAGCGCCCGCTTCGCTTGCTGCTTGGCTTGGTCGCTGCCGTTGCGGTAGTGGAACTCGATGATCTGCACGGCTCGAGCCGACCGCTCGCGACTGGCCCCTCGAGCCGCCTCCACCAACTGAGGAAACACGGCCGGTCCTTGCCGGCGCAAGGCGATCGTGGCGTCCTGCCGCTGAGAAAACTCGGCCGCATCCAGATCGGCAATCCACTGGGCGATCTGCTCCTCGCTTGCCGACCCCTCCGTTGCGGAAGGCGGATCATCACCAAGCGTTCCCGGCCCGATCATGAAACCGCTCAGTAAGACTCCGGCCAATCCACACCACGTCCACCATCGCTGTACCGTCTGCATACTCTCCGCCTCCCACATGAATCCAGCGGCCGCTGGTCGGTTGAATCAAGCCTGACTGCCGCGACGCACGATCGGACAACGTCTTCGGGCGATGCCCGTCGTCTTCGTGCGATGCCCGTCACGTCCGTCATTGTAGCCCCAAACGGGAACCCCCGCAAAGCGATCTCCAGCGGCGTAGCCAACGTCGACGCGACCGCCCCACCTGACCACCACAAAACCACGGCTGTTACAATGCCCCTTGTCGCCGTACCATCGGGTCGGCTCACATTCTCCAGTCCGACATCTCCTGCGGGAATCTTCCTTGATGTGCGTGTCCTCAAGACTGCGAGTCCTGGTAATCGGCGTCGGTTCGATCGGCGAGCGGCACCTGCGCTGCTTCGCCGCCACCGACCGCGCCGAATTGGCGATCTGCGAAGTCAACCAGTCGCTCGGCCGGCAAGTGGCCGAGCGGTACGGCGTCACCGAGAACTATGCCGAGCTCGAAGAAGCGCTGCACAACCCGCCTCGAGTCGCCGTCGTCGCCACGCCGGCTCACCTGCACATCCCCATGGCCATGCGACTGGCGGAAGCCGGCACGCATTTGCTCATCGAAAAACCGCTCAGTATCAGCCTGAACGGCGTCGACGCGCTGATCCAGCGAGTGCGCGAATTCGACTTGCGAGTCGCGGTGGCCTACGTCTATCGGCAACATCCGGCTCTGCAGGCAATGAAGAGCGCCATCGACTCGGGGCGATTCGGCAAACCTCTGCAACTGGTGGCGACCTGCGGCCAGCATTTCCCCACTTATCGTCCCGCCTATCGCGAAATCTACTATGCCAACCGCGCCACTGGCGGCGGCGCCATCCAGGACGCTCTGCCTCATGTCCTCAACGCCGCCGAGTGGCTGCTCGGTCCCATCGACCGACTGGCCGCCGATGCGGATCACTTGCTCCTCCCGGGCGTCGAGGTCGAAGACACCGTCCACTTGATTGCCCGTCATGGCAGCGTGATGGCGGCCTACAGCCTGAATCAACACCAGGCTCCCAACGAATCGACGATCACCGTGGTCTGTGAGCGGGGAACGTGCCGATTCGAATTCCCTCGGCACCGCTGGATGTGGATCACCGAGCCGGATACGCCGTGGCAAACCGAGCGTTTTTCGGATCTTCAGCGCGACGATCTGTTCGTACGACAGGCTCACGCCTTCCTCGACTGCGTCGAACGTCGAACGGAACCGGCGTGTTCACTTGAAGAGGCAGCACAAACACTACGTGCCACGTTGGCACTGTTGGAATCCGTCGAAACCGGTCAATGGAAAAGTACTCACTCCCCCCAGCTATGAACGACCATCACGAACCGACCGTCCAGCAACTATTCGACCTCTCGGGAAAGCGAGCTCTGGTCACCGGAGCCAGCGGCTATCTCGGAGCCGCCCTGGCTCGCGCCCTGGCCGAGGCCGGCGCTCAGGTCGTTGTCGCCAGTCGGAAACTGGAGCGTGCCCAAGCCGTCGCCGAGGCATTGCCGACTGCAAACGGAACTACGCACAAAGCCACGCGAATCGATCATCTGGACGAAGCTTCCCTCGCGCCGGGATTCGACCGCGCCGTGGAATTGGCGGGGGGTCTCGACATCCTGGTCAATAACGGCCACCATCCCACGAGTGACGATTGGACCACCGTGACCGGGGCCGAATTCAATCGGCAATTGGCCAACGCCACGGCCTATTTTCTGCTGGCCCGGCTGCTACGCGACCATGTCGTCGAGCGGGGAGCCAGGGGCAGCATCATCATGCTCGGTTCGATGTACGGCCTGGTCGGCTCCTACCCGGACGCCTACCGCGACATCGGCCCGGCCAGCCCGGTCGCCTACCACACAC
>Ga0256839_1004105_pt1 | contig 14467 bp, 12 predicted proteins | sample 354166metaG_FD_185968 | JGI IMG/M metagenome (GOLD analysis project Ga0256839, IMG submission 185968) | Hydrothermal vent microbial communities from Mid Atlantic Ridge, Atlantic Ocean - 354-166 | ecosystem: Environmental > Aquatic > Marine > Hydrothermal vents | place: Atlantic Ocean: Mid... | reverse complement strand
GATTCTGGACGAAATCCAATCCTGCTTCGGCCGCACCGGCCCGATGTACGCGTTCACCAAGTATGGTTTGGAACCGGACATCGTCTGTCTGGGCAAAGGGCTGGGGAATGGGATTCCGGTCAGCGCCGCCGTCGGGCGAGCCGACTTGATCGATGTCCTCAACTACGGTGAGTGCTCCGACACATTCAGTGGCAATCCGCTGGCAGTCGCCGCCGTGATCGCATCGATCGACATGTTCGAGAACACGGACGTGTTGGAGAACACCGTCAAGCTCTCCAAGACGATCGAGGCCGGTCTGCTGCGGCTGATGGAAACCGGCCTGGTCGCTCACGTCCGCGGCGAAGGCTGCGTGTGGGGAATCGAATGCGCCGAGTACGCCGGACACTCGGCGGCCGAGGTGGCCAACGCCTGCGTACTGGCCTGTTACCACGGCGATGATGAGGGCCGAGCCGTTCACTTGCTGGGGCCGCTTGCGGAGCGCGTCATTCGCGTCAGCCCGCCTCTGGTGATGCCGGTCGACGAAGCCGAAACATACCTCGATGTGATGTTCTCCATCTTCGAGCGCGTGGCCCAGTCACTCACCTCGGAGCCGGCTGCGACTTGACGGGCATGGCATGAACTCCTCGGACATCACACCCGAATCGCTGATGAGCCTGGCCATCGCCAAGGCGCTTGATGGAATTGAGCAGGGCCAAAGCCCGTTCGGCTGCGCGATCGCCGTCGGAAACCAAGTGATTGCCTGCGAACACAACCAAGTCGTTGCCGGCTGCGACTCGACCGCCCATGCCGAAATCCGAGCACTGCGAGCCGCCTGCGCTCATCGCCGCCACTACCTGCTGGAAGGTGCGCTGGTGGCATCGACCTGCGAACCGTGTCCGATGTGCATGTCGGCGTTGCACTGGGCGCGAGTCGACACGGTCGTCTTCGGCGCAACGATTGCCGACGCGGCCCAAGCCGGCTTCCACGAGCTTTCGATCCCCGCCGAGACCATCATCCGGCTCGGCAACAGCTCCGTTCGACTTCAAAGCGGTATCCTGGCCGACGATTGCCGGCAACTGTTCGACCGCTGGAAATCTCGCCCCGATGCCGTCGTCTATTGACTTGAATCGTCTATCGACCGACTGAAACGCGACGCATGAACAAGCCATCCTTCCGCGATACTCTCGAGACCTTCGACAACCAATATCCGCAGCGAGACTACGAGATCACGATTCGCTGCCCCGAGTTCACTTCCGTCTGCCCCAAGACGGGCCAGCCCGACTTCGGCGTGCTCACCTTCATCTACACGCCGGATCGGAAGTGCGTCGAGCTGAAGAGTCTCAAGTTTTATCTGCAACGGTTTCGCAATGAAGGCATCTTCTACGAAAACGTCACCAATCGCATTCTCGATGACCTGGTGGCCGTCCTCCAGCCGCGGCGCATCAAGTTGATCGCCGAGTTCACGCCTCGAGGCGGCATCACCACCACCGTCACCGCGAGCTACGAATCCAGCCGCTGATTCGGCGGCGAAAGCCCGGAGCTTCTCGAGGAGGGCTCCACCCTCATGTTCCCCGCACCGGCCCGTACCACTCGATCTGGCGGCGCGGGCAGTAGCGGAAACCGGTCTGCTCACATAGCGGCTTCAGCCACGCCTCGGTGCGACGAAGCTCCGGCAAGGTCCGGCCCTGCGGCATCAGCCATACCCCATCGCGCCGGCAGCCGGGCAATCTCGACACAATCGCCTCGACTTCTTCGCAGTCGGCGGGATCGTCGATCACGAACTTCAACTGAAAGGCGTAATCCCGGGTCAGACGCCGTAAGACCTCCCACTCGATCCTCGTCTCTTCGTGGCGTCGAACCCACGTGCCGGCGTCATCGCCGGGCGTCGAATTGGCCAATTTGGGACTGATCGACATCAGGTCGCAAACGACCGGCAGATAGAGGGTGCCGGCGGTCTCGATGGTGATATGCAATCCGAGTTGTCTCAGCCGCTCGCAAAGCGGTATCAACTCGGCGAACAGCATCGGCTCACCGCCGGTAATCACGACGTGCTCCGCACCGAGTCGCTCGACACGGGCCACGATCTCGTTCACGGCCAGGTCGTCACCCTCCGGCCTCCAGGAAGCATAGGGCGTGTCGCAAAACCGGCAGCGCAAGTTGCACCCCGAGGCGCGCACGAACACGCTTTCCGTGCCGGTGAGCAGACCCTCTCCCTGTTTGGAACGGTAAATCTCGGCGATGCGCAACGAATTACGACTCCTCGCTTCCACCGGCCGCATCGACTCGGGAGAGCAACTGCTCCAGCTCGGCAACGGCGGCAGTCAACGACTCGACCGACATGCGGAAGTTCATGTGGCTGGACACTTCCGGCTGCAGTTGTCGCCAAGACTCGGTTGCCTCCCTCAGCCGGCGGAACTTCTTCTTCAACAGCCGGAAATAGCTGTCGTAGTCGCCTGCGGCGGCTGACGGTCCGAGCGCCAACATCACGTCGTAGAGCGCCCGGTGAATCTGGGACACTTCCACGTCGTCTTCGGTCTCGGGCGAATGCTTGAGGAACGTGCGCACCATCCATACATGGCTCAGCAGTCGCTCGGCGCGGCACATCAAGTCGCTCAAATCGATCCGTTCGGATGTCATGGCTCGACTACTTGGCAGGAGCCGGATGAGCTCGAGGCGCAAAGACCAGCACCAGCACCGCGCCGGCGATCACGGCAACCAGGCTGACGTAGAACATCAACGGCATCTGATCCCACGCACTGTGCTCGACCATGAAATCCAGCGTGTTCACGACCGGTGCTCCACCGAAAACCAACGGCATCACAAAGATCGGTCGGCCGCCGAAGTTGAACGCCAGAATGACTCCCAGGGCCCCGATCGCGCCGGCCGCCCCGGCCGCGAACGACCACGTCAGACCCGAAAACGACCACTCGACAACCTCGTTGCGGGCGGCCAGCACGGCAATGGGCACCAAGACGGCGACGCCGAAATAGGCGAGCCCCACGCAGAGAAACGGACGCAAGCGACTCCCGGACATCTTCATCTGCCCTTTGTGCAGTACCGGCCCGTAGGCTCCCCAGCACAACGCCGTCACGGCAATCGATGCCAACACGGTCATGGCCTGTCCCACCTGCAACTTCCAGATGCTGACCACGCCCGATGACAGCGGCTTGAAGTACATCACGCCGGCGGCTCCCACCGCCACCAGAATCACGCCGGCCATGAAGATCTTGCCCGCGTCGCGCAGAGTTCGAGACATCAGCATCGAAACCACGGTATTGACCACCGGCGCCAGTCCAAACACCAGCGGCATCACGTAGACGGGGCTCCCGCCGCTCGTCAAAGCGAAGATCACTCCCAACGCCCCCACCGCGCCGACAATTCCCGCAATGACCGACCAGATGGTTCCATTGATCGTCCAACGCCCCGGCTCCCCCTTCGTCTTCAGCCAAGCCAGCGGTACCACGACGGCGATGGCGAAGTAGGCCAGCCCCACGCAAATGAACTGCACCAAACTATTGTGCCCCATCCCATCGCGACCATGGTGCAACAGCGGGCCGTACATTCCCCAACACAAAAACGTCAATGCCACGAACGGCAATACCAGTGCGGCACGCATGGGTGATCAACCTTTTCCTCGATGCAGTCTCATGGAGCGGCGGACGACAAGCGACAGTCTACTCCACGCCGCCGCGCCGCGCCACCACCCGGTTTTCGGCACGTCCCGGTGCCCCTACTTGCGGATCTGCCGGACACCGCGCGGCGCCCGCCGAGCCCGCTCGACGCGGAAAGGCAACTCGGCCGCCAGTTGGGATACCACGGGAGCCATCTCCGGCTTGCCCGCCAGGTTGGTCATCTCTTCCGGATCGGTCCGGTGATCGTAAAGCTCCTTCCCCGACTTTCCCCCGTCGCCCCACTCGGTATACCGGTAACGGTCGGTGCGGATGCTGTAGCCGTTTCCGAGTTGCGTGAGTGCCGACGTCCGCACCGATGTCGCCGGATGACGCAGCGTGGGCACCAGACTGACTCCCGACAAGTAGTCCGGAGCCTGCAATCCGGCGAGTTCGGCGAGTGTCGGATAAAAGTCCACCATCTCCACCGGTCCCTTCGCTACCTGCCCTGCCGTCTTCATGCCAGGCAGCGCGATGATCAACGGAACCCGCGTGGCGTTTTGAAACAACGTCGTCTTCTGGTAGTGACCGTGCTCCCCCATGTGATAGCCGTGATCCGAAGTCAGCAGGACGATGGTGTTGTCGGCGAGCCCGGTCTCGTCCAGTGCATCCAAGACTCGTCCTACCTGCCGATCGACGAAGGTAATCGACGCGTGGTACGCCTGGATCGCTTGCTTGGCCAAGGCCGGATCGAGTCCGACTTGCTCTTTCTTGCGAGTCAGCCAACGACGGGCCGGCGCCGGAAGGGAGTCGTAATAACCGCGGGGAATCTGCGGCACGTCGATCTGGTCGACCGGATAGCGTGCGAAATCGGCCTTCGGCGCCACATACGGCGTGTGCGGCCGATAGAATCCGACAGCCAGGAAAAACGGCTGCCCTCGCTCGGCGAACCGCTCGAGCATCTTCACCGCAGCCGTCGCACCAATCCCGTCAGTCTGCTCCTGGTCGGTCCCCTCGGATGCCAACCAACTGAGTGTCCCGCCGAAGGAACCCGGTCGCAGGCTGAAGATCTTGGCTTCGTCGTCTTTGTCGCGACCTCGAGGATTGATCGTGTAGTCCCACGAATCGGGATCGTCGTGCCCACCCGTACCAATGTGTCGTGGCACGCCGTAGTGGAAAATCTTCCCGATCCGAGTAGCGAAGTAACCGTTGTTGCGGAACAACTGCGACATCGTCGTGACGTTGGGCACGTGAGTCCTCAAGTAGAGCGCGTTGCGATGAATCAATGTCTGATCAGGATAAAGTCCCGTCATGAAAGACGCTCGACTGGGACCACACAGCGGGTACTGGCAATGAGCCTGCTCGAAGCGGACGCCGCGTCGAGCCAGCCGGTCGATGTTCGGCGACTCCACTTGAGGGTGACCATAACACGCCAAGTCGCAATTCAAATCGTCGCAAATCAAAAACAATACATTGTAGGGCTGCTTGCGAGTCGACTCGTCGGCGCCGGCAGCCGCCGCATACAAACCCATACAGATCACGGACAGCCAGGCCACCCATAACCAAGACGATCGGCTTGTCTTCATCTTGTTCTCCATCGAGCTTCGGTCACTTTCGGATCTCTCACATGACTTGTCTGTCGTCTTTCGGGAATCTGAAAACAGGAGGCTATCACAGAATTCCATGCCGCAAGCAACATGCCCGCGGCAGGACACGTCAGGCACAGGCAACGCAGATGCAGGCCTCGAGTGCGATCCGCAGCGGATCGTCGAACTCCTGACAAAAACCGACGTGGAGGTGGTGCCGCCAACCTTCGGCATACTGGAAGACGCCCGACATGTGGCCCACTTGCTGATCGAGCCGGTGCATGGTGGCCACGTAGGAATCCTGCCCCTGCGTCTGATCGAGCCACTCGCGCTGGGAAGCGTGGCAGCACAACAACTCCGCCTTCTTCTCCTTCAGATCGGTCACGTCCACATAGATCTCCGGCTGCACCAGTTTCCCCAACGGATCGTGGTTGTAGTAGGGCTGAGCATGATAGAGCGTGACCGGCTTGCCGACCGCCTTACGAGGCGGATCGGTGGTGAAGTTGGGCATGCCGCGAGCAAACGCCGCTGTCACCGCCAATCGACAGGTGTTGACGTGGTCTTCCATGTAGTCGACCGGAGCGTGAGTCAGCAAGATGTCGGGCGCCACTTCTCGAACCACCGCGGCCACTTTCGCCAGCAGCCCTCGTTCATAGAAGATGTCCAGGTCGTCACCCACCGGCGGATGGAATCGAGCTCCCATACGTTCGGCCGAGCACTGGGCTTCCTTGAGTCGGATCGCGGCCGTCGTCGCTCGGTCGTGGATCATCGAACCACAACATCCGTTGGCGACATTGAAGTAGTGCAACTGGAAACCGGCGTCCTTCAAACGCAGCATGGTTCCGCTCATGAGGAATTCGATGTCGTCCGGATGAGCGGCAATGGCGAGCACGGATTTTGCGGTCACGTCGTGGACTCCTCCACCCGGTAGCCCCAGGTTGTTTTTCGACTACTCGTTTCGCAAACTCGACAACAGCGGCAAGCGGAGAACCGCGAGCACGGCTGCCAGACCCGCCAACAAGCCGAGTCCCCAGATCCCCGCCAGCAATCCCAGCCAGCGAACCAGCGGCAGATCACTGCCACTGGCCACCTGATACGGCAAGATCGCCACCAGTGCGCACACGGTTCCCACGCCCAATCCTACCGTAAGCAATACCGTGTTTTCGCGAAAGACGACACCCGCCAGACGGCGGCGGCGAAAACCGACCGCCTGCAATAGCGCCAACTCCCGCGTACGCTCCAACACGTTCCGCAGTTGAACCACTGCCAGCCCGAATGTCCCCAGCAGCAGCCCGATCGCTCCCAATGCCTGAAACGTCTGCAGGTAGGTGTTCTGCACGGCCAAGAGCTCCGCCAATACATCGCGCGTCGGTTCGAACTCGAGTCCCTCATCGGCAAACCGCTCTTCCAGGCCTTGCTTCGCCTTCCTCGCGACTCCCTCGGGAACGTCGACCAAGAAGAAGCGATAACCCGACTCTTCGGGGAACATCTTGCGGAAGTCGCGCTCGCCCACCAGCAACATCCCCTGCCATACCGTGTCGGCCAATAGTCCCGCCACGCGAAACCGGATCGGACGGCCGTCATACTCCAGCTCGAATTCCTCTCCGACCCCGCCGTACAGTTGCAAACTGTACATGGCCGTATTGCGGTCCAGCACGACGGAGATCGGCTCGCCGTCTCCCGCCGCGCCGGACTCGAGAACGCTCCACGGATGATCGCCGTACCGCCGATCCGATGGCAGCGTCCCCCATTGAAACCCCACGCTGCGTTTCTCCATCGCACGAATAAACGGGGCCCCGACTCCGATCACTCGCGGTTGCGACGGACGATAGAGATTGGTACATGCCGCCATGTCGCCCTCCCGCAACCGAAACGGAAAGACGGTCGCCCCCTCGGACTTCATCGAGGCGCCCAGCACGCTGCGCAGTTCCACGTCCCAGTCTGCATAGATGGGAGTCGAACTCTCGCCCATCCATTCGAAACCACCGGTCCCCTCTTCGCTGGGCCGCATTTGAAACGCGCCCATGGCCACCACTAGGAAACTCGATGCACCCATCAGACCGATCGTCAGCATACTCCGTCGCGGATGGCGACTCATACTGCGTATCGCCCAGCGCCACAGCGGTGACTTTCCCAATAGCGGCTCCACTCGGAACGGACGTCCGTGCAGCCAAGACCAGAAGGCAGCCAGACACCCCGCGAGCAACAGAAATCCGGCTCCCACAAAGGCGCCGGCTTGAGCCATCCCACCGCTGGTTGCCGCATAGACGGCTGCCACGGCGGCACCGATCCAACAGACGACCGAGGCGCTCCACCACAGCCGGCCCCGCACCTTGCCACTCGACACCCGGTCGATCCGTCCTCGCAGCAATTCCAGAGGCGGACGCTTCAACACACCCCGCACGGTCAAGATCAACGTGGCGGCACAGATCGACAGCCCGGCAAGAAAACCGGTTGCCAAACTGGTCGCCGTCGCATGAAACCGCAGGAAAGGAACCGAAATCGCACCGACCCATACGGTCGTCAACAGCCACACGATCCAGCGAGCATAGGCCACACCCGCCAGGACACCCAGCACCGATCCGTCGAATGCCACCAGCAGCTCCTCGCGCAAGAACCACTGCAACAGCCGCCAGCGACGAAAACCGACCGATGCCAACAAACCGATCGACGGGACGCGCCGCAGAATACTCAATTGAAACAACAACGCCACCAATAGCAACGCGGCCACGATCACAAACATGCTCAAGGACAAAAACAACACGCCGAAAGGCGTCGTCCCCTTCGATGCTTCCATTTGCCTTGCCCGCAAGTCATGAACCACGACGCCCAGTTGAGACCAGTCGAGATGCTTGCGGATCGCCGCCGCCAGTTGGTCCGCCGAATCGGCCGCCGTCACATCGATGCGCCAACTCGTCGTTCGGCCGAAACGACTTCCCCACAACTCGCGGCCTCGACTCGGCGCCACAAAGGCCTTGGGAGTCGTCGCGTACTGCCGCCAATACTCTTCGTCCGCCTCCTGGACTCTCTCGTAGTCCACGGGAAACGGCACGTCCCACTCCTCGATCGAACCTTGATCGGTGAATCCCCTGACTGCCGGAGTCAAATGAGGATCATTGGCCAGCGTGGGACGTTGATCGAAGACCAACTGCCTGTCGGGCAAATAGGGGCGGGCGGGCGGGGTGAGCGGCGTCACCGCCCGAACGGTGAATGTGGCTCGTCGCTCCACCAACTTGCCCGAAGGGGACTCCGGATCGAAATAGGTCAGCTCGAGACGATCTCCCACTTCGGCCTTCAGTTCATCGGCCAGCCAATGAGTCAAGACGATGCCGTCATCATCCAGCGGCCGAATGACCTTTCCTGCGAGGTCCTTTAGCGGAAATGACCGGCCCAGCTCGATGGCTATCACCAGAGAGTACGGTACGGCTCGCCCACCCGCCGAACCGTCGCCGACTCGCTGAATCTGGTTCGCCAGATAAGTCAATACGGGAAGCCCCCGCGCGCCCACCGCGTTTCGCACCGCCCGATCGACGGCCGAACGGATCAGCATGCGGTCCGAAGAGAGTGCCCAGTAATCGTAAACGGCCGGCTTCGGATCGTCAGCGGACGTCGGATCTTCCAGCCGGACCCGTTCGACCCGAATCCCCACATCGACCAGATCGAGCCGCATGGCGGCCGGCAATTCGTCCTGCGTAGCGATCGTCGTTTCGGCCGTACCGGCCAGAAAAACGGCGTTCCAACCACCATCGATTTCCAGCGCGTCGCGCAAGCCGGCAGGAGACACAAAAGCGATTCGCGGCGTCCGCTGGCTGGGAAACAGTTCGAAACGCCCGAATCCCCGGTCGGGCATCACTTCGATGACCTCCAGCTCGGGCATGCTCTTGACCAGATCCTGCTTCTCGCCGAAAGGAGAATCCGACGGGATCGACTCGCCGAACGGCAGCCGCAACGTTACCGTATCTCCGGCAGAGACACCGAGAGCCTCGGCCAATGTCTGGTTGATCACAATCTCGAAATCGCCGGGGAGCTTCTTCGGCTGAGGCGTCCCGGCGGCGCGCAGTTTCCAAAAATCGGTGCCGCTCGCCAATACGGTGACGCGGCCCACCTTGCGGCGGCTTCCGGCTTCCGACAACGCCGCTTGCGTCATGACAATGGCGGGCGCAACGTCTGCGACATGTTCGGTAAATCTCTCGCGCAGATGGCCCACGCATCGGTCTCGAAAAAAATGCTCGGCCAGCAACAGACGATCGATCCGGCCGAGACGCTCTTGTGTCAGTTCGGTGAGACTGAGCCGAACCGTGTCTCCCACCAGCAGAGCTCCCACCAGCACGGCCGTCGAGACGGCCACGCCCGCCATCACCACCAAATGGCTTCGCAGATGATACTGCAGGCTCCGGATTACCAGCGTCCACCAAGTCATCCGTCCACCGCTGTCTGCCGGTCTTCGACCAAACGGCCTTCCTCGAGATACATTCGGCGATCCAAGAGAGACGCAACCGCCTCACTGTGAGTCACCACGATCAGCATGGTGCCGGTTTGAGTCTGCAACTTCAGCAATAGCTCCATGACACTCGCGGCGGTTCGCGGATCGAGATTCCCGGTGGGCTCATCCGCCAACAACAACATCGGCTTGCAAACTAGCGAACGAGCGATCGCCACGCGCCCCCGCTCGCCGCCGGACAATTCGCCCGGACGATGGTCGGCGCGGTCGGCCAGACCGACCCGCTCGATCAACTCCATCGCCCAATCCCGCTGCTCGGCCGCAATCGTTTGCGTCGCCAATACGGGGATCAGCACGTTTTCCAGCACCGATAGTTCGGGCAGCAGATAGTGCTCCTGGAATACAAAGCCGATCGAGCGGTTGCGAAACTCGGCCATTCCCTTCTCGCCAAGTGCGAACGGGTCGGTGTCTCCCAAACGGACCGTGCCCGCGGTCGGAGTGTCCAGCGTGCCCACAATGTGCAGCAGAGTGCTCTTGCCCGATCCGCTCGGCCCCAAAATGGCAACACTCTCGCCGGAAGGGAGACTCAGGTCGACCCCGTCCAGAACGGTCAGCGGCCCAGCACGAGTCGCAAACTGTTTGCGGAGGTTTTCGACCACCAGTTGCGTCATCACCCCACCTCCGTCTCGATTGGCCGCGCTGTGCGCGGACGTGGCTCCATTGGCTCCGGTTCCCCTATCCTACTGGTCGGGGCCCGCTTCGCCCACCAACGCGCAAAGCGCCAGCGTGCCGACGCCGTAAAAGGTATACTCCACATCGGGCTCGGGATCGAGCACCGCCCCGAGAAACCCGTGGGGAACGGCTAGCAAGCGCACAAAATGCTCCACTTCGGCCCAGTCGATTTCCCCGGCAGCGCCGAGTCGATCGAGTGTCCACAATGCGGTGAACGTACTGAGCAAGTCCGCGAGCGGAATACGCGTGTTGGCCCGAAACCCGCCGCTCTCGTCCCGCAGTTCCAGCAGAAACGCCGCGGTTTCCCTCCGGATCGGCTCGTCCAACGCCCCCAAGATCTCAAGTGCCCCGATCGCGGCGGCTGTCGGATTGGTGCCCGCTCGCTTGGCCGCTCGGATTTCCAGAAACCCGCCCCCATCGGCTCGCTGCGAAAGAATGAAACCCACCGCTCGCTCCGCTCGAGGCACCGGGCGGTCGAGCAGTTGGTAGCACAGCAGATTCAGGAAGGTCTGATAGGTGCTGGAAGCCGCGCCGCGAGTCGTTCGAGCATACCCGCCATCGTCGCCTCGGTGGCGTTCCAGTTCGGCCAACAGCCGATCGACCCACTCGTCGCTGGCCGAGGCGAAGACGTCGCGCCCCGTCGCCGCCTCCAAGGTGTAACCGGCAAACAGCAGCGAGACCAGATCGATCACGCTCCGCCGCTGGACCAGTTGGCCGGCCAGATAACTCCGAGCGGCATCGGCGGAGTCGTCAGTCCAGCCATCGAGCAGCGAAAGGGTCCGCACGGCAAACGCGGTATAGTACAAATCGGCCTCTTCGGCCCGGCCGCGAAAACCGCCGCTGGGCGTCTGAAAGTGCAGGGTCGCCTCGATCCACTCCCGCCGCTGCGACATCGGCCACCGCGCGGCCCCTTCGGAAAGCCGCCCGACAAGCTGCAACAAATATGGCATCGACGCCCTCTCGCCGCGAGTGGAAAGAATGCGGGCTAAGATTCAGCCGGAAGCAAGTAGGCCTCCAGGCTCCGGCGCAAGTCGGCGGGAATCTCATGCTTCTTCGGTGACTGGCCGCGAGCGATCCAACAGTAGACGCTGGTCATACTGCCCTCTGCGATCCGCCGGCCGCACAACTCGAAACGACTCTCGTAAACCACCGACGTCCGCCCCAATTCGCGGACACCCAGCTTCACTTCCACCACGTCCTCGAAGCGAGCCGCCGCCGAGTAGCGAAAGGACGTGGCCACGCGAGGCCAACTCCAAACGCCGTCCCCTTCGTGCCGGTGGACCGAACTCCCCAGATGCCGCAGCAACGCGTGCTCGGCTTCCTCCATGTAGAGCAGATAGACGGAGAAGTGCAGAATCCCCGCGCAGTCGGTGTCGCGAAACTCAACCCGGCGCGGATAGACGAACATCGACAACTGCTATTCGCCGACGTACGGCAGCAGAGCCATGAAACGGGCCCGCTTGATCGCCTTGCTCACGGCGTGCTGACTGACGGCCGTGCAACCCGTCTTGCGGCGCCCGACGATGCGCCCGTGACGGTTGACCAGCTTTTTCAGCAATTCCACGTCCTTGTAATCGACATACATGGGACGCGGCCGTTTGCCGTCGACAAATAACGGGTCCTTCTTCTTGGTCTTGGCTTTCGCCCGACGCTTTCTCGCTCTGGATCGTGCTGTACTCATGTCGCTCGCGTGTACCCGATGAAAATGAACCATCTGAAATCCGGCCCCCGCTCGACCCGCCGAGCCCATCCGAGAGCCTCGGCCAATCGCAGTCGCCGGAAAAGCGGCAAGCCTCAATTGCCACCCCCCATATCGAGGTAGCAAGAAAAAGGCGACCCGGCCGCCTCGCGAAGAGACTCCGGTCGCCACTTTCTGGTCGTCCCATTTTTTCGGAAATCGGCCCGCAACGCAAGCCCTAGCCGGCCGAGCCCGCCGTCGAGGGCACAGGCACGGTAGCTGCCCGGCGTCGCCACCTGAGCGGACTGCCCAGAGTGTCTCACGCCGGTGGAAACATCTCCGTTCTCACCGTCACCCAAATTGCGATCAATCCGATTAACGATATGATCAACCACACCGCAACTCGGCACGCGGGATATCGTATGTAGCACAGCAGCCATGCATAGCAGTATGTCCAGTTCCGGTGGAGCCATTCCATCACCCACCGCGGGGGCTTCCAAATCAATAAGAGTGCCCCGGCTGCCCAGGCCAAGGCCGCGATGTAACGTACTACATCTCCTATACCTGCCCCAGCAGTGATAAACCAGGCCGAGGCAACGGCTGTCACCAGGAGGATTATCGCAGAAGCGACTACTTGCTCGCACTTCTTCGATGCGCACGCTGGCAACAACATGAGCGTCAGCTCACCAGCATTTGCCCTCTCTTGGATGCGACGCAACCATGCCTTCGATTGTGCCTGGAGGCCTCCGCTGCGCCAGCACAGAGCGATATCTGCCAGTACGGCGAGTAACCCTGCAAGACCGACACAGGCAGGCAAGAGTTTGAACCCCACTGTTTTTTCTCCCCTGTAGACACAAGTCGATATGTGCGGACGTCTAGAAGACGTACCAGACGTCGCCGCTAAATCCTGGTGTTCCGACGCCGATTTCCCAAAATCCACCACCACCGGCAGCCCCAACCTGTCCACCAACCCCGAGTAACGGAACGTCGGGAACTGGAACGAAGCCTCCAACTGCCCAATTCCATCCAGGAGTAATGCTCGGCCCTCCTACAGTGATGCTTGCTCCAGTCGGTTAGAAACCAAGATACGGATGGAATTGCGCAGGCCTGTAACAAAACCCGCCGCGCCGCTTGCCGGTTTTGGGCCCTGTTGCTTGCGGCCTGGAGTTTTGTGACAGCCTCTCAAAGCGATCGGCTAGGACCGCCACGGGTGCTGGTAGCCGGCGCGGTAGGGCCGAGCCAAGTGCCGGTTGGCTTCGTCATCCCCGATCACCTCGTGCCGCTGCGGATCCCACCTCAACGTCCGTCCCAGCTCCAGCGAGAGGTTGGCCAGGATGCAACTGGCCGTCGAAATGTGTCCCTGCTCGATATCGGCCACCGGTCGGGATCGGTTTTCGCGTGCCTTGAGGAAATCCCTCATGTGCTGCCGCACAGCCGGTGCGACATGCCGCTCCAGGTCCTTTTCCGTGCGGTCTTCCGGATACTCGTCCAGCTCCATCTTCACATCGCGGTGGATGGACTTGCCGCGGCGCGGAATGAAGTCATAGCCGTGGACACTGAGCTTGAGTGTTCCCTTGTCGCCGTAGATCGTCGCGCCCCAGGGATACTTGGGATCGACCGGCTTGCCCCAGGTGCGGTGCTGCCAAACCACCGGAAATTCCTCGAACCGGAATACGGCCGTCTGCGTGTCGGGAACGTTGGCGATGCTCTCTTTCTCGACCAAGATTCCACCCTCCGAGTAGATCGATTCGGGCCAACCCAAATCGAAACACCACCGCACCAGGTCGAGCATGTGAATGCACATGTCGCCGAGGATCCCATTGCCGAATTCGCGAAAACTGCGCCAGCCTCGAGGATGAATCAGGGGATGGTAGGGCCGATACGGCGCAGGCCCGACCCACGCATTCCAATCCAGCGTCTCGGGTGGAGCCACCTTCATCGGCTTCCCCTTGCGCCTCATGTGGTAATAACAATAGACCTCCGCCAGACCGACGGTTCCCAACTTTCCGGCCTTGACGATCTCTTCGCGAGCTTCGATCAGGTGGTGCGTGCTCCGCCGTTGCGTCCCCACTTGCACCACGCGTCCGGTGCGCCGCGCGGCTTGCAGCATGGCCTGCCCTTCACGCACGTCGACGCTGATCGGCTTCTGAACGTAGACGTCGGCCCCCGCCTCCACCGCGGCGATCATCGGCAAGGCGTGCCAATGGTCCGGAGTGCCGATGACGACAATATCCAGTTCTTTCTCCGCCAACATCTTCCGGTAGTCGGAATAGGTGCGCGGCTTCTTGCCCGACTTCTGCCGCGACGCAATGATCTCGGCGGCCCCTTCCAGCATCTTTCGATCCACGTCGCAGATCGAAACGACTTCCACCGGCGCTACCTGAATCAGACGCAACACATCGACTTTGCCGTACCAGCCCGAACCGATCAGCCCGACTCGCAG
>Ga0256839_1004104_pt1 | contig 14467 bp, 8 predicted proteins | sample 354166metaG_FD_185968 | JGI IMG/M metagenome (GOLD analysis project Ga0256839, IMG submission 185968) | Hydrothermal vent microbial communities from Mid Atlantic Ridge, Atlantic Ocean - 354-166 | ecosystem: Environmental > Aquatic > Marine > Hydrothermal vents | place: Atlantic Ocean: Mid... | reverse complement strand
AGTAAGCCTGTTAGCGGGCGGTTGTCCCGCGTAGTTCCTTCTCCGAAGTAAATCTACGAAGGAGAGGCGCGGCCCATTTGGAACATCAAAAACCTTAAAATTGAAAGAAATTAGCCTGAAAAATTCATCGGATATTTTCACCAGACCGCGGGGCATCCGGGTTAACCTCTGCTGAACCGGAGTCTAAGAGCCTGGTGTAATTAGCTGACAAACAAGCGTTTGGCGGTTAATTTACATCATTATTCACGACCTTCGTAAATAATCCGGGTTAACCAATAAGTACAATGCCACCTTATATACTGGTGTTACCTGCTACTTGCGAGTGCGTTTGTGGGAGCATAAGAATAAATCATATCGCAAATTTTTCTGCACGGTACAACCTGAACAACCTTGTTTACTTTGCTATCTACGACTCCAGTGAAGAAGCCATTGCCAGGGAGAAATACATCAAAGGCAAATCAAGGAATCTCACAGAACAACTGATTACCCAACTGGACCCCGGAGGGAAAGACCTGGGTATTGAGGTTGAGGACATGGTGAACAGCCGCCACCAAACAAGTCATCCCGTTTATGAAACGTCATCCGGAGGGAGGTACGAGCGATGGGCTCCCATTGAAAACTGCTGCCGTACCATGATGGGGCCCCTTCGTTCCACTTCGTTCCGCTCTGGATGACGTTTCGGGTTATCTATTGCGGCCTCATTATTTCATAGCCATATAATCAACCACCAGGCGGCTCATTACCTTTACCCCATAAACCATGCCGGCATCGTCCACATAAAAATCGGGGGTATGGTGCGGGGCTGCCTCTTTTTCGGGGGTATCTAACGGGGTGCCGCCAAGAAAGAAATAAAAGCCGGGCACTTCGCGCTGAAAGAACGAGAAATCTTCAGCCCCGGTAATGGCCGGGGTGAGCCGTACATGGCCGGCCCCCATTACATCCTGCAGGGTGGGCAGCATTTTGTTGGTAAGGGCCACATCGTTATAGGTGATGGGATAACCCTCATTGATAACCAGGTCGGCCGTAGCCCCGTTGCTTTCGGCTGTTTTGGTCACTATAGTTTCCAGCCTGCGGAATATCTCCTGGCGCATTTCTTCGTCTAAGGCACGGATGGTACCCACCATTTTCACCTCTTCGGGGATAATATTATTGCGCACCCCACCGTGAATAGCGCCAAAGCTAACTACGGCTGCCTCTTTGGTTAGTGGCAGACTGCGGCTGACAATAGTTTGGGCGTTGTTAATAATTTGCGCTGCGGTAACAATCGGGTCGATACCGCCCCAGGGCAGTGAGCCATGCGACTGCTTGCCATGAATGGTGATCTCAAACGAGTTGGCGCTGGCCATCGCCCCGCCCGGGCGGTAGTTGATATTGCCTACATGGGTGCCGGCACTGATGTGCAGGCCGAAGATGGCCTCTACATCGGGGTTTTTCAGCACCCCTTCTTTTACCATCAGTTTGGCCCCGCCTTCTTCACCTTTGGGGGCGCCTTCTTCGGCTGGCTGAAAAATGAACTTCACCGTGCCGCGCAACTCTGCTTTAACCCGGGTCAGCACTTCGGCCGTGCCCATTAATATAGCGGTATGGGTATCGTGGCCACAGGCATGCATCACCGGCACTTCGGCCCCGTTATATTCGCCTATGGCCTTTGAAGCCCAGGGCAGTTCTACCCGCTCCGGTACCGGCAGGGCGTCTATATCGGCCCGTAAGGCCACCACCGGCCCGGGCTTGCCACCCTTAAGTATAGCCACTACCCCGGTTTTGGCTACCCCGGTTTGCACTTCCAGCCCCAGGCTTTGCAGGTGGGCGGCAATGTACTCAGCCGTTTTATACTCCCGGTTTGAGAGTTCGGGGTGTTCATGTAAATGATGGCGCCAGGCAATCACTTTCGGCTCTACCTCGGCAGCGAGGCGCTCTACTTTTAACTGTAATTTTGATTTCTTTGGCGGTTTGGTGGTAAAGGCTGAAAACACCAGGGCCAACATGACGAAAAGGATATGCTTGTACTTCATAAGTGAAAAATTTATAAACAATAAAGATACAGCCTTGGGGAGAAATACAATCAAAATTTATGTTAAAGCGCCCATCCCCATGATTTGCGGTAAACTTACCGGCCAGGGCCCCTGCCATTCAACACAACTTGCTTTGAATTGTGCCGGATTGTGGCAATTTTTACTGCCCTATCACTCTATAACTAATTAAACCTGATGAAACCCCTGCTACGTATTTTATTTGTTATCGGTTTTATATTGATGCTCCCCTTTCTGCTCTTCGGCCAGAAGGTGGACAAAAAAACCCTGGAAGCGTGGAGCCGGCAAAAGCTACCGGCCGCTATGGCTGAACTGGAGGAAACATTGCGTATCCCCAATAATGCCCTTAACCCGGTGGATGTAATCAACACCCTTAACTGGACGACCCGGGCCTTTGAAAAACGGGGCTTTACCGTGGAGGCCCTGGCTACGGCCGGCCCCCCGTTATTGCTGGCCGAACGTAAGGTGAAGAAAGCCAGAAAAACCGTGCTTTTCTATTTACACCTCGATGGCCAGGCGGTTGACAGCAGTAAATGGCACCAGGAAAGCCCTTATATCCCGGTAATCAAGAAACAGACTGCGGATGGCTGGGTGCCGGTAAGCGAGGCTGAACTGGCCAACGGCTATGCGGATGAATGGCGGATTTTTGCCCGTTCTGCCTCCGATGACACCGGCCCTGTGGTGATGTTTTTGGCCGCTATCGACCTGATGGATGCCCATGGTAGCGAGCCAAATTATACCATCAAAATGATTATGGACATGGAGGAGGAAAACGGCTCGCCCAACCTGCCGGCTGCCGTAACCCAATATGCCAAAAAACTGGCGGCTGACCAACTGGTGATTTTTGACGGGCCCCGGCATATCTCCAACCGGCCCACCCTGAGTTTTGGCGCCCGTGGTATTGCCACCATCACCCTCACCGTTTTTGGCCCCCGGCTGCCGTTGCACAGTGGCCACTACGGCAATTATGCCCCCAACCCGGCCTTGCGGCTAGCGCAATTGCTGGCTTCGATGAAAGACGGCCAGGGGCGGGTAACCGTTGCCGGGTTTTATGACGGCATCAACCTTACGGCAGCCGACCGTGAGGAAATGGCGCAAGTGCCGGATGATGAAGCTGACATCCAGCGTAAAATTGGCATTGGCGAAACCGATAAAGTAGGCCATAACTATCAGGAGGCCTTGCAATACCCTTCGTTGAATGTGCGTGGACTGAGTTCCGGCTGGGTGGGCGATGAAGCCCGCACGATTGTGCCGGCCACGGCCACGGCCGAAATTGATATCCGCCTGGTTCCGGAATCGGAGGGCCCGCGGCTGATTGAACAGGTGAAAAACCATATCGCGCAGCAGGGCTATCATTTTATTGCCGGCCGGGAGCCTACCGATGCAGAAAGGGAGAAATATGGCAAGCTGATCTATTTTTCATCGGTATATTCGTACCCGGCCTTCCGTACCCCGATCAACTCGGTTATTGGTAATTGGCTGAGTACGGCTTTGCGCACTGCTTTTGCCAAAGACCCTATTAAAATCAGGATTATGGGCGGCTCCATCCCTATTTCACCGTTTGTGGCCACGCTGGGCACCCCGGCTGTAGTGGTACCTGTGGTAAATCCCGATAATAACCAGCACAGCCCCAATGAAAACCTGCGTATCGGTAACTTCAGGGAAGGAATTATGGCCTTTACGGCTATTCTGGCCACCCCGCTTGAATAAATACGGTAACCAAACCCCAAAAAAATGAAACACCTGTCAGCATTTGTAGCCGCAGGGTATCTTGTTGCCATGGTAGCCTGTACCCCGCAGAAACCAACCACCACCTATACCATTACCCTTGCCGATTCTTTGGCCGGTACGCCCCTGGATGGCCGCCTGTTGTTGCTGATCTCCTCCAACGATGCGGCCGAACCACGCTTTCAGGTTTCAGATGACCCCGGCACCCAACTTGTTTACGGGATGGATGTAGAGGGCTATACGGCCGGGGGCCAGGTGCAATTTACCGGCAATGAATTCGGCTATCCGCTGGAGCACCTTTATGACCTGCCGGAGGGCGATTATTATGTGCAGGCCCTGTTGCATGTGTATGAAACCTTTCACCTCGCTACGGGGCATACGGTAAAGTTACCGATGGATAATGGCGAAGGCCAGCATTGGAACACCTCGCCCGGTAACCTCTATAGTAAGCCGGTGCAGGTACACATTGCCCCGGGCCGGGATATTGAAATTGAGTTAACCGAAGTGATCCCACCTATTGAACCACCCAAAGACACCAAATACATTAAACACGTGAAGATGAAGAGTGAGCGGCTGAGCAAGTTTTGGGGCCGCGACATGTACCTCGGGGCCAATGTATTGCTGCCCGAAGGTTTTGCTGACCACCCGGAGGCGCGTTATCCCTTGATTGTCTTCCACGGCCATTTCCCTTATACGTTTGGCGGTTTCCGTACCGAACCCCCTGATGAAGACCTGGAACCGGATTACAGCGCCCGGTTTAACCTGCATGGCTATAATAAAATCCAACAGCAGGAGGCCTATGCTTTTTACCAAAAATGGATAGCCAGGGACTTCCCGCGGGTGATTATCCTTCAGGTGCAGCATGCCAACCCGTATTATGATGACTCCTATGCGGTAAACTCGGCCAACCTGGGCCCGTATGGCGATGCCATTACTTATGAACTCATACCTTTTGTGGAAGAAAAATTTCGCGGCATAGGCGAAGGCTGGGCCCGCTTTACCTACGGGGGTTCTACCGGGGGCTGGGAGGCGCTGGCCGTGCAGGTAATGTACCCCAAAGAATATAACGGCTGCTTTGCCGCCTGCCCCGACCCGATTGACTTCCGGGCTTACACGGTGGTGAATATTTATGCGGATGATAATGCTTATTATGTGCAGGGCGACCACCGTAAAGTTTTGCGGCCGGGTATGCGCAATTACCTCGGGCATATTAAAACTACGCTAAAAGATATGAACTACCGTGAGCTGGCCCTCGGTACCAAAAGCCGCTCGGGCCAGCAGTGGGATATCTGGGAGGCGGTTTACTCACCGCAGGGCGATGACGGTTATCCGGTGCGTATCTGGGATAAGAAGACCGGAGAGATAAACCATGAAGTGGCTAAGTATTGGCAGGAGAACTACGACCTGCGCCATATCCTGGAGCGTGACTGGGATAAACTGGGCCCGGATTTACAGGGGAAAATCCATATTTACTGTGGTGAAATGGATAATTACTACCTGAATAATGCGGTTTACCTGATGGAGGACTTTCTGGAAAGCACTACCGATCCGTATTATGACGGGGAGGTAGATTACGGTGCCCGTGATGAGCACTGCTGGAATGGTGACCATAATAACCCCAATGCCATTTCGCGGTTACGCTATAATACCATGTACATGAACAAGATAATGAAGAGGATTGCCGCCAGCGCCCCGGCAGGGGCCGACCTTACCAGTTGGCGGTATTAGTTCCTGCGGGCAGAAAACCCGCATAAATTACCGGGTTAGCCGGCTGCCTACTCCATCAGCCCGGCAGCCGCCTCTTCCCCATGCTTTTTGCCGATTTTAAACCGGTATTCATCATTATGGCCATAAATATGCACGGTTACATATTTACCTTTTGGGCCGCTGCTGATAACATCTTCTTTGCCGTCATCGCCTTTTTTGCCGGCAAACAGGGAGTTGAGCACCGCCCCGGCAACCAGTTTTACCGGCACCTGCACGTCAAACTCCATGTCGTCATCGATAGTTTGGTAGCCCATTAAAAAAATGGTGCCCAGGGTAGAATTAATCGTCATAAAAGGCAGGTGCATTTTGCCTTGCTTGAAGACCATGGTATTCATCATATCGGCAAATTGCACGTTGCTCAGGTCTTTGTTTTTAAAATATTTGCCCATTTCCATCAACGGGGGGTAATTGCGCAGGGCCCCGTCTTTTACCACCGCTTTGATCGAGCCGGTTAAACGGGCCAGGTCAAAGTTAAAATCCTGGGTAACGGGCACATTGGCTTCAATTTCACCATTAAAAATACCGGCCAGGTGGTCTCCTACTTTTACCTCCTCACCATTCTCCAGGTAAGTGACATCCAACTTTGAGAGGTCAACATCGGTAACCTTAATATGGGCGGTAAGAATGGCTTCCCGGTGGCTTGAGGCATCAAAAATACCGTCAAACTCAAAAGAACCGTAGGTGCCCGAGCGTAGTTTTACATGGTCCAGCTTAATGATATTATGGTCTTCCATATTCAGGATGCCGGACAGGTCTTTTATCTCTACTCCGAAATACACCAGTTTGCCTATGTTTACGTTTAAATCGGTAATCGGGTAGTCATCCGCATACGGGTTGGCAGGGTCCCCGGTGGCTACGGCCTCCTGATGGTCCTTATCGGCTTCGCTGAGTTTAATCAGTTCGTCCAGGTCAAGTACCTGGCTGTTAAGGCTTATCCTTGATTTAAAGGGCCGGGTAAGGGTATCCTGGGTAGCCAGTACATTGGTAAACTCGGCATTCATAAACACATCGCTGCGGCCAAATTTGCCGAACAAGCTGTTGATATAGATGTTATTATCCTTTACGGCCCCAAAAACGCCAATATCCCTGAATTTTACCGGGGAGAAATGTGTTTTGAACTTCAACCCGGTAACCTGGAAACTGAACTCAGGAAAAAGGCCGTTTTTTTGCAACTCCCGGTTGGTGGTGGCGAGAGTAACATTAAAAGCAACATTTTCCAGCACCTCGTGTTGGTAGCTTGCCGGCAGGAGAAATTCATCTTTTAGGGTAAAAAAGTCTTTGGCTACCAGCTTATCCGCTTGCAGGGCCAGGGCCAAGGCTATACCCTCAACTGAGTCGGTTTGAAAATAACCATCGTAATTGGCCAGGGTAAGGTTGAGGCTAAGGGGGCTCTCGCCAACATAGCCGCTCAGTTGTTTGAATTGTAGCGTATCGGGCCGGATAATAATATTGCCATTTACACGGTTAATAAGGGGCAGGCCGTCAACTTTGGCCGTCAGGTTGGCCACGGTCAGCCGGCCGGCCGGGATCAGGTTGAAGGAGTCAATGGCTGTGGACAGGAAATCTGCCTGTACCACGAGGTCGAGGCTGTCAACCCGGTAGTTTACCTGCTCTTGCCATGCGGGGCTGAAGGCCAGCAGTTGAAAGGTGTTGAGCGCATGCGTATGTACCGCCAGGTCTCCGGTGAGCCGGGCCGGGCTGCCTAACAGGTACGGCACCAGGTTTTTAACTTTGGCGTTTAGTTTAAGTTCGTTGTTATTGGCGTTGAAAGTAAGGTTATCAACACTCACCTCGCCTTCGTTCATAAACAACTGGCCGTCAAGTTCTTTTACTTCATATTGTGAACCCTCTAAGACAAACCGGCAATTCTCAAACTGCATCCTGAATATCCCTTCAGGGTTACCAAACTGCCAGTTTTGCAGGTTAAAGTTCCCTTTTAGCCTGGCCTGTGACCGTACCATGCCCTGCATTTTTTTAATGCCCGGTACCACAAAGATATTTTGTAAATCTGCCAACTCTTCCGCCAGTTGCCAGTTGATCTTATACGTAGGTTCGGCAAAATTGGTGATGGTCATATTGCCCGATAAAAACCCTCCGGAGGCAAAATTAACGTCCACATTATCAATATAGAGGATGCCGTCACGCATGTCGGGCTCAATACCGTTGTAGAACATCAGCCGGAAACCGGAGTCTTCAATTACATCGCCATGCCGGTTATGCACATGTAGTTCGGTTAGCGTTGCCATGGTAACAATCTGCGGCATTTTGCCCATGGTTTTGCCTTTTAGGGTAGTGCTGAGAATAAGCCGGCCACCCCGGATATCCGGCAGGTAATCGGCATTGAAAATATTCATTTTAGCCAGTTTTGAGAGGTCCTCGTGGTTGGCCACGATACTGAGGTCAACAAACCCGCTGTCGGCATAATTATAATGACCGGAGAAACTGGCATCCAGCAGGTCAAAGCGGATATTGCCCTCGGTAAATGATAAGGCCATGTCGCCCAGGTCAGCGGTAAAATCGGTTTTTACTTTAAGGTTGTGGTCGCGCATCAGGTTTTTATCCTGTACCAGCAAAGAGTCTAATTGGTAATTGAGGTTCAAGCTACCGTTAACAGAATCTGCCTCCAGCTTAAACTTTGCCAGCAGGCTCTTAACAGTGGTTGCGAGGTATTGATGCGATAGTTCATCATGATGATGGACATGCACGTTTTGTACTTCAATTAGTTTCAAATGCAGGGAGAAGTCACTTTCGCCCCGGGGGGTATCGCGGGCATTACTTTCTTGTTGTAAGGCCCGGGTGAGGTTCATGGTAGCATCGGTATAAGAAGTCAGGTCAATGCGGCCCCCGTCAAGAAATACCTTTTCAACCATCACATGGTCATCCAGCAATTCCCGGAGGTTTAACGAGACCTTTAGCTGGCCCAGATGAATGACCGGCAGCTCCCCGTTACCGGCAGGGGCTGTTTTTTCTTCATACAGCCGCACATTCTTCAGGTTCAGGGTAATGTTGGGGAGGGAAGAAAATAAGCTAAGGCCTATTTTATCCAGCTGCAGCCGGCCTTGAATACTGCGGTTTACCCGCAGGACAACTTCATCCCGGATGAAATCCTGGTTAAAGAAAAATAGGGTATAAGCCACGCCCACCAGCAGGATGCACATGGCCATTAACCAGAGCCCGGTTTGTTTTAATAGTTTCACTTTTTCCTGAACTTGTCAGGCAAGTTACCATCATTTTCCGAATAATGTAAAGTTAACGGTAAAACAACCTGTTGTTCAGGCCCTTACTTTGGCCAGGCGTTTGTCGTACCGGCCGGTACCAAGATCATATAATACGGCAAAATGGCTTCTTACCGCCCCGAAAAAGGTTTTGTGCTGCAGGTAAGGAACATTGAACTCCTCGGCCGTTTCTTTAACTATTTTGGCTATCTTGCGGTAGTGCACATGACAGATGTTGGGGAACAGGTGATGCTCGATCTGGTAGTTAAGGCCACCGATAAACCACGAAAAAAACACGCTGCCATTAGCAAAATTAGCCGTGGTCTTCATTTGATGGATGGCCCAGTTGTTTTCCACACTGCCACCATCGGGAACAAAGAATTCGGTTTCTTCAATCACATGGGCCGGCTGGAAGATAAAGGCCAGGGCCAGGCCACAGATAAAGTGCATCAGCAAATACCCCATCAGGATTTGCCACCAGGGCAATCCGATGAAAATCATGGGCAGCGCAATCAGCAAACCAAAATACCAGAGTTTGGTAAAGGTAATTTGCATGAGGGCTTTTTTGAAGGTAAGGCCCTGGCCGGCCAGCAATTTCTTTTTCTTATACCGAACAACTTGCTCGAAATCTTTACTCAACGACCAGTATATGGTCATCAAACTATAGAGAAAAGGGGCATAAAAGGCCTGCAACCGGTGAATCCCCAGGCGTTTCTGGTTGGGCGACAGGCGCAGGGTATTGTTTTTTATATCCTCGTCATAGCCGTCAATATTGGTAAAAGAATGGTGCAGCACATTATGTTGTATTTTCCAGTTTTGGCGATAACCACCAATAAAATGGATTAAATAGCCTAAGCTATTGTTTACCTTTTGGTTACGCGAATAAGAGCCGTGGTTGGCATCGTGCATAATGGACAGGCCGATGCCCGCCATGCCGAAACCCATCAGGGCCCACATGCCCAGTACGGGCCAGAAGGAGGAAATTATGCCGGTAAGCATTAAAATCAGGGGGATAAAATACAGGCTTATCATAAAGACTGTCTTGAACTTCATGTTGAAGTTGGCGTACTTGGAGATGTTGTTCTCTTTGAAGTAGCGGTTTACTTTTTGGCGTAATACCTTAACAAATTCCGCTTGCTTTTGGGTGTTAAATTTTACTTTGGGGGTACTCATATTATTGTATTCGAACCTACAAAGGTAGTGGGTTTTGGGCTGATATTTAGCTTTTTAAGCAAAAATCGCCTTTTTGGCCGTGGGTTAACGAACCGGATGCGGGGGGCTTAACCTTGCCGGCCGGGCAGAAAACGCAGCCTCATTGCCTCTATACAGACAAAATGGGGTGGTGTAAGGTTGTGCTGCCGGGCGCTGATTATTTGATATAAATTCTTTTAGGGATAACGATTGCTTTCGGAAAAACCTCTTTTATCTGCACAAACAAGGGTTGGGCCTCGAGGCGGGTATAGTATTCGCCTACCCTTACTTTATAGTTGGGCTGCTCAAACACCATCCGGGGTTCGGTGGCGGGGAAAAACCGCAGGAGCTTTAACCGGTATTCTTTCGCCAGGGCCCGGTCATCGCCACCGTAAACCTGAATCGTAAAGCCATCAATATAATGAAGGGTAGCCCGGGCATAGGCAGCGGCCGTATCCAGCACGGTGTTTAATTTATCGCCCACTTCGGCCACGGTTGAACCCACAGGTACCATAACCACGGCCGTATCTGCCGGCACGGTTATGGGTTCCGGTATCCCGGGACGGTAAGCCTGCAGGTCTTCCGTATAAACCTCTTTGGTGGCGGTAGTTTTTCCCGGCTGTACAATGCTACAAGCAGCGCCCCACAGCAGCCACCAGCCGATAATTACCAATATGCCGGGTTTTCTTCTCATTAGTTTTCTACCAGTACACAGTCACCGTTGCGGATATCGTCTTCCACGGTTTTAAATTTCACATCCTTTTTAATGGTGCCATTGGTGTATTGTACCGTAACCCGCTCATTGCGGCCCATTATTTTCTGCGATTTAATGGGCGCGGTTTTCTCTACCGGAGGCCGGTTGGGGATCATCGGTTGCCCCCCCGCCAGGGCCGATTTGCTTTCATCTTTTTGCTCCTTCAGTTTTTGCCTGCGTTGTGAGCGGGCCTCATGCACTTCATCGGGTTCCTGCACAGGAATTTCGGCCTTCATCAGAAAACTTACCGTTTCCTCGTTTAAGCGGGCAATAAACAGCTTAAACAATTCAAACCCTTCAAACTTATAGATCAGCAATGGGTCTTTCTGTTCATATACTGCATTTTGTACCGATTGCTTGAGGTCATCCATGTCGCGCAGGTGTTCTTTCCACTGCTCATCAATAATGGCCAGGGTGATGATCTTCTCCATGGCGGTGATCAGGGCCTTGCCCCCGGTCTTCACACTCTCTTCCAGATTGGCGGTAACGCCAATTTGCTTTTTGCCATCGGTAAACGGCACCATGATATTTTTCACTGTTGCCCCCCGGGTTTCGAGGATATCCTTCAGGATGGGCAGGGCTTTTTCGGCAATGAGGTCGTTTTTGCGGTGGTAGTGCGCCAGGGCTTCATCATAAAGTTGCCCGCCCAGTTGATCGGCAGGGGTGTTGCTAAAAGTTTCCTTATCCAGGGCGGTATCAAAAAACAAGGTGCTGAGGACGGTGAGCTTAAAGCCGTCAAAATCATCGGCATCTTTATGGTTAAGTACTATGTCATCGCAGGTGTCATAGAGCATGTTCATAATATCCAGCTCTAAGCGGTCGCCAAAAAGGGCATTGCGCCTGCGTTTATAAATCACCTCACGCTGTGAGTTCATTACATCGTCATACTCCAGCAGCCTTTTGCGGATACCGAAGTTATTTTCTTCCACTTTTTTCTGTGCCCTTTCTATAGAGTTGGTAATCATGGAGTGCTGAATTACCTCACCTTCCTGCAGTCCCAGGCGGTCCATGAGGCGGGCTATCCGCTCCGGCATAAACAGGCGCATCAGGTTATCTTCGAGCGACACAAAGAACTGCGAGGAGCCCACATCGCCCTGTCGTCCGGCCCGGCCCCGCAACTGGCGGTCAACCCTGCGCGATTCGTGGCGCTCGGTACCCACAATGGCCAGCCCCCCCGCGGCCCGGGATTCGGGCGACAGCTTGATATCGGTACCCCGGCCGGCCATGTTGGTGGCAATGGTTACGGTACCCGATTGTCCGGCTTTGGTAATGATTTCGGCCTCGCGCTGGTGCTGCTTGGCGTTCAGCACCTGGTGTTCTATGTGCTTCATTTTCAACATCCGGCTGAGCAGTTCCGAAATTTCTACCGAGGTGGTGCCTACCAGTACCGGCCGTCCTTTGCCGGTCAGTTCGGTGATTTCTTCTACCACCGCATTAAATTTTTCGCGTACTGTTTTATACACTTTGTCTTCGGCATCTACCCGCACAATGGGTTTGTTGGTGGGGATAACGACCACATCCAGCTTGTATATTTCCCAGAATTCCCCGGCTTCGGTTTCGGCCGTACCCGTCATGCCTGAGAGCTTATGGTACATGCGGAAATAGTTTTGCAGGGTAATGGTGGCGTAGGTTTGGGTAGCATCTTCTACCTTCACGTTTTCCTTGGCTTCTATGGCCTGGTGCAGGCCATCGGAGTACCTGCGGCCTTCCATTACCCGGCCGGTTTGCTCATCAACAATTTTTATTTTACCGTCATCAATAATGTATTCGGTGTCTTTTTCAAACAGGGTGTAGGCTTTCAGCAACTGGTTAACCGAATGTATCCGCTGGGCTTTAACGGTATAGTCCTGGATGATCTCATCCTTACGTTTCAGTTGTTCCTGCTCATCAAGTGCCTCGTCTTTCTCCAGCCGGGCGATTTCCTCTCCTATATCCGGCATGATAAAAAACTTAGGGTCTTCGCCCTCTCCGGTAATCAGGTCAATCCCTTTTTCGGTGAGTTCAATGCTGTTATGCTTTTCGTCAATGGTAAAAAAGAGGGGCTCATCAGCTTCGGGCATCATTTTTTGGTTATCCTGCAGGTAGAAGTTTTCGGTTTTCTGCAGGATTTGCTTGCTGCCGGGCTCGCTCAGGAATTTAATCAGGGGCTTGTACTTGGGCAGGCCGCGATAGACCCTGAACAGGGCCAGGCCGCCTTCTTTTTCGTTGCCTTCGGCAATTAACTTTTTAGCTTCATTCAGCAGATGGCTGGCCAGTTTGCGCTGCTCTTCCACCAGTTTGCTGATGCGTGGCTTAAGCTCATAAAACTCATGCTCATCACCTTTGGGTATGGGGCCGGAAATAATCAGGGGGGTGCGGGCCTCGTCAATCAGTACCGAATCCACCTCATCCACAATGGCAAAGTGGTGTTTGCGTTGCACCAGGTCGGCCGGTTCACGCGACATGTTGTCCCGCAGGTAATCGAAACCAAACTCATTATTGGTGCCGTAGGTTATATCGGCCTCATAGGCTTTTCTGCGGGCTTCGGAGTGCGGCTCGTGTTTATCGATGCAATCAACCGTAAGGCCGTGGAATTCGAATATCGGCCCCATCCACTCCGAGTCACGGATAGCGAGGTAATTGTTTACGGTTACCAGGTGTACGCCCCGGCCGGCCAGGGCATTTAAGAATGATGGCAGGGTGGAAACCAGGGTTTTTCCTTCTCCGGTAGCCATTTCGGCAATTTTTCCTTCATGCAGCACTACCCCGCCTATCAATTGCACATCGTAATGCACCATGTCCCAGGTAACATCGCCCCCGGCCGCGGTCCAGGTATTTTTCCAGTGGGCTTTTTCCCCGGCAATTTCCACGTTGTTGTGTGTAGCGGCATACTGCCTGTCGTGCATGGTGGCGGTAACTTCCAGGGAGGCATTTTCTTTAAAACGCCTGGCGGTTTCTTTTACCACGGCAAAAGTTTCGGGCAACACCTCGAGCAAAACTTTTTCCAATTCTTCGTTACGGGTTTCTTCCAGAGCGTCAATTTTCTTGAATATCTCTTCTTTGGCGTGGATATCCAGCGATTCGTCTTCTTCTACCTGCTTGTGCAGGGCGGCTATTTCGTCATCAATTGATTGCAGATAATTATCTATGTGCGCTTTAATGTCGGCTGTTTTTTGCCGTAGTTCATCATTGGATAAACCGGCCAGTTGGGCAAAGATTTCGTTGGTTTTATTTACATAAGGCATTACCGCCTTGATATCTTTTTCTGACTTGGTGCCAAAAATCTTTGCTATGCCCTTGGTGAAAAAGTTTGCCATCTTCTGTAATCTAATTTGCGACCGCAAAATTACGGTCTTTTATCCTAATAATGCTGATTGTTGTACGCAGATAATCCACCGGAAGTTATAGGGTTAGCTCCCCGCTAAATACCAGGGTAGCCGGGCCGGACAGCCACACTCCGGTAAAGCCGTTGGGGGTTAGGGTAAACCCAACCTGCAGATTACCCCCGGGAGTGGTGATATTAATTTTGTTGCCTAGCCCCCGGACAGATGCCGCTATAGCCGCGGCCGTAACCCCGGTGCCGCAGGAGAGGGTCTCATCTTCCACGCCCCTTTCGTAGGTGCGTACGCTAATTTGGTCAGCCCCGGTGATTTCCACAAAATTGATGTTGCTGCCGCCCGGCTGAAAAGCCTGGTGATGGCGCAGGCTGCGCCCCTCGGCCACCACATCCACACGATCAACATGGTCAACAAAAGTAACATAATGCGGGGAGCCGGTAGCATAAAAAACCCCGTTGAGTATTT
>Ga0256839_1004103_pt1 | contig 14468 bp, 10 predicted proteins | sample 354166metaG_FD_185968 | JGI IMG/M metagenome (GOLD analysis project Ga0256839, IMG submission 185968) | Hydrothermal vent microbial communities from Mid Atlantic Ridge, Atlantic Ocean - 354-166 | ecosystem: Environmental > Aquatic > Marine > Hydrothermal vents | place: Atlantic Ocean: Mid... | reverse complement strand
GGCCGGCCCTCCAGGCGAATGGTCCCGACCGGTGGCTGGGGGCTCGCGCCGAACAGACATTCCAACAGCTCGGTCCTCCCGGCCCCCATCAAACCGGCCACTCCCAGGATCTCCCCTCGGTGAAGCTCGAACGAAATATCTTCCAGACGCCACTTTCGAGCATGCCCGGGCCAGGCCAACGAAAGTCGATCGACTTCCAGAATGGGATCCCCCGTTTCGGGAGACTCGCCCAACTCGAGCGATTCGATTTCCCGACCCACCATCAGGTGCGTGATTTCCCGCGGTGTCGTCCGCTCGCGCTCGAGTGTCGCCACCCACTTGCCGTCGCGCAGCACGGTGACTCGATCGGCCAGACGGAACACCTCGTCCATCTTGTGCGTAATGTAGAGAATCGTGGTGCCGCGCTGCCGCAGTCGCTCGATGACCCGATCGAGTCGTTCCACTTCCGCCTCCGTCAGAGCACTGGTCGGTTCATCCATGATGACGATCCGCGCATCGAGTGACAGAGCCTTGGCGATTTCGATCAACTGCTGGTCGCCCACCCGCAACGAGCCCGCTCGTTGGCTTGCCGGAAAATCGCATTCCAGTTCACGGAGCAGTTTCGTGGCCGCCGTTTCCATGTCGCTGTTCTTCAGCCACCCCCACGACGTCCGGCACTCGCGCCCCAGGAAAATGTTGGCGGCCGCCGACAGTTCCTCGACCAGGTTCAATTCCTGATGAATGATGCTGACGCCGGCCGCTTCCGCACTCTTGGTGCCGCGAAAACGGACGGTTTTGCCATCGAGACGGAGCTCCCCCTGGTAATCGGTGATGATCCCGGCCAGCACCTTCATCAGCGTACTCTTGCCCGCTCCGTTCTCGCCGCAAATGGCGTGCAGTTCCCCGCGCCGGACGGAGAAGCCGACATCATCCAGCGCCTTGGCACCCGGAAATTGCTTGGTGAGATGTTCGAACTCGATGATGATGTCGGCATCCGATGGAGACATAGAACATCCTTTACCTCTTGAGGCCTCCCGTCGGTATCGGGAACCGCTGGATGGTTCAGCGCTCCCGGCTTCGCTCACCGCGAGCACTCCGCGACTGGAGGTATTTGATCTCCAGCAGCGTGATCAACACGATCGCCGCGGTCCACATTCCCATGGTCAGTCCATTGAGCACATAACTGATCATCCCCACCAGCAGCGCCAGCACGGGAATCGTGCACCATCCCATGGCGCCGGGAAAGAGTTGCTTGGCCGTTCCCCGCGGTTGTTGTCTTATTTCGTTGAAAGCCACTGCCAGTACCACCAGAAAGCCGACGATCAGGCCCTGGTAATCATCGGATCCGGCGCGGATGATCTTGGCGACGGAATCGATCACCACACGGAGAAACAGCACACCCAACATGACGCCGGGAACGAGTCCGACGCCACCCTGGAGGCTGCAGCCCCCCACGACAGCCGCGGCAATCGCATTGAGCTCGTAGCCGACAGCCAGGGTCGATGGGTTGGCCACTCCGATCTTGGCCACGTAGAGCACTCCGGCAATCGACGCGGTGACGCTGCTGATGGTATAAGCCAGCCACTTGAGTTGATGCGTGCGGATACCGCACAGTCTGGCGGCCTGCTCATTCCCACCCAACGCATACAGGTGCCGACCGATCACGGTCCGGTTCATCAGGATCCAACACAGCGTACCCAGCACGAGAAACACCAGCAGCGCGATCCACCACTCCTTCAAAACTTCGAACGTGATGTCGTCGGCTCGTACGGAAGTCTGCTGGTTCCCCAAATCGCGCGTGACCGCCTGATTGAGGATCTTGGCCAGACTGCGCAGCCCAACCAGGGACGCCAGCGTGGCCACGAACGGCGGCAGTCGAATCACCGTGATCAACCACGCGTGCAGGGTGCCTACCAGCAGTCCCACCAACAGCGCTGCGGCAATCGCCAGGCAGACGACGGTGATCCCTACGTCGGTAGCGTCCGGTAAGCCGTCTTCGCCGGTGGGAGCCAGCACCATCATTGTCAGCGCACAGACAGACCCGGAAATCACAATGACCGAACCGCTGGAGAGATCGATGCCTCCCGAGATGATCACGATGGCCGATCCGAGCGCGAATATGCCCAACAAGGCGGTCTGGTGGAGAATATCACGACTGTTGCGCGCCGGTTCGTGGATATAGTCCTGGTTGAATATCAACGTCACCAGGAACACGACCACGATGGCAATCGCCAGTCCGATTTCGTTGCGGACGGAGTCTCCCCAGCGGTGCTGCTTGAGTTCCCTGGGTTGTGACGATGACTGCGTCATCTCCTTGCCCGCTCCGTGTTCACTCATGGCTCGTTCAGGAACCGGTCAGTTTCCGTTCCGCCAGCCATTTGCGAAACTCGGGATAGGTGAAGAACTTCGTCGTCTGCTCGAACATGCCGGGTTCGAGCGGCGAAGTTTCGTCGGGCACGACGACTCGCAGTTCCGTCGTCAAAATGTCTCCGTCTTTCGATCGAAACTGTTTCGTCTGCGGGTCGTAATCCGGGTAGAGTTCATGGATGGTCTGATGATCTTCCTCGACCAGCGCCTTCATCAACTTGGTTGCCAGGTAGCCCATCTGATAAGGGTTCTGCACCACCATCGCGTCGATGTCACCTGCTTCCATGTCGCTGAGAGCCAGCGGTGCCGCGTCGAACACCACCACCTTGACTTTGCTTTTCAATTTGCGCTGGCGAACCACTTCGACGATTGCGTGAGCGTTATACGCCCAGATGCCGACCAGAGTTTTCAAAGCCGGGTGATTGTTCAATGCGATCTTGACATTTTCCTGAGCCTGGTTTTCGTCTCCGTTGTCACTCAAGTACTCGACGCGCACAAACGCCTCGCCGGCTCCCTGCTGAAATCCCCCCGTGCGTTCTTTGGCGTTGGCGACCGATTTCAAACCGACGAACGCCGCGTACTGGCCCCCCTCGGGCAACAGCCCTTTCGCGCACCGACCCAACTCGCGCCCTCCAATGATGTTGTCGGTCCCCAGATAGGCGAACCTGGTGTCCCGGTAACGGTCGCGGTTCATGTCGGAATCGACGGTAATCACGTGCACGCCTTTGTCTCGCAACGCCTTCATGGCATCGGCGATCGCACGATTGTCGGCATCGGTGGAAGAGATGGCGACGGCGGCGATATCCGACTGCGTGGCATACTGTTGAAGCTTGCTGATCTGGGCCTCCTCGGAAAAGTCGCCCTTATCGAGATAGACCGTCAGCCCACTGGACTTGAGGTCCAGATCGGCAGCCGCCTTGTCCATCCCCTTCCGCATGGCGTCCCAAAACGGGTCGTCGCCGTTGGTGAGCAGAATCAGACGTTTGGTGCCGGACGTCTTGGAACCGCAACCGGCCGGTAGGAAAAAAGCCGACACGGCTGCGACGACGCAGGCCAGGACAAGACGGTTGTTCATCGCGGTTTTCTTCTCCCCGTACAGCCGGCAATGGTATCGACGGTCGAACTCGCTGGTTGGCTCTGTCGATTCTAGTAGCGGGCGTGGGGACTCGCAAGCAACGGGCGTGGGGCCACCCGACTCGATTCAAAAAGGCGGCAAAATCGTCAAAGTCGCACCGGCAGCCCGGTGTCTGCCGCGGGATCGCGCCGCATAAGGGAAATCCGCAGATGGCGAGCCGGTTTTCGTGCTAATTAGTTGCTGTACGCCGGTTGCGACGCCGCGGACTTGGCTGCCGTGCCGCGTGCAACCAGATGGCGGACAACCGGTCAAAAGGGGAGCAGCGTTTCGGGGGCGTAGGATGCATACCACATGAGAATAGGAAAGAACTGGTGGATTGGGGGTGGTTTGGGAGTCTTGGGCTTGGGTTGCGTCCTGAGTTTGATTCCCGTGCTGGCCGCCACCAATCTGGAATCACAGGTACGTCGAGCCGAAAGGGCGTTGAGCGAGGGCCGCGTGGAAGAAGCCCAGCCGATTTGCGACCGGCTGCTGGCCAACCATCCGACATCGCTCGACAGTGCAACCCTCGCGCACGTGCGCCTGTTGGCCGCTCGTGCTGCATTCGCGACGGACGACTTTTCCGGCGGGATCGCGTACGTCCGACCGCTCCTCGAGCAGCGCGATTCCCGCGCGCAGCGGTGGGTCGTGCAGCAGGCGGAGCATCTTGCCATCGCCCACGGCCGACTCGCACCGGCCGAGCAGATGTTGGTGGCCGAGCTGCAATTGGACCGGCGATACCTGCCGGCACTGAGGCTACTGACGCAGATTCTACGAGCCGAGGGCCGCTGGCACTCGGCGACTCAGCGATGCTACGAACAGTTGCGGCGAAGTCAATTCACTCGGGCCGACCTGATCTTCCTCATCAGCCCCGAACTGGAAAACAGCGAGGAAGAACGCGTATTGCAAATCCAGCGTCGCGCATCTTCGCATCCGCTCGTCCATTTTGCCAGGCTGCGGCGGAATCCCCATCGAAAACCGTCCCAGTGGGTCGAATCTCTGCAGCGGCTGGCCCGAAAGGCTCCCAAGTGCATCGAACTCCAAGCCACTCTCGGAAAAGCTCTGGCCGCTACCGGCCAACCCGACCAGTTTCGCCAATGGCGCGAGCAACTTCCAGCTCAAGCGTGGTCGCACCCGGGAATCTGGTACGCAGCGGCCATCGAGCTGTCCCAACAGGCGCAACCTCGCGCCGCCATACGGTGTTGCTGGGAATCGCTCCGCCGCCAAGCCGATCAACCCCCCGTCTACCGGCTGCTGGTGCAACTATTGGAACAGCAGCGCGATCATCGGCTTCCCCACTACCGCCGCCGCGCTGAGCAGTTGGCGGACCTGGTCGCTACGGCCGGCGTACTTCGAGACTCTCCCGGTCACCTGCAGTCACTCCGCCGCGTGATGACCCTCTGCCGCGATCTGGGAAGATATTGGGAAGCCGCTGGTTGGGCAGTCGAAATGGAGGCCTGCGACCCAAGCGACGTGACGACTCGCGAACTCCAGCGCACCATCCGGGGACACCTGGCCGACGACCTTCCGGTCGTGGTCGAGTCGTACGACCCGGTTCTCCGCTGCCGACTCGATTCGTATCCACTCCCGGATTGGCTCGCCACGCCGCCGGAAATGTCCCATCCTCCCGTTTGGCCGGTCCCATCACCCTGACTAGCGGCCGTGAGGAGACAACCGATGAAGAAAGCAGATTGGACCGTCGCCGCCCTGAAACAACTGCAAACCAGCCGCAGCGGCGCCGGCTGGGGATATCGGCCCGACGACGTTCCCTACGTCGAGCCATCGGTGCTGGCCGGATTCGTTCTGCGAACCTGGTACGGCGACGCCCGCCACTCCCCAGCCGCCGCCACCGGCGTCTCGCACTGGCTCGGCAGCCTTGTCCAAGACGACGGAGCCATCGGACTCTCCAGCCAATTGGCCCGGCCGCACTGGTCCACGGCTTGGGCGATCTGGTATTGGCGCACTGGACCGCAAGCGCCGCCGCAGGGTCAGGCCGCCACCGGCTGGTTGCTCAGCCGAATCGGTGACACCTTCCCGGCACCTGACAACGTCGGTCACGACACGACCATACCGGGTTGGCCGTGGGTGGAAGGGACTCACTCATGGGTGGAGCCCACAGCGATTGCCGTGCAAGCTCTCTGCGTTAGCGGTTTGAGTGATCACCCGCGGACGCGAGACGGTGTCCGACTGCTTCTGAACCGACCCGTTCCCAGTGGTGGCTGGAACATGGGGAATCGTGTTACGAAGGGGACTGCCCTTCGAGCCCAATGCGCTCCCACCGGCATTGCGCTGCTGGCACTGGCCAGTTCGCTCACAGCGCGGCAGCGAGCCGATTCCCAGGTCCGCGCGACCATCGAACAGGCGATCGAGTTCCTGTTGGCGAGCCTGCCGCAGACTCGAGCTCCTCGATCACTCGGCTGGGGTTTGCTGGGCCTGGCAGCCTGGGACGTGCGTCCCGACGATGCGGACCTTTGGCTGGCCGAGTCGACCGCCAAAGCACTCGACAGGAATATCGGCCCGGTGGCGCTGGCGCTGCTCCTGCTGGCCAGCCGCGCGGGCCGCAGCCTCGAGTCGATGCGTGTTCCGACGCACACCCTTCCCTCCGTCCTCTCACCGGCAGGAGCTCTCCCGTGACCACTCCGCAAAACGGCGATCGCCGTCCCGCACCCGGCTCGAATTGCCCAGGGAAGTCGACGATCAGCCGCCGAGCCCTGCTGGCCGGTGCCGGCACGGCGGCGGCCGGAGTCGGCGCACTCGCCTGGTATGGCAGCGATGAGGCGGGTTGGCGAGCCGACACGTTGATCGCCAAGGCTCCTCAGTACGATCAATCGCTCGTGAGCCGGATTGCTCGGGGCCTGAAAGAGCTGGGAATCGGCCCCTCCCAGGTGCGCGGCAAACGAGTTCTGCTCAAGCCGAACCTCGTCGAGCCTTCACGGGAGGCGCCGCACATCAACACGCACCCGCTGTTCGTGCGAGCCGTCGCCGAGGTCTTCCTGACACTCGACGCAGCCCAGGTGACCGTCGGCGAAGGTCAAGGCCACATCCGCGATTCCTGGTACGTCCTGGAACAAAGCGGGTTGGAAACCGTCCTCGACGAATCCCGACTCTCGTTTGTCGACTTGAACCACGATCGCGTGTTCGTTGCGAAGAACGCGGGACACCGGATGAAAGACCGGTTTCTCTACCTGCCTCAAACCCTGCGCGACGCCGATTGGATCGTGTCGCTGCCGAAGATGAAAACGCACCATTGGGTCGGTGCCACACTCTCGATGAAAAACCTCTTCGGCGTCATGCCCGGCATCTGCTACGGATGGCCCAAGAACGTGTTGCACTACAACGGCATTTCGAAATCGATCCACGACATCAACGCCACCGTGCGTCCCCACCTGGCCATTGTGGACGGCATCGTCGGAATGGACGGCGACGGACCGATCATGGGCAATCCGCGACCGGCGGGAGTCATCGTCATGGGAACCAACCTTCCTGCCGTCGACGCCACTTGCTGCCGACTAATGGACATTGATCCGTGGCGCATCCCCTACCTGCGCATGTCCTCGGCGCGTCTCGGCCCCGTCTTCCAGCGACACATTACTCAGCGAGGAGAGGCGATCGCCGACTGCCGCACTCGCTTCCGGCTGCTGCCGGAGTCCGGACTGCTTCCCCGGTAGCCCCTTCGCCAGCGGCCGCAAACCGATCGCGAATCGCCGGCACAGTACGAGAGGCAGGTGGGAATCGTGATTCCCCTGCCCTATCATGGGAGCTTGGCTGCGCCCCCAGGGGCGACCGACGACCATCGACTTACTTCCTGGGCAACTGATCCTGGATTGACGCCGTGAACTCTCCCGATCAGCCGATGACCGATCCACCCTATCTGGCCATCAAGGCTGCCATGATGCCTCGGGATACCAATCCGATGGGGACCATCTTCGGCGGTGTGATCTTGAGCTACATCGACCAGGCGGGCGCCATTGGAGCCCGCTATGCCATTCGCAAGAACGGCTGGCCGGCTCGCGGGCTGGTCACCGTGGCGATGGACAAGGTCGAGTTCCACGAACCGGTCTTCGTCGGTGATGTCGTCAGCTTCGAAACTCGCCCGCTGCGTTGGGGACGCACATCTGTCACCATGCACGTGAACGTGCTCGCGGAGCGAGATGGAAATCCCGTACAACTCACGGAAGCTCAAGTCACCTACGTGGCGGTGGAAGTTCCCGGCGATCGGCGTCCCATTCCCATCCGTCCCGATCCCTGCTGATCGCCGGCTGCGGGGGGGCCGCCGTCATCGCAGACGATTCAACCAGGTCCAAACGACGCGCCCCACCGTTTCCAGCGAGTCCGCCGAACACTTGTCGGGCGTATCGAGCTGCGTGTGCCAATAGGATCGCCGAACTCCCGGCCGAGGATAATCGAAGTCGATCAGGTCGACCGTGGGAATGCGGGCGATCCGATTCAAAGGCAAATGGTCGTCGCGGACTTCGTGCCGCACACGAGCTCGGAACTCCCTGATTTTCAGTTCCGCTGCTATCTTCCACAAATCCTTGACGATGGTCGGCGCATATTGGACGCTGTACTTCTCCTGGTAGATTTGCAAGTCGGCGTCTCCCACCATGTCGAGCAATATCCCCGCGCGATAGCGGACTGTCTGAACCTGGGATGCGTAGTCGCGAGCAAAGTAGTCGGCCCCCACGAAATACTGGTCGCGGTTCGTGCCAAATACGAATTCCTCCGCGTCAAAGAGCACGATATCGACGCCGTAGGGCCCTCCGTACGCCGGCAAATGATGAGCCAACTCGCACAGCAAGGCCACACCGCTGGCGCCATCGTTGGCCCCGACGAAGACTCCTCGCCGCCGTCGCGGATCGCGTTCCTGATCGGGAAAGGGACGCGTATCATAATGAGCCGCCAGCAAGATGCGATCGGCTCGCTTGGGGTGAAAGACGGCGATCAGATTGACGACCGTCACCGGCGCTCCCGTCAGCGGATGCCGGATCTGGAATTCCTGGCGGTGCACCTGTGCCCCGAGCTGCTCGAAATGAGCCACCAGCCACTTCCGCTGACGATGCATCGACGGACTGCCCGTAGGCCGGGGACCGAATCGGCAAAGCTGCCGCAAATACTGCATAGCCCGCTCGCCATCTACCGGCGAGTCCGCGCGCAGGGTTGGCGTAGGGATGTACGACGCACCGCATATCAGCGCGATGGCCGCCACGGGCCGCATCCTCACCACCGATATTCGAACCATGCCGGCTCCCGCACCTTCGAAGGAATGGTTTGGCCGGTCGACCACGACCGTTGCCTGCTCTCATGATAGCCCGGAGACCCGCCGTACGGCAGAGAGATCCCGCCGGCGGCTCTCCGTAAGCACCCCCCATGACGAGAGAAACCGGCTACAATGGGAGTCGCAAAGCGGGTGACCAGACTCTCCGCCGCGCTGCCCGAAGTCGAGCCAGCCGCTCGCGGCAGCGAGTACGATTGCGAGCCCACGATTGCCACCGCACATTCCCACCTTCCATCCCTGTTTGGAGATCGCCATGAGTCGACCTCACGCCTCCCGCCGCCAGTTTCTCAAAACGACGACCGCCACGGCTTCGCTGGCCTTGGTCCCAGCCGTCCATGGCTGGTCGCAACAAGAGGATGCGGCCAAACAAGACAAACTCAACATCGCCATCATCGGTGCGGGGGGACGAGGGCGAGCCAACACGCGCGGCGTCCAGAGTGAGCACATTGGTGCTCTGTGTGACGTCAATCAGGACGTCCTAGATCAAGCGAAAAAGCAGTTTCCCGACGCCAAGATCTACTATGACTGGCGAGAGATCATGGACGATGCCACCGTCGACGCCGTGGTGATCAGCACGGCCGACCACCATCACGCGCTGGCGGCCGTTGCTGCGATGCGAGCCGGCAAGCATGTCTATTGTGAAAAACCGCTGGCTCACACGGTCAAAGAAGCTCGCATCATGCAGGACGAGTACTTGCGGCGGCGCGACAAGGTCGCCACGCAGATGGGCACGCAGATCCACGCCACGGAAAACTACCGCCGCATCGTGGAGCTGGTACGGGCCGGAGCGATCGGGCCGGTCCGAGAAGCCCACGTGTGGTGCAGCCGCACCATTCGCCCCGTCGAGCCGGCCGTATTGCCCGAGCAGCCGGTGTCCGAGAGTTTTCACTGGGACATCTGGCTGGGGCCCGCCGCCATGCGACCCTACAACGAGGGCTATTGGAAGGGGGGCAATCTGAACTGGAATCGGCGATGGGAGTTCGGCAACGGAGTGCTGGGAGACATGGGGAGCCACCTGATCGACCTCCCGTTTTGGGCGCTCCGCTTGCGGCGGCCACTGATCATCGAGTCGGAAGGTCCACCGGCCGACGAGGTCGCCTGTCCACCCTGGCAAGTGGTCACCTGGGAACACGGTCGCCGCGAAGCCGGCGATGCGGCATCCGAGCCGGTCAAAGTGATCTGGTATCACGGTCCCGAAGGGATGCAGCGCCGCGTCGAAGCCCTGCAGCCTCGCCTGGGAAAGGACACCGATATCTCGAAATGGGGTATCGGCGTGGCTTTCGTCGGTGACGAGGGCGTGTTAGTGGGCGACTATCGACGGCACCTACTGTCCCCCTCGACCGATTTTGCCAACTACCAGCGCCCGGAAAAATCGATTCCCGCCTCGCCGGGACACCACCAAGAGTGGATTCGCGCCTGCAAGACCGGCCAGCCCACGCTTTGCCATTTCGACTATTCCGGTGCTCTGATCGAACACAACCTGCTGGGCAATGTGGCTCACCGAGCCGGAAAACGGCTGGAGTGGAACGCCGAAGCAATGACCTTCGCCAACGACAAGCAGGCCGAACGCTTTCTCACCAAAGAGTACCGCGACGGCTGGAAGCTCTCCGAGGTGTGAGGCTGGCTGCCCCGAAGCCTTCCCACCTCGTGACCACTTTGCTCTTGACTCAGAGTCGCCCAATCCCCTAATTTCCCGCCGACCATCGGCTACTCGCCCTGCGCGAGTCGTCCGGCAAGAGGAGCCGGGCTTTGAGCCGCAGGCGGGTGTTTGCTACTTCGGACAAGGTGGAGTCGACGGAATGACGCGCAAGGATGCCACAAGACGATCCCATGGTTCATCGAAAACCCGTTCGGCAGGACGCCGCTGGCTTTCCGCCGTTGCCATTGCCGCACTGGCCACACTGGTGTTCGCCACGGTTCACTGGCTGACCGATGTCGACCGTGTCGATGCGCAGGCCCCGCGCCGAGGCCGCTCGGCCACACCGGCGACCGGCCGCACGTCCGCGCAAGCGGCTGCCGGCCGCTCCGGCAATGTGTCGACGGGACTCGCTCCGAGCGCGGCGAACCGTGGCCGAGTCATTCCCGACGTGGTTGCCGTCGTCAACGGGCAGAAGATCACGAAAGATGAACTGGGCAAGGCGTGTTTGTGGCGCTACGGCGAAGAAGTGCTGCAAAGCATGATCAACAAGCATTTGATCTTGCAGGAGTGCGCCAGGCAGGGGATCGTAGTGACCGACGCCGAAGTCGAAGAAGAGGTCGCTCGCGTCGCCCACAAGTTCGGCATGTCTCCCGATCGTTGGCTGACGATGCTGAAGCAGGAGCGGGACATTCCCGCCGAAAAATACCGCCGCGAGATCATTTGGCCGACGCTGGCGCTGCAGAAGCTGGCGGCGAACCGGATTCAAGTATCGCCCGAGGAAATTCGCGAGGCATTCGAGTCGGAGTTCGGCCCCAAGGTCAAGGTGCGGCTGATTTCGGTCTCTTCGAGGAAAAAGGCGGAAGAGGTATTGCAGAAGGCCAAGGCCAATCCCCGTCAGTTCGGTCGGCTGGCCAAGGAATATTCGGAGGACTCGAGCGCCGCGATGATGGGGGTCGTGCCTCCCATCCGCCGCCATATGGGAGTGCCTCAATTGGAGAACGCGGCATTCCGCCTGGAAGAAGAAGAGATATCCGAGATCATCCCGGTCGATGACCGGTATATCATTCTGCAATGCGAGCGGCACATACCGCCGACTTACATTGCCGATCGTTTCCGCAAGGACGCGGAAAAGCGGCTGGCCGACCAGCTTCGCGATCAGAAATTGCGGACGGTGGCATCTCAACTGTTTCGCAAACTGCAGGACCAGGCGAAAGTCGTCAATGTCTACAATGATCCCAACTTGCGCAAGCAGATGCCGGGTGTCGCCGCCACCATCAATGGGCAGCCCATTCCGGTATCCCTGTTGGCGGAAGAGTGCATCGTTCGTTATGGCAGCGAGGTGCTGGCGGGCGAGATCAACCGCCTTTTACTGCAACAGGCTTTGAAGAAGGCACGTCGCAAGGTCGAGCAGGCCGACATCGATGCGGAGATCGCTCGAGCCGCCGCGTCGTTCGGATTCCTCACCAAGGACGGCAAGCCGGACGTGGCCACGTGGTTGAAAAAGGTGCAAGAAGAAGATGGAGCGACGATCGACTTGTATGTGTACGACGTCGTCTGGCCCACCGTAGCCCTCAAGAAGCTGGTTCCCGCCGACGTCAAGGTGACGGAAAAGGATCTTCAGCGGGCATTCGAGGCCAACTACGGCCCCCGCGTGGAAGCCCTGGCCATCGTCGTGGGAAGCCAGCGCACGGCGCAGCGCGTCTGGGAGACCGCTCGCAGCAATCCCACCGATCAGTTCTTTGGCGAATTGGCCAGGCAGTACTCGATCGACCCGGTCTCGCGGTCGAACATGGGGCGGATTCCGCCCATTCGCAAGTACGGTGGCCGGCCGATGATCGAAAAGGAGGCGTTCTCGCTGCAGCCGGGTGAAATGTCTGGGATCATCGCCACCGGCGATGAGTTCGTGATCCTCCGCTGTCTGGGACGGACCAGACCGATCGTCGAACGGATGGATGCGACGGTGCGAGCGGAACTGGAGCAGAGCCTGCGCGAGCAAAAGATGCGGCGGGCCATGGCGAACAAATTCGCTCAGCTCAATGAAAGCGCCCGTATCGAAAACTACCTCGCGGGCGACCTGCAAATCCCCAGTTCTCGCAAGGCGGCCGCGGGGGTTACGCCTCGTCGGCGTTAGCGGCCCAGTCCGGCCGATGCCGGACAGGCAGGGGAGAACGGCCCGCCCGGCTGAGGTGCCGGTCTGCGACCGATGTATCGATCGCATCAAGCAGGAGGACGTGCGGCGCGAGGCGGATGACCGGAGACGATTTGCCGGCCGGCCTGGAGTGACCTAGGGTTGCACTGACGAGCGGTATGTCGCCGCGCAATACGGCCCTAGCAACCATGGGGTATCCATGACCGGCACCATCTCGCCCTTGACGGTGTCCAGATCGGACTTGGCAAGTGAGGGTGGCTGTTTTCAACTTGAAGCCCTCGTTGAGTCGGCAGTTGATGTCTTCGGTGACCAGGTGTGGGGATGGCTGCTGCCGGAACAGGGAGGCGTTCCGGTTATCGCGGCCGACGATCTCCCTTGGGCCGAACTGGTCGCCACCCGTTTGCCCGGATTGGGACCGCGACCGCAGGTGGTCGCGGAGACCGACGACCACGTTCTGGTAGCCGCTTATTTCTCGCTCCGTTTGCAGAACGCGGCATTGGTCGTCCGTATCGACAAAGGGCCGGCCGGCCGATTTGTAGGAACATGGACGCCGGAAGCCGCCTTGCAATCGCTGGCCTTGCTGCAACGCTTCTGGCACACCCGGCAGCAGCTCGAGTCGTGCCAGCGCGAGCTCGACTCGGTTTCGGCCGAGTGTACGCGCACCTACGAGGAGATCTCGCTGTTGCACAGCCTGGCCCGCAATCTCCGCATCTCGGAAGAACCGGAACATCTGGCGCAGCTAGCGGTCGATTGGATTCGCGACTGCCTTCCCGCGAAAGCGGTGGCCATTGAACTGTTCGAGATGGCGGATGACGCGGATCTGAGCCGGCGCAAGGTGCGCTGGTCGGCAATCAGTGGCTCGGTCGAATTCGGCGAGCACCAACTGCGAGACTTCTTTGATTCGCTCGACCTCGACGACCACACGCGTCCACTGGTCATCAACGACAACAATCAGTTCGAGTCGGAGCCGCTTCCCGATGGTTTAAGGCAACTGGTGGCCGTTCCCATCGTCGAGAACCAGGTCGTGTTTGGACACCTGGCGCTGCTCGACCATGCGGACGACGGTGAATTCGGAACGATCGAGGCATCACTGCTCACGTCCATCGCTTCCATCTTGGGCGTCCACGCGGGCAACTGTCGCCTCTATGGAAAACAAGCGAGTCTGCTGGAAAACGTGGTCAAGGCGATGGTGTCGGCGATCGATGCGAAGGACCCGTATACCTGCGGTCACAGCGACCGCGTGGCGCGGATCGCCGTGCGGCTGGCTCGGCAACTGGGATTGCCCGAGGACGAGTGTGCCACGATTTATCTGAGCGGCCTGTTGCATGACGTGGGCAAGATCGGAGTCGACGACGCAGTGTTGCGAAAGCAGGGGCGTCTGACGGATGAGGAGTTTGCACACATCAAGCGGCACCCGCGGCTCGGCGCCCGGATCCTGGCGGACATCGAACAATTCTCCGAGATCCTGCCTGGAGTACTTCATCATCATGAGCAGTGGAACGGAGGCGGATATCCCGACGGGCTGGCCGGAGAGCAGATCCCATTGATCGCCCGGATCATTGCCGTCGCCGACTCGTTCGATGCCATGACCAGCGACCGGCCGTATCGCAAGGGGATGCCGCTGGATCGCGTGGAAGAGATTTTTCGCGGCGGCCGCAACAGTCAGTGGGATGCTCGAGTCATCGACGCCTATTTCGCTGCACGCAAGGACGTTCTGGAGATCATCCAGCAGGAGCGAGCGGGATTGCCGGCCAGTGTGTCGGCGTGGACGACTCAACAGTCCAAGTCGTTGCGTGACTCAGACTACGTTCGGCCGGGCAGCGACTCGTAGTAGCCGACCCAGCGGTTCGAGAGCACTCCGCCAATACTCGGGATCCTCGGCGTCCTGGCCAACCCCCTGGACGAACTCGGCTTCTCGCTCCGCGAGCGCGCGGCGCAACCGGTCGAT
>Ga0256839_1004102_pt1 | contig 14469 bp, 7 predicted proteins | sample 354166metaG_FD_185968 | JGI IMG/M metagenome (GOLD analysis project Ga0256839, IMG submission 185968) | Hydrothermal vent microbial communities from Mid Atlantic Ridge, Atlantic Ocean - 354-166 | ecosystem: Environmental > Aquatic > Marine > Hydrothermal vents | place: Atlantic Ocean: Mid... | reverse complement strand
AAACGGAGCGACGATCGGAATGCTGTTCGAGGCCAAGAACCTGCTGTTGGGACGGGACCTGACCGGCCAGCAGCAGCGGGCTTACCAGCGGGAAAAGGAGAACGGGGCGACGCTCGAGAAGGTCAAGATCGCCGGTCACGACGTGTCGCTGTTGTCGACGCCGGACAACCGCCTGCGATCGTATTACGCGGTCGACGGCAGCTTTCACCTCGTCACCAATTCCCGCTGGCTGGTGGAGCAGTTCTACGCGGCCGGGAGTGGCAAGCGGTCGTTGAAGGACTCCCCGGAGTTCCAGTTCGCTCGGCGGTTGATGCCGCTCCAGGCGAATCACACGATCTTCGCCTTCTTTCCCACCGCCTTTTTCCAGCGGCTGCTGTCGCCGCACTATCAGATCGAATTGCGACGTCGGCTGCGAGCGGTCACCGATATCGAACTGGTGATGCTGGCGAAATTGGCCGCCGAACATGAAGGTTACCCGTCCGATTCGGTAAGGCAGTTGGTGGACAACGGATTTCTTCCCGAGCGTTTCGAGCGGCGGCCCGATGGCGGCGGCCCGGTGCTGATGACGGGCGGGGTGTTGGACTCCAAACGAGGTGCCCGAGGCTATTTCACGCCGATTCCCGACGTTGCGATGGATGCCGTGACCAGCCGTGAACGGGATGCCTATCTTCGTCAACTGGCGTCGGTGCAGCAGACGCTCCGGCAGTTCGTTCCGCTGACGGTGGGAATCCGCCGCTACCAGCATCCGCAGAACCGTTCGGTGGAACACATCGTGGTCGATGCGGAACTGGCCCCGTTTGATCCGGCTCAGTTCGAGTGGTTGATTTCGATGCTGGGCGAACCGCGACGCCAGCGCGTGCAGATGCCGGAAAACGTGGTGATTTCGGCGGAAGTGGCACTTCGCGGCGGTATCCTCTCTCCCGCCGTTCCGCCTCACACGATGTTCCTGGGAGTGCTCGACATGGTGCCGCACGGCGATGTGCGCTCCGCCGGGTTGTTGCAGTGGCTGCGTATTTTGCAAACCACGCCCGGCTTTCTGGGCGCCTGGCCGGAGCCCGGGTTTCTCGACCTGCTTCCCATCCGGTTGGGGACCGATCCCGATCCGGCCGGATACTCTCGCTATTTGCTCGGGTTATGGCGGCGGCAGTTCCAGGGATTTTCCGTCTTATCCTTCCAGCGGCCGGTGCTCGAGGCGGTGACTCCGCTCTTGGCGATCGTCGAGGACGATCGGCCGGCGCATCTGCGGATGCGGGCGGCCAACTTGAGCCAGACCAAGTTGGAAGGCTACTTGAACGAACTGAGTTACCAGCGTTCCAAACAGGCGTCGATCGGCAATGCCCGACTCATGCAGATCCTGATTCAACAGCTCGGAGTTCCCCGAGAACAGGCGCTGGATACGGTTCAGCGACTACTCAACGCGGAGCTGATGTGCTCGCTGGGGGGACATTACCAGCTCACGCCCATCGATTCGGCGCCGCCTCAGTGGCGGTCGGACAAATGGATGGCGCGGTCCGCCGCCGAAGCCGAGTTTCGAGCACCCTGGTTGGACTGGTTCCAGGGAGGTCGCCTCCGGGTGGTACGACTCGAAGACCGGATCATGGCCAACGCCGAGTTCGATATGAAGCGAACGGCGAGCAGTGCAAGCCTCCCGTTCTTCAATTTGCTCGCACCGGGATCGGGGCGATAGCCGGTGGGGTATGCCCGCCTCGGGCGAACGCGGCGAAACTTGCAATCAACGGCCGTTGATGCGATAATCGCGACCGGCGTCGAATCCCTGACATGCGGCGCTCCCCCACGATTGGATGCAAGATCTCGGCCCCGCCTCGGAAAAGGAATCCCGCCATGCGTTTCCCGTTTGCTCTTTCTTCCCCCTGGTGCTTGCGCCGTTTTGGCTGGCATTTCATTTTGGCCGGTATTTGTTGGGTCGGCGTGGTTGCGGCCGGTGAGGTCGGCCGCAAGCCGCTGGGGATGGGCGATCCCGGCACGCTGGTCGAGCTGGTGATCGAGACGGGTCGAGGGACGCCGCGGCTTGTGGGCCGGGACGCACGGCAGCAATTGGTGGTGTCGGGCGTCTACAGTTCGGGGCAGACCCGCGATGTGACGGCCGAAGTTCAATATCAGGTGTCGCCTGCCGGTGTGGTTTCGGTCGACGCCAGCGGCTATGTCGTCCCGCAGGGCGACGGAACGGCCACCGTAACGGCTGCCACGTCCGGTGGTGGCGGCACTTCGGCCAAGACGGCACAAATCGAGATTACGGTCGAACGATTTTCCGAGCCGATACCGGTTCACTTCGCCAATCAAGTGGTGCCCATTTTCACCAAGTACGGATGCAATGGCGGTGGTTGCCACGGCAAGTCGGGCGGCCAAAACGGCTTTCGACTGTCTCTGTTGGGGTTCGTGCCGAGCGACGATTACGAGTGGTTGGTGAAAGAGGGACGGGGGAGGCGGCTGTTCCCTGCTGCCCCGGATCGAAGTCTGTTGTTGCAAAAGGCCGCTGCGATCGTGCCGCACGGCGGCGGTCAGCGACTCGAACCCGACTCTCCCGCCTATGATCTATTGCGTCGCTGGATCGCTCAGGGAATGCCCGAGGGCGATCCGCAAGCGGCTCGAGTCGTCCGCATCGAAGTGACTCCGCGGGAACGCCTGATGGAAAAAGGGGCGCGTCAGCAGTTGGCGGTGATTGCCCATTTCAGCGACGGGAGCACGCAAGACGTTACTCGGATGACGCAGTTCGTGGCCAATGACACGGAGATGGCCAGCACGACGGAAACCGGACTGCTGACCACGGGGTCGTTGACCGGCAGCGTCGCGGTGATGGCGCGGTATCAGGGGCATGTGGCCGTCTTTCGCGCGACGATCCCGTTGGGTGTGGAGACCACGGGACTTCCCTCGACGGACAACGTCATTGATCGCGAGGTGTTTGGCAAGTTGCAGCAGCTTGGTCTGCCTCCCTCGCCCGTATGCGATGATGCGACGTTTCTGCGTCGGGTGACGATCGACATTGCCGGCCGACTACCGACGGCGGAGGAGGCTCGGGCTTTTCTGGCGAGCCGGGATCCTCAAAAGCGGGCTGGCTGGATCGATCGATTGCTCGATTCGGAGGATTACGCCGACTACTTCGCCACCAAGTGGGCAGCCATTTTGCGCAACAAACGCAATCGCAATGAAGATCGATACCAGACGTTCGCCTTCCACCACTGGATTCGATCCGCCATGCAGGAGAATCTGCCGTATGACCGTTTCGTTCGTGCGATCCTGACGGCGACGGGAACGGTGCGCACCAATCCGGCGGTCGCCTGGTACCGGCAAGTCCGCGACCCGTACGCTCAGTTGGAGGATACGGCACAGTTGTTCCTGGGGTTGCGTATCGGATGTGCTCGTTGTCACCATCATCCGTTCGAGGTTTGGAGCCAGGAAGATTATTATGGCTTTGCGGCGTTCTTTTCCCGTGTGGGCCGCAAGCCGGGCCGCCGCTCGAATGAAGAGCGGATTTTCCATAACCGGGGCGTCGCGTCGGCTCGGAATCCCAAGACGGGGCGGGACGTCAGGCCGACCGGTCTGGGCGGAAAGCCTCTCGATATTGCGCCTCATGAAGATCCTCGGGTTGCTTTGGCCGATTGGATTTCGGCGCCGGACAACCCGTTCTTCGCTCGGGCTCTGGTCAATCGCTACTGGAAACACTTTTTCGGGCGGGGCTTGGTCGACCCCGAAGACGACATGCGCGTCACCAATCCGGCCAGTCACCCCGAGTTGCTCGACGAGCTGGCTCGTGGGTTCATCCAGAGCGGCTTCGATCTCAAGGGACTGATCCGCACGATTTGCAATTCCCAGGTCTATCAACTTTCGGCCGAACCGAACGAGTGGAACATCGACGACCGTCAGAACTACTCGCGGTTTTATCCCAAGCGTCTGAATGCGGAAGTCTTGCTGGATGCGATTGACGTGGTGACAGGGAGTCCGACGCGTTTCGGGCAAGTTCCATCGGGAATGCGAGCCACGCAGCTTCCCGATAGCGGGTTCAATTCGTACTTTCTGACGGTGTTCGGGCGTCCCCAGGCCGCCAGTGCGTGCGAGTGCGAACGATCCTCGGAGGCCAATTTGGCCCAGAGTCTGCACTTGCTCAACTCTCGCGAGATCCAGGCGAAGTTGGCGAGCGGGCGGGCTGCCAAACTGGCCGCCGCGAAATCGACTCCCCAAGACAACATCCGTGAGATCTACCTCACCGCCTTCTCGCGTGAACCGACCGAAAAAGAACTGGCGGTGGCCCTGGCGTACCTGGAATCCAAGCAGGACGCGAAGCAGGCATACGAGGATATCCTGTGGGCCGTGATCAACACCAAGGAATTCCTCTTCAACCACTAACGCGTTTTCGCAGCCGCCTCGCAGCGTTCGGACGATCGAGATGCCCTACTCCCCAGTTCCTTCTTCTCGCTCCACCGCCGTCGGCCCCACAGCCGGTTGGGCAGTACTTGTTGCCAGCCTGGTCGCCGTGCCGTTGCCCGCTCAGTTGCCCCGAACCACGATCGACGCGGTCTATCCGCCTGGCGGGAAGGCCGGCCAGACGGTGGAAGTAACCGTCACCGGTCCCGCGGCGGGCCGTGTCGAGCGACTAGTGTTTTCTCATCCGGGAATCGTGGCCACGGTGAAAACGGCCAAGCCGGACGAGTTCGCTGAGACGGCCGAGCCGGTATTCGGTCGATTCGATGTTGCGATTGCCGCGTCGGTGCCTCCTGGTGTCTACCAGGTGCGCGCGGTTGGGCTGTACGGCTTATCGAATCCTCGAGCCTTCGTAGTGGGAACGCGGCAGGAGATCGTGACCACCGGTTCCCACCGATCGCCGGAAAAGGCGGTAGTCGTCCCCGTCGGTGCCACGGTGAATAGTCGAACTGCGGCGGCCGGCCATGACTACTATCGAGTCAAGCTCCAGGCCGGCCAGAAAGTGACGCTGCGGCTCTCGGCGCAGCAGATCGACTCGAGACTGAGCGGCGTTCTTTCCGTGTTCGATTCCTCTGCCCGTCAACTGGCGCAGGCGTTCGCAGTAGAGCGGGACCCGGTTCTCCTGTTTACGGCGCCTCGCGATGATGAGTACCTCGTGCGGATTCACGACGAGGTGTTTGCGGGCGGCAACGAGTATTTCTATCGGCTGACGATCGACGGGGGGCCGTTCATTCTCACAACGCTGCCGGTCGCCGGCATCGCGGGGCAGTCGTCGGAGATTCGGCTTGTGGGGTGGAACCTGCCGCGCGGCAAGCCGGCTCCCTTTACATGGCGGGGAATCCCATTGGTCTCCGACGTCTACAGCGCCGCGCTGTCCGACACCGGGCTCGGCCCATTTCCGCCGTTGGTGCCCCAGTTTCCGAATCTGGCCGTGTCATCGGTTCCGGCCATTGCCATTCCCTTGCCGAACCAGGCTCGTGGCCACTTGGCGGCAACGCAAGATCCGGTGGTGGTGGAATCGCCGAACTCGGACGCGGACCATCCTCAGCGGCTGACGCTGCCTTGCGACGTTACGGGCATGTTCTATCCCGAAGGCGATGATGACTGGTACGAGTTCGTGGCCCAGCAGGGCAAACAGTATTGGATCGAGGTAATCAGTCACCGCATGGGAAGCGATGCCGATCCCGTGTTCCTGCTTCAACAGGTGCAACAGGACTCGAACGGGCGCGACGTCGCGAAGGACCTCATCTTGGTGGACGACCCTCCCGGTCGCAATGCGTCGATCCGAGCCAGCTATGTGCTGGACAGCGACGATCCGGCGCTGCTGTGGACGGCGCCGGCCGACGGCACGTATCGGATCATGGTCCGCGACCAGTTCGGGTCGGGTCGCCAAGACCCCCGTGCCGTGTACCGGCTGGTGATTCGCTCTCCTCGACCGAGCTGCCGCATCGTCGCCATCCCTCAAGACCTGCGATCGGTCACCGGCAATGCGGTCGCCGCTCGCCCCCTGGCTCTACGTCGAGGCGAATCGGCGGCCGTGCGGCTGCTGATCGAGCGGCGCGAGGGGTTCCGTGACGATGTTACCGTGGAAGCGTCGGGTGTTCCCGAAGGTGTCAAAGCCGGGCGGGTGACGTTGACGTCCGTGAGTGGTTCGATGGTATGGCTGACATTGCAGGCTGCCGCTGACGCTCCGGGCTTTCTCGGGCCGATCGAACTGCGGGCGACCAGCCGTCGCGGCAAGCAGTCCGTGCAGCACCCGGTTCAGATCGGAAGTGTGATCCGTGGCACGAAGAACCGGCAGGTCGATCCGGCCCGGCTGCGCTTGACGGACTCGCTTTGGATTCACGTTCGAGAAGACGATCGGGTTCCCCTGCGACTCGATCTCGAGCAGACCGATATCGCCACCTCTCTCGGAGGCGAAGTTGCGTTGAAGGTTCATCTGGCGCGAGAGGCCGGATTCGACGAGCCGGTGACGCTTACGGCACTGGGACTTCCCAAGGAGATCGCACTCGCCAAGGTTACGGCGGCAAAAGGCCAGTCCGACGTGAGCGTGACGGTCGCCGTCAAGAACGCCCGGGTGCAGCCGGGAGTCTACACGTTCATTCTCCGAGGTGACACCAAACAAAAGCGGAGCCCCGATCCGCGGGCAGTCGAGCGGGCCGCCGCGAGACAACAGCGACTCGATGGGGTGGTGAAGAGACTGACAGAGGAATGGAACAAGGCCAAAGCCGCCAATCCGAAGGACGAAGTGAAGATCAAGCAGTTGGCTGCGAAGCTCCAAGCTGCGCAGAAACTCAAGAAGGCGGCCGACAACGCGCTGAACGCAGCCAAGAAGGCGGCAGCGCCCAAAGACGTCTCTTTCAGCGTCACCACACTTCCCGTGACTCTGCGGGTGGAACCTTCGCCCTGACGGGTTCGTCGCCATGATGCCCCAGCTTATTCCGACCATCATGAAACACCATCGCCCGACCGCCGCCTTTCGAGTTCTTGCAGTGTGCGCGCTGGGCCTGTTGTCGGCTCCGGCGACTGTCGCCGGTGAGGAACCGTTGCCCGTCGCGAAAGCCGGCTCGGTCAAGTCGGTCTCGTTTGCCGGTGACATCTTGCCGATCTTCCGCAAGAAATGCCTGGCGTGTCACAATAAGAGTGACAAAGAAGCGTCACTATCGCTCGAGACTCCCGCCGCGATCCGCAAAGGCGGCGATTCGGGGCCGGCCGTCGTGGCCGGCAAACCTCAGGAAAGCCTACTATTCTTGGTGGCTCGGCACGCCGGCGAGCCGGTCATGCCGCCGGAAGACAACGATGTAGGAGCCGACCACCTGACACCGATCGAGCTGGCGCGACTGTGGCGCTGGATCGAGTTGGGCGCGAAAGACGATGCGAAAAACGCGAATCAGGCGATGGCGTGGCGAGCCATTCCGGCCGGCATCCATCCGGTGTATGCCTTGGCGATGGCACCCGGCGGTCGCTATCTGGCCGCAGCGCGAGGGAACCGGGTGGAACTCTATCACGTGAGGGCAAGGCGCAGCATGGGGCTGCTGACCGATCCCGCCATACTCGAGACCGGTCTCTACTCACGCGCGGGAGTGGCTCATTTCGATTACGTCCAGTCGTTGGCGTTTCACCCATCGTTGCCGATCCTCGCCACCGGCGGCTACCGGGTCATCAAGATCTGGCGACGACCGAGACCGCGACTCGTCCTCCGTTCCGCCGGGGACGGCAATCCGATCGTGGCGGTCGCCGCAGCCGGCAAGACCGGCCTGCGGTATGCACTGGCAAGCGATGGAACCGTGACTTGCTGGAAGCCCGGCAGTCCGAAGCCGGCGGCAAGCTGGCGAGTGGAAACCGAGGTGGCGCCTCTGCTGGCGGTTTGGCCGGAGAGCGGCCGGGTTGCCATCGCGACGCGAGCGGGAGCGATCGAGATTCGGACCTCTGAAGGGAAGCTGGTGGGGCGCTGTCTCCGGCAGGGCGCGGCCGGGGCGATGTGTGTGGTGGAAGGCGGACGGCTGGCGGTCGGCGGAGCGGACGGCCACATTGAGTTGTTCGAGGGGCCTCAGGCAGGCGAAGTCCCACGCAAGCCGGTCGAGTGGAAACGGGTTGGCGCATTGCAAGGCGGCGGCCAAGCGGTCACCGCACTCGCGGTGGTGCCGGATTCGCCGAGACGACTCGTGGCTGGCGGCGCCGACGGCACGATTCGGATCTGGGACGTCGCGGAGAAACGCACCCTTGGCACGTTGAATCAGGGAGCTCCCATCGTCGCCCTCGCTGTCCGCGCCGACGGCCGCCGCCTGGTGTCGACTCGGAAAGACGGAGTTTCCGTGCTGTGGGATTTGGAACGTGGCAAACAGTTGGCCGAGTTGAGCGGGGACCTGGACCGTGACGCGGAGTTGGCACGTCTTGATCGGCAGACCCAGTTGGCGGGTCTTCGAGTAGCCGCAGCGAAACGGGATGTCGAGTCGGCAACGAAGCGTCTGGATGCCGAAGAGGCCAATTCGAAGAAGACGCGCGAGGAAGCCGAACAGGCGAAGACGGCACTTGCCAAGCAGGAGGAGACCACCAAGAAGTCCAGGGCGGCGGCAGACAAGCTATCGAAGCAATTGGCCGAGACCGAGGGTGCGCTGAAGAAGGAAGAGTCGACCGCCCCGTCACTCGCTGCGGCTGTCCGTAAGCTCCAGGCGGTGCTTGCTGAAAAGAAGGACAATAAGAAGGAAAAGGCGGGCAAGGGAACGGACGACAGCAAGCAGCCGTCGGCCCGTGAGATTGCCGAACAGATCAAGGTTGCCCATGCGAAACTCAAGGCGAGTCAGACAAAGATTGCGGAGTTGAAAAAGTCCGTTGCCCGACACACGGCCGCTGTCAAGAAAGCCAATGAGGCTCGCGACAAGGCGGAGGCCGCACTCAAGCAGGCGGTGGTGGCGGCCGAATCGGCCAAGCGCACAGCCGACCGCGCCGAGAAGCTGGTCGCCGCTGCGGCGGCCGAGTTGCAGGCGGCCAAAGAGGCCGTTGTTCGGCTGGAGCAAGAGAGCCGCCTGGCCAGGGAGCGGCTGGACAAGTTACGGAAGCAACCGCCTCCGGCCCCTGCAATCGTCGCCACAACGTTTTCGCCGGACGGGACGTTGCTGGCCACGGGCACGGCCGACGGGAGGATCCAAGTTTGGGACGGTGACTCCGGTTTGCCGCTGGAAAAGATGGTGGTGCCGGGTGCCGGGCCGATGCGTCTGGCGTTCGTTGGAGATCGCGCGTTGTGGGCGGGTTCGGATTCGGGCGAGCTGCACGCCGTGACCGTATTGGGGGATTGGGAGTTGGTGCGCACCATCGGTCGTTCCGAAGATCCCGACCAGCTTCGAGACCGAGTGACGGCGCTGGCCTTCAGTCCCGACGGTCGCTGGCTGGCCAGTGGCAGCGGAGATCCGTCGCGAGAGGGCGAGCTGAAGATCTGGGAGGTGACGAGCGGACGGCTGGTGCGTGAGATCGAGGACGCTCACAGCGACATGGTGCTCGATCTGGCGTTTTCGCATGACGGCCGGTGGTTGGCCAGTAGCGCGGCCGATCGGTTCGTGAAGGTTTTCGAAGCGGCTACGGGCACGCACATTCGCTCACTGGAAGGTCACACGGGACATGTGTTGGGAATCGCCTGGAGTGCCGATGATCGGCTGTTGGCGAGTGCCGGGGCCGATCAGGCCGCAAAGATCTGGGATGCTCGAAGCGGCGATCAGAAGCGGACGATCGGCGGTTTCAAGAAGGAGGTGACCGACATTCACTTCCAAGGGCTCACCACCAATGTGTTGCTGGTGGCGGCGGACCCGGCCGTGCAATTGAGGCGGTCGGACAATGGAGCCGTCGCCCGATCCTTTTCGGGGGCGGCCGACTACGTGTATACGGCTGGAATCAGCGCTGATGGAAGTATGCTCGCCGTGGGGGGACACCGCGGCGTAGTGTGGCTTTGGTCACAAGACGGCAAGTTGTTGTCGAGTTTTCAGGCGGCGAGCGGGCCTCCGTGATGTTGACGTGGCTCATGCTGTTGCTGGCCGTCGGTTCGGGCTGGACCGACCATCGATCCTTCGAAAACGGTCGGGACGGTGCGGTGGCCGTAGGTCCCACCGGACTGGGGAAACGCGGAGCGTTTCCGGCGACGACGTTTTCTGCGAAACGAGCGTATTCGGGGCGGCAGTCGGCCAGGGCGACGATCGAGCGGGGTTCGCGCGGACTGGGAAAATGGGGCGGCGTGTTGACGTTTCCCGAGCCGCTGCACGAAAACGAGACCCTCTGGATGTTGCTGCACGTCTATCTTCCCGACGATTTCGACTGGCGGGCCGAAGGGCGCGGATGGCGACTTGTTCAAGTGGTCACATTGTCGGCGAGCCGAGAAGTGGAAGGGGCAATCGACATTTCCATCGATCCGCAAACTCGGCGACTCAATGTTGACAATTCCGTGACGGGCGCCTCGTTTTCCTCGACCGATCCGGGTCGGCGATGTGGTATCCCGGTACCGCTGGGGAAATGGCAGGCGGTCGAAGTGCAAGTGCGATGGGCGGCTCAGCACGGAAGAGGCGTCGTGCGGGTATGGCAGGACGAGCGGATGGTGTACGAGGAGACGAGTCGTGCGACGCTGAAGACGCCATTTTCCCATGTGCGGTTTGCCTACCTGCTGGGCAAATGGCCGGGTGGAGCTCCTCGCAGCCAGAGCATTTGGTTGGACGACGTGGTGGCGACCAATCAGACACCGGACCAACGCGACCGGCGCGGCAATCCACGGTTGTGGCCGCGTGAAGGGAAGGGACGCTAAATGACCGTGCGCGATTCTGAGATGGGCGCAGGGCAGAGTGTGTTCGTGGATATCCCGTTTGTCACGGGCGGCGAGCGGGGCCGAGTCGGCCTCGAGCAGGACGGAGGCGAGTTCGTAGTTCTTGAAACTTGCAGCAGCCAACAACGGTGTGCGGCCGTAGCGATCGCGAACACTCAAGTCCACTTCGGCTTCGAGCAACACCCGCACGCTCTCCACGTTTCCTGTGTTGATAGCGGCGAAGATCGGACGAGTGTTGTCGCCCCGATACGCGACCTCCACGTCAGGAACGACACCGCTGTGCAAGATCGTCCGGAGCAGTTCTGCATCATATTTGGCCGCTATGACAATGCTCTTGAAAGCCACCTTGCTGGCCGGAATCGAGTTGGCCAAACGTGTCCGAAGTGTTACGATAATCGTCGCGGGTCATCTCGCACCTCCTTGGGGTTGGGGGAACATTTTCTCCCCATAGGAAACTGCGAATGGCCCGTTTTATCCAAGACCAATTTTTCGCCGCGAGAGTGCTGGCATGCTGGCACTCTCGCCATGCGAATCGTTTTTACAGAAGAAATGGTACACTACCCGACGGCCTAAGCGGCAACTGCCAGCCAGGAAGAGCGGCACGGTCGCAGTGTGCGCTTACCACTTATCTCATTTGTGGGTGTGAAACAGTTGAGTGACAACGTAAGCTACTGGCAGCCACGCTACGATCGCTCCCAATGCCAAGCACACTGAATAACACGCCACCTTCATCGGTAGCTGTTGACCACTATCATCTCTTTTCACAAATGTGACTACGATCATCACAACGTCCAAGAGAAATGATGCCACCGATATGGCGGGAAGAAGAAAGATAGCGATCCCTATCGCCTCACTCATTGATTCCGATTCTTCGAACCATTTCTGGAACACTCGATCATAGACCATTCCTACTGGAATAGTGACGTACAACACTGCTATCGCAATCCATGTTCTCTTCGATATTTTCATAAACGATCTCTCCGGAGCAAATTACATGAAACGGCGGATGATACGGCTGCCACTGTGTTACCCGCCGTCGCTGATGTGTTCGTTGAAATGTTGTCTTGTGGCATCTACACGCCATGCACATATCTTGCAGTGCCTTTCAGTTGTCACTATGATCTGTACAGGCTCCGGATTGGCACATGAAGCACGAGATACGCATTATCACAAGTCATTTCCGTTTTTCCTGCTTCTTGCATGAGACCTTTGCTTTCTTATCGTCTTTCTTGTGTTGGTCCCACCCATCGTCCTTCTTTTCTTGCACTTTTGATCCAGGATATCTTCCCCAATAGCCATCTCGTTTAGGACTGCCGCCGCCAGGTGTTGCTACCCACTCGTTTCCCCACGGCTTAATCGCGTACCAGTCATCCCATGCATGCACTTCCGCACCGGTGATATCGGCCTCCTTCTGAATGAGGTTTCGCCCCTCTTGAGATGCCGCCACCTCACAATGCCGGTGGATGATCTGAGCGCCATCCTTGAGCTTCGGCTTCAAAGCATCGAGAAATTCACGGTATTTTGATCCCGGCCTTAAGTCATCAATCCCAATTGGGCCGATTTCTCCTGGTGAGCCGTGCCCTGTTGTGATGAACCGATCGACACTTTTGTCGGGGATCGTCTTAGCCCACCTAATCGCATAGTCCCAGTTAGGGGATTCGCTATCAAGAAGAGATATTGTGTCGCTAGGCCCTGCCACAATCAGCCAAGTCCAAAGATATGCGATACCAGTTTCGGCGTCCTTTACGAAGGAGATTGCAACGTCCTCACGGCCACTCGGATCGATGTTCCCCACCACCCCATTCCCCACATACCTGGCCGTGTTCACATCCCCCGCCGCGAAGCCGAGCGGGTCCTCGCTGATCCAGCGGCCGACTGACGCGTCGTACCAGCGGGCACGATTATACTGCAATCCCGTGTCGACGTCGAACTCGCGCGAGGTGAAGAGATAGCGGGTCAGCGACGTGTCGCCCGAGACGATCCCGCCGAAAGCCGTGTACACGAAATGAGTCGCCACCGCGCCGTCTTGCTTGACAAGATCGCGGACCGTGCCCAAGTGATCGACAATCGGCCAAAGGACTCGGTCGGTAGCCGTCAGCGATTTCGACACGTCCTCCTGAGCCAACAACTCGTCGACTTGCTCGCCCCAGAGGTAACGCTTCGATAGCGTCATGGCTCCCGAGCCGGAGGGGCCATCCGAATCCACGAAGTCGAGCACGACATTGCCGCCGTCGAGCGACGCCATGCCGTTATGGACGTCGTCGTACACATACCGTTCGATCGCCGCGTCCTGCATGTCGAACGGACTCGTCGTGTCGACCTCCTTCGCAATCCGCCTATTGAACACGTCGTAGGTGTACTCGACCACCTTCGTCACATTGCCGCTCGCATCCTTCTCGGTCACTTTCGTCAAGCGATTCCGAAAGTCCCATGCGTACTCCGTCACCTCGCCCGTCGAGGTCTTGGTCCGCTTCGTGCGATTGCCCTCGTCGTCGTACTCGTACGAATACGTGCCGTCACTGAGCAGCCGGTTGCCCGTTCCCGTCTGGTAGCCCGTCATCGTCCGGTTGCCGACCAGATCGAACGAATAACTCTCGTCGGTCAGACTCGGACCGGAATAATCGGCCGACATGAGTTGACTCGTCGGGTCGTAGCCATAGTCGACCGTTCCGTCCTCGCCCGTCATCCGCGTGATGCGTCCCGCACCGAGTGGAGTCGCCAAGACGGCCGTGGCCGAAACGCGAGGATCGAGTGAGGCTCCTCGCCGCTCGGTGAGCGGCGAGTACAGGCCCGGCGTCGAAAGATTGTCGTAGGTAAACTCAAACGGAGCGACGATGTTCCCGCCCGAGCCGTTCTTGTAATCCAGATTCGTCAGGCGATTCAGCGTGTCGTACTGATAGGTGCTCGTCATCACCTTGTCCGACGTGCCGCCCGCCGTGTCCTTGTACCGAGTCACACTCGTGTACTGGCCCAGAGCATTGAAGGCGAAATCGACTCGCTTCTCGGCCACACTGTTCCCGCCAGCTTGCCCCGTCTGATCGACGCGCGTCAGCCGGTGCAGCCTGTCGAAAACGTAACTGTTCTGGAAGTCGTCAACGCCGTCGATCGTCGCCGACAAGCCGGTCCGGTCGCCGGCCGCATCGTAGCTGCTGGTGAGGATGACTCGAGGAACCCCCGGTGTGCCGTTATTGTCAGCCGTCAACACGCGATCGAGCGCATCGAACGTATACGAATAACTGCTGTCGGGGTCGGAAGCCGCCGTGAGCCGCCCCACCTCATCAAGCGTATAGTTGATCGAGCGGACCAGCGTGCCGGCGGTCGCACCCGTTACGTCTCCTCCCATATCGTTCACGGCCGAGCCCGCCTGGTTCCCCACGAACTCGACGGTCCACGGACCGCCGGCATTGCCGGTCACGGTCACATCGTCGATCGAACCCAGAGCCTCCAATGCCGTTTCGACTTGCGCGGCTGCGGCATCGTAGGCGATTCCCGCCGTTACGTAACCGTCGAGTGCCAAGCGGAACGTCCCGCCGGTCGCGCCGCTGAGCGTCACCTTCTGCCGCTCGTTCGTCGCGACTCCTCCTTCGGTGTCGGTCGTCTCGGTCTCCGTCAGGTTGCCCGGCCCCAGGTCGGTCGTCACGCTCGAGGCGTCGATCGTCGTCTGACTCACGTTCGTGTCGGCCAAAGTTCCCTGAAACGTCAACTGCCACTTCTGCGAACTGGAACTGTCG